>Ga0209333_1000581_pt1 | contig 19971 bp, 12 predicted proteins | sample BlaSpr_A8_OM2_O3_FD_187982 | JGI IMG/M metagenome (GOLD analysis project Ga0209333, IMG submission 187982) | Forest soil microbial communities from Thunder Bay, Ontario, Canada - Black Spruce, Ontario site 2_A8_OM2_O3 (SPAdes) (version 2) | ecosystem: Environmental > Terrestrial > Soil > Boreal... | reverse complement strand
CCTCGCCCCCGTCGGCGCCCTCGAAATCGATCTCGCCCAATCCATCGCGGAAAACCGCTGGCGCCTCATGCGCGCCCCGTCGGCGTAGTGGTGATCGGTGAGCGCCCCTACGCGGAAGGCGCCGGCGACCGCGCCGATCTCAAACTGGCGCAGGAGGACGTGGACGCCGTCGCGAACATGAAGTCCGCGGGCATCCCTGTGGTGGTGATCCTGTTCTCGGGGCGTCCTCGATCAAGCGGACGCGCTGGTAGCCGCCTGGCTGCCTGGCACGGAAGGCGAAGGAATCGCGGACGTACTTTTTGGCGACTTCAAACCTAAAGGAAAGCTGTCGTACGCATGGCCGCGCTCGATGGCGCAGGTTACTGTGCATCTCGGCGATGCTGGCTACGACCCGTTGTACAGGTATGGGTACGGGTTGAGCTACTGATGATTGGTTCCGGGGCGCTCTGCGGCGGCGAGCTTGGTCCACATGCCGCAGGACGCCTCCGGATCCCCAGTGTGAACGCTGTGGCAATAGAGTAGCTCAAGAAGAAAGAGACCGGTAGTGGATATACTGAATGGATGCCCGATTACCGCAGCATCGAAAAGCAACTTTCCGAAACACTGGGACTCGACCGTCGCCCCGTCGCCGTCACCTTCCTGAAGGCGCCGCCCACGGGCGTGGAGAAGTTTGAAGGAAGCATGCCTTCCGGATGCAGCTTTTGGCGGCTGGCGGCGGGCGGGCGCACCTTCTACACCGTGCCCGGCGACCATTACAACTGCCCCATCGGGAGCTACACGCACAATATCGCGCTGCCGCCCGAGCGCGCGCAGGAACTGGAGCAGACCTTGTCGTTGATGGGCACGCTGGGGTACGTGAAGATGGAGGAAGTGCCTGGCATCCCGCGCCTGCCCGAGCCACCGGGCGCAGTGGTTTATGCGCCCCTGGGAGACACTCCGATGGATCCGGACGTGGTCGTGTGCGCCGGCCGTCCCGCGCGCCTGATGCTGCTGAGCGAGGCCGCGCTGCGTGCGGGCGTCTCGGCCAATGCGCCGCTGCTGCCGCGCCCGACTTGCATGGCCCTGCCCGCCGCGCTGGCGCAGGGCGTGGTCGCCAGTTCGGGCTGCATCGGCAACCGGGTCTACACGGATTTGGGCGAAGACGAATTGTACGCGATGGTTCCAGGGCGCGATCTGGCGTGCGTGGTGGATGAACTGCAGACCATCGCCACGGCCAATGCGCAACTGGCGGAGTATCATCGCGGCAAGCGCCTGACGCTGGCGACGGCGTAAGCGCGCGCCACGTCAGAGGGCGAGCCACGCGGCCACCGCGGCGAATTTCTGATCCTGCCGCCAAGGTGGGCCGATACCCTTGCCCATGGCGTCCACGTGCCGCTCGATCTGCGCGGCGGAGAGGTTCAAATCGGCGGCCGCGCGCGCAAACAGATCGCGTTCCGTAACGGTGACGAGAGGCAGTCCGCATTCCCGGGTGGCGGCGCGTAGCGCCTCCCGGAACAACTCGCCTTCCGCGGTGTGCAGCAGCGGGTGCGAAGCCAGGATTCTCTCAAGTGGAGGCAAAGGCCTGCCCGATGCTAGCAGCAGACTGCACCCAGCCGTTCGATGGCCGAGCCGCCGCAGATCTTCGACCATGCCGCGCAAGCCGGTTGCGGCCAGCAACGCCGCTCGCGCCGCGCTGTTCGCCACGTGCTGTGCGGCTTCGCGGATGTCCAGTCCTACGGCGGCGTGGTACGGCTGGGATGGGCCGGCAACGCCGCGATCCGCCATCTCGATTCGCCGGCGCATGATCGCCGCGGGAGCGTCCTTGGGGCCGGCTTGCACGACAGCTACCGTCGCGGCCCACCCGGAATGCGCGCGGATGCCGATGGCGGCGTGTGATGGCATGCGATCAAAAAGAAGTCAGCCGAAAATTATTTGCGCAATCACCAGTTGCGGAAGCGCTTGATTCCAGCTATCCGGAATATCGTCGAACGCCAGGCGGAAGCTCTTGATCTCGCCAGGCGCCAAGCCGCCCATCTTCCGGCCCACGATGGGCACCCGCCTGCGCAGCACCAGTTGCCCGTAAGGATCGTAGAACACGCAGTTGATTTCCACCACGCGCAGGTTGCGGCTGCCGTTGTTGCCGATCTTTCCGGTGATCTCGACCACGGCTTGCTTCATGTAGCTCTCGTGCTTCTGCATGTCGACGTCCATCAACTGCAGGTTGCGCACGTAGGCCTTGGCTTCAGCGGTCAGAGGCGCGGGGGGCGGCGGCTGGCGATTCGCCGTCCTGTCGAGATAAAGGAGGAAGCCTCCGCCCAGGATGACCACCAGTGCGACTACCAGAACCGCTACTGGAACGCTCTTCCGATCGGTTGTTGTTTTAGCGGCCACCCGAAACGATATTAGCACCTGAACGCCGGGTGTTACACTCCGGGCATGGCTCAGTACCGCAGCATCGACCGCGGCGCTCCGCAGCGTGGACGCCGCGGCACGCTAGTCACCCTCATCGTGCTCGCTAGTGTAGTTTTGCTGGGGGGGCGCTCGCTGGCTTCCTTCTCCATCGAATATCAATGGTGGAAAGAGCTGGGCCAGCTCGACACCTGGTTCGCCATGCTGGCTTACGGATTTGCGCCGACGCTGGCCGCCACTCTCATCGCTTTCGGCGCCCTGTGGGTGGCGCACGCGCGCGCCCTGAAATTTGCAGGCACGGGACTCTCCGAACATCGTATCTACGCCTGGATTTCGAGCGCCGGCCTGCTGTTCGTTGGATATCTCATCGCGGCCGGCTCCATTGAGACCTGGACCGTGGTCCGCTATCTCGGCGCGCGCGGAATTCCTCCGGAGGCCAGCGCGTGGCACGATTCGGTCTTCGACTTACCGCTCAAGTTCTATCTCTTCGATCTGCCGTTCTACTCCGATCTGCGCGGCTATCTGCTGGCGCTGGTTATTGTCAGCGTGCTGGTCTACTGGATCGCCGCGCGCGGCTGGCAGCTCCGCCAAAGGCTGCCGGAACTGAGCGATCTGCGGCAAATCGACCCGTCGTTGTTCCGGTTGGAAGGCGGGCTCGAAAGCCGCTTCCTGCGCGGTGCGCTGGTCGTTTTTCTGCTGGCGCTGGCGTTGCGTTTCTTCCTGGCGCGCTACCAAATGGTCTACGACGATCATGGGTTCATGGTGGGCATCGATTATGTGGATTTGAATTTCGGGCTGCCGCTACAGTGGCTGGCGGTGGCGGCGTGCGTGGCTGCGTCTGTGCTGGTGTGGCTGCGGCGCTGGATACTGGCCGCGAGCATGGCAGTCTCGTTGGTGGTGCTGTTCGCGGTGCCGCGGCTGGTGGATTCGTTCTACGTGCGGCCCAATGAGATTTCCATCCAGCGGCCGTTCATCGGGACGCATATCCACGCCACTCGTTCGGCTTACGGGTTGGAGAAGCGCATGACCGAAACCGAGTTCACGGTGCATCCCAACGCGCCGATCGATCCGGCGTTGTATAAAGGCACCCTCGACAACGTGCGCTTGTGGGATGTGGGCGCATTCCATAACACCATCACGCAGATCCAGTCGCTGCGGCCGTATTACGTTTTCTCCGACACGGATGTGGATCGCTATACGATCAACGGCGATTACCGCGAGGTGTTGCTGACGCCGCGGGAGCTGGACATCAATCAGTTGCCGGCGGGCGCCAGCCAGAGCTGGATCAACCCGCATTTCGTGTACACACACGGATATGGCGTGGTGCTGGCGCCGGTCAGCAAACTCACTCCGGATGGGCTGCCGGTGCTGCTGATCGAGAACGCGCCCCCCGAGATCAAGACACCCAGTTTGAAACTGACGAGGCCGGAGATTTACTACGGCGAGGTGGTGCAGGAACCGGTCTTTGTGCGCACCAAGCAGGAGGAGTTCAACTATCCGTCGGGCGAAGATAACAAGTTTTCCCAGTACGACGGCACGGGCGGCATTCCGATTTCCTCGGCGGCGATGCGCGTGGCGGCCGCGGTGCGCGGGGGGGACGTCAACATCCTATTGAGCAATCCGATCGCCGGCGAGAGCCGCATGATGATCCGGCGGAATATCAAAGAACGGCTGGAAACGTTGGCGGGGTTCATCGCGTGGGACCGCGATCCATACCTGGTGATCACGGATGAGGGGCGGCTGGTGTGGATGGACGACGGCTACACTTATTCGAACTCGCATCCTTATTCGCGCACCGTGGAGGTGCCGGATTTAGGCGAGGTCAACTATTTGCGCAACGCGGTAAAGGCCACCATCGACGCCTACGATGGGACTACGCGGCTCTACATCTTCGCGCCGGACGATCCCATTGTGCGGGCGTACCAGCGGCTGTTCCCCGCGCTCTTCCACGCGGCCGCGGAGATGCCGGCCGATTTGCGGAGGCACGCGCGGTATCCGGAGACGCTGTTCCGCGTGCAGGCGGAAATCTACCGGACTTATCACATGCTCGATCCGCAGGCGTTTTATAACAAGGAAGACATGTGGGACCTGGCCAAGTACACTGCCGCGCAAGAGGGGCAGCCGGAGACGGTGACGCCGATGTACGTGGTGGCCAGCCTGCCGGACGAGAATAAGGCGGAGTTCATGCTGCTGCTGCCATTCACGCCGCGCAACAAAGACAATTTGATCGGGCTGATGCTGGCGCGGTGCGACGGCCGGCACTTGGGTGAAATCGTGGTGCTGCAGTTGTCCAAGCAGGAGCTGATTTTCGGGCCGGCGCAGATTGCGGCGCGCATCAACCAGGAACAGACGATTTCGAAGGACTTGACTCTGTGGAACCAGCAGGGGTCGCACGTGCTGCGCGCGCAGACGCTGGTGCTGCCGGTGGACAGCACGTTCCTTTATGTGGATTCAATTTATATACAGTCGAGCGCGACGAGCATGCCGCAATTGAAGAAGATTGTGCTGGCGGTGGGGAATCGGCTGATCTACACGGATACTTTCGAGCAAGCCCTCGCGCAGCTATCGCCGGGCGCGCAGGCGTTGGTGCAGCAGGCGGAGGCTCCAGCGGCAAAGACGGGGGCGGCTGCCCCGGCAGTGTCGAGCACTGCGGATCAGCGGCTGGAGCGGGTACGGGCGCATCTGCGGCGGTATCGGGACTTGGCGGCGCAGGGTAAGTGGGCGGATGCGGGCAAGGAGTTGGAAGCTATTGAGGCCGAGGTGAAGTGAGTGCCCGGGTAGCCGCCTGAGGCGGCTACGGCCAGCGGTGGCGCGAGTATTCGATGCTCTCCCGAGTGTCGAGCGCACGGCTTGCATTCCCCGTTCGGATGTAGAGTTGCGCGGGCTTGCCGCCCTTTTCGTCGACGAAAGCCGGATCGGGCGAGGGATGCACCTCGACCCGGCAGACATCTTGGCCGTCCACCTCGTGGAACGTAACCGAGTACAAACGCGATGCCGGCTTTCCGAACTGTTCGATGAATTGGGTCGTCAGCCAGTTCTCGAACGCATCGCGGACATCGGCTTTCTTGAATTGGCTGTAATCTCCGCGCAGCCCGACCGCACGGCGTTCGTCGTCGATGCCGATGAGGAGCGTTCCGCCGTTTGAGTTTAGGAACGCGGCGACGGTCTTAATGACACTGTACTTCAGCGATTCGTTGAGGCGATTCTCGCGCATATCCCAGCGGACGGAGGACTTGAATTCGACGGTGGAACTTTCGCCAGCGGCGATGAGCGCGGCGATTTGGTGGTCGATGGAATTAGGGGCGAATTCGCGGAAGGCGGTCAGGGCGGCGTCTTTGGTGGCTTCGGGGACTACGGGGAAGGTTGTCAGGATGTAGGCGAATTCCTCCTCGGTGAGTCCGTAGAGGTTGGCGATGAGGCCGTCGAGTTCGGCGCGAAGACGTGCCCGCTCGGCAGGGTCCGTCACACCCTCGTGGGGGCCTTTCAGACCAAACTCATGGGCCACGCCGTCGAACTCGGGAGACGAACAGATCAGCCGGGCGGATCTGTCCGCGATGGCGGTGAAGGCCGGATCGTTGCTTGCGAGGCGAGGGATGGGAAGCTGGTATATGTAAAAAAAACTGAGATGCGAACTTACTTTGGAACGGATCATGTAGTCGACCGCGAAGCTATTCCACACCGCGCAGAGAAAAGCCTGGACCGGCTTGGGCAAGAGTTCGGTACCGTCGGCGCCGAGCACGCGGACGGCGGAGATGGTGTGGCCGAAAAAGCAGGGCGGAAGAATGGCCGAAATCATGGTTCGCTCATTCGTATTGCTGGCGACGTCGCGGAAACACAGCCGGTAGCAATCCGACTCAAGTCTTTGCCCGCGGTCCTCCGTCCTGCCGAGGACGCGAAGCCTTCCGGCTTTGCGTGCCACCCAGTAGCGGGGCTTTGCGAAGGCGGCAGTGAATTGATTGATCATCTTTCCTTCGAACAAGGGTAGGTGGCCCTTGCCGGGCTTGGTCTGGTAGAGATCGCTGTCGCCGGTCATGTCAAACTCCCGTGTGAGGTGGACATTCCAAGAACCCGGAATCTGCGCGCCAAGTAGCGGAAACCGGGACATCTTCTCGGTGATGCGGACGTCCGACTCATTCTTGAACTCCATGATTGACAGCGAGTCCGGAGAGAGCCGGCGGATCAGGTCGGTGTTCAGACGGAGGTCTGCCTTGCCGGAATTCAAGAACTCATCGAGTTTCTCTCGCGAGATAGCCTCGCGAGTATTGATGCGAAATGAGGCGCGGAAAGATTCCGTTGAGCCGGATTTCCCGAAAGCGAAGATACAAAATTTCTGCCGATGTTCGACGCCTTCAAAAATGTACTTTTCATTTGTAAGGCCGAACAGGCTGTCCACCTTGCATTCGAACAACAGCATCTCGCGCAGCCGCTTGGCGCCCAGATCGGCATAGATTCCGCCCGGCGTGATCATGCCACAGTACCCGCCATCGCGCAGAAGGTTATAGCACTGCTCAACGAAGAGCTTGTAGAAATTGGTATCGGAGCCGACCTTCTTGCCGTCCACCACGCTGGTTTGATTCTTGAAGCTCGCGGCCGATCGGAAATAGGCTGCCTGATGGGGATAGGCGGCCAGATACGCGATCCACGCCTCTCGTACAGCAGCGTTCTTCAGAAGCTTGGATTGCTCAGCCTCGAAGTTGTGGATGGTCATGTTGTTCTTGCTGACCAGGTCCGAGTGCTGCTCGAAGAACTCCTTGGCGTACGGTTTGAAAATCTCCCAGGGCGGGTTGGTGACGATGACGTCGAACCCGCGGCGTTGGCCGTTCACAATCTCGTCGAACTGGTAGCCCCAATGGAAGGGGCGCAGGGCGCGAATATCGGCGGGTTTGAGTTGGCGATGGGAAGGCTTTCCCATCTCTGCTTTTTTCTGATCCCAGGTGGGTTGCTCGTACTTGATCCCGAGATCGTTAAACTCCTTCAGCAGGATGTCGTCGAGGGTGGCGGCCGCTTCCCGCTGCTTTTCCTCAATCTCGTCGCGCATCCCACGGAGGTCGTCCGAATAGCTGGCCGCACCGCGGTATAGGCCGATCAGGTGGTTTTTTTCGACGAGCAAATCGCGGTAGGACTTTTGAAACAAATTGCCTTGCTTGTGGCGAGTGTCAAACTCCTGGTCATCCACTCGCATCAGGCCAATGAGGGAGTTGCCGGCCAGGATGTTGAAATCGATATTGGGCAGCGGTTCCAGTTGGTCCACATGGTCGGCGCATGCCACCAACGCGAGGAACAGCCGGAGGCGGGCGATTTCGGTAGCCTCCTCCATCAGGTCGACACCGAACAGATTGTGCGTAATAATCCGTTTGCGGATGAAGTAGGCGATGCTGGGATGATCCCGTTCCACCTCCCGCAACCATTTCCTCAGGTTAGCGCTGCCGCCGATCTTGATTTTACCCACCACCGGCCCATAGATGTTAAGCAGCGTCTTCATGGCGGCGACCAGGAATGCGCCAGAACCGCAGGCCGGATCGAGAACGCTTAGAGTGGGCAGGGTTTCGTGGATCAGGAAGCGGCAAAGGTCGTTGTCGAGATCCATCAGCAGTTCGTTGATGGAAGCGTAATCGCGATTCTTCGATCCGGGGAACGGCGTCTGCCGGACCCTTTCGAGAATAACCTGGTGAATAGTCCGTTCGCAGAGGTACTCGGTGATTTCGGGCGGCGTGTAGTAAGCGCCAAAGGCCTTCTGGTTGATGTACTTCTCGAAGATGTATCCGAGCACGTCCGGATTGATCTCGTCATCATCCTCGCCGGGCACGTCGTTCAGGTTCCACGAGTACCGTTTGAAAAGGGCGAGGATGTTCTCGAAGGCCTTATCGGGGATGGCGATATCGGGGTTATCGAGCTCAATCCTGTGGGGAAGGAAGAGGCCGCCATTGAGGTATTTGACCTTCCCGAGGACCTGCCGCGCCTCGGCGGTTCGCTGGTCCTCAGTCTTGGCGAAGCCTTCGAAGAACAAAATCTTCAGGAAGCGATCGTAAAACAGGTCGCGGCCTAGTTCTTGAGTAGCTGCGAGTTTGTTTTGCAGATAGTCCCGGTCGTTGTTGTCGATGAATCCTTTCCTTTGCAGAAAGTAGATGAACATCAAACGATTGAGGAGGACCGAAGCATACCAGCGCCGGTCGCGGTCGTTTGCTATGCCGTGGATCAGCTCGATGAACGCGATATGCAGGGCGCGGAATTCGTCGTAGAACTGTTTGGTGACGCGTTCAACGTCGAGCGCCTCGCGGAGGCGCTTGGCCACTTCGACCACGGAGACGTCGCCGGTCGGGTCGAGTTCCCCGACATCGAAGACCAGAGCGCTGAGTTTGCTCAGAAAGAGGTCGCCAGGCTGATTGATTTCGAAGTAGTGATCGCGCGGATACGTTTTGCCGGCGTCCCGCTTCACCCAGTACCACAGGCTTTCGTTTCTGCCGCCGTTGATGAAGATCAGGAGATTCTCCTGGTGCTCTCCTGCGATCTCCTTGTGTACGGCGGCGCGCGTTCTGGCGGCTGGGATGGCTCCCTCGGGGGACGTGACCTCAAGCACTGAGACGCCCCCAAGCTGGGCGATCGGCCGTCCGGAGAACCCTTGCCCATCCGCCGAGAAAGAGACCGAATTGGCCGTGCGGGGCCGCGACCACCCGAGCTCCTCGACGAAAAGGCGGCCAAACTCAAAGCTGCCCAGGCATTCCTTAACGCGCGCCGGCCGAATTGGCATGGCTAATTCGGCCCTCCCCCATTGACTGATGCCCATAGTCCGAGCGAGCAAATGATCCGCGGTTCCTGAACCGGAGCCTCTTCTTGAACGACGCAGAGGCGGCCTTCTTCCCGCAACGCCATAGCCAGTTCCGCGAGTTGCCGTGTGTCGCTTGAATTCTTCATCTGGCGATTGAGTTGGTCCGTGGCGGATTGCTGAAGCGGGTACCGGTAGATCTCGTCAATGGCGTTCCGTAGTTCGATGGTGTCGAACAGGGTACCGCTCAGGTCGATGGCGTAATTCTTAAGGCGTTCGTAGGCGCGGAAGCGCGCCCCGGAGGGACGGCCCAGAGCGCCGACGGACGTCCTTTCTTCCGTGGCGGACAGCTCGACTGCGCGCCGGACGAGTTCGTGATGCGCCTCTAGGCGGGGCATGGCGGGGGTATCGGGATCGCACTTGGCGGCCTTCAGAATCGCCAATTGGGACTCGGTCGCGGCGTTCCCGTCACGGTCTATCCAAACGAGTGCGTCGTTGTCGGCGGGCGAGCGCATGTAGACCAGTACGCCCTCAGGACGGGTGGGCGAGGGTGAATGCGGCTGGGTGGAATAGACGACCGCGGGCATGTCCGGAACGATCTTCTGCAGCGACGGGTCGCGGTCAATGGCTTCCTTCCAGATCCGGTATGCATAAGAAGCGAGATCGACCTCGCCGTCGTCGTCGCCATCGAGGACGCCGGAGCGTTCGTTGTATAGATCGAGCATGGCGGCTTCGGCGGTTTCGTCTTCGAAGAAGGCCTCGTCCGACCCGACGACCTCCGCATTTTCGCCCAAGCGCTTACGGACGCGTTTCCGCAGGCGGATGATACGCTCGACACCTTCGGCCGGGAGAAAGGAATAGCAGAGAATGTTCCGGGACTGTTGCCCAATCCGGTCTACGCGTCCGGCGCGCTGGATGAGCCGGATAATGGCCCAGGGCAGGTCGAAGTTGACGACAATGGCGCAGTCCTGGAGGTTCTGCCCCTCGCTGAGGACATCCGTCGCGACCAGGACGCGCAATTCGTCGGCTGGTTTGACTTTGTCGCGCTTTTCGTTACTGACCGGGCTGAACCTCCAGGCGAGCGCCGTGGGATCGTCGGCGTTCCCGGCGACATCGCGCACGGCGACGACTTTTCTTTCTTGAAGCTCCGCCGCCAAGTAGGAGGCGGTGTCCGCGAATTGGGTGAATACCAGCACCTTTTCGCTTGGGTGGATCTCAGTCACGAGCCGATACAGGGCAACGAGCTTGGCGTCCCGGTCCGGGTTCCAGTTGGGACAGATCTTGAAGATTCGAAGCAGCTCTTTCGAATCGCCTCTCAGCGCTTTAATGAGCGGCTTGGCCGCGAACAACGAAGATGCCAGCCAATTGAAGCGCTTCTTCAATGTCGTCGAGTATTCACGGTATACCGAGGCGGCCCGCTCGCGGAACTCCCGTTCGGTGCGCAGGGGACGGGCCTCGATTTCGGCGTCTTGTGTTTCGTCCGTGAATGCTTCGTCGCTGGCGGTGGCGCGGTCATCGTCTGTGTAGCGCGTGTCCAGCACCTCCGCATCCTGGGAGCCGATTGGAACGGGAAGCCCGTTTTCGATGGCATGCAGAAAGACGTAATTCCGAAGAATATGGCGTTCCACTGAGAGAAGGAAGGAGTGTCCGCTGCTTTCGAGCCGCTTGAACAAATTGGTGCGGCAAAAACCCATCAGGCGGCGCCCGGCGCGGGACAGGTCCTGCAAGGTGCGAGCCTCGGCTTGCGTGGGCGGTGTGCCCGGCGCGGCCGTGACGTAGTTCCCGAGGCCATAGCGCGGCAGGGTGAGGCCGTTCACGAGATCGACAATCGGCTGGTCGTATAGTTTCGCGTAGGGGTCCTGGGGATCCTCCTCGTCCAGCGGGAACTTGACTGTTTTGGGGATGCGATCCGGAAAATAGGATCGCGTACCATCCTCGAAACGCAGAAATTTGCGTCCGTTATCGGGGTCCGGTTCGGCATAAACATCCCGGATGAAGCCACGCGTTCTGCGGACCATGTAGTGGCGCATCAACTCGCGCCAGTCGTCGGGGAAGGTGCTCTTCTCGAAGGCGGCCAGCGACCGGACGGGGGCCTGATGTTGACGCATGAACTCGGCCTCGCTGCCGAGGAACCGGAGGAGCGCATCGGGGCGGAATCCGAGGTCCTTATCGTCCGGGATGAACAGGCGGAGTTGGGTCGAGAGATCCGTGAAGGCCTTGTTGTAGGGCGTCGCCGATAAGAGAACACAGCGGCATTCGTTCTGTTGAAGATAATCGTAAATCACGCGGTAGCGGCGACCTTCGCGGTTCCTCAGGTTGTGGCTCTCATCTAGAATCACGAGGCGGTACCGCTTGAGGGACGGAAGTTCCTGGAGCACGCGGGTATAGGACATTACCCTACCCCGGAGCCCGTAGCGCTCCCGGTAGTCCTGCCACATCGATGCCAGGTTCTTGGGACACAGAATCAAGGTTTCCAGATCCTGTTCGTCTTCGAGCATCCGGGCGAGCGCGGTTGCCATCAGCGTTTTGCCGAGGCCCACCACGTCGCCAAGAAGGACACCGCCGCGCCGGGTCACATGCCGTGCAGCGAGTTGGACCGCAGCGATCTGAAAAGCGAAGAGCTTGGCGCCAAAATTCTTCGGTATGCGGAATTGAACGAGGCCCTCGCGCGCGTCCTGGCAGAGGTGATAGGCGATCTTGACGTAGATGTGATAAGGCGGTATCTGGGTCTCGCGTGCCCAGCTCTGGTCAATGATGCCGGCAAGTTCGCTGGAGATGTCGAGACACCAGATGTCATTCCAGCGCTCTTCAAACCAGGCGGCCAGTTTGCGGCACGCGTCGCGATCCATTACGTCTATGTTCAATTCCCCCTGGTTTTGCAGGCCCGACCAAGTGAGGTTGCTGCTGCCGAGGAAGCCGACTTCGGGATTGATAGGGTCGGGGCGGAAACACAAATACAGTTCGGCGTGGAGGGGATGGCGGAGAAACAGCTTGACAACCACCTTTTGCGCTCTGATCTGGGCCGCCAGGCGGCGAAGACCGTGCTCGTCTTCGTTGGTGGGCGCGCCGAAGGTGAGCTGGTCGCGGAGGTCGTCGGCCATCCGCTTTTTCAGGCGAACGGCGGTCTGAAGGTCCATGCCCGTTGGCGGAAGGACGCTCAATTCCTCGCGCAATTCATCCTTGGGCAGGCGCTGCATTCCAATCAGGAGGCGGCAGCACTTACCTTCGCCGCCGGACCAGCGCTCGATGTTGCAAGCGATCTGTTTCCAACCTCGCAGGTTGAAATAGCCGACGCAAAAATCCGCCCGGTCGGAAAGGTCGACCGCTTGGCGCAGGGCGGGCAGAAGCTGCTGTTCGATGTTGTCGAAGATGCGCGGCATCCATTCTGTTATAGCGAAGATCGGGTCTCAAGGGGGATCGGGGTTGATAGATAGCCAGCAGGCGAGGGGAACGATCCTTGTTTGTGGCGGTTTGTGGCGGGGACGAATGGTGGCGGCGGAGCGACTCGAACGCTCGACCTACGGATTATGAGACCGTCGCTCTAACCGACTGAGCTACGCCGCCTTTCTTTCGAGTTTACCAGACCCACCGCGCGACCGGCGTATACTGGGTTGAATGCTATTGAATCGCCGTCATTTTCTATTTGGATCGCTGGCTGCGCCGGTGCTTGCCGCAACCAAGAAGCAAGCGGTTGCGGCGCATCCCAACATCGTGTCGATCGTGGCCCAGGATCTGGGCGCTTACATGCTCGGGTGCTATGGGAATTCGGAGGTGCACACGCCGTATATCGACCGGCTGGCGCAAACCGGTGTGCGCTTTCATAGCAGCTTCTCCTGTTCGCCGGTTGCACCGGACCAGAGTGCTTTTGCCGCCGCGGGCTACAACTGCGGCCGTAGCACTTCGGTCCAGCAGGCGGACGAGTTTCTGGGCGGGCAGACCCCCGCGAAGCCGTTCTTCCTGGCGATTGCCTGGCCCAGTCCGAATGCCGTGGCGCCGCCGCAGAAGAACCTGGATTTGTATGCCAAGACCGGATTCGAAACGATAGGCTGGGATACCGAGGCGGCCAACGCCACACACAAGGAAATGCTTCGCGATGTACCCGGCAATCTGCGCAAGTATGCAGCGGCACTGACCACGCTGGACGAGCAAATATCCGCGCTACAGGCGAAGCTGCACGAGCGCGGCGTTTCGGACAACACGACCGTCGTTTTCACCAGCAATGGCGGGTATCTGCTCGGCCGGCACGGGCTCTGGGGCGATGCCACGGCTTCGGATCCGGTGAGCCTGTACGAGGAGGTGGTGCACACGCCGTTGATATGGACGTGTCCGAGCCGGTTTCCGCCGCAGACGGTGCGCAACGAAGTGGTGAACTCATATGATTTGATGCCGGCGCTGTGCGAACTGGCGGGCGTCGCGGCTCCGGCCGGCAGACCTGGACCAACCTATTTGCCGTTCGTGTATGGCCGGCACTTGGGGAAAAAGGAAACGTGGCCGGATCTGGCGTTTGGCCGAATTCGGGATGCGGAGATGGCGCGCGACGACCGTTACAAGCTGATCTTGCGCAATGGAGGCAAGGGGCTCAACGAATTGTACGATGAGACCGCGGACCCAAAAGAGCAGGAGAACCAGGCGGACACTCCGAAGTTCCTGAATATGCGCCAACGATTGACGGGTCAACTGACGGCGTGGCGGGGTGCAGGGAAGGCCGGCGCCTAAGCGGACTACGCCTGCGCCACCGCCTCCGCGACGGCTTCTTCCGTCTCTGAGCGGTATTGGTCCAGCAATTCGGGTGTAGCGGCTTCAAAACGCATTACCAGGACAGGCTGCGTGTTCGAGGCGCGCACCAGTGCCCAGCCTTCTGGGAAAAGCACACGCACGCCATCCACGTCCAAGATGGAATGCGTCCCCCGGAACCGCTCCGTCACCCGCCTGACCACCTCGAACTTAACGTCGTCCGCACAGTCCACGCGAATTTCCGGAGTCGTGAACGTCTGCGGCAGGTCCGCCAGTTGGGCCGAGAGCGGCTGGCCGGATTGCGCCACAATCTCCATCAGCCGGCACGCGGCGTAAAGGGCGTCGTCGAAACCATAGTAGCGGTCGGCAAGAAACATGTGGCCGCTCATCTCGCCGGCCAACTCCGCGTGCGACTCCTTCATTTTGGCCTTGATTAGCGAGTGGCCTGTGCGCCACATGATGGCGTTGCCGCCGCGTTTGCGGATGTCGTCGTAGAGCAACTGCGAGCATTTTACTTCGCCGATAAAGGTGGCGCCGGGTTTGCGGCTGAGAATTTCGCGCGCGTAGACGATCATGAGCCGGTCGCCGTAAACGACGTTGCCCTTCTCGTCCACCGCGCCGATGCGGTCCGTGTCGCCGTCGATGGCGATCCCTAGGTGGGCGCCTTTTTGGCGCACAGCCGCGGCCAGGGCGTTCAAGTTTTCGGGCACGGTGGGATCGGGATGATGGTTCGGAAAGTGGCCGTCCATCTCGAAGAACAACTCGGTCGCCTCGCAGTCGAGCTTTTCGAGCAGACGATGCATCACGGGGCCGCCGGTGCCGTTTCCCGCGTCGATGACGACCCTGATGCGGCGCGCGAAATGGAATTGCGCGGCGATCTCGTCGACGTACGCGTCGGCGACGTCCACGGCCTGCTCACTGCCCGCGCCGGCCAGGAAGTCATGCCGGTCGATCAACCGGCGAACCTCCTGGATCTCATCGCCATGAATCGTGAAGGACCCGCAGACGATCTTGAATCCATTGTACTCGGGCGGATTGTGGGCGTGACGCCGATATCGCGGATCTGGCAGCCGCTGGCCTTCAGTCCGCTTACCAAGGCATTGCGCAGGCGTTCGGAACTGAGCCGGCAATCGCGGCCCAGACTGACCCGATCGCCGCCATGCCGCTCGACATCCATGTCCCGCAATTCGACGTCGGCGACGCCGCGGATATCGTACTCGCGGAAGATGGCGGCGTTGAGCATCAGGCACGAGTATATCGCGGCGCACGCCTTCCTCCGGCCTCACCGATCACAGCGGGGGGCTCTACCGGTTCTGTAACAGTCGCGTTGATTTCCCAAGGCTTACTAACCCAAGCGGCGCGCGTAAGCGGGTGGGTTTCTTGAAGCCTTCCCGAGCCCACCAGGAGATTATGAAGCAGGCTCGCGGAGAGTGCGCCACCAACTCCGGCACGCCCATTGCACACAGGTCCGGATCGAATTTCCGGATCGGGGACAATGGAGTCGGATTCGACCCGCAGGCGCGCGCGGATGGCCCTGGGATCGCGAGCATGCGGTCGCGCGAAGGGGATCGCTGTAAGCCTCATCGAATCGGGAGACGGCAGCGGTGCTAGCCTGTGGCTGCGGATACCGAAGTGAATCCGCGCGGTAGTAAATCTGCAGCGGGGCGATCTTAATTCTGCGCGGGCTTCACGAACTTGGCGTCGTCGATGGGCACGTTTTGCTTCACTTCCTGAATCTGAATCGTGAAACGCCCGTTGATCCGCGCCAGCGTCCAGCGGAATGCAACCTTCACGCCGTCCACTTCGCGATAGTCCGCATAGTCGATTTGGGTGGGGCTGCGGCCAACGGGCGTATCGGTGTAGCGCACCTGTCGTAGCAATAGGCCGGACGACTGGTCGAAGTAAAGCCTCACCGGCGGCTGCCCCTGTCGCGTGCAGATCACTGTATAAACGGCTTGGTCGCCGATTTTATCCGGACGTCCCACGCGGAATCCGCTGAAGATCTCCTTGACGTGCGTGGCGAAGTAGAAATCGGCGTCGAGCTTGGCGGCTTCGTTCTCCTGCCCGGACATGTCGCGCGCCGGGCGCCCGGTGCTCCCCAGCCATCCGGCCTGCCCGTCGAAGGCGGTGATGCTATCGCCGCTGGCCATATGCGTCACGGACATGCGCTTATCGGGCGCCTTGGCAAAGACTTCGATCGCTGTTATGTGGCCCATGGCGTTGATGCCGCCCTTTGACACACGGCTGGAAATCTTGTGCAGAGCCTCCGCTCCGCCGATCGCCGCGACGTATTTCGCAAGGATTTGATCGGCGGTGGGCGCCGCGGCCGAAGCCGGGGCGGCTTCCGCATGCTCGGGTTCCGCATCGCTGGTAAGGACTGGCGGCGTTCCGACCGGGTCGTGGCCGCCGTGATGGCAGGTATAGCAAGTAACTTCCTTGCGGCCGTTGAAGCTGTCTTTATTTATGGCCAGCGTCATTGCGATCATCTTGCGCGCGGTCGCCTTAGCCGGCTTGTCGTCCGCTTCGAATTTGTGCTCCACATGACAGAACTCGCATTCCACCCCGAGCGACGCCGCAATGAATTGCATCGCGGGAAACACCTGATCGGCGGGCGTGCCTTGTAATGCCTGAATGTTCTTGAAGGCCTGCTCGGCGGTCTTGCCGGCGGGAACGGGTTGGGGGCGGGCGGGCGCCGCGAATGCCAAAGCGCAGGCCACCGCGGCTGCGCCGGAAAGAGCTTGCGATTTTGAGTACATCTTTAGAGACTACCACTCGCCGTACGTTGCCGGCTTATGCGAAAATGTGAAACGATTATTGGCTTCGGTGCACTATCCACATGGAGGAATTATGAAATTTGCCGGCTTCACGCTCGCATTGGCGGGCATCTTCGCAGGTCATGCGCTGGGGCAGACGCCCACCGTCACTGGCCTGTTGAACAACTACAGCAACACCTTGCCAGGGCTGCCGAATTACGGCATCGCGGAAGGTTCGATCTTCGTGATATACGGCACGAATTTTTCATCGACCACCACAGGCCTGCAAAGCCCACCCCCGGCCACGTTGGGGGGCGCGACCATCAACGTAACGGTGAACGGAACCACCACGCACCCATTGTTTTACTACCTGTTCCCCACGCAGATTGCCGCGGTTCTTCCGTCCGCGACGCCGGTCGGCACGGGCACTCTTACAGTAACTACCAGCGCCGCCACCAGCGCGCCTTTTCCAATCCAGGTGGTGCAGAGCGCCTTTGGGCTGTTGACTTCGAACAACGGTTCCGGACCGGCGCAAGGCTACGACGCCAGTATCGACGCCAGCAATCAGTACATCCTCTTCGGCTTTTCGGAGGCCGCCAACGCGGGCGACATCCTGGAGCTGTGGGGGACCGGACTAGGCCCGGTACCGAACGACGCCACGGGGGTTGCCGTGAGCCCTACGGCCCAGGTTTTCATCGGCGGCATTTCAGCCGACGTGCTCTATGCGGGACGGTCTGCGTTCACCGGACTTGACCAGATCAACATCAAGGTTCCGCCAGGGCTTTCCGGATGCTATGTCTCGGTGGTGGTTCAGACCGGGGATTACGTGAGCAACTTCGCAACGCTCCCGTTGGCCGCCAGCGGCCGTACCTGCACGGATGCGTCCAATCCGATCACGAGTGCGATCTTGGACGGTCTCACGGAGTCGGGCAGTCTCAGTGCGGGGTTCATATCGGTGACCCAGTTGACCGAGCCGGGTATAACGGTCGGGGGAGTGACTGTCGGCGGCAGCACGGTCGACACTAGTGCCGCCAGTTTCGAGAAGATTACATCCACTCAATTCAACGCAGGCGCTTTCGCATCGGCATTGGGGTTCACTTCGATCGGCAGTTGCTACGTCGATTTCTTCACTACCAGCAGCGCGACTACGACAACAGCGCCTCTGGGATTTCAGTTCGTTTCTCTGAACGCCGGCCCCGACGTCGATATCAACGGTCCTGACGGCGTTCTCGCCATGCCTCTCCAGACCGTGGACGGCCTCTACTCTTACAGCAGTCCGCTCGCTGGCACATCGTTCATTCCCGCTGCTGGCGGCTCTTTTACGTTTAGCGGCACGGGTGGCCCGGACGTAGGCGCTTTCACCACTCCGGCAATCCAGATCGCGCCCGCGGTTACTTGGTCCAACGCGGCGGAGATCTCGACGGTGACGCGTTCGAGCGGGCTGACGGTGACTTGGACCGGCGGGCAGACTGGCGGCTACGTAGGCATCACCGGGGTCTCACTTACGGGCGTCACTACCAACGCTTCGAGCTATTTGGCCGGCTTATTCACCTGCCAGGCGCCGGCTTCGGTGGGCACATTTACCGTGCCCCCCGCTGTCTTACTGTCGCTGCCTCCGAGTTCTACCACTTCGGAGGGTGGCGTCAGTATCCCCTTAGGCTTCTTGGTATTGTCCGACGCCGCCGCGCCGGTACCTTTCAGCGCGCCGAACTTGAACCTCGGGGTCGTGGAGGCGAGTGTCGAAAACCTTCTCTTTGTGACCTACAAGTAGTCGCATACCAGCCGGCATGGGGCAGGCACAGATCTGCCCCAGCGGCTTGCCGAGCCTCTCCTGCTAGAGTAGAAGATCTGCATGAGAGCGCGCATAACCGCTGTAACCGTATTGTCATTAAGCGGCCTTCTAATGGCTCAGTCGTCCGAGTCTCCGGCTCCTGCTCCCCCCGATTCCGGAGCGTCGGCGTCCGAGAGCTGGAACCTGTATTATCAAGCTACGTCGATCGGGCAGAATCACGGCACTTTCAATGTTCCCTATACCGGGCCACTGAGCCTGCAAGACTACCGCGAGGACGACGTCTCCCTGACCACCACGCTGTTCTTCGATGCGCGGCTCGCCCCTAATCTGCAGTTCGTCTTCGATCCCGAGATCGCCGGGGGCAGGGGATTCAGCAACGTCGATGGACTGGCCAATCCTTCCAACGGCGAGTTGCCGCGGGTGGCCACCGCTACCCCCAAGCCGTACATCGCGCGGTTGTATCTGACTTACGACTTCGGCTTCGGATCGGAGAAGGAGCATGTGGAGAGCGACAACAACCAACTGGCGGGCGACCGCCCACTGGAGCGCTACAGCATCACGGTGGGCCGTTTTTCTCTCACTGATTTCTTCGATAACAATGCCTACACACACGATCCGCGTTCGCAGTTCATGGCATGGGCGGTGATGTACAACGGGGCGTGGGATTATCCGGCGGATACGCGCGGCTATACCTGGGGCTGGGTGCATGAACTGCACTTGCGCAACTGGTCGCTGCGATATGCCAGTGCCAGCGAGCCCAAAGTGGCCAATGGCGGCCGCTTCGACCGGCGTCTGTTGGTGGATCTGGGCACCGTCTTCGAAGAAGAACGGCGCTACAGGTTGGGCAAACACCCGGGAACCGTTCGGGTGCTGGAGTATTTCAATCACACGCATTCGGGCAGCTACGCGGCCGCCATCGCGCTGGGTGAAGAAACCGGTACGACGCCCAATGTCGACGCCGTCAAGAAGTACGGAGCGCTGAAATATGGGTCGGGCATAAACCTGGAACAGGAGGTCGCGCCTGACGCGGGATTCTTTATGCGCCTGGGGTGGAACGACGGCAAGACTCAGGATTTCGCCTTCACGGCCATCGATCGCCTAGCCAGCGGCGGCGTATCTGTGAAGGGTACAAAGTGGAAGCGGAAGGACGATGTCGCCGCCACATCCTTCACCGCCAGCGGCGCCTCCGGCGTGCATGCGCTCTATCTGGCGCGCGGCGGCCTCGATTTTCTGATCGGCGACGGCAGGCTCAATTATGCGCCGGAATACGTTTGGGAGAGCTACTACAGCGCCAAGCTGTTCCGTAGTTTCTTCGCCACCTTCGACTTGCAGCGTGACATCAATCTGGCATTCAACCACGACCGCGGCCCCGTCTGGATTGAGAGTTTGCGTCTGCACATGGAGTTTGGGCTGCATCCCCTGTCCGCAAAATAGCAGGGCAAGCCGAAGGGCGCGCGATAATGGTGGTTTGATCCACTGCAAGATATTCCTAACGGCGCTGACCGTCGCCCTGTGGGCCGCCCCGCCTGCTTCGCCCATCG
>Ga0209333_1000579_pt1 | contig 20000 bp, 13 predicted proteins | sample BlaSpr_A8_OM2_O3_FD_187982 | JGI IMG/M metagenome (GOLD analysis project Ga0209333, IMG submission 187982) | Forest soil microbial communities from Thunder Bay, Ontario, Canada - Black Spruce, Ontario site 2_A8_OM2_O3 (SPAdes) (version 2) | ecosystem: Environmental > Terrestrial > Soil > Boreal... | reverse complement strand
TAACCTCAAGTGGTATTGGCGCACGAACCTGGCGGTGCTGCTGGGCGTGGCGACGGCGGCGGGCGTGTTGGGCGGAGCGCTGCTGGTAGGCGATTCGGTGCGCGCCAGCCTGCGCGATTTGGTGCTGGCTCGGCTCGGCAATACCGATTATGTGGTCGCGCGCAACGGCTTCTTTCGCGAGGCTCTAGCTTCGTCATTCAACAAGACAGGCCAAGAATCCTGTCCAATGATCGCGATTAACGGCATGGTCGCGCACCAGGCCAGCGGACGCCGGGCGCTTGGCGTGCAGATCTACGGAGTCGACCAGCGCTTCGGCGCTGCGCCGCAAGGAGAACGGATCCTGCTAACCGCCGCGCTGGCGGGCGAACTGGGCGCCAAACCCGGCGATACACTGTTGGTCCGAGTGGAGAAGCCTTCCGCCATCCCGCTCGAATCCCTGCACGGCCGGAAAGAGGATGTCGGAAAAACAATTCGGCTCACGCTGGGGACGGCCTTGCCGCGCGAGTTCTCGCTGAATCCGCAACAGGGCGATGTGCGCGCGGCGTTCGTGCCCTTGGCACGGCTGCAGAGGGAGTTGGGAGAGGTGGGGAATGTTAATACGATTCTGGTGGCGGGGGGACCGCTCCCCGACGGTCGCGCTTCGGTAACGCTCGAAGATCTGGGCATCAAAGTGCGCCCCTTGAAGGACAGCTTGTCTCTCGAGACCGACACCACTCTGGTCCCCGATGCGTTGGCCGAACGAGCCACCGCGACTGCGAAGTCACTCGGTCTGAGCACCGAACCGATATTCACCTACCTGGCGAATAGCATCCGCGCTAACGGCCGGGAGATCCCCTATTCCGTTGTTACGGCGCTAGGAGTGCAAGACGGCATCACCCTCAATCAATGGGCCGCGCACGACCTCAACGCCAAGCGAGGCGACGCGGTCTGGCTGGACTATTATGTGTGGCGGTCCGATGGCCGCCTGCACACCGAAAGCGCGCACTTCCGCCTGGCGCAAATCGTCCCCATCGCGGGCGCGGCCGCCGACCGCGACTACGCGCCGGAATATCCGGGCATTTCCGAGTCGAACAGCTTGCGCGATTGGGACCCGCCCTTCCCGCTGGATCTGCACCGTATCCGTCCGGCCGACGAGCAGTACTGGAAGCAATACCGCACCACGCCCAAAGCGTTCATCGCGCTTACGCGCGGCCAGCAGCTTTGGGGCACGCGCTTCGGCAAACTGACTTCCATCCGCATCTCGCCGCCGTCCGCCGCTTTCCCCGGCGCACTGCGCGCCGCCATCGACCCCGCGCAAATGGGACTTACAGTCAGCCCGGTGAAAGCCAGCAGCCTCGCCGCCTCCCAAGGCGCAACCGATTTCGGCGAGTACTTCGTCTACTTCAGTTTCTTCCTGATGGTTTCCGCACTATTGCTGACAGGACTATTTTTCAAGCTGGGCATTGAGCAGCGCATGCGCGAGATCGGCGTCTTACGCGCGCTCGGGTTTTCGATTTCGAAGGTCCGCTCCGTATTCCTGGTGGAGGGCGCCGCGCTGGCCGTGGCTGGTTCGGTGCTAGGGTTGCTCGGCGCGCTGGCTTACGGAGAGCTGATCGTGCTGGGCCTGCGCACCTGGTGGATCGGCGCAGTCGGCACCCGGCTGATCTCGCTGCATCCATCCGTGGCATCCTTGGCTACCGGCGCGCTAGCGGGAATCGTCACGGGCCTCGGCACGATCGCGTGGACCCTGCGCAAACTCGCGCCAGCGACGCCGCGCGGCTTGATGGCGGGCGAACAAAAGCATCATTCCCCGAACCGTCCGCTGCTGATCGGCGTCGCAGCCGGTATCCTGGCATTCGCACTGATCGGCGCCGCCCTGTGGCGTGCGCTCGATCAGACCGCCGCCTTCTTCGGAGCCGGCACACTACTCCTCATCGCAGCCCTCAGCTTTCAGTCCGCCGCCCTGAATCGGCGTTCATCGGCGTTCATCGGCGGCTTAATCACTCTGGCCTTCCGCGGCGCGACCTACCGGCCCGGCCGCAGCATTCTGTGCATTGCGCAGATCGCCTGCGCCACGTTCCTGATCGTTTCGGTGGACGCCTTCCGCCAGACTGGCGATTCCGGGGGCGCCGGCGGCTACCCGCTGATGGCCGAGTCCGTCCTGCCGCTGATACACGACCCCAACACCGCCGCCGGCCGCGAGGCCCTTAATATCCCGCCGCTCGAAGGCGTCCACTTCGTGCCTTTCCGCCTGCGGCCTGGCGACGATACAAGCTGTCTGAATCTCTACCAGCCGCGCAATCCGCGCATCCTGGCGCCTCCCGCGGCGTTTCTGCGCAACGCGCACTTCGCATTTCAGGATTCGACGCCACACACCGCGAACCCCTGGCTGCTGCTCGAATCGCAGCCGGCCGGAGGCGCAGTCCCGGCCATCGCCGACGCTAACTCCATGACGTACGTGCTGCACCGCAAGCTGGGCGAGGATTTCATCTTAAATGGGACACGTTTTCGAATTGTAGCGGCCCTGCAGAATAGCATCTTCCAGAGCGAACTGCTGGTCTCCGAAAAAAACTTCTTACGCCTGTTTCCGGACGTGGAGGGCTACCGCTTCTTCCTGTTGGACGTCTCACCCCAAAGAGCGCAGGAAGTGACCGGCACACTGGAGGAAGCCCTGTCCGATTACGGGTTCGACATCCAATCCACCGAGGCGCGGCTGGCGGGCTTTCATAAAGTCGAGAACACTTATCTCGCGACCTTCAGCAGTTTGGGCGCGCTGGGGCTGGTGCTGGGCACGGTGGGCCTCGCGGCCATTCTGCTGCGCAACGTGCTGGAGCGCCGCCGCGAATTGGCGCTGCTACGTGCGGTCGGATATCGGCCGTCTGATCTGGGCGCCATGGTGCTGATGGAGAATCTGCTCCTGCTGCTGCTGGGCCTGGCCACCGGCACTGTGTGCGCGTTGCTGGCGATTGCGCCGGCAGTTGCATTGCGTGGCGGGCAACTTCCCGTGGCGTCGCTGGGCGTGCTATTGGCAGCGGTGCTGGTGACGGGGATCGGCGCCTCGCTGGTGGCCACGCGCGCGGCTCTGCGGTCACCGCTGCTGGCGGCATTACGATCGGAGTAACCTGAATCATGCATCGCCATTTTGCGATTTGCCCCGCTGTTCTCGTGGTAGCCGCTTGGGCCGTCGCTGGGGCAGAAGATTGGCCGCAGTGGCGCGGGCCCCATCGCGACGGGGTGGCCATCGGCTTCCCGGAGCCAAAAGCCTGGCCGGAAAAGCTCACGCTTAAATGGAGAGTCACGGTGGGCGAAGGGCACGCATCGCCCGTAGTGGCCGATGGCCGGATCTACGTGCATACGCGCCAGGGCGATCGCGAGGCGGTCTCCGCCCTGCGCCCGGAGAACGGGCAGACCATCTGGCAGGAAGGCTACGCAGCGCCCTACACCATGAATCCGGCAGCCACCGGCCACGGCAAAGGCGTGAAATCGACGCCCGTGGTGCAGGATGGCCGCATCTTCACATTCGGCATCGGCGGCACGCTCTCCTGCTTCGATGCCAAGACCGGCAAGCCGCAATGGCGCAAGGAACTCGGCTCGCCCGATTTCGGCGTGGCCACCTCGCCGGTGGTCGACGGCAGCCTGGTGATCGTATACGGAGGCGGCAACACGCAAGGCGCGCTGGCCGCCTTCGATGCCGCTACGGGCGCCGAAAAATGGAGCTGGAAAGGCGACAGTCCGGCGTATGCGTCGCCCATCGTCGTGGACATCGCCGGTACCCGCCAGGTGGTGACGCAAAGCCGCAACAACATCATCGGAGTTTCGGCCGCCACGGGCGCGCTGCTGTGGCAGATTCCTTTCAAAACCGTTTACGCGCAGAACATCGTAACGCCCGCCGTGTATCGCGACACGCTGATCTTCTCCGGCATCGGCGACCCCGTGATGGGCGTGAAGGTGCTGAAGCACGGCGCGGAGTGGACCACCGAAACGGTCTGGCAAAACAAAGATTTTTCCATGTACATGAGTTCCCCCGTGGTGAGCGGCGATCTGCTGTTCGGATTCACAGAGCGCAAACGCGGGCAGTTCTTCTGCCTGAGGCCAAGCGACGGCACCATGTTGTGGACATCCGACGGCCGGCAAGGGGATAACGCGGCCCTTGTGGCGGCAGGATCCGTCTGGCTGATTCTCACGCCCGACGCCAACTTGATCGTGGCGCGCCAAAGCAGCAAGGCCTTTGAACCGCTGCGCAAATATTCCGTGGCCGACAGTCCCACTTGGGCGCATCCTGTGGTTCTTGGCCACGGTATCCTGGTCAAAGACGCCACCAACCTGGCGCTATGGGATCCGTCATGAGACTGCTCGCGGCTCTACTGGCTGGTGTGGCGCTCCAGGCCGCGTCGCTCGAATGGCCGCAGTTCGGCGGCCCGCACCGTAATTTCACATCCGACGCCAAAGGCCTGGCCAACTCCTGGCCGGCGTCGGGTCCGAAGGAACTGTGGAGCCGCGATCTGGGCGAGGGATACTCCGGCATCGCGGTGGATGGCGCGACGCTCTATACCATGTATCGGCGCGGTTCCGATGAGGTCACACTGGCCGCCTCCACCGCCACCGGCAAGACCATCTGGGAATACACGGAGAATGCGTCCTTCCGCAGCGGCATGGCCATGGAGAATGGCGCGGGTCCGCACGCCACGCCGCTGGTCACCGCCGATGCCGTGTACGCCGTGGGCATCCTGGCGCACCTGGTCTGCTTGGATAAGAAGACGGGGCACGTGCTTTGGTCGCACGATCTCTGGCGCGAGTTCGACGGCACTCCGATGGACCGCGGATATTCGGTCAGCCCTATCGCCTGGAAAAACACGGTGATCATGAAGGTGGGCGGCGCGGGTCACGCGCTGATGGCCTTCAACCAGAAGGACGGCAAAGTCGTCTGGCAGAAACAGGATTTCGCGAACTCGCCGTCTTCGCCGATCCTGATTAAGGTGGATGGGCAGGACCAGCTTGTCGCTGTAATGGGCGATGAGGTCGTCGGAATCAATCCGGACTCGGGCGACCTGTTGTGGAAGCATCCGCACACCACCAGTTGGCATCTCAACATCGCCCTGCCACTGTGGACCGGCGACAATACGCTGTTCGTCTCCTCGGCGTACAACGGCGGATGTGTGGCGCTCGAACTGCACGTGGTGAATGGCAAGACGCAGGTGAAGGAACTCTGGAGCAATAACCGCATGCGGGTGCACATCGGGAACCTGCTGCGCATCGGCGACACGCTGTATGGATCGAGCGGCGATTTCGGACCGGCCCCGCTGACCGCGCTGGACGCGAAGACGGGCAAGGTGCTGTGGCAGGACCGTACGTTTCCCAAGGCTACATTCTTGTATGCCGACGGCAAGGTGATCGCGGTGGATGAGGACGGCAACCTATCGTTGGCCACCGTTTCGCCGGCCGGGTTGAAGGTGTTGTCGCGCGCCGAGTTGCTGCGCAGCAATGCCTGGACCGCGCCGGCATTAGTGGGGACCGCATTGTATGTGCGGGATCGGCATAGTTTGATGGCGCTGGATCTGCGGTAGGCGCTCAACGAATCACCGCGCCGATGGGCTTGCCCAGCATACCGGGGTAGCTGTCCGCGCCGATACCCAGCAACTCCAACGCCGTGGGCGCGATATCGCGCTGGCGATACGAATCCGTGTGGGCGGCTTCCCCCCTGGCCGGCGTATCTGGTCCGATCACGGCGATCCAGATCTGATCGGCGCCTTTCACGTCTTCGCCGTGGCCATGCCAGTCGTCCAACGTGCCGCCGCGTCCGTGATCGCAGGTCACAATCAGCGTGGTGGAATCGCGGTACACGGGCGAGCCTTGCACCCATGTCCAAAGCTCTTGCAGCGCGCCGTCCAAGAATTGAATGGATCTGAGTACCTGATCGTAGCGGCGGGCATGCGCCCAGTCGTCGGTCTCGTCAAAGGCGATAAAGAGCACGCGCGGCTGCACGCTTTTCAAATATTCCATCGCCAGCCCGAAGGTGAAAGCGTCGTGGCGGGCGCTGTCGTCCATGTATCTGGCCTGCAATTGCAGCTTGTTCAACTCGGCCACGCGCAAATTATTCGCCGGCAGCGTGGAAGCCTCGTAACCGGCGTTGATGAAAATCTCGCCGCGACGGTTCTCGGCAATGTAGTGAAACATGTCCCACGAACCGAACACCGCCACCTTTTCCTTGGGCAGTTTCCATCGCTCCTTCACAAGCTGCAGGAAGCTCGGCGTGGGATTCTGCACGGGATCGTTCCCGCGAATCGCGTCATCCTGCGCGCGGCCGGTCAGGATCTCGGAATAGCCCGGATACGAAACCCGATAGCGATTGGTCACCTGCACGGAGCTGCCCTTGGTCAGGTTGCCGAGCACCACTCCGGATGGCGCCAGCGTGCCCCAGAAATACGGCAGCAGCGCCATGCGCCGCTCGCCGGGCTGCGGCTTCCATAGGCGATCGCGCAATTCCGGCGCGCCGGTCTCGGTCATGCCGGCGTCCTTCTGATTCATCAGGAGCGGATCGATGCCGGTGAAAAGGTCCTGCCAACGCAGTCCGTCGGCGGTGACCAGGATCAGGTTCTTCGTTTTGCGTTGCTGCGCGGCGCTGGTGGAAGTCAGTGCGACGGCCGCGCCGCAGCTTAAGAAAAATCGGCGGCGAGTCGCAGGTTCGGTCATAATTCACTCCGTCACTAACTCGTACCGATGGCTCTTGGGCTGCGCGGCGGCGCGTTGTTGAGCGACGACATCCGCCTCCAGCGTGTCCAGCGCCTCATCCGCCGCTTGCAAATGCGCAGGCGGAATGGCAATGTTGTCCAGGTTTACTCCCGCCAGCCGCCAGCGCGCGAAGTGCACCACGTTGTGCCGCAGCGTCAGATCGTGTACGGCGGCCGCCTGCTTCGCCATGGGTGTTGCCAGCGTTGCCAGGTTCACGCCCTTGGCCCACTCTTCTTTGGTGAACGTCCCAACAGCTTCGCCATCGATCTTCAACGTATAGCGGGCCGCGGCGAGGCCAGTGACCTGCAACGGCTCCTGGTCCATGGCTTCCACGAAATCCGAAGCGCGCAAGGCTAGGGCCATTACTTCGTCTTTAGCGTCGATCGGCATCGGCAGGGCTTCATCGACTTGCCTCCAGGAGAGGCGATCGCCCACCGCCAGATCTGTCACTTGCGTGTTACTGGCGCTCACGATGGCGGGTTCGGCCGCGTCGATCTCGACGGCCGTGACCGTGGCTGGCGCCTGCCATGCCTTCAGCAGCGCTTCAGCCATCAACAGGTGGCCGGCAGGGGCGGGATGCACGCGGTCGGGCAACAGCTTCCTGGCGGTCTCGGGGTCCAGTTTGTTGGCTCTCTCCAGCGCCTGAACCACAGGCCCGTTCAAATCGGCCACATCGAGTTTGTCTTCGCGGGCCAGTTCCTTGACGAATTCGCCGTAGCGCACCAGCACCTTGTTATAGCCGCCTTCGAAAGTGGGCGGGCGGGTCACGTCATCGTAGGGCGAGGGTTCAATCACAGTGATGCGAATGCCGGGCAGCGCCTCTCTTACGGCCTGCACAATGTGCCGGTATCCGGAGGCATAAGCATCGAAAATCTTCCGATCGAACGCGCGGTAGCTGCCGTCGTTCATGCCCAGCATGATGGTCATGACGTCCGGCTTGTAGGCCACCACATCGCGCGCCAGGCGCACGTCGATGGGCCCCGCGCCACCGCCGCTGACGCGGTCGCCGCCCACGCCGGAGTGTACGAAGCTAACCTTCATCCGGGGGAAGCGGGTGACCACGTAGGTCTCGACAAACGTGGTGTAGAGACGCTGGTCGGTGATGCTATCGCCATAGAAAACGACGCGGTCGCCATCGTGCAAATAGAAGCCGTCCGGCGGCGCCGCCCTCAGGAATATCGCCAACAGCAGTCCAAAGATCGCGGTTCGCCGTAGAATTTTCATGATGCCCACAGTATAGGTATAAAACGGCGTAGGCTGGTAATGATGGCTAAAGCTCCGATTCTCCTGATGGCCCCTCTTGCTCTGTTTGCCCATAACCTGATGCCCGTGCCGGCGAAGCTGCAGGCGGGAGCGGGACGCATGCGCATCGACCGGAATTTCGCCTTCGTGCAGTTGACCGGATTTCGCGAGCCGCGCCTGGAGGCCGCCGCCGCGCGGCTGGTGGAGCAAGTAGCGCGTAAGACCGGAATTCCCATGGCGCCAGGCATCGGAGTACATGCGCCGGAGGCTCCGCTGGTGGTCTATTGCGATCATGCCGGCGCGCCCGTGCAATCCGCGCAGGAAGATGAATCCTACAGGCTCACCGTCACGCCTTTGGGCGCGCGCCTGGACGCGCCCAATCCGCTGGGCGTGCTGCGCGGCATGCAGACCTTCCTGCAACTGATCGATCTCGATGCGGGCGGTTTTGGCGCGCCTGCGGTCACCATCGAGGACCAGCCGCGCTTCCCGTGGCGTGGCCTCATGCTGGATGTAGCTCGGCACTGGATCCCGCTCGAAGACGTGAAGCGCACGCTGGACGGTATGGCTGCCGTGAAGCTGAACGTGTTCCACTGGCACCTCTCGGAGAATCAGGGTTTCCGCATCGAGAGCAAGCGCTTCCCGAAGTTGCAGGAGATGGGCTCCGACGGCCAATACTATACGCAGGATCAGGTGCGCGAGGCGATCGCCTACGCGCACGACCGCGGCATTCGCGTGATTCCGGAATTCGATATGCCCGGCCACGCCACCGCCTGGTTCGTAGGCTATCCGGAACTGGCCAGTGCGCCCGGGCCCTACCGGATCGAGCGGCAGTGGGGCATTTTCGATCCGGCCATGGACCCCACACGTGAGGAAACCTACCAATTTTTGGACGCATTCATCGGCGAGATGGCCGCGCTGTTCCCGGATGAATACTTCCATATCGGCGGCGATGAAGTGAACGGCAAGCAGTGGGATGCTAATCCGCGCATTCGGGAATTCATGCGCGCGCAGGGGATCAAAGGCAATGAAGAACTGCAAGCGTATTTCACGCGGCGCGTGCAGGCCATCGTGGCGAAGCACGGCAAGAAGATGATCGGCTGGGATGAGATTCTGAGCAAGGACATGCCGCACAGCGTGCTGGTGCAATCGTGGCGCGGGCAGAAGGCGCTGGCGGATGCGGCGCGGCAGGGCGTCGGCGGGATCTTGTCGAACGGATATTATTTGGACCTGGGCTACTCGGCGGCGCATCACTACGCGGTCGATCCGTTGGGCGAGGCCGCGGCGGATCTCACCGAGGAGCAGAAGCGGCTGGTGCTGGGCGGCGAAGCTTGCATGTGGTCCGAATTCGTAACTCCGGAGTTGCTGGATACGCGCGTCTGGCCGCGCATGGCGGCTATCGCGGAGCGTTTCTGGTCGCCGCAAAATGTGACGGACGTGGCCGATATGTACCGCAGGCTGGGCGCGGTGAGCCGGGTTTTGGAATGGCTGGGCCTCACGCATGTTTCGGAGTACGAGGAGATGCTGGCGCGGCTGGCGGGCGGCGGTCCGGTGGCGCCCGTACGCACACTGGCGGACGTGGTTGAGCCGGTGAAAGACTACGCGCGCGAAGAGGCGCATCCGTACGACCGCTTTTCGCCTCTGAACCGTTTGATCGATGCGGCGCGCCCCGATAGCGCAACCGTACGCACGTTCGCCGCCCTCGTGGACCGGATGGGGGCAGAGGATCTGCAGCGGATCCGCGAATGGCTGACTCTGTGGCGGGACAACCACGCGCGCCTGGCGCCGGCGCTGGCGAATTCTGCGCTGCTCGCCGAAGACGCGGAGATCTCTCGGGATCTGTCGGCCATCGCGGAGGCCGGTTTGCAGGCGCTCGACCGTTTGCAAAGCACCCAGCCTCGCGACCCGGCATGGATTACAGAGAAAAGAGAGCTGCTGGACCGCGCCAAACGGCCGAAAGCCGAACTGCTGTTGAGCGTCGAGCCGCCCATTCGCAAGCTGATCGAAACCGCGCGATAGCACCTGAGCAAGGGCCGCCAACCCGCGCCTGCTAAAGCTCCGGTGGCCAGCGGCCGATAAGCACTGTATGAACTGTATCAGGCTGATGCAGGCCATCGCGTGTATCGTGCTGTGTAACGCAGCCGTTCGGGAAGTCTCGCAACCGGCGCTTGCGGCGGACGATACCCAGGCTGCGCCGGCGCAAGTCCCAGACGGGACCGTAGCACTCTCGCTCGACCAATGCCTGGATACCGCTTTCCAAAAGAATCATCGCCGCCCGGTCTCGAAATTCGCCATCGTTCTGGCGGAGGCCCAGCACCGCCAAGCCTTGGCCGGCTACTGGCCGCAGGTCGACGCCAAAGCCGGTTATGAACGCCTCAGCGATCCGCTCAACTTTGTTTTCCCCGCGAGCAGCATCCAGATTCCCGCGCAGTCCGTCAGCGTTCCGGGCGGAACCATGGTGGTCACGATTCCGGCCAACGCGTTCGCGCCTGGATTTCCGGCGAGTAGTATTCAAATGCCGGTCAACTTTCCGGGCCAGACCTATAAGACCGGAGCCCAAACGTTTCCGATCCCGGAGCAGAACGTTAAGGTCCTAGACCAGAATATGGTCAGCGGGATGCTGCATGTGGACTGGCTGTTGTGGGATGGCGGGATGCGGAAAGGGCTGCGGGAGCAGTCCGCCGCCAATGTCGCGATGATGCGCGAAGAGGCCCGGCGCACGGACCTGGAAATCGCCGACAGTGTAACCCGGATGTACTGGGGCGCGGTGCTGGCGCGGCAGCTTAGCCGCCTCGGCCAAGACACGCTGGCGCGCATGGAGTCCACCCTGCAGCTCACCGAGACCATGTATAAGGGAGGCGCCGGTAAAGTCACCCGGTCCGACTACCTGGACAACTCCGTCATGGTCGAGACGGTGCGATCGCTGGTGGCGCAATTGCAGAAAAACGAAGTCATGTCCCAGGCGGCTTTGGCCAACACCATGGGGCTCGCCTGGAATGCCAGCGTCCAGCCATCCGCCGAGGAGATTCCCTTCGCACCCGCGGCGCAGAACCTCGATCAGTTGGTCGACGTCTCGTATCAGTTCAACCCGGATTGGGAGAAGCTGGGGGATGCCATGCGTGCGCTCCAAGGCGCGGTCACCACCGCCAGGAGCGGGTACTACCCCAAACTCGCGTTGACTGGAGAACTCCATCGCTGGTGGAACGGAGGTTACAACGCCGGCCTGGCGACAGGCCAGAACCAGCAAGGTTGGACGGCCGGCGTGGGCTTGGAGATCCCAGTATTCGACGGTCTCCTGACCCGCAATCGGGTCGGCGAAGCGATCGCCCGGCTCAATCAGCTCAAAGAAACCCAATTCCTCTTGCGGGATGGAATCGCACTTCAGATCAAGGATCTGGTGCTGGGCCTGGACGCCGCCGCCAAGTCCGGAAGGGCCAGCTTGGCCGCCATGCGGTCCGCACAGGAAAACCGCGATCTCAACGAGCGGGCTTACCGGGAGGAGTTGGTCGAAACCGAGAAGGTGATCCGGTCGCAATTGGTGGAGGCGCTCATGTCGGCGCAGCATTGCAAGGCGCGCTACGACTACGCCGCCGTCTTGTCGCAGCTTAGCTTGGCGGTGGGCAAGGAGATCGGCGAGAGGCTGGCGCCGGCCCGGTGAGACTGCGCGGGCAAAGCAGGTGGTGCGCGTACTGCCTCGCGGCCGGGCTGCTGGCCTGGTCCGCTCTTCCGTTCGCCGCGGCGGGCGGCGAGCATTCCGAAGGCGATGCGCAGCCCGGCCTCCGCATGGCCATTTCAGAAACCGTCGCCGGAGAAGTGAACGAAAACGATCTACGGATTGCAATTAAGACTTGGGCCGAAACGGTCGCCCGGCAGACCGGCGTACGTATCGAGCCGGAATTGTGTACCACCGCGCAACTGTTGCAGAGAATTCGGAACCACCAAGTAGATGCGTTTTCCCTCAATATCCTCGAATTCATGCGCGTATCCAGCTATGCGGATCGCGAAATCGTGGTGGACGAAGCCGAGCTGCCGGACGGATCGGAGTATCTGTTGCTGGTTCACCAGTCCAGTGGCATTCAGAGTCTGGCGGACCTGCGCGGGCGGACCCTGCTGCTATACGAGAACACGCGCACATGCCTGGCGAGAATCTGGCTGGAGATTCTGCTGGGGTCCGCGCACCTTGGTACCGTGGACACCTTCTTCGGCAGACTGGAAAGCAACCCGAAGCTATCGCGCGTGGTGTTGCCGGTTTTCTTCCGGCACGCTGACGCGTGCCTGGCAACCCGGCGCGGTTACAAAACCATGTGCGAACTGAATCCACAGCTTGCCAAGCAATTGCATATTCTGGCGGCATCTCCCAAGCTGTTGACGACTTTCACTGCCTTTCACAAGGACAGTCCGGCGGAAAGCAAGCGCAGATTTCTGGCGGCCATCACGGATCTGAACAAGACCGTTGCGGGCCGTCAGGCCCTGATGTTGTTTGGAAGCACGCGGCTGGTGCAAACGGACGTTGCCGCGTTGCGCACCGCCCTGGATCTACTGCATGCTTATGACCGGCTCAAGGGAAAGGCGCCCGCCGCCGGACAGTAACCGGGGCGGTGATGAAGGATGCACGAATTGTGAAGAAGCGGTTCACCGGCGCATGGGCGAAGGTCCGGCGGCGCCTCCGGTTCCGTGCCCCCAGAGGAATCACGGCACGGATTTCGGGGCTTTCCTGGACTATCGCGCTATTCAGCCTGATGGTCTTCGTAGGCGCCAGCATCCCGGAGCAGAAGCACGAGATCGAAGACAACCTTCGTTCGAAGGCGCACGGCATTGCCGCCTCGCTGCAGGAAGGATTGGCGGGCGCGGCGGTCACCGAAGACTATAGCGCCTTGGTAGAACAGTGCATGCAGGCGCTGGCCGCGGACGATTCAATCGATTTTCTGTTGATCGCCAAGGACGACGGATTTTCCATCGTCGTCGAAAAGGGGGGCTGGCGCACCGCGCAATTGGGAGCATTCTGGAGACCACGGGAGCGTGCGCCCGCCGGCGGTATAGAAGTAGTGCCGTTATTCGGGGTCCGCATCTTCCACTTTGCCATGCCTTATGACTTTTCTACGATGCCTTGGGGATGGATTCACGTCGGCCTATCTTTGAAAGCCTACGACCACGGGGTCGCCCGGCTGTATCAACGCACCGGAGCGCTGGCTGTCGTATGCGTCGCCGGCAGCCTGCTGGCCTCGGTGATTTTCGCCCGGCGCCTGGTCCGTCCGATGGTGCGCCTGCAGGACATGGCCGGGAGGATCGCGCAAGGAGATCTGTCCGCCCGCGCCTCGATCCGCAGCGCGCAAGAGATCGAGGGGCTGGCGCAATCGTTCAATACCATGGCGGATGCGCTGTGGCAGCGCGACAAGATTCTCGAAAGCATTCGCTTTGCCGCGCAACGGTTTCTGAGCGCCGAGGCCTGGCAAACCGTAATTCTGGAAGTGCTATCGAAGATCGGCGACGCGGCCCAGGTCAGCCGTGTCTTCCTGCTGGAGAACCGGGCCGCGCAGGAGGAGGGGCTGGTGGGCACGGTCTTGCACGAGTGGGTCCGGCCCGGCATCCCTTGCCGGACCTGCGGACCCGGACAGGCCGAATTGCGCTGGACCGGTGCGGATTGGAGGCGATGGGCAGGATCTCTGGGACGCGGAGAGGTGGTCTTGTTCGAAGGGGACGGCCCGGAAGGGGCCGGGCGCGGCTCGGCTCCGGCGTCGCGGTCGTCCATACTGGTCCCCATCGAAGTGGGTGGCCAGTGGTTTGGCGTGCTGGGCTTCGACGATTGTGTCCGCGTGCGTGCCTGGAGCGATGCCGAGCGGGACAGCTTCCGCTCGGCCGCCGGTATGTTGGGGGCCGCCATCACCCGGCAACAGGCGCAGGAGTATGTGGACAATATCCTGCGGTCCATGGGCGAGTCCCTGTTGGTGATGGATCCGGAATGGCGGATTCAGCGGGTAAACCCCAGCGCCCTGCGCCTGCTGGGGTACACCGAGGAGCAATTGGTGGGGCAGCCCTTCAGCCGGATCGTGGACGGCGACGTACCTGTGAACACTATTGCCATCGAGCGAACCTACCGCACTAGCGCCGGCCACCCGATACCGGTGCTGTTATCTTCCGCCGAGCTGCGCAGTGGGCCGGGCTCGCTCGTTGGATACGTGTGCCTGGCGCAGGAATTGACCGATCTCAAGCGTACGCAAGCCGAGTTGGTGCGCGCGCGGGACGCCGCCGAAAATGCCAATCGGACCAAGAGCGTCTTCCTGGCCAACATGAGCCACGAACTGCGCACGCCCTTGAACGCCATCATCGGCTACAGCCAGATGCTGCGCGAAGACTGTATCGGGCCCGAACAGCCCGAGGTGCTCTCCGACCTGGAGAAGATCGAGCGCTCCGGCCATATCTTGCTGGGCATCATCAACGACATCCTGGATCTGTCCAAGATCGAGGCCGGCCGCGAGACGGTCAAAGCGCAGACGTTCGATATCGCCGCGGTGCTGCAAGATGTCTCGAACGCCGTCCAGCCGCTAGCCCGGCAACAGGGCAATGTGCTCGAAATCGATTGTCCCGACGCCGCCCGGATGATTTGCGCGGACCTGTCCAAATTCCGGCAGAGCCTGTTGAACCTGGTGAATAACGCCATGAAATTCACCGAGCGCGGCCGGGTCTCGGTAACCGTCAACAGGCGGCTTGCCGCGGACGGCGAGTGGACCGAAGTGCACGTCTCCGACACCGGCATCGGAATCGGCCGGGAGCACCTGGACAAACTCTTCCAGCCCTTCTCGCAGGTGGACTCCTCCGCCACCCGGAAATACAACGGCACAGGTTTGGGATTGGCGATCACCAAGAAGTTTTGCCAGATGATGGGCGGCGACATAGCCGTTGAAAGCGAGCCTGGACGCGGCTCCCGCTTTTCGATCCGGCTGCCGGCCGGGCGGCGGCCTATCCGCGGAGCGGCCGCATTGGGGACGGACGGAGCTTGAAATGTGCCGAATACTGTTGGTGGAGGATAACGAGTTGAACCGCGACATGCTCACCAGGCGGCTGCGCCATCGCGGCTATGAAGTCGCCCTGGCGGTGAACGGCCAGCAGGGCCTGGAAATGGCGCGCAGCCGGCAACCCGACATCGTGCTGATGGATCTCAGCCTGCCGGAGATCGACGGCTGGCAAGTGGCCCGCATCCTGAAGAACGATGCCGCTACCCGCTGCATTCCGGTGGTGGCGTTGACCGCGCACGCTATGCTGGGGGACCGGGAGAAAGCTTTGGAGGCGGGTTGCGACGACTACGCCACCAAACCGGTTGACTTGCCGCACCTGATGGGCATGATCGAGCGATTGACTGGCCGGCCGCGCGCGGCGGACCGTCCTTAGGATGAACAAACATGAACGAGAATAACCATTTGCTGCTGGTCGACGATGAAGCGCTGAGCCGCGATATGCTCTCGCGGCGACTCCGACACCATGGACTTCGGGTGGACGTGGCCGCCGACGGCCCTGCGGCACTCCGATATATCGCTGCGCATCCTCCGGATCTGGTGCTGCTCGACAGCATGATGCCGGGCATGACCGGCGTGGAAGTATTGCAGTCGTTGCGCGCCACGTACACCCCGGGCCAATTGCCGGTAATCATGGTGACCGCCTTAACGGACAGCGATAACGTCGTCGAAGCACTTCGCCTGGGCGCCAACGATTACATCACCAAGCCCGTGGATTTCCCAGTCGCCCTGGCGCGCATTCAAGTCCAACTGGCGCGCAAAGCCGCTGGAGGCGCTCTGCGCCAGAGCGAGGAACGTTATGCCCTGGCGGCGCTTGGCGCCAACGTTGGTCTGTGGGATTGGGACCTCCTGTCCGGGCGGATCTACTACTCCGCCCGTTGGAAGGCCATGCTCGGGTACGCGGACGCCGAAATTGGGGAGAGCCCCGACGAGTGGTTCGCGCGGGTGCATCCCGAGGACCAGGAAAGGCTCCGTGAGCTGACGCGGGCGGCTCAAGGCGGCGCGTCTTGCGGAGCGTTTGAATGCGAGCATCGCGTGCGGCACCGGGACGGATCCTCTCGCTGGATGCGTTGCCGCGGCGCGGCTGTACAGGATGCCCACGGCCGGGCCGTCCGGATGGCTGGATCGATGAGCGACGTCACCACGAGCAAGGTCCTCGATCCGCTCACTGGATTGGCGAACCAGGTCCTATTTGGACCGTCTGGAACAGGAATTCGCCGCGTTTGGCGCGAACCCGGACGCGCAATTCGCGGTCATGCTCCTGGATATCGACCGGTTCAAGCTGATCAACGACAGCTTGGGACATTCGGCCGGCGACCAGTTGCTGGTAGCCATGGCGGGGCGCCTGGTGCAGGGGTTGCGCACGGGCGATTCCAACGCGGGGTCCACCTGCCGGGACTTGGCCGCGCGGTTTAGCGGCGACGGGTTTGCGGTGCTGTTGTGCGACTTGTCCGACCCGGCGGAAGCGGTGCAAGTGGCGCAACGCATCTTGGCGGAACTGCGGGAATCCTTCGGGTTGTCCGAACGCGAAATCTTCTGTACCGTAAGTATCGGCATCGCGCCGTGCGCGTCGGCGTATCGGTCCGCGGCCGACATGGTGCGCGATGCCGACACGGCCATGAACACGGCCAAGAGCAAGGGACGCTCCCGCTGCGGAATCTTCGACGACACCATGCGTACCCGCGTGATGGAGCGCTTGCAACTGGAGAACGACCTTCGCCACGCGGTCCAAAACCATGAGTTGTCCCTCAATTACCAGCCGAAAGTCCGGCTCGCCGACCGCCGCATCTGCGGCTTCGAAGCCTTGGCGCGATGGCGCCACCCGCAGCGCGGCTGGATTCCGCCCACCGAATTCATACCGGCGGCCGAGGAGACCGGCTTGATTCACGAGCTGGACATGTGGGTCTTACTCCAAGCCTGCTCCCAAATGAAACGTTGGCATACTGCGTACCCTTGCGACCCGCCTTTGGCCATCAGCGTGAATCTTTCGCCCAGCCAGTTTGCGCAACCGGATCTCGTCGAGCAGATCGCGGCGGTGTTGAAGGAGACCGGGCTGGAGCCGCCCAGTCTGCAATTGGAGATCACCGAAGGCGTGCTGAAGGATGACCACGAATTTGCCCGCGACATCCTGGAGCGCTTAAAACTGCTGGGAGTCGGACTGAAAATCGACGATTTCGGAACCGGCTATTCGAGCCTGGCCTGCCTGGCGCAGCTTCCCTTCGACACGTTGAAGATCGACCGGTCGTTTACCCTGCAGCTGGAGGGTGGCGATTGCAATGCAAAGATCGTAAGATCCATCCTGGACATGGCCCATACGCTGGGGATGGAAGTAGTTGCCGAGGGCGTGGAAGACAACCAACAGATCGCGCGTCTGATATCCATGGGATGCGAGTTCGGCCAGGGATTCTTCTTTTCGAAGCCGGTTTCCGCGGAAGATGCGGATCTCCTGGTGGCTGCCATGATGGAGACTCCCGTTGCCGCGCATCCACTGCTTCTAGCCACGGTCCTGCCCGCGCAGACACAAGACCCTGTCGACAGGCCGCAAGATTTCGGTTGCAAATAAGATAGCTGCATCTTATACTATAGTTGCGAAAGCTATGCGGACGGTTGTGGCATCAATGTTGGTTGCGTTCCTTGTGGGCGTGGCCGCGCTATGTCCCGCCGTGGCCTGTCCCCTCTCGGCGGCTTCTCCGGTCCAATCCGGGTGCTGCAGCAAGCCCGCGAAGACGGCCCCCGATTGCCCCTATTCGATTCTGGCAAAGAGTAAGACGGCCCCGGCCGCAGTGCATGCGAAATGGATTGGCGCCATTGTCCATACCGAGCGCAGAGCCGCACTTTCCCTTGCCGGTCCGGCTGCCGGGGCGCCATCCCGCGTGGCCGTCCTCTCCGGTCTCTACCTGCGCAATCGCGTTCTCCTGATCTAAAACCGCGCCCAGTTCGCAGGCGCGTCTTCACTTAGGTCCGAAAACTCTACGAAAGGAGAGCCATCATGAAAAAGATAGCGATTAGTGTGCTCAGCCTGGCGGCTGTGTTGTTGCTGACCCTGTCGCCCGCGCTGGCGCTGGCTTCCAGCGATTGCTGCAACGGACAATCCTGCTGCGGCCAGGCATGCTGCCATAACCGTCGGTAGAACAGGCCTCCTGGCCTGTCCAGCGGGGCGGCATCGCCGGTTAAGCCGGCCGTCCGCCCCGCCTGTTACCATCGGAAGCGGGACCCAGCCGTGAAGACCGTCTTTCACGTGGACATGGACGCGTTCTTCGTGTCCGTCGAGGAGCTATTCGATCCTGCGCTCATAGGCAAGGCCGTGGTCGTGGGCGGCCGGCCGAATGAGCGCGGCGTGGTGTCCGCGGCGTCGTACGAAGCGCGCAGGTTCGGCGTGCATTCGGCCATGCCCCTGCGCACCGCAGCGCGACTGTGCCCGCACGCCATATTCGTAGACGGCCACCCCACCCGCTACCGCGATTATTCCGCGCGCGTGCGCGAAGTGCTGAACCAATTTTCGCCGCTGGTCGAGATGGCTTCCATCGACGAAGCCTACCTGGATATGACCGGCACGGAGCGCTTGCATGGTCCGCCGCTGCGCGCCGCCCATGCGCTGCACCAGGCCATGAAGGCCCAGACCCGGCTCAACTGTTCCATCGGCATCTCCACCGCGCGCCTGGTCGCCAAGGTCGCTTCCGATCAAGCCAAACCCAATGGCGTGTTGTGGATCGTGCCCGGCACGGAGGCCGCGTTTCTGGCGCCGCTGGACGTGCGTAAGATTCCAGGGGTGGGCAAGGTTACCGAGAAGAATCTGCATATGCTCTCGATCCGAAAAGTCGGCGATCTGGCGCACCTGGACCACCGCTTCCTTGAAGAGCGCTTCGGCAAGTGGGGATTGGCCCTATCCGGCAAAGCGCGCGGCTTGGATGCGGGCGGGTGGTTCGATGCCGAAATCGGCGCGAACTCCGATCCTAAATCGATCAGCCACGAGCATACCTACAACGAGGACACCAGCGATGTCGCGGTGCTCGAATCCACCCTGGCGCGGCTTTCCGAAATGGTTGGCCGCCGCTTGCGGGAAAACGGCCTGCACGCGCGCACTTTGCAGCTCAAACTGCGCTATTCGGATTTCTCGACTATCACGCGCGCCCATTCCGTCGAACGCCCCACGCAGATCGATACCGAGATCTTCGACGAAGCGCGCGCGCTGTTCCTGAGGAATTGGAAGCCCGGCGCGCGCGTCCGCCTGCTGGGCGTGCAGGCATCGTCTTTTGAAGAAGTCCAAGAACAGTTGGACCTGTTGGACGAGGGCAGGCACGAACGCTGGCAGCAGGCCCTGGCCGCCGCCGACCGGTTGCGCGATAAGTATGGCGACTCCGCCGTCTCGCTTGCCGCCGGGATGAAGGGCGGCTTCCGCGAGCGCACGCATGATGCGCAGACACGGAGACGCGGGGACACGGAGACGCGGTGACGCCGCATGTCCTGGCCACGACCTACATACCCGTTGCGGAGGGTTCCAACGCCCGCGCGTTTGGAGATTGACAGTTGGTATGGCCAGGTGTACATTTACGTCGGCGGGTCCTTGCCGGTTGGAACGAACCTAGTTGCGTTCAGATATCTGTTCGATAAGGAACGATTCGAGCGGAGTTGCGACTGCGACGAGTCTGGGCCGTCGAATGGTGGTAGAGACGCGGCAACGCGGCGGCACAGTACACTGGGGGAGTGCCGGCGCGCATTCACATCATTGGCGGAGGTCTCGCGGGCTCGGAAGCGGCCTGGCAGATCGCCGAAGCCGGACTCACGGCCGTGCTCCACGAAATGCGCCCCGTACGGCAGACGGCGGCGCACCAGACGGATCGCCTCGCGGAGCTGGTCTGCAGCAATTCCCTCAAGTCCGAGCAGGAAGACTCGGCGCCTTGGCTGCTGAAGCAGGAATTGCGGCGCTTGGGATCGGTGGTGCTGCGGGCAGCGGCGATGGCCCGCGTTCCGGGCGGCCATGCGCTCACGGTAGACCGCGACATTTTCGCGGCGGAGGTGACCCGCGTGGCTCGCGAGGTCGGC
>Ga0209333_1000578_pt1 | contig 20034 bp, 14 predicted proteins | sample BlaSpr_A8_OM2_O3_FD_187982 | JGI IMG/M metagenome (GOLD analysis project Ga0209333, IMG submission 187982) | Forest soil microbial communities from Thunder Bay, Ontario, Canada - Black Spruce, Ontario site 2_A8_OM2_O3 (SPAdes) (version 2) | ecosystem: Environmental > Terrestrial > Soil > Boreal... | reverse complement strand
CTTTTTTTTCGCACACGCAGCATCGGTCTTAGGAGCCCCGTTGAAAGCACTTCCCGAAGGGCAGTACATCAAGCACTTCCAATACGGTCTGGGCGTAATCACCGAATCCGACAACGACCGCACTTCGATTGACTTCGATCTGCATGGCATGAAGAAGTTCGTCACCAGCATCATGGTGGTCGAAATTGCCGAGGGCACTCCGCCAAAGCGCAAGCGCGCCAAGCGCGTCAAAAAAGTCGTGGCGCCGTTGGCCGTGGCAGCCGTCGGAAAATGAGCAACAACAACAGCGTCATCGTGCAGTTCGTCGGATTCGAGGCCAAGCCCCAGGGCCGTGAATATACTTTCACCGTTCGCGAAACCGCGACCGAACCGCGCGAATTCACCCTGACCATTCCGAATGAAGCTTTCAACACGCGCCGCGTCCGTTTTCAGGATGCGCCGGACATCTGCTCCCACCGTCTGCACCTGGAACTAGCTGCGACGGAAAATCACCCCGTCAAGACGCACTTCAGTCTGACCGACGACGAGCTCGAGGCCTATCGCACTTCCCACATGCAGAAGCCACCGAAGTACCCCTACGCGCCAAAGAAAGACGATCAAGAAGCGTAATTTTTCCTGGATCTAGCAACTGAAAATTCACGCACGGCGTTGGGGTTTGGGTAAAGCAGTTGTAGCGGCGCACTTCAGCGCGCTATCGGTGTTACGGCATGGATCAGTGGCGTGTTACAGATCGCTCGTGTGCTACCGATTGACGGCGGACCTAAGGCCGCCCCTAAGCAGTCTTCGTCACCACCCGCCGCGCCGCCAGCGAAATCATCAACCGCGTCACGCCACTAAAGAAAATGCTGATTCCCACCAAAGTGCCCAGCACCCACTCCACGCTCGAAGGCCATGTCGCCCAAATCATTCCACCCAGCACCAGCGTTACGATGCCATCCATCAGGAACCAGCCCGAGCCCGCGGCCGGACGGTGCTGAAAAAACAGCACAATCTCGAAAACGCCCTCGATCAATAAATAAAACGCCAACGCCAGCGTCAAAGTGGCCAGTCCGCGCGCCGGATGATCCAGCAGATAAATTGCCACGCACAAATACAGAATCCCCAGCAGAACTTTCAGCAGCACGCTCCCCGTGCGCCGCGTGTACCACGCAAAAACGAAATGGGCCACCGCCGCGAATATCAGCATCCAGGCCACGAAAATATTCGCGGCCAGGCCGGCCTCGTACGGCAACGCGATCGCCAGTATTCCAGCCACAATCATCATCACGCTCACAAAAATAGACCAGCCCACCGCCTTCCTCGCAATATCCGAAATATTAGGATCGCTCATCGCAGCCCTCCCGCCATCGCTCGGCATCCTTATATCACTACTCGCTAGGCTTCGGCGACTTTGATGTAGCGCGGCAAATCAACGCAGCGACGCGACGCTGCAGGCCTTAAAGCAGCGGTCTCACTCGCTGCGATGGGCCGCAGCAGCAAACTCAACTCGTGATATGTTTGCAGCGATGCTGCGCAAACTTTCGCACCCACCGAGGCGCCCTTCTTGACGCAGCACAACCACGCAAACCCAGCCAGCCGTCGAGAAAACGAAATCGTGGAAAGCATTCCGCAAACGGAGTCTCGCGCACCCATCCTAGCGCAGTCCGTTGCATTCGTACGGCAGCACGCGCTGCGGCTGCTGACGATTACCGCTGCGGTCCTAACGCCCGTTTTCTGGCATCGCAACATCGCCGCCGGCGACCTCGGCAGCCATCTTTACAACGCCTGGCTCGCGCAACTAATCCGCCACGGATACGCGCCCGGCCTCTGGCTCGCGCCGCGCTGGAACAATGCGCTCTTCGATCTCCTCCTCGGCGCGCTCGGCCATTTCGTCTCGTTCCACACCGCCGAAAAAATCGCCGTGTCGCTAGCCGTGCTGATTTTCTTCTGGGGCATATTCGCCTTCGTCTGCGCCGCCACCAGACGCGCACCATGGTTGCTCTGTCCCGTGATCGCCATGTTCAGTTACGGCTATTCCTTCGCGATGGGCTTCTTGAATTTCTATATTTCGCTGGGTCTCGCGTTTTTTGCCATCGCAATTTTCTGGCGCGGCTGCGGCTGGGAACGCTGGATCGCCGTCGCGCTCGCGCCCCTCGCGATGCTCGCCCATCCTCTCGGCTTCGCGTGGCTGGTCGCAGCGTCAGCTTACGTCGCGCTGGCCGAAGCGATCCCGCGGCGCTATCAGATGTTGCTGGTGGCTGCGGCGGGCGCGGGGCTCTTTGCTGCGCGCTATTATTTCTGGCACCACGATATTGTGCTCGCGCGCGACGATCCCTTCTATTTTTTCAATGGCTCGGACCAATTGCTCCTCTTCGGCCCGCGCTACATCATTCCGGAATTCGCGCTGCTGGTTTTCATCCTGTGCGCGCTGGCTGCAAATTTCTTTCGCCGGCGCTGGGGCCCAATTCGCTGGGCTGATTTCGCGCTGCCGGTGCAACTCTACGTCATCGTCTGCCTGGCGGTCATTTTGCTGCCCGACGGCATTCGTTTTCCATATCAGCCGTCCGCGCTCGCGCTCTTGACCGAACGCCTCACCTCCGTTTCCGCCGCGCTGCTCTGCTGCCTGCTTGGTGCCCTCCAGCCGCGAAAATGGCACTTGCTCGCAACCGCAGCGATCGCCGCAATATTTTTCACGTTCTTGTATCAGGACACCGCCACAATCAATCGCATGGAGGTCCAAGTCGAGCAGCTCGTCCGCACCGTGCCGCGAAACTCGCGCGTCCTCGCCACCCTGAAGCCGCCTTTCCCCGATTCGCGAGTTCTGGTGCAACACATCGCCGACCGCGCCTGCATCGGCCGCTGCTTCAGCTATGGCAATTACGAGCCCGCGTCCGCGCAATTCCGCGTGCGAACGACGCCGCACAATCTCTATGCGATGTCCAGTTTCGATGACGCTGTAAATATGGAAGACGGCTCGTACGAAGTTCAACCGCAAGATTTGCCGGCCTATCAGGTGTATCAATGCAGCCCGGACGGCAAGAAATTGTGCATCCGGCCGCTCGCAGCCGGAGAAATGAACGATGACCTCGGCGTGCATCCCGACGACGAATAATTGTCGGCATTCCTCGACCACACGTCCCCGCGTAGAATCACAATCCGGCAGAATTGCAGCACGAACTCCGCTGCTGTATCCTTCTACGCGCATCCTGGCGCAGCGACCAGGAGACCCTGAGGAGAAACAATGCGGATTTCGCGAACTGGAATTTCCCGCGCCTACTTTATAGGACTGGTGGCCCTGCTGATGAGCGCATCTCTTTTTGCAGCTTCGAGCATTTACGAATTCACGCTTCCTTCGATTGACGGCAAGCCCCTCCCGCTCGCGAATTTCAAAGGCAAAGTGGTTCTCGTAGTTAACGTCGCCAGCCGCTGCGGCTTCACTCCGCAATACAGCGCCCTCGAATCCACCTACGAAAAATTTAAGGACCAGGGCTTCGTCATCCTCGGCTTCCCCGCCAATAATTTCGGCAGCCAGGAACCCGGCACCAATCAGGAAATCAAAACTTTCTGCCAGACGAAGTACAGCGTCACTTTCCCCATGTACGCGAAAGTCTCTGTGAAGGGCGACGACCAGACTCCGCTTTACGGCTACTTGACCACCAAGGCCAATCCCGCCGTTGCGGGCGAAATCAAATGGAATTTCACGAAGTTTCTGGTGGACCGCAACGGAAACGTCGTCAAGCGCTTCGAGCCAGACGTCGCTCCCGACTCGCCCGAAGTAATCGCCGCAATCGAGAAAGCGCTAAAACAGTAGAGAACTTAACGCGTGACGAATGATTCGTTCCTAGGCTAACGCCAAACGAATGATTAATTGGAACGGCGGGGCTCCAGAGGGTGAGTGAGCACCACTGAATTTCGTCAGGGCACGGCTTCAGCCGTGCCGTAACCGCCGTGAAATCAAAGCGGCTTTAGCCGCTGAGGGCATGAATTTCGCGTCCGCATGCAGACTCTTTAGCCCCTGAAGCCACGCATTTCGAGGTCCCACATCACTGCAGCAATCCAAATACGGCCACGCTGTTCGGCGTGCCCACATAAACTTTCCCATTCGCAATCATCGGCGTAATAAATTTATTGTCCGCAAAATGATCCCGGCTATTCGCCGCCTGATTGCTGTTGTACAACTCCGTCCCCACGTTCGTCGCGTCGTAAGCGTGCAACACTCCCCCGCCATTATTCTCCACCGCCCACACAATCCCCGCGGAATTCCCGTTCGCCGAAATGCTCGGCGTTGTCCCCGGATATGCAAAACTCTCCGATGTCAACGAACTCGCAGGCGTCGTCAGCTTCGCGTTCGCAATCGAAAATGCCCGCAAGTGATCGGTCACTGCGCCGTAATACACCACGTTGTTGAAATAAGCCGGCATGGACCACACACCGCCGCTCAATCCATTCGAATCAATCTCCTGATAGATCGCGCTGTCATTGCTCGTATTGAATTTCCCCATCAGATCGCGATTCACCACATAGATGTGCCCGTCCTTGCCCGCGCCTACCGCCAGGTGCCAGCTGTTACCCTGCGTATCCTTCACGTCGGGCAGCAGCATCTCTCCGCCGGATCCCAAGTCCTGGTCCTCGCTCGATTCCGCGTCGGTGTTGGACATCGTGAAATAGTCCGCCACGCTCAAAGTGTTGCCTGCGGTCGAAACCTTGATGAACGCGTTGCCGTAATCGCCGTCCTCGGGCATTCCGTTGCTGTTCAGGGTGTCGTCAAACGTTCCATTTCCATCTAGAAAATAAATGTTGCCCGAAGAATCCGCCGCAGGCCCATCGCCCGCCATCCATATCGCGCCCTCGATTCCGTTGGCTATCACGTTCAGCACGCTGGATTGCTGCAACGTCGTCTCGTTGTACCCCATGATCCAACCTTGGTACGGCTGGTCGTCGCAATGCGATGCCCACGTGGTGTAAATCACGCCATTCAACAGCAGCAGCGCGGCGCGTTCCTTGTATTGTTTGGGATCGAATGTCGTCGTGCCATTCTTGTTCGGGAAGGTCGCCTGTATCGTTGTAGGGCTGCCGCTGATTTCTGCGCCGGTACTCAAATCCAGCGCGTGCAGCCGCTGGTGATAGCTCCCGCCGCTGTCCAGCGACATCGCAACCAGGAAAATCTCGCCATGCGTGCCGGCGCTCTGATCAATCACCGGCGTCGAAGTAATTCCGATGATCGGAGAAACCTGCCCGCATCCGCGGTTATCGCTGGCGGTCTCGTTCGCGCCCAACACCGAGACGTGCCACAACTGCGCGAACGTATCGGCATCGAACGCGTAAACGGAATCGTTCTCGGTCACAACGTAAACAACGTTATGCACTCCACCGGCCAGCGTGAGGTTCGATACATACAGCGGCTCCGCATCCACCCCCGCATCCACCGATAAATTCCCCACCAATCCGAAGCTCGCGGATTTCACATTCGCCGTAGTCAACGTGCTTTCGTTCAGGTTCTGCCCCGTGCGCGCCACGTCGTTGTGATACGTCAGCACGTTCACAGCGCTGGTCTGCACCGCATTCACAGTCAGCGTCACAGTCTGGCTGGTCGCATGCCCTGCAGTGTTGGTCACCGTAACGAAAATCTGCGCGCCCGTCTGCGCCAGCGTAGTCTGCGAAATCGTGAAGGTATTTGAATTCGTTCCCGCCGCGGCACCGTTCAAGGACCACTGATAGGTCAGCGGCGCAGTGCCCGTTGCCGTCACCGAAAATGTCGCGGATTGCCCCGCGGTGACGGTCGCGTTCGTGGGCTGCGTCGCAATCGTCGGAGCCGTCGGCGCAGGCGCATTCACCGTCAAAGTTACCGTGTTGCTCGTTGCGCTCCCCGCCGTATTGGTCACCTTCACATGAATCTGTGCGCCGCTCTGCCCGGTAGTGGTCTGCGCGATCGAGAAAGCATTCGAATTCGTTCCGCTTGCCGTGCCATTCACGAACCACTGATACGTCAAAGGCGCGGTTCCCGTCGCCGCCACCGAAAATGCCGCCGCCTGCCCCGCAGTTGCAGTAACGTTCGCGGGCTGCTGCGTGATCGCCGGCGCAATCGCCGTCGCGTTCACGGTCAACGTCACCGTCGCGCTCGTCACACTTCCGGTCGCGTTGCTCACCTTCACATCAATATGCGCGCCGTTTTGCGCGGTAGTCGTCTGCGCAATCGAAAACGTGCTCGAATTCGTTCCGCTAGCGGTGCCGTTCACCAACCACTGATAGCTCAGCGGTGCAGTACCTGTCGCCGTTACTGAAAATGATGCCGCTTGCCCCGCAGTCACAGTTTCGCTCGCCGGCTGCTCCGTGATCGTCGGCGCAGTAGCCGCCGCGGTCACGGTCAATGTCACCATCGCGCTCGTCACTGCCCCCGCTGCGTTCGTCACCGTCACATCTATGTGCGCGCCAGTCTGTCCGCTAGTGGTCTCCGCGATCGAGAAACTATTCGAATCCGTCCCGCTTGCCGCGCCATTCATGAACCACTGATAACTCAGTGGCGCGGTTCCCGTCGCCATCACCGAAAATGTCGCAGCTTCGCCCGCCGTCACCGTCAGGCTCGCCGGCTGCTGCGTGATCGCAGGCGCCGTACCGCCAGGAGGAAGTTTGTCACCCGTGTTAGTGCCAGTGGATCCGCTACAGGCGAACAGGGAAATGCTCATCGCCGTCAGCAAAGCACACAAAAGTAAATTCTTGGGATTTCTCAAGTAGCAGTCCTCGCTGATTTTCCGTAAGTCTAGTGCACGAGAGCGGCCGATTCTGCCGGGCTCGAACACAACTGCCGCCAATCTGACCATTCACCGCGTGTTTCACCTGAGAACACCGCGTGCAGCAATGCTACTCGCCTGAAGCGCCCCATTCACCTGACCATCGGAGCAGTTTCGGAACAGTGTCCAAGCGGAACGAATCACTGCTATTCACGCGTTCGCAGGCCAATCCAGCGCGCTTTCCCACGGCGAGTTTCCAAACCTTGCGTCAAAGTTCGGGGCAAGCACCGCATTTTCAATAGTTTATCAGGTTCGGAGTATCGGTTCTCAGCAAAGCCGGGTCAATCCATGATTCGCTTTATAACATGTCCGGTGTCACCATTAGAAGCGGGTTACCGTACCGAAATGCTCGCCAGCGCACGACTCGGCACTACGCCGTCTCCCCAGTCGAAGGCTCGGCCCGAACGCCGCCTCCAGCAGCAACCCTCTGCCCGCGCCCATAAACCCACATTCCCAACCGGTAGGCCAGCAAAATTCCCACGATCACCGCGTAAAGCAGCGGCTTGCGCACATCCGATTTCACCAGCCAGTAATAATGAACCACTCCCAGAATCGCGCTCACATAAATCGCGCGATGCAGCATTTGCCAGCGCTTTCCTCCCAGCCGCCGTATCATCCCAGGCGTCGAAGTCGCCGCCAGCGGAATCATCAGCACGAACGCGGCAAATCCCACGGTAATGAATCGTCGCTTCTGCACGTCCTTCCACATCTCCGACCAGGCGAAAAATTTATCCAGCCCGATCCACGTGCCGAAATGCAGGCAGCCATAAAAAAAAGCGAAGAGTCCCAGCATCCGCCGAAAACGAATCAATTGCGGTAGCCGCAAAATTCCCCGCAGCGGCGTAATCGTCAAAGTAATCACCAGAAAACGCAGCGTCCAATCCCCCGTCGCATGCGTAATGAATTCGATGGGGTTCGCGCCAAAATCCATGTTGTCCGGAAATCCCGCCAGCCCGTTGTGAAACGCGCGCCACAGCAATTGCCCGAAAGGAATCAGGCATGCCAGAAACACCACGACCTTAGTCCATTTGCTTGTGAGGATCGAATTCACGCGGGCTTCACGCTCAATAATATTTCTTCAGGTCCATTCCGTTGTATAAGCTGGCGACCTGATCGCCGTAGCCATTAAACATCAAGGTCGGCCGCCGCCGGAATTCGCCCAGCCGCCGCTCCGTGGCTTGCGACCAGCGCGGATGGTCCACACTGGGGTTCACATTCGAGTAAAAGCCATATTCGCGCGCGTTCGTGATGTTCCAAGTAGTCGGCGGCTGCTCTTGCACGAAGCGAATCCGCACCAGCGACTTGATGCTCTTGAACCCATATTTCCAGGGAATCACCAGGCGAACCGGCGCCCCATCCTGGTTCGGCAGCGTCTCGCCGTACATTCCCACGCTCAGTAGCGCCAGCGAATTCATGGCCTCGTCCAACCGCAATCCTTCCACGTAAGGCAGCTCAATCCCGGCTACGCCCCCTTCGGGCATTTGCTTCGGGTCGTAATAGCTTTCAAACGCCACGAACTTCGCCTTGGGCGTTGGCCCCGCCAATTTCACAAGCGTGCTGAACGAATACCCGATCCACGGCACCACGATAGACCACCCTTCCACGCAGCGGTGCCGATAAATCCGTTCCTCCAGCGGCGCAAGTTTCATGATCTCATCCATGCTGAACTTGCGCTTGTTCTTCACTTCTCCTTCGACAGAAATACTCCACGGCGTGGTCACGAAATTCCGGGCGTTCACGGCGGGATCGGTCTTGCTGGTTCCGAATTCGTAGAAATTATTGTAGTGCGTCACATCTTCCAGCGATGTTTCCGTCTCCGTCGTGCTGCCCGGCCATTTCGCCACGCCCAGCAGCTTCACCGGCGTCGAACCAGTCGCCGGCCCATCCAGCAATCGCGTCAATTTCTTGTAGCCCACCACCGCGCCATAAGCCGCGGCCAAGCCAAACAGAAAATTGCGCCGCCCCATGTACAAGCTCTTGGGCGTCACATCCTTATAAGTAAGATCCGGCGCTTTCTTGACCAGCATGATGCTCTCCGTGTACGCACTTCCCCACATATATGGTACGCGCGTAACGAGAAATTGGATGCGGGAAATTCCGGAAGGGCTTGCAGCATAGGTCGCGCGCAGGCCATGCAACGCGACTCCAAGATTAAATCTTCAGCGCTTGCTCGAACCGTGCGCGCCATCCACCTGGAAATTCTGCTGGCGCAACAGCGCCACAAATGCCGCCGCCGCCCGCGGCAAAGTCCGATCGCGCCGGTAAACCAGCCCGAGTTCTCGCGTCAGCTGCACGTCCGTGATCGGCACCAGCTTCGCTTCGCCGGAGCGCACTTCGTCCTTGGCAAAACTTTCGCTGATGATCGAAACTCCCAGCCCCGCCGCCACAAAGCGCTTGATCATACCCACACTAGCAAGCTCCATGGTGACCCGCAGTTTCGAGCGGTACGGCCGGAAAAGCTTGTCGAATAATTGCCGCGTATAACCAGTTTTGGGCAGGATCTGCGGCTGGTCCGCAATCTCGCTCAGCGTCACGCCTTTCGCCCGCGCCAGCGGATTGCTCGCGCTCACCATCAGCATCAGCCGGTCGCGAAAAATCGAATGGATTTTCAGGCTCGGCGATTTCACCGGAAGCGTGACGATCCCCACATCCACGCTGCCATCTTCGATTTTCTCAATCACCTTGCGGCTGAAATTCCGGTAAATGCTGATCTGCACCCCGGGAAATTGCCGGTGATACGCCGCGAATAAATCCGGCAGCACGTACAAGCACGTCGCTTCGTTCGCTCCTACTTGCAGCGTGCCGCGCGGCGAACTCGACAAATCAGACACCGCGCGCAGCGATTCTTCCTTCAAACTCAGCAGGCGGTTGGCGTACACAATCAACGCTTCGCCCGCCGCCGTCAATTTCACCGTCTTGCCAACCCGGTCGAACAACTTCTGCCCGTACTCCTGCTCCAATTGCCGGATCTGCGCACTCACCGCAGGCTGCGAACGAAACAGTTTCTGCCCTGCCCGCGAAAAGCTACCCAGCTTCGAGATCTCCAGAAAGGTCGTCAGGTGGTCGAAATCCATAATTTGAGTACAGGATTATAGCAGACCTCACTCGCAGCACGTATTTCAAAAGGTCCTCTGCCAGCTCGTCACCGCTTGTAATAGTCCGACCGTCGGGCCAGCTGCGCCCGAATCGTAGCCACACGTCCCGCCGGCGCCACGTCCTGGCCCACTCCCACAAAGATCGGATTCGAAAGAATCCACGGCACATCAGTTCGCAACAACGGATGCCCCACCAAAAACGCCTCCACGCGATAAACTCCCGCCCCCGCGTCCTCCAAATCCAAATGCTCCCCAACAACTTCGCGCATTGCCACTCCATCCTTCTTCAAAACCACGCGCACTGCCTGATTCGCCACCTGCACCACAACATGCAAGCTGGAATTCACCGGCGCGTCCCCGCCGCTCGGAATATCCTGCACACCATTTCGCGCCGTAAACTCAAATCGCTCCGGCTCGCCCGCCCCCCGTATGCAATTGAAAAAATCGCCGCCGCGCACCGCCGCCTCGGGATCGGACTCATAGCGCCGAGAAATCCCCATGGCCACGAACGAGAACGTATCCGCATAAGACGGCACTTTCATCTCCAACCACGACCCAATACGAAATCCGCCGTGCGCGTCCGACGCCTCAAATCCCCATATTTTTCCGCGCTGCAGGAAACCATCCCAATGCGCCAAAGATTCCGCGGGAATCGCGATGCTCTTCAAAAAATAATAATGCGAAAAAGGGTAGTACATCCCCAGGCGCAACCGCTGCGGCCACGACGCACCGCGCAAGCTCGTAAACAAATTCAACACTTCGATCCCGCCGGGCCGCAAACCAATATCCCAGTAGCGCCACCCGAAATCCGGATCATCCGGATAAGCCAGCACCGGAAACGCGCCCCAGCTGCGCGCGTCGTCCATCGCCTCCGGAGGAAACGACGACAAAAGAAATCCCGGAGCCTGCTGCGCTCCGAAAAAAGTCAGGTGCCCGTCCGGCAAACTAGCTTCCGACCCACCCACAATCGTCACGCCATCAATAATTTTGCGAAAACTCGAAGACGCCAGATTCGGCCGCCCGTGATCCGTCAACAGCACCAGGCTAATCCCCGTCGCCCGCGCCTGCTCCGCGATTTCTTCCGGCGATTGCAACCCGTCCGACATCGTCGAATGGACGTGATAAACGCCCCATATATAATGATCGGACCGCTGCGGCGCATACGATGCGTAACGCAACCCCGTCGCCACATAAGCGCTCAATGCCAAAACAGTAATCGCGCCCGCCCAAACTCTGAATTTCTTCATTCGCCAATTCTCATGGTCGCTCCACGCCGTCGCCGCTAGCATACCCTCCGGCCGCGTTATCGTTCGCGTATTTCCGCCTGCCGTCTCAGGAAGAGTCACCGGCACCGCCGCTATGCGTTAGCCACGGTAGGGGCGCTGATTGTGAATCGCTCCCGTCCCGCTTCGCAGGACGGGATCGAAGGGCCGCGCCCCTGCTTGTCGGGGCGTGAGCTACAACGTGAATAGGCAGAACGCGCCACGCCAAGTGGAGTTTTCTTCGCTGCGGTGCTACCTTGTCTGTTCTCGATTCCCCGCGCAATAATCCTCGACGAGGTGAACGCCAATGACCTGGGGCCAGCGCCGTGCCATCATCATCATCGTTCTAGCGGTCTTTCTCGTCATTCTGTTTTTCGCGGCGATGAAACCCAGCAGGCTCAGCTTGCCTTCGAACGCCGTCCTGGTGATTGACGCCACCGGCCAGATCGAAGAACAGCGCTCCCCCGATCTTTTCAGCGCCTTCAGCGGCTTCACGACTCCGGTCCTGCACGATTACGTGGACGCCATCGACGCCGCCGCTAAAGACTCGCACATCGCCGGCCTCGTCGTGCGCATCGCCCCGCTCGAAACTGGGTGGGGCAAGCTCGAGGAAATTCGCAGCCACCTGCTCGCCTTTCGCAAAAGCGGCAAGCCCAGCATCTGCTACCTCGGTTACGACGGAATCGGCAACCCCGAATATTATCTCGCCTCCGCCTGCCAGCAAATCTGGCTGGTTCCCACCGCGCCCGTCAGCATCCGCGGTATGATGGCCGAAGCGCTCTTCTTCCGCGGCACCCTCGACAAATTAAAAGTCGTTCCCGAGTTTTATCACATCGCCGAATACAAGACCGCCGGCAACACCTTCACCGAAAAACAGTTTACGCCCGCGCATAAGGAAGAAGTCGAAGGCCTGCTGCACAGCATCTACGATCTCTACCTCAACGACGCATCCAAAGCTCGCGGCATGGATCGCGCGCAATTTGAAGCGCTGCTAAATCGCGGCCCATTTTCCTCCAGCGATGCGGTGACCAACAAAATCGTGGACCGTCTCGGCTACTGGGATCAGTTGCAGGATTATTTCAAAGGTCGCGCGCAAGGATGGAATCCCGTCTCGCTGAATCGCTACCGCTCTTCGATCTCGAATGACGGGACTGTCAATATTGCCGTCGTCCATGCCTCCGGTCTGATAGTTTCCGGAGATTCCGGCAGCACGCCCGGCGGCGGATCGGTGATGGGCGGCGATTCCGTGGCCGCTGACCTTCGCGCTGCGCGCAAGGATTACAGCATCAAGGCCATCGTGCTCCGCGTGGATTCCGGCGGTGGCTCGGTGGTAGGCAGCGAAGTGATTCGTCGCGAAGTCGAACTCGCCAATCAGGTCAAGCCCGTCGTCGTTTCCATGTCAGACGTCGCCGCTTCCGGCGGTTACTGGATCGCAGCTCCCGCCCGCAAAATAGTAGCTGACCCCGGCACCATCACCGGCTCCATAGGCGTGCTCATCGGCAAATTCAACGTTTCCGGACTGTACGCTCTCCTCGGCATGAGCACGGATTCCGTAGCCACCAGCGACAACGCCACCATGTTCTCTGCCCAGCAGAATTTCACCCCCGCGCAGCGCGCCTACATTCAAAAATCGCTCAACGACACCTACGCCGATTTCACCAAAGGCGTCGCGCAAGGCCGCAAAATGACGGTCGAAGCCGTTGACAAAATCGGCAAAGGCCGCGTGTGGTCCGGCGTACAAGCTAAAGAAATTGGCCTGGTGGACGAGCTCGGCGGCCTCGACCGCGCCATCGAAATCGCCAAGCAGCTCTCCAATATTCCTGCCGGCGAAAGTGTGCACATCGTCCGCTACCCCGAAGAAAAATCATTCTTCGAACAATTTCTCCAGCGCCAAAAAGACAACAACATGAGCGAATCACAATCCCTCGAGTCAATGATCAATCACATCCTCAGTCAAATGGACCCAGTGCAAGCCCGTATGCCCTACGAGCTGCACATCCGATAGCGACTCGCGAAGAATTGGCAGTACCTGGGAACGCCAATCTCCCGACTGGCGCACCGCACTTCGATTTCGCAACGCGGGCCGTGACTCTTGCTTTAGAATTTGTAGCGGCCGCCTTTAGGTGGGCGTAGTTGCCGTTGTTTTTGAATTTGTAGCGGCCGCCTGCTTTTGCTTTTTAGGCGGCGTTGTTGACTTTGCTCTCGAATTTGAGAATCGCGCTGCAGCGCGAGATCGAAGGGTAGCGGCGCACTTCAGTCCGCCATCCGCAACGCCGCAATCATCCATCGCAGTTGAATCTCAGCGCCAGTAAGCCCTACACTCACGCCCGCAAGCTTCCCGGCTGAAAGTACACCACGGTTTCGATATACTGTATGACCGAGGCGCGGTACCCAAGTGGTAAGGGAGAGGTCTGCAAAACCTTTATACGTGGGTTCGATTCCCACCCGCGCCTCCAGTATTCCTTTCCTTCATGAAACTCCATCAGCTGGGCCCTGTATTCTTTTCGCGCGTCAGACTCGCTACTGCGCGAATCGGCTAGCCGGCACGCGCGGACATTCCAGTTTCCGTCCGCTCTAATCTTTGCCCGGCAAAGAAGAAGCACACCACACAGCGCTTGCAACTTGGCGTTAGTCACTATAATGTTAGGGCCACTAACACAATATAGCTCCCGCACCCCACCCCGGTGCGCTCTGTAGGAGGAAAAGCATCATGCCCCGCGCAAAAACTTCCGTCAGGCAGCCATCCTCGACGGAACCCGTGATCGACGGTGATCGCGACGGCGACGCCACCAGGACACGCGGCCACTCTGCTTCCAGAAAAGAACCGGTCGGCGGCCTTCGCGAACGCAAGAAAGCCCGCCTCCGGCAGCAGATCATCGAAACGGCCTTGCATCTTTTTCGCCAGCGCGGTTATGAAAAAACACGCATTGACGACATCGTGCAAACCCTGGAAATCAGCCAGCCCACATTCTTCCGCTATTTCCCCAGCAAAGAAGCGGTATTGCGCGAAGTAGGACGCCGCGCATTCGCCCGCCAGGCCGAAAGCCTCAAATCCGAGCTCTCCACCAAAGCCCCCACCGAACAGCGCCTCCGCCGCTTTTACGAAACTCTCGGAAATGTCACTGAAGTCGGCCGCCCACTCTGGCAGGCCGTAATTCTCGCCGGCGCGATGGATCCGGTGCGCTCGCCCGAGTTGCGCGGCGCCGAAGCCGCAACTGTAAACTTGCTGCGCGAAATTATCGCCGAGGGCCAAAAAAACGGCGAAGTCACCCGTGATTTTCCGGTCGTGCACCTCGCCGAATTCATGGAAGGACTTTTCAATACCGTCGTCCGCCAGTGGGCCGTGGACCTTACCGGCCCGCACAAACTCACCGAGCGGGTGCGCAATGCCGTCGAATTTTTCTTGCGGGGCGCTCGGCCGTAGCCGGAAATCATTGCCAATCCGCGCGCCGCTCGCGGAAGCTCGCGCGTCTTCCGCGCCAGCCTGCTTCACAACCACAAACTCGCTGAGGTGCATGCCATGAAAGCTGCCGTACTGCGCGAATTCAAAACGCCACTAAGCATCGAAGAACTCGCGCAGCCCCAGCCGGCCGCGCACGAAGTATTGATCGCCGTGGAAGCTTGCGGTGTCTGCCATTCCGATTTGCACTTGGCTGATGCCGACTGGCCGCAACTCGCGCGCATCGTCAAAAAACCGCTTATCCTCGGCCACGAAATCACCGGCCGCATCGTGGAAAAAGGCGCCTCCGTTGAAAATCTGCAAGTCGGCGACCGCGTCGGCGTTCCGTGGCTGCACTGGAGTTGTGGCGAATGTGAATTCTGCCGTGAAGGCAACGAAAATCTCTGCATCAAGCAGCAAATCACCGGCGTCACCGTGGATGGCGGCTTCGCCGAATTCGTCAAAGCCCCTGCCAGCCACGCGCTGAAAATTCCCGAACAGCTTTCCGCCAGCGATGCCGCCCCTCTTTTCTGCGCCGGCGTCACCGTGTATCGCGCCCTGCAACAGGCCAAAATCCAGCCAGGCCAGCGTTTGGCGGTCTTCGGTGTCGGTGGCCTGGGTCAACTCGCCGTGCAGATCGGCGCGGGGCTAGGAGCGGCCGTCACCGCCATTGACGTCTCCGATGAAAAACTCGCACATGCGACAACTCTCGGCGCGTCCGCAACTCTGAACGCCAAGACCGCGGATGTTGCTAAGGAGCTTCGCCGCGCGCGCGGCGTCCACGCCGCCATCGTAACTTCCGCCGCAAAAGCCGCCTACGACACCGCTTTTCTCTGCGTCCGGCCCACCGGCATTCTCCTCGTCGTCGGCCTCCCTGCGGAATCTATCTGCTTCCCGCCGATTTCGATGGCCGCATCGGAAGTCCGTATCCAGGCGTCCTCCGTCGGGACCCGCCAGGATCTGCGTGCGGTCCTGGCCATGGCCGCAGCAGGCAAAATCCGCTCGCAAGTAACCACGCGCCCGTTAACGCAAGTCAACGAAGCCATGGCCGATTTGCGCAACGGTACCGTCTCCGGCCGCATCGTGCTCACTCCGCATTAGACGCCCTGTGCCGCACAGATCTTACCTTTCACGTTTGCACCCCAGCGATTAATCATCAGGCCGAGGTCCCAGTAAACGTATTCATCCTATCCAAATCTCTACCAAGCTCCTCCCAGCCCCACCCCCGTGCCTCCATCCGTAATTTCGATGCGCCGCATCAGCTTTCTAGTTGACGTTAGTAACTATGATGTGATACCTACACTCACAATTCTTGGGAAATGGGTCGGACGGGGGGTCGGGTGTCTTTGAAGTCGTGCAAAACATTCCGCAATGATGTCTCTGGAGAAATCGTGCCAGCCAAGCTCTCTCACCGCCGGGCCCGCCGTCGTGCATCCAGTTTGTGCCAATTTCCAGCCGTCCCGATCTCACAGCTGTCCCACACATTAGGAGGAGCCATGAGAGTTCTGATCTCATTTATCTGCGCCGTGGCCGTGATACTGGCGGCGTCTCTGTTGTTGGCGAGTCCAATCGCGCACGCCCAGGGTGTGGGCGCTTCGGGAAGCCTCAGCGGCACGGTGTCTGATCCCACCGGCGCCGTAATCCCCAAGGGCACGGTGACGGCCGAAGATGCCGCCAGAGGCATACGCATCTCGGCCACCGTTGACGCCAACGGCCAGTATCGCTTCACCAATCTCTCCCCCGGCACCTACGATCTCACCGCGCAGATCCCCGGATTTCAATCGCTAGTTCAAAAAGGCGTCGTGATCACCGTAGGTCAGGTGGCCAATCTCGATTTCCATCTCCAGGTTGCGACCACCTCCTCGGTCGTGGAAGTCTCCGCCGCACCGCCCGTCGTCGAAACCGAACGTGGCAGCCAGGCCAACACCATCACCCAGCAATATATCGATGACCTCCCGATTGACCGCCGCGACTATCTCAATTTTACCTTGCTCCTCCCCGGTGTCGCCGATTCCACCCGCCTCACGGACGATCAGGATTTTCGCGTGAAACAAACTCCGCAAAGCGGCCTTTCCTTCTACGGCAGCAACGGCCGCGGCAACAGCATCACCGTTGACGGCGGTGAGACCGGCGACGATGCTGGCGGCGTTCGCCTGACGGTGAGTCAAGACGCCGTGCAAGAGTTCCAGGTGAATCGCAGCAACTATGGCGCGGATTTGGGCGGCGCAACCGGCGCGTCCGTCAACATCGTCACAAAAACAGGCACTAACGATGTCCACGGTACCCTGTACAGCTATTTCCGCAACAGCGGCCTGGATGCGCGCGATCCCTTCGCCTTCACCCAGGCGCTCGCGCCCGGTGAGATCTTCGACCCCACAACTAATTCTCTGGGTACACCAATCAAGGATTCTCTGGGGCGCTACCAATTCGGCGGTACCATCGGCGCCCCCATCCACAAGGACAAGACCTTCGTCTTCTTTGCCTTTGAAGGCTTGCGCCAGGACGCCGAGAATGCCGTCCCACTGATTACCAACACGAACGAGTTTCTTCCCACCGCCGCTCAAAACGGCGTTATCGCTGGCCTTGTTGCGCAGGGCGCTACTCCCGTGCCCTGCCTCAACAATCCCAACGGCGGCCCCCCCACGAGTTTGCCGGCAAATCAGTGTGCGGGCGCGCTCCAGACCGCGTTGACCACCAGCCAACTTACCGGTCTCACTGCCGGGCAAACCGCCCTCAACACCTACTTCATCAACCAACTGGAATCGAACGGCGGCCTGTTCAATTACAACACCCGCGAGTACCTGTTTTCAGGTCGCCTCGATCATCACATCAGCGAAGCGGACTCGATTTCTCTCAGCTACCGTTACGGCCACGACCTGGAAGAAAATCCCGACGTGCAATCGCTCACCGGTTTTTCCGCCGGCAGCTCCACCCACGACTACGACAACAATCTTCAAGCGTCCTGGTATCACGTTTTCAGCCCGCGCACCGAAAATGAATTTCGCTTCCAGTGGGATTACAACAGCTTCAACGTCATCCCCAACACGCCGGGGCAAGCCGGCATCCAGATCGCCAGCTTCGCAAACAACCTCGGCACCAATATATTCCTGCCCAATCTCACCATCCTTCGCCGCTACGAATTGGCGGACAACGTCACCCTGGTGCGCGGCAGCCACACCATCAAATTCGGAGGCAATGAGATTCTCCGCGGCAATCACACCGAATCCCACACCTTCCTCCCGGGTCGCTTCGTCTTCGGACCTCTTCCCGGCGCCCTCCTGAGCCCGCAACTCAGCGGCCTCGCGGATGGTCTAAATTCCCTGCAAAGCGCTTCTCTCGGCCTGCCGCAGGTTTATCAGCAAGGTTTCGGCGACGCGGACTATCCCGCCTACACGCGCCCCCTGAGTGGGATCTATTTGCAGGACTCCTGGAAAATTAGTTCCAATTTCACCCTGAACTATGGCCTGCGCTATGAAGTTGACTCGCAATATAACCCGCTGAATACGTACTATGGTGACATCGCTCCGCGCATCTCGTTCGCTTGGGATCCCTTCAAGGATCACAAAACTGTTGTCCGCGGCGGGTACGGAATTTTCTACGGCCCTGTTGACGCCCAAATCCCCCAAGTGGATTTGAGCCTCGGCGTCCTCAACAAGAATCGCAGCACCGTCGAGAATCAGCACAACACTTCCCAAGTTCCCGATCAAGTAAACAATCTCGTAAACACTTGCGGGGTCGGGGTCACCGCGCTCGGTACCCCGGGCACCATTTTCCCTGGTAACGGTGCCAGCCCTTGTAACCGTTTCATATCCATCTACGCAGATCCGCTCGGTGCCTCAGGGCTTCCTTTTCTACAAAATTCCGCGACGGTATTTCAGACCTTGTTCGCCGCGGGCCTGATTCAATGCACCACCGCGACGGCCGGGCAGAATGCATGCATCACCCCGCAGTCTCTGCTCCCCACCACCGCGGGCGGAGTTTTTCCTGAACCGCTGGGTTCAGGCATTTTCGTTCAGAACTCCGGCCAGGTTTCGCCATTGACCGTACTGTTCAGCAACCCACCCAACTACAAGCCTCCGCAGTCGCAACAGGCTTCGCTTGGTATCGAGCGCGAAATCAGCCCGGGCTTCTCCGTATCGGTCAGCTTTATTTATTCGCACACTCTGCGGCTCCCGGTTGCGATTGATACTAACCTGCTGCCCGCGACGCCGATGAGCACGGTAACCTTGGCCAACGGCAAGTCCGTTTCATATCGCAACTGGAACATGAGCGCGGCCACCGACCCAGCCGCAGGCTTTGAAACCTCCGGCGCAGGTGCCGGCGGCGTTTACCCATGTGCGGTTACCCTCAATGGTTTTGGTCAGCCCGTCTCACCTTGCTTCGCAAATGTGCTGATTGCGCAGAACAACCAATACACCTCGGCGTCCTCCGCTCTCTACGAAGGCGGCATTATCGAGGTCCGCAAACGCTTCAACGATAATTTCTCGTTCTTTGGAAATTACACCTACAGCAAAGCCTTTGACACGAGCACCGATTTCAACACCGACTTTGGTCCGCAAGATCCCACGGACTTGGGCGCGGAGCGCGCTCTCTCCGAATTCGATGAACGCAACAAAGTCGTGCTCGCGGGCGTCTTCAACAGCCCATGGAAGAACGCTTTCCTGTCGGGCTTTCAACTCTCGCCAATTTTCCAGTACCACAGCGGTCATCCCTTCAACTTGCTCGCCGGCGGCGAGGTCAACGGAAACAACCACACGACGAACGAACGCCCCATCGGTGCTCCGCGCGACACCGGTCTCGGCCCCAACTATGTTGACTTCGACGCGCGCTTGACCTGGCAGCACAAATTCGGCGAACGGCTCAATCTGCAACTGACTGCGGAAGGCTTTAACATCGCCAATCACACCAACTTTGCCAGCGTCAACAATGAAGTGAGCCCGCTGTTCGGACTCACGCCCGGGTTCACTACCTTCAACGTGCACGGCAGCGCCGCCCTCTCCCCCAGCACGCCGCTCGGCTTCACTTCAGCCTTGCCGAAACGGGAGATTCAACTCGGCTGCAGATTTAATTTCTAGTTGCGCGGCTGGAAATCGCCGGCGGTCCCCGCTACGCCCCGCCGGCGCTGGCTCCGGAATTTCAGGCGAATAATTTCGCCGGCGCCTCGGGCCCACGAACTTCGCAGCAACAGGAGGAGTTGAAATGTGGCAACAGATCAAACACACCGTGCTTTTCAGCGTTATCGTCGCGGTCCTCGTTCTATTCATCGCGGATACCTCGCGAGCGCAAACTAACGTCGTCACAAAAACCGGCCCGCTCAGCGACGGCGCCACCTACCTGATCCAAGTTCCTGTAAATTGGAATGGAACCCTGTTTCTCTATAGCCACGGTTACGTCGAACCCGGAGCCGCCAATCCTGCGATGGATGTCGGCGATCCAGACACCGGCGCTTTTCTCCTCGCCAACGGATTCGC
>Ga0209333_1000577_pt1 | contig 20116 bp, 21 predicted proteins | sample BlaSpr_A8_OM2_O3_FD_187982 | JGI IMG/M metagenome (GOLD analysis project Ga0209333, IMG submission 187982) | Forest soil microbial communities from Thunder Bay, Ontario, Canada - Black Spruce, Ontario site 2_A8_OM2_O3 (SPAdes) (version 2) | ecosystem: Environmental > Terrestrial > Soil > Boreal... | reverse complement strand
GCTGGCTAACCCGCCCGTCGCCGTTACCCACAGCCCGTCAGCGCTGGCGCGCCGCCGGGCGCTGCCGCCTGCCCGGCTGAGGTCTTGTTTTCGGACCAGATGACAGCGGGCCGACCCTCAAGGACCGAACGGTACCGCGCGGCCAGTAAGCTCCCGCTCGGCGTCAGGCGCGCAGCGAACACCCCGGTATCGACCACGACCGGGCCACGCGAGCCATGACTCATGCGTCGAGCACAGCCGCAAGGAAGGGGCGATCCTCGTCCTCTGTAAGGTCATCGATGAGTACGTCCTCGTCAGGAGGCAGCGGGCGCGCGGCAGCTAGCACGTCGTCCTTGTCCCGCTCCCGGGCCACCCCTTGAGACAGCGGCTTGCCGGCTTCAGGCTCTGACATCGCACCTCCCTTCCTGACGTCAGGCTACCAACAGCAATCTGGCCATGCTCCCGCATGCGGGGCCGCCGTGACCACGGCCCGGCGCGGATACTTGCTGACTACGGCAGGCCAGTTCGCTCTAGGGTGGAGAGGTGGAGTGGCCTGATGCCGAGAACCTGCTAGCGGGCCCGCGCGGAAGGCGCTTGTGCTGGTCGCTCCTGGATCCTGGCGATTATCCTGGCTGGGATCGAGTGTGGGACGGCGCGAATGCGGGAGATCTGACCGGGCTCACGGACGAGCTCGCTGCCTGCGTCGCCCTGACAGACCTTGACTCCGTCGTGACGCATGCGGACGAACTGACCCTCCTGGCTGCCCTAGCGGAGCCAGTGGAGACTGCCATGTACTGGCAGGAACCGGACGACGAGGACCTAGCGCTGGCCGACCAGACCGTGCGCGACGCCTTGCTGCCGGTGTCCGAGGCAGTTACCACCGCGCCGGCACCCAGCTGGTGGTCCACTCCGGCTGGAACCGCCCGCCAGCAGTACGTGGAGTGGCTCGCCCCGGGCGGCGGCCCCCCCTCGGTCACGGGCGCGACCGCAGAGCTGGCAGCCTGGCGAGCCGCCCTGACTGAAGAGGAGCAGGCCGCGCGAACGCAGCCGAAGGACCTGACGGCCTCCCTCAGCGGCCACTGGTGGTCGACTCCCGTCCCGTCACGGCTCCCGTCCACGACGAGATCGCTTCCTGGCATTGGGGCGGTGGGCTTGGCCATGGTCGAGGACGGGCTCGACTGGAAGGAAGCTCACTGCTGGCCCATGAAGCCGCAAGCCGGAGCACGGGTCTATGAGATATCCCGCCCAGTCGAGTGGACCGAGCTGGTCGCCCGTTACTCCATCGATGTCACCAACTGCCGACGCCATGATTGGTGGCGAGCGACAGGCTGGGACGGTCACTGGCTGATTCCCGACTTCGCCGCTGTCGCCGAGGACTACGACGCGGTCCACGTCAGCCTGGCGGGCTACCTGGCCACGGCTGGGCGCGCACTGCGGGTGGACGATGCATGCACCATCCTGGCCGGGTGGAACCCCGACCAGACGTACTGGCTCACCGACATGCTGACGCTTGCAGGCCCCGCCACCAAATGGGCGAAGCTCGGCGAAGAGCCACTCGGGTGGACCCAGTGCCGGGTAGGTGTACAGCCCAAGTGAAGAGCGGGTGACGAGAATCGAACTCGCACTATCAGCTTGGGAAGTGCAGCAATCACGGCTGCTAGGGGCGCTGACCAGCCAACTCAGATGACCCCTAGTCGGGGTGATTGACCCCTTGTCACCCTGGCCAATGGCACGCTAATGGCACGACGATCTTGCACTGATCCGCCCGACTCCCTCAGCTCTAGCGGCTTCTTTGTTGGCTGGCCCTGGGCACGGTATGCGCGCCGTCCAGAGAGACCATCGCTGCGGCAATCGGCGAAGCTGGATTCCCTGTCCTGCCATGAAACAAAGTGGACCTCTTCCTTATCAGGGAATCTCTATAGGCGTTTGTGCTTTCGCATTATGGCTGTGAGCTGCAACGACTCGTCCACTGATGTCCACCGCTGTCAGCGTTGATCGTTACTCAGTTAGTTACTCGTCCCCTCAAGCAGAGTGCAGCTTCGACGGCTTGGCAGGTCTGTTCGACTGTGAGCCGCTCGCAGTCAATAACTGAGTACGGCTGCCTTTCAGCTGAGAACTGAGTGACCTGCGCATGAAGCATCCGCACAAAGTCCCGGCCGCCGCTCTCGCCGATAACCTTGCTGACGACATCCTGTGGATCACCGGCCTTCGCCCGTTCTATGCAACGTTCGACCGAGGACTCGACATTCGCTGTCAGCAGTATCTGGAGGTACTCGGCTTTGGCCGCTGCTGCGGCAACCTCGAAGTCCGCCAGTTCCCTGGCGTTCACGAGCGTCATCATTTGCGGCATGATCACGTCGTGGCCACTGGCGAGGTGGACCCGCGCCATCGCTGCCGCCAGAAGCGTCCCGGCCTCGAACGAGTCGCTGAAGCTGTCGCCGCAGCCGCCGATCATGGCGGCTACCCGGTCGATATCGAGGTTGAGGACACCGGGATGCCGGTCAGCGTACGCGCTCGCGATCGTCGATTTCCCGATGCCGGGCGGCCCGTTCAGGTGTATGAGTCGTACCACCTGAGAGAGGCTACCTTCGGCCGCTTTCCCGTCCTCCTGATAGGTGCCGATGGTCTTGCCGTGGAAGATCACAGTCAGGTGTGGCGCGTAGCGCCATCCGAAGGACGCGAGCGCAGCGAGCGCACTTGACGGTGATCTTTGCGCGGCAAGAGGATGCCAGGCACGGAGGACGGGCCAGGCCCGATCTTGCAGGGCGCGGTCATCAACGCCGCGTAACGGCGAGCACCGCCGACCTGCGGGAGCGGGGCAGCCGACCGGTGGCGGCGGCGCGCCCGTCAGGGCTCCCGCCCGAGAGGGCGCGACATTGCCACCGCCCCAGCGTCGAAGCTAGCCCCACCGCTTACCCCCGGTTGTGGTCCTGGCGCTGGTGCTCGTCTCAGTCACGCATCCCACTCGATGACTTCGCGTCCCTTGCCTGAGCGCCGGGCCACAGGCCCGGCACGTGGCGTGCCTAAGGCGCGCCCTTGCTGGCCGTCTTCGGCAGCCTCCGGTGGGGCGAGCTGGCCGCCCTCCGCCGACCTGGCTTCCGGCACGCTCCGGATCGAACTGTCGGTTGTCGAGCTAACAAACGGCTCCCTCGTGACGGGATCGCCGAAATCAGAGGCGGGCAAGCGCATCATCACCTTGCCTCCCTTCCTCCTGCCGGAAATCAAGGCACATCTTGAGCAGTTCACCGCTCCCGGCGATGACAGCCTCGTGTTCGTCGGACCGAAGAACGGTCCGCTGCGACGCCCCAACTTCAGCGGCACATGGCGGTCTGCAACTGAATCTGCCGGGCTGACAGAGGTTCATATCCACGACCTGCGGCACACGGGCAACCACATCGCCGCTGCTACTGGCGCGAGCCTGCGGGACCTGATGGGCCGGATGGGCCACAGCACCACCCGTGCCGCGCTGATCTACCAACACCGTACGACCGAGCGGGACCGGCTCATCGCCACACTCATGAGCGAGATCTTCGAGGTCGAACTGGACGGCACTAATAAGCCATCGGGCACGCAGCGGGCACGCGGAGATCAGGATGAATCCGATGACGGGCGAGAGGAATCGTGATCATGCCTGTGATCAGGCGCTTCGTGGTGGAGCGGGTGACGAGAATCGAACTCGCACTATCAGCTTGGGAAGCTGACGTTCTACCATTGAACTACACCCGCGACGATCCAAGAGCCGCCGGACGCAGGTTACCGCTAGGCGGCCGGGCCGAGCCCGTCCCGACATGGTACCGGAACCGGTAGGTTGCCAGGGTGCTGCTCTCCGACCGAGACATCAAAGCCGAAGTCGAGTCGGGCAGGGTGAAGCTCGACCCCTACTCACCGGAGCTCATCCAGCCGGCCAGCATCGACGTGCGCATGGACAGGTACTTTCGCGTCTTCGAGAACCACCGGTACCCCCACATCGACCCGGCCGAGGAGCAACCCGAGCTGACCAGGCTGGTGGAGCCGGCCGGCGCCGAGCCGTTCGTGCTGCATCCCGGGGAGTTCGTGCTGGCCTCCACCTACGAGGTGGTATCCCTGCCGGACGACATCGCAGGGCGGCTGGAAGGCAAGGCGCTCGCGGCGGACACCCCGATCCCGTCCCCGGGCGGATGGCGTTGCCTGGGCGAGGTGGCCGTAGGCGATCAGGTCTTCGATGAGGCGGGCTGCCCGACCACGATCGTCGCGGCCACCCCGGTGATGCTCGGGCGCCCCTGCCGGGAGGTCGTATTCTCCGACGGCCAGTCCCTGGTCGCCGACACCTCGCACGGCTGGGTGACCCGAACCAGGTCCGAGCGCCGCCACGGCAGGCCCGGATCGGTCCGGACGACGGCGGAGATCGCCATGTCGCTGCGGGCTGGCGGGGAATGGAACCACCACGTCCCGCTGGCCGGGCCGGCCAGGTACCCAGCCCAGCATTTGGCCGAAAACCCCTACGACCTGGGCAGGCGACTGGGCGACCAGCAGGCATCGGGCGGACGGCGTGATCGTGGTCTCGCTGCGGCTGCCCGCGCAGCAGCTCCAGCGCTGGCTGCATGGCCGGGCCAGGTGCCGGAACCCTATCTGCGGGCGTCGGTCGAGCAGCGGCGCGCACTGCTGCAGGGGCTGCTCGACTCCGGCGGGAGAACAGACCGCGGCCGGTGCGAGTTTTACTCAACCTGTGAGTCTGCTGCAGATGCGGTCTTCGAGCTCGCAGCCGGGCTAAGCTGCCGTCCCGTGAAACAGAAGATGGCAACGACCCGCTGCGGCGTGGAGCAGCAGCCGTCGTTCCGGGTGAGGTTCACCCAGCGGGAGAGTGCCCAGCGCTCCCGGGCCATCGTGGATGTGCGCGAGACCAGCCCGCGGCCGGTGCGGTGCATCCAGGTCAGCAGCACTTCCGGCCAGTTCCTGGCCGGGCCAGCCTTCATTCCGACGCACAACTCGAGCCTCGGCAGGCTGGGCCTGCTGACGCACTCGACAGCGGGGTGGATCGACCCAGGCTTCTCCGGGCACGTGACGCTGGAACTCTCCAACGTCGCCACGCTGCCGATCAAGCTCTGGCCGGGAATGAAGATCGGCCAGCTGTGCCTGTTCAGGTGCAGCTCGCCAGCCGAGCATCCGTACGGGTCAGCCATGTACGGATCGCGGTACCAGGACCAGCGCGGGCCGACACCCTCGCGGTCCTACCTGAATTTCTACCGGACCGATGTCTGACCGCGATTTCACGTCGCTGTTACAGCGCAGAAGCACGTCGGCAACCGTCCGGTTAGACAGTCGACAGATGAGCGCTAACGGACGGAGCTTCCGCATGCCCCTGTGGCGAATCCGTATCGCAGTCCCCGATGACCCGGGCAGTCGCGATGCGCTGAACAACGTACTCGCGACCCAGCCAGAGGCCCGCCTTCGCGAGCTGCCCGGCCGGACCGCCACGTCCGCGGCGACCGGCGAGATCGTGGTCGAGCTACCGCAAGACGAGGGCCTGGTCGGCGTGCTGTCCGCGCTGCACCAGATCAGCCCTCAAGTATTCGTGAGCCGAGCGGACATGCCTGAGCCTGCACCAGGGCCTTAACGCTGCGCCTCGTGCTCGGTCCGCGCGGCCCCGTTATCCGGGCAAAGCGCGTTATCGTCGGCCTTTACCGGGCAGTAACGCTGGTACCAGCCGGCGACGACAAGGATCGATGCCGTGAGCGAGCACCAGCAGTCCGGTAAAGGCGCGCAGGTCAGCGAGACCCAGGCCCGTCAGGTCGCGGAGCAGGCCAGGGAGTCGCAGTGGGCGCTGCCGAGCTTCGGCAAGCAGCTCTTCCTCGGCGACTTCCAGCTCGGGCTGATCAGCCCGCATCCCCGCCCGTCCGCCGAAGCGAGCGAGCGCGGCGAAGAGTTCTGTGCGCGCCTGCGCGACTTCTGCGAAGCGTCGTTGAATGGCGCGCTGATCGAGCGCGACGCACGGATCCCGGACGAGACGATCAAGGGCCTGGCCGCCCTCGGCGCGTTCGGAATGAAGATCCCGTCGGCATACGGCGGGCTTGGGCTGTCCAACCTGTACTACAACCGGGCGCTGATGATCGTCGGGTCGGCCTCCCCCGCGGTGGCCGCGCTGCTGTCCGCGCACCAGTCGATCGGCGTGCCGCAGCCCCTCGCGCTGTTCGGGACCGACGAGCAGAAGCAGCGCTACCTGCCCAGGTGCGCCCGCGGCGAGATCAGCGCGTTTCTGCTGACCGAGCCGGACGTCGGCTCCGATCCGGCGCGGCTTGCCACCACAGCGACCCCGTCGGCCGACGGCAGCGAGTACGTCCTCAACGGGGTGAAGCTGTGGACGACCAACGGTGTCATCGCCGACCTGCTCGTGGTGATGGCGCGCGTGCCTGGCGACGCGGGCGGGCCGGGCGGGGGCAAGGCGCGGCGCGGCGGCATTACCGCATTCGTCGTCGACGGCAACTCGGACGGGGTCACCGTCGAGCACCGCAACGCGTTCATGGGCCTTCGCGGCCTGGAAAACGGCGTGACTCGGTTCCACGAGGTCAGGGTGCCGGCGACCGACAGGATCGGCGAGGAGGGCCAGGGCCTGAAGATCGCCCTCACCACCCTGAACACCGGCAGGCTCTCGCTCCCGGCGAGCTGCGCCGCGGCCGGGAAGGTTGCGCTCAAGATCGCCAGGGAGTGGTCGGGCGAGCGGGTGCAGTGGGGCAGGCCGGTGGGCGAGCACGAGGCGGTCGCCGCGAAGATCGCGTTCATCGCCGCGACCGGGTACGCGCTCGAGGCGATCGTGGAGCTATCCAGCCAGATGGCCGACGACAAGCGCCGTGACATCAGGATCGAGGCCGCACTGGCCAAGCTCTACTGCTCGGAGATGGGCTGCAAGATCGCTGACGAGCTGGTGCAGATCCGCGGCGGGCGAGGCTATGAGACCGCGGCCTCACTGGCCGCGCGCGGCGAGCGGGGCGTGCCCGCCGAGCAGCTGCTGCGCGACCTGCGGATCAACCGGATCTTCGAGGGTTCCTCGGAGATCATGCGCCTGTTCATCGCCAGGGAGGCGGTCGACGCCCACCTCACCGCGGCCGGCGAGGTCATCGAGCCGGGCCTGCCCGCGGCGCAGAAGGCCCGTGCCGCCGCCAAGGCCGGCCGGTTCTACGCCCGGTGGCTGCCCACGCTGGTGGCTGGCGAGGGCCAGATGCCCCGGGCCTATGCCGAGTTCGGCCCGCTCGCGCAGCACCTGCGGTATGTGGAACGGGCGAGCAGGAAGCTGGCCCGCGCGATGTTCTACGGCATGGCCAGGTGGCAGGGCAAGCTGGAACGCAGGCAGGGCTTTCTGGGCCGCCTCGTCGACGTGGGCGCCGAGCTGTTCGCGATGAGCGCGGTCTGCGTTCGCGCGCAGCTGGATGCCGCCGAAGGCAGCGGCGGGCGCGGCCACACCGGCTATGAGCTGGCCGACGCGTTCTGCGCGCAGGCCAGGATGCGGTGCGACGAGCTGTTCGGCCAGCTCTGGAAGAACACCGACTCGGGCGACGCGGTGCTGGCCCGCCAGGTCCTGGCCGGGCGCTACACCTGGCTGGAGCAGGGCGTCATGGACCCGTCGATCCCCGGGCCGTGGGTTGCGGAGACCCCGCCGGGCCCGTCCAAACAGGAAAACGTGCACCGCCACATCGGCTGACCGCCCGCCGCCCGGCCCGGCCACGAGAAAGCCCTCTCCCCGCGATATCGGTTCGCTTCTGTCCGCCGGCCCCCGGACGAAGGCGAACCGCTGATGCCGGTCGCGGCTCACGGCAAGAGCGCCGGTATCCGATGAAGACGATGACCTGGGCCGAGGTCAGAGCCGACCGGGAGAAGCTGGGGCTCCCGCCGAAGTCGGCGGCTCAGGAGGCGGAGGTCACTCCGGCCTCGGGCTGAGCCGCGCGACCAGCGCGTCGCGCTCGGCGACGGCTGCGTCCCGGTGCGCCTCCAGCTCCCTGACCTGATACTCCAGTTCGCGGACGCGGCTTTCCAGGTCGAGCACGCGGCGGATGGCCTTCAGGGTCATCCCCTCGTCCACGAGGTTCGTCACGTACTGCACGACGGTGATCTCGCGGCGGGAGTATCGGCGCTGACCTCCTGCGGACCTGGACGGCTGGACAACACGGAACTCGTCCAGACGACGCAAAAAGGCCTGCTGGATCTCGAGCATGTCCGCCACCTGGCCGACGGTGAACAGCGGCCGGTTCTCATCATCAAGTGGCAACAACGGCATGGCTGGCTCCGGGGAAAATATTTCCGGGCCCGGGCGGATAGCGCCGCGCCGGGCCCGGACAGAGTACCTCTGCGTCAGGCGGCGATGCCCTTGGCGTCGGCACTGACCTCGATCTTGCGCGGCTTGGCCTGCTCCGCAACGGGGACGTGCACGGTCAGCACGCCGTCGGCGTAGTTGGCCTCGATCTTGTCGGCGTCAACCGCGTCCGACAGGCGGACACGACGGGTGTAGGAGCCCATCACCCGCTCGCGGATGAACGGCTTCTCGCCCTCGGTGTGCTCCTCGTTGCGGGTTGCGCTAACGGTCAGCACGCCGCGGTCGACAGTGACGTCGATGCTCTCCCGGTCGATGCCGGGCAGGTCGAACCGGAGCTCAACCTCGTTCTCGCGCCGGACCGCGTCCATCCGGGCCAGGCGGCTGTAGTCGGCCGAACCGAACGCCCGCGCGAAGGGGTCAAAAGTTGTCAGCTGCACTGCGTTTCACCTCCAGTGAGTACCAGGATTCGGTCATCCAGGTAATCTTGGCTCTCACTTTGAGCAAACCTATAATCAGAGTTGTATATTCCTTACGCGCCAGCAATCTTGGAAATACCACCTGGAACGAGAGGTTGCCTGGCCGGTACGCCAGCCACCGGCCATGCGGCAGCGGGCGAGGAACCCGCGAGTGACCCAGGAGCCGCCGACGGCAGCAGCTGCGCCCCAGGCTCCTAGCTGTGAAGGCCGAGGTGCGTCAGCCGAGGCGCTCGATGATCGTGGCGTTTGCCTGGCCGCCACCCTCGCACATGGTCTGCAGGCCGTACCTGCCGCCCGTCCGCTCGAGCTCGTGCAGCAGCTTGGTCATCAGGATCGCGCCCGTCGCGCCGAGCGGGTGCCCGAGGGCGATCGCGCCGCCGTTCGGGTTCGTCTTCTTCAGCGAGGCACCGGTGTCGGCGGACCAGGCGAGCAGCACGGGGGCGAACGCCTCATTGACCTCGAACACGTCGATATCGTCGATGTTCAGCTTGCCGCGGGCCAGCGCCTGCTCGGTGGCCGGGATCGGGCCGGTCAGCATGAACACCGGGTCGGAGCCGGTCACCGTCAGCGCGTGGATCCGGGCACGCGGCGTGAAGCCGTGCCGGCGCACAGCGTCCTCCGACGCGACCAGCACCGCGGCGGAGCCGTCGGAGATCTGCGACGCCGTGGCCGCGGTGATCTCCCAGCCCTCCCGCAGCGGCTTCAGCTCGGCCATCTTCTCCAGGGACGTGTCCCGGCGTGGTCCCTCGTCGGTCGTGACCCCGTCGATCGCGGTGATCTCGCGGTCGAACCTGCCCTCGTCGATCGCGTGCAACGCCCTGGCGTGGCTCTCCAGCGAGAACTCTTCGAGCTGCGACCGCCTCAGGCCCCACTTCTCGCACACCAGCTGCGCGCCGCGGAACTGGGAGATTTCCTGGTCGCCGTACCGGTCCCGCCAGCCCTGCCCGAACGGGCCCGGCATGCCCTTCTCCAGCGGGAGGGCCACGGTGGAGCCCATCGGCACCATGCTCATGCTCTCCACGCCGGCCGCGACGACCAGGTCCTGTGTCCCGGACATGACGGCCTGGGCGGCAAAGTGCACGGCCTGCTGCGATGAGCCGCACTGGCGGTCGATGGTGACCCCGGGAACGCTCTCCGGCAGGCCAGCCGACAGCCACGCGTTCCGGCCGATGTCGATGGACTGCGGGCCGGTCTGGGAGACGCAGCCCATGATGACGTCGTCCACCGCGGAAGGATCGGCGCCGGTCCTGGCGATGAGCTCGGTCAGGACCTGCGCCGCGAGATCCACCGGGTGCACCGCCGACAGACCGCCATTCCGCCTGCCGACGGGGGAACGCACAGCCCCGACGATGTATGCCTCCGACACGACGTTCGCCCTCCGCTAGGACTTTCACTGACCGGACCGCGCACCGGATTCGCGCCCTAGGCGAAACGCCCCGCCGGGTCCTTAATTTGAGGTTACTCCGCAGATCCGCAGGCTCCATAGGCCTGCCTGGACAAGATCCGTGCGGCGCGGGATTCCGACGGGATCCGGTCCTTAATTGGTAGTCGGAAGACTACTATGCGTGATGTACCTAGGCCAGGTCAGGGGGTCGGCCTTGGCACCGGCGTTCTGGGGGATCGCCGCAGGTTACCGAGAGTCACCGGACACCACGGCTTCACGGTGCCGTAGCGCGGGCGGCGGCCATGCAGCAGGCCGTGGCGCTGCCGGGCCGGGCACTGGCATAGCAACGGGGGGATACGAGGATGGCAGCGAAGGTCGTCGACGATACGTCTGGCCTGGTGAGCATTGGGCAGCTCGCCAAGGCCGCGGGGGTCAGCAGCCGGACCATCCGGTATTACGAGGAACTCGGCATCCTGCCCGAGCCGCGGCGGTCACCGGGCGGGACCCGCAGGTACCCGCGGGAGTACCGCGGCTACATCGACACCGCGCTGGCGCTGAAGGATCTCGGCTTCCGGCTCGAGGAGATCAAGCCCCTGGCCAGGCTGGCGCTCGGGCGTTCGGTGAGCGCGGGCCAGCGAGACATGGCGGCGCGGTTAGTGGACGACCGGATCGAGGCGCTCGCGCGCCAGGCCAGCGTGCTGCGCAGGCTGCGGGACTCGGTCAAGGCTCCCGACGCGGCGACAGCGGTCCCCGGCGTGCTGACCTCGGTGGACCTTTCCATCGTCGCCCCGCTGCACGGCGACGGGGCCGCGTAGCAAGCACGACCGCGCGGGTTACCCCGTTTTGCGCCGCCGCGGCTTATGCTCGGAGCAGGCAAACCCCGGGGAGAGCGCGATGGCCGACGGACTGATCCTGCTGGTATTCCTGGGGATCCTGGTCGCCGTCTTCACGGTCAGGGTGCGACGGCGCATGGGCATCGGGGTGAACTCCAAGACCTGGTTAATGATCATTACCTGGGCCGTCATCCTCGGCCTGGTTCTGTGGGCGGCGAACACGCACTGATCTTCGCGGCTCATCTTTCGCGGCCCCGCCCGCCCAGCCCCGCCCGCGCCCGGCGCCCGCTCAGGACGCGCGGGCGCCACCCTTGATCGGGATCTCGAACCACACAGCCTTGCCGTCCTGGGTTGGCCGGGAACCCCAGCGCGTCGCCAGCTGGTCGACCAGGTAAAGCCCGCGGCCGCCCTCGTCGTTCTCCCCCGCGCTGCGGAGCCGGGGAAGACGCAGGTCGGGATCGAAGACCTCAACCCAGACCGCGGATTCGCCGCGGCGCAGCCGGAGCGTGAATTCCCTCCCGCCGAGCGGGGTGAAGTCCTCGGCGAACGGTGCGTTCGCCCAGTCGCCGGGCATTCCCGAATTCAGCGCCTCGGCCGCCTCCAGGTCGAACTCGTGCCGGGGGCTCGGCGAGACGGCAGCGTGCAGCACCACGTTCGTCGCCACCTCGGAGACGAGCAGGCAGGCCAGGTCGGCCTGGTCGTTGTCCATGCCCCAGCTGGTGAACGTCTGGTGGGCCAGCCGCCTGGCCTCGGACACCCGGATCGGCTCGGCCGGGAAGTTCCGCTCCCGGGAGGCAAGCTCCACCGAGGAGGTGCGAACCACCACGATCGCCATGTCGTCGTCGATCTCGCCGGGCACGGCCTGCTCGGCGGCCTCGGCGATGGCCTCCACGGTTCCCGTGGCTACCCCGCGCACGGCCTCGCAGAGCATCTGCAGCGCCTCGGCCTCGGTGTAGTGACCATGGCCGTCCGCGCGCTGCCTCCGGTCGGTCAGCCCGTCGGTGTAGAACACCAGGGCAGAGCCGGGCGGGAGGTAACGCGTCTCCTCGCGGTACGTGGGGACGCCAGGGATCCCCTTGCCGCGCACGCCGAGCAGCACACCCTTGTGCTCGATCTCCATCTGGCCGACCTCGTTGTCGGTGATCAGCAACGGGGCGTCGTGGCCAGCGTTGGCGAACGACAGCGTCCGGGACCAGGCGTCGTACACCAGGTAGGTGCAGCTCACGGTCGGCGGGTCCACGGCGGCGAAGCCGTGCTCCTCGGCGTTGGTCGGCTCGAGCGTGCGGCACCAGTCGTCGAGCCTGCGCAGGATCTCGGCGGGCGGCTTGTCGTCCTGCGCGAACGCCCGCAGCGCGGCCCTGAGCTGGCCCATGATCGCCGCCGCGCGGGCGCCGCGGCCCTCGACGTCGCCGATGACGATGCCCACCCGGCCTGCGGACAGCGGGATGATGTCGTACCAGTCGCCGCCCACCTGGGTCTGGATCCCCTGGCCGTGCGTCTCGAGCGGCTTGGCGGGCACGTACTTGTAGGCGACCTGCAGGCCGTCGACCGCGGGCGGATCGCGCGGCAGCAGGCTGGTCTGGAACGCCAGCGCCGTGCGGCGCTCCTCCTCGAAGAGCATGGCGTTGTCGATGGCCACGGCGACCCTGCTGCCGATCGCGCCGAGGAAGTCGCCGTCGTCGGCCGCGTAGTGCCGGTCCTCCCGCTCGGTCAGCCCGGACAGCGCCAGGCTCATCACGCCGAGCAGCTCGCCGCGCGCGATCAGCGGCGTGGCGATCACCGAGCTGAGGCCGATGCTGTCACAGGTCTCGATGCTGCCCGGGCTGGGCGTAGGGACCGCCTGCGCCTCCAGGTCGGAGACCACGACCGTGGTCCGGCGGGTCATCGCCTGCTGGCAGAAGTGCCCCTCCGGGTACGTGATCGGCTCACCGATCATCGCCCAGGTGCCCGGCGCCGGCATCCAGCCCCTGGAGTGAAACTGCGCCCTTCGGGCCAGTTTGTCGCCCTGGAACAGGTCGACCAGGCAGTGGTCGGCGAACTGCGGCACCAGCGTCTCCGCGACGTGGCGGAGCGTGACGTCGAGCTCTAGCGAGCGGGCCAGCCGCTCCCCGATCCGCTCGAGCAGCCGGAGCCGGTCCCGTTCCCGCCGGCTGCCCTTCATCGTGGCCTCGCGGGCGACCATGGTTAGGCCGTAGACCTCGCCGGCTGGGTCATAAATCGGCGCGGCCCGCGCCCGGATGAGCAACCGGGACCCGTCTGCCTGCTTGACCGCCAGCGTGCCTTCCCAGGGCCTGCCGTGCACCACCTGCTTGACAAGGTCGGTGAGGCGCGGCGCGTCCCCCTCCTCGAACCCGAGCACGGCGAGAGACCGGCCGACCAGGTGCGAGGGGTGATCGGGAAGCCCGTACAGCGCGGTCGCGTAAGCGTTCGCGTACACCAGATTGCCATCCCGGTCGGCAGCCACCACGGCGTTCGGCTGCTGATCCAGAATGTCCGTCAGACTGGGGAGCATGCGGACGTCACTCCCGGCGGCTCGCACCGTCATCCCGGCATTCCCCCTCGGGCTGCCGCGACCCCCCTGACCGCAAGAACCGGCGAAATACGCTGGTCAGGGCTTGGCGACAAAGACATGCGCCGCAACCCAGAGCGGCAGCAACTCCGCTTCCAGATCACCGGCTTCATTCTCACCTGTCACCCGCACACCGTCGTCGCTTGCCGCGAGCGTGATCTCGCGGCCCGGTTGGATCCCTATGTTCTTGAGTCTAAGCATCAGTGCCGAATCGCTCTGAACCTGCTCACTGATGCGGCGCACGACTACTGGCTCGGCCTGCCGCGACGCGATCGTCGTCATGGCCACGTCGTCCTCGCGACCGGCTGCTACCACGCGGTTGCTAGCATCGGCCGGAACGCCGAGTTCCGCAAGCCCTGGAATGATATTTCCGTGCGGGCAGCGCACCGGAAACGCGAGAAGTTCCACCAGGCGCCGCTCTACGCTGTCGGAAATTACATGCTCCCAGCGGCATGCCTCAATGTGCACTTCCTCCCAGGGCAGCCCGATAACGTCCACTAGCAGGCATTCGGCCAGCCGGTGCTTGCGCATGACCCGCATCGCGAGCATCCTGCCGGAGTCGGTGAGCGACAGCTGGCGATCGCCTTCAACGCGCAGCAGGCCGTCACGCTCCATCCTCGCCACGGTCTGGCTTACGGTCGGGCCGCTCTGCGAGAGGCGCTCGGCAATGCGCGCACGCAGCGGGACGATACCTTCTTCTTCTAGTTCAAAAACCGTACGAAGGTACATCTCGGTGGTGTCGATCAGCCCGTGCGCCGTCAAGGGGCCTCCCCTCTGCACCGATGCTATGCTGCGCGGCGACCTCGGCGAAATCTGCAGAGACAGCCGAGAAGGTGCCGGATGCGAGGGCCGGCGGCGCGGAACTGGTGTTAGCCCGGGGGATAACCCCCGGACCCCCAGACCGGAGGGGCTTCGCCCCTCCCGGACCCTCCCCTGCCGTCTGCTCGGGCCGACCTCCGGCCGACCCTCGTATCCGGCATCCCGACAGTGCCGCCCGTATACGGCACCCCCAACCTCATGGTGCCAGCCGCTCCAACACCCACCGGCCGGCGTCCCGGCGATACCGGAAACGGTCGTGCAGCCGGTTCGTCCGTCCCTGCCAGAATTCGACCACGTCCGGCACCACCAGATATCCGCCCCAAAAGTCGGGCATGGGCACGTCCGTTCCGTCCGGCCAGCGCCGCTCCAGCTCGGCGTAGCGATCGTCAAGCTCGGCCCGGGAGCCGATGACCGTGGACTGCCGGCTGGCCCAGGCGCCGAGCTGCGAGCCGCGCGGGCGGGAATGGAAGTAGGGCTCGCTCTCCCCGGTGGACAGCTCGGACACCGAGCCCTCGACGATCACCTGCCGGTGCATCGGGAACCAGGGGAAGACCAAGGACGCCCTCGGGACCTCGGCAAGGTCGGTGCCCTTGCGCGAGGTGCGGTTGGTATAGAAGGTGAATCCGCCGGAATCGTGCTGTTTGAGCAGGACGGTCCTGGCCCTGGGCCGGCCGCTGGCCGAGACGGTGGCCAGGACCATCGCTGTCGGCTCAGGAAGCGGCGCCGCAACAGCGTCCGCCATCCAGGCCGCGAACTGGTTCATCGGGTCCGCCGCGAGCATTTCCTCGGTGAGGATCGGCTCGTCAGGTGCGTGGCTGATCGTATCCACGGGTAGCGATCCTCACACACGGCCGCGCCCGCCGCCACCCACCCGCGGTTCCGGCCCGCCGGCCACATTCCCTGGCCGGGCCGGGTTACCAGAAAACGCGCGAGCGCGGTTGAATAGGTCGGCAACTACGCAACGCTGCCCGGGGCCCGCCAGGCCAGCCGGTGACCAAGGAGAGACCAGGAGACCAGATGTCCGACTTCGTGCCAGGCCTAGAGGGTGTCGTCGCGTTCGAGACCGAAATCGCCGAGCCCGACCGGGAAGGCAGCGCGCTTCGCTACCGGGGAGTGGACATTGAGGAACTCGTCGGCCACGTGACCTATGGCCACGTGTGGGGCCTGCTGGTCGACAACTCGTTCGAGCCTGGGCTGCCGCCGGCCGAGCCCTACCCGATCCCGGTGCACTCCGGAGACATCCGGGTCGACGTGCAGAGCGCGCTGGCGATGCTCGCACCGGCCTGGGGGATGCACCAGCTGCTCGACATCAGCGACGAGCAGGCCCGGGACGACCTGGCCCGGGCGTCGGTGATGGCCCTCTCGTTCGTCGCGCAGGCGGCGCGGGGCCTCGGCCTGCCCATGGTCCCGCAGAAGCGGGTGGACGAGGCGAAGACGATCACCGAGCGGTTCATGATCCGCTGGCAGGGCGAGCCGGACCCCAAGCACGTCAAGGCGATCGACTCCTACTGGGTCTCCGCCGCCGAGCACGGCATGAACGCCTCCACGTTCACCGCCCGGGTGATCGCGTCCACCGGGGCCGACGTGGCCGCGGCCCTGTCCGGCGCGGTCGGCGCGCTGTCCGGGCCGCTGCACGGCGGCGCCCCGGCCCGAGTGCTCAGCATGATCCAGGAGGTCGAGCAGAGCGGGAACGCCGAAGCCTGGGTCAAGGCGGCGCTAGACCGCGGCGATCGGCTGATGGGCTTCGGCCACCGGGTGTACCGGGCCGAGGACCCGCGGGCCCGGGTGCTCCGCCGGACCGCCAGGGAGCTCGGCGCGCCCAAGTTCGAGGTGGCCGAGGCGCTGGAAAAGGCGGCGCTGGAAGAATTGCACAACCGCAGGCCAGACCGGGTTCTTGCGACCAACGTCGAGTTCTGGTCGGCCGTCGTGCTGGACTTCGCGCAGGTACCCTTCCACATGTTCACCTCCATGTTCACCTGCGCGCGGACCGCTGGCTGGGCGGCGCACATCATGGAGCAGAAGCACGCCAACCGGCTGATCCGGCCGAGCGCGCGCTATGTAGGCCCGAAGAGCCGCCCGGTATCGGAGGTGACCGGCGCGCCCGACGTCCTCGACAAGGAAGTCTGACCACGTGACCGAGATTTCTATCCCCGAGGAACTATGGCCAGCCGACGGGCGGTTCGGCTGCGGCCCGTCGAAGGTCCGGCCCGAGCAGCTGGCCGCGCTGGCCAGTTCCGGTTCCGCGTATCTCGGGACCTCGCACCGGCAGGCACCGGTCCGCTCGCTCGTGCAGCGGATCCGGGAGGGAATGGCTGATCTCTTTAGTTGCCCGAACGGGTACGAAGTGGTGCTGGGCAACGGAGGAACCACCGCGTTCTGGGATATTGCCGCGTTCGGCCTGGTCGACCACAAATCCCAGCACCTGTCGTTCGGGGAATTCTCGTCGAAGTTCGCCAAGGTGACCGCGGCCGCTCCGTGGCTGGACGCGCCCACGGTCATCGAGTCGCCACCAGGCACCCACCCGCAGCCCATGGCCGAAACGGGCGTCGACACCTACGCGCTGACCCACAACGAGACCTCCACCGGGGTGGCGATGCCGGTCGGCCGGGTCGCCGGCGCCGACGCGGACTCGCTGGTGATCGTCGACGCCACCAGCGGGGCGGGCGGCCTTCCGGTACGGGCCGGCGAGGTGGACGTGTACTACTTCGCGCCGCAGAAGTCGTTCGGGTCCGACGGCGGGCTCTGGATAGCGCTGATGTCGCCGGCCGCGCTGGACCGGGCCGGGAAGGTGGCGGCCAGCGGCCGCTACATCCCCGAGTTCTTCTCGCTGCAGACCGCGATCGACAACTCCCGGCTGCAGCAGACGTATAACACCCCGGCGGTGGCGACGCTGTTCCTGCTGGCCGACCAAGTGAAGTGGCTGCTCGGCCAAGGCGGGCTCACCTGGGCAACGGCCAGGACCGCGCAGTCCTCGGCCACGCTCTACGACTGGGCCGAGCGGACGTCCTACGCCACGCCCTACGTGGCCGACCCGCTGCAGCGCTCCCAGGTCGTGGGCACGATCGACTTCGAAGACGGCATCGACGCCAAGGCGCTGTCGGCGGCGCTGCGGGCCAACGGGATCGTGGACACCGACTCTTACCGCAAGCTCGGCCGCAACCAGCTCCGGATCGGCATGTTCCCGGCCGTTGAGCCGGCCGACATCCAGGCGCTCACCGCCTGCATCGACTACGTCGTCGAGCGGCTCTGACCCGTCCGCCAAAATCCGTGGCCGGTGCGGCTGGCGGCGTGAAAGGGTCACCGCATGACTAATGACCGGAGCCGCCCAGGCCTGCAGGCGAACGAGCGGGACATGCTGAACGGCTGGCTGGAGCATCACCGCGCGATCCTGCTCTGGAAGTGCGAGGGGCTCACCGACGAGCAGCTCAGGCGGCGTTCGGTCCCGCCGTCGACCATGTCCTTGCTCGGGCTGATCCGGCACATGACCGACGTCGAGCGCGGCTGGTTCCAGCAGGTGCTGCTCGGCGAGGACGCGCCCGACCTCTACTCGACGCCCGACGACCGCGACGGCGACTTCAACGGCGTCGACGAGGCGGGCGTCGCCGCGGCGTTCAGCGCCTTCGAGGCGGAATGCGACGCCTCCCGGCAGGCGGTCGCGGCGGCTCCCGACCTGGATGTGCTCAGCAAGGAGGGTTCCTCGCGAACGGGCGAGCAGTTCTCGCTGCGCTGGATCTTGACGCACATGATCGAGGAGTACGCCCGGCACAACGGCCACGCCGACCTGCTTCGGGAAACCGTCGACGGCACCACCGGGTACTTCTAGGCCGTTCCGGTAGATCACCGGACAGCGTCTCGCGGCCAATGCGGATTGAGGCGCGAGACGACGAGGCTGACGGGATTGGGGCGGGGGCGCAGACTGGAGGCGTGTGGCGGCACGGCTTTCCGGACGGCGGGGCCGCTGCTGCACGGCTGCGCGCTTGGACGCCAGCCAGGTGGCCACTGCTTGCCAGGCTGGCGGCGGCGGTCTTCTGCCTGGTGGCTGTCGGCGGCGGGGCGATCACCGTGGCCACGCACGTGGTGGCCAGGGACTACCTGACGCGGCAGGCGGATCAGCAGCTGCGTTCCTACACTGCCCTGCTCAACAGCCGGCCGTTCACGCTGTTTCCGGGATTCCGGGTCGCGCCCGGCGCGTCCGGCCTGGGCGCCGCGGACTCGGCGGTCAGCGTCGCGGTGCGCAGCGCCGACGGCCAGCAACTGATAAGCGCGGGCCCGGCCACGCCGCCGAACCCGCGCAGCGGCTGGCTGGAGATCTCCGAGCCGGTCAGCTACCGGGCCGACCACATCCCGTTCGTATACGGGGCCGACGATTCCTCGTTCTCGGTCACCAGCAAGATCAGGTCCGGGTACGCCGGAACGCTGGTCGTCGGGCTGAATCTGGCCGGCGTCGGCCGGACCGTCGGCCGCCTCACGCTCCTCAGCCTGCAGGTGACCGGCCTGGTGGCCCTGCTAGCCGCGGCCGCGGCCGCCGTGATCACCCGCTTGCTGCTCCGTCCCCGCGCGGCGGCGGCCGGGGTGACGGCGGCGGCGGCCGGGGTGACAGCGCGTGACACGGCCGGGGCCAAGGCAGCAGCGCATGATGCCGCTCAGCGGACGGCGGCGGCCGTCGACGAAACCTGCCGGCGGATGCGCAGGCCGCTCAGCGTGCTGGCCGGGCTTGCTGAGTACCACCGCGGACGCGGCGGGCTGGCTGATGAGGAAGCCGAGCGCATGATGCGGCAGGTGGCTGACGAGGCGGTCCGCATGGCCGCGCTGGTCGACGAGCTCGAGGCCGCCGCCCGCGACGAGCCGCGCCCCGGCGGCCGAGCCGCGGAAGAGGCGGAAAAGCGCTGGACCGCCGGGGAGGGACAGGACAGGCTGACTTGGTGATCCCCGACGAGGAACGGCTGCGGCTGCGGCAGACGTTCAACCAGACCGCCGACACCTACCAGCGCGCCCGCCCGGAATACCCCGCCGCGCTCTTCGACACGCTGATCGCCGCCGGCGGGCTGGCACCGGGCGACCGGCTGCTCGAGGTCGGCTGCGCCACCGGCAAGGCGACGGTCCCGCTGGCCGCCCGCGGCTTCCAGATCACCTGCATAGAGCTCGGCGCCGAGCTGGCCGCTGCGGCCCGCCGCAACCTTGCCGGGCTGGACGCTGAAGTCGTCCTGGGACGCTTCGAGGACTGGCAGCCGACCCCCGGCGACGAGGTCGACCTGGTCTTCGCCGCGACCGCGTGGCACTGGATCGATCCGGACCTCCGCTACCGGGCCGCGTGGCGCGCGCTGCGCCCCGGAGGCCACCTGGCGTTCTGGAGTGCCACGCACGTGGTACCCGACGACGGCGATCCGTTCTTCGAGGAGCTCCAGGAGGTGTACGACGAGATCGGAGAGGGGCTGCCGTCCGATTGCACCTGGCCGCGCCCGGGCGAGGTAACCGTGCACACAGACGAGATCGAGGCCAGCGGGCTGTTCGAGGTCACCCTCGTCCGGCACTTCGACTGGGAGCAGGTCTACGACGCCGAGGGCTACATCGCGCTGCTCGAGACGTTCTCCGGGCACATCGCGATGGCGGACTGGCAGCGGGAACGCCTCTACGGCGAGATCCGCCGCCGTCTGGCCCAGCGCCCGGACCGCACCCTCCGCCGCCACTGGGGCGCCGTCCTGCACGTCGCCCGCCGCCCGGACGGCTAAGTTCCATGATCCCGGAGGATTGTTTGCTCCATTTGCGAAGAATCCT
>Ga0209333_1000575_pt1 | contig 20124 bp, 21 predicted proteins | sample BlaSpr_A8_OM2_O3_FD_187982 | JGI IMG/M metagenome (GOLD analysis project Ga0209333, IMG submission 187982) | Forest soil microbial communities from Thunder Bay, Ontario, Canada - Black Spruce, Ontario site 2_A8_OM2_O3 (SPAdes) (version 2) | ecosystem: Environmental > Terrestrial > Soil > Boreal... | reverse complement strand
AGCGAGCCTGGCCTCCACTCCTGCCAGCTCCACGCCGTTGCGGCTCACGTTGACGGTGAAAAGTTTTGCGGAGAAAATTGCGCCGTTGCTATCGGTGCCGAAGATGCGCACGGGAGCCTGGACTTCCTTGCGGGGCTCGTTGCGCTTGCCCATCTGTGTTGGTGAACCTCTCTGCCGTTGAGGATATAAGTGGGGCCCAATTGGGAAATACAGAACACTTCGCATAACCGTATCCCCCAACCAACCAAGGTTTCCCCAGGGGCCGAAGCACTGAATTCTATTGGAGCCTTATCGCAGCGCTGACGTTCTGCGCAACTCAAAATCAAAAATCATCAAAGCTAGAATCAGAAGCCAAAAAATCAAACGTCGAAAAAATCCGCCCCCACACGATTCGGTCAACTCTACAGCTTCAGTCCCTTAAGGTATTCGCGGAAGGGGGCGCCCAGGTCTTCACGTTTCAGGGCGAATTCTACGGTGGCTTTCAAAAATCCCAACTTGTCGCCGGTGTCGTGGCGCCGGCCTTCGTAGACGTAAGCGTACATTTTTTCTTTTTGCAGCAGGATGCGCATGCCATCGGTCAGTTGCAGTTCGCCCCCGGCACCAGTAGGAGTGTTGGCGAGACAGTCGAAAATTGCCGGGGTGAGGATGTAGCGGCCAATGATCGCGAGGTTGGATGGAGCTTCTTCAGGCTTCGGCTTCTCCACCATGTTTTTTATTTCGAAGAGACGATCGCCGAAGCGGCTATCTTCGACTGGCTTTACGTCGAGAACACCGTAGGAGGAAATCATTTTGCCTTCGATGACCTGGGTGGCAAGGACGGAGCACTGGGTCTGGTCGAAGACTTCGACCATTTGCTTGAGGCAAGGGACTTTGGCGTCGATGACATCATCGGCGAGGAGGACGGCGAAAGGTTCGTTGCCCACGAGTTCGCGGGCCATCAGAACAGCGTGGCCGAGGCCGAGGGCCTCTTTCTGGCGAACGTAAGCGACATAGATCATGTCGGAGATGGAACGCACGATTTGGAGTAGGTCAGTCTTGCCGCGTTCTTCGAGCATGCGTTCGAGTTCGTAGCTGACATCGAAATGGTCCTCGATAGCCTGCTTGCCGCGGCCGGTGATGATGAGGATCTGGTTGCAGCCGGAAGCCATGGCTTCCTCGACTCCGTACTGGATGATGGGCTTATCCACCAGAGGAAGCATCTCTTTTGGCTGGGCTTTGGTTGCGGGCAGAAAGCGCGTGCCAAGGCCGGCGGCGGGGAAAACGGCTTTGCGGAGTTTCATGGTCATAGGAGCGGTGGTGCGTGTCGGTAGATCTCGGGGTTAACTGAACAATTGTAAATGGTGATGTTCGAATGATCGCCGGCGTTGCATCGGGTTACCTCAGCGGCCAAAGCCGCAACCAAAAATTGCCAGCTACGGTGCGGCTGAAACCGCACTCCTTCAAAGCCAGACCGATTCCAATATATCGGTTCCAAGTCGCGTGAATCTCTTAGCGAACTTCTGATGCCGTTTCAGTGCTCGACAGTTGCTCCAGTACCGTGCGCAGAGTGCGGAGAACTTCTTCCGCGGCCGCGGCTTTCAAAACAAATTTCAACATTCCGTCCGGGGTGAACTGCGCGCCGCGTTGGGCGGAGACGAAGCGGGCCAGCTGCTCGGGATCGACGGCGGCATTTTGCTGGAACTTGAAGGTGACGGAGTCGCGTTTGCGCTCGATAGCGTTGACGCCGACCTTCATGCATAAAAGTTTGAGCGAGGCATAGTCCAGCAAGTTGCAGACGGCTGATGGCGGCGGGCCGTAACGGTCCTGCAGCTCGGCGGAGACGTCGGTTAGTTGCGATTCGGTTTCGACCCGGGCGACGCGTTTGTACATCTGCAGCCGCTGGTTTTCTTCGGGGATGTAATCCGCGGGGATGCGAATGTTGAGGCCGAGATTGAGCTGGGTTTCGGCCTCATCGGGCGCGGCTTCGCCCTTCATTTCTCGTACGGCACGTTCCAACATTTGCGTGTAGAGTTCGAAGCCGATGGCTTCGATGTGGCCGCTTTGTTCGCCGCCGAGCATGTTGCCGGCACCGCGGAGCTCGAGATCGAGGGCGGCGATTTTGAATCCCGCGCCGAGATCGGAAAATTCCTTGAGCGCGGCGAGGCGGCGGCGAGCGATGGGGGTGAGTTCGACCTCTGGCGGAAGCATGAGATAGGCGTAAGCGCGGCGGTTGGAACGGCCGACTCGGCCGCGAAGTTGATAAAGCTCTGAGAGGCCCAGGCGGTCGGCGCGGTTGATGAGAATTGTGTTGCAGAGAGGGATATCGAGTCCGTTCTCGATGATCGTGGTGGAGACGAGGATGTCGGCTTCGTGGTGCATGAACGTCAGCATCACTTTCTCGAGCTCGCCTTCGGACATTTGTCCATGGCCAACGATGATTCGCGCCGGAGGAACCAGCGCCTGAAGTTTCGCGGCGATCTCCCAGATGGTGTCGACGCGGTTGTGAACGAAATAGACCTGGCCGCCGCGTTCGAGTTCTTGTTCAATGGCGGATTGGATGAGTTTTTCATCCCAACTGGCGACGACGGTTTGGATCGCCATGCGATCTTTGGGCGGAGTCTCGATCACGCTCATGTCACGCAGGCCAACGAGTGACATATGCAGGGTGCGCGGGATGGGCGTGGCAGACATGGTAAGTACGTCGACTTGCTTGCGCATCTGCTTGATGCGTTCTTTGTGGCGGACGCCGAAGCGCTGTTCTTCGTCGACGATGAGCAGGCCGAGATCGGAGAATTTGATGTCTTTGGAAAGGATGCGATGCGTACCGATGAGGACGTCGATTTTGCCGGCTTCGGTTTTTTGCAAGATTTCTTTTTGCTGCTTCGGAGTGCGGAAGCGGCTGATCATCTCAATTGTGACTGGGAAGGGAGCGAAGCGCTGCTTGAAAGTTTCGTAGTGCTGGAAGGCGAGGACCGTGGTGGGTGCGAGGACGGCGACCTGTTTGTTGTCGCCGATGGCTTTGAAAGCGGCGCGCATGGAGACTTCGGTTTTGCCGTAGCCGACGTCGCCGCAGAGCAGGCGGTCCATCGGTTGGGCGGATTCCATGTCACGGATGACGTCTTTGATGGCGGTGGCCTGATCTTCGGTTTCGTTGAACTCGAAGGCGTCTTCGAATTCGCGGAACCATTCGTTTCCCGGCGGGAAGGCGTGTCCGACGGCGGTTTTGCGCTCGGCGTAGAGCTTGAGGAGTTCGTCGGCCATGTCTTTCATGGCCCTCTTCACTCGGGCCTTCGTCTTTGACCATGACTGAGTGCCGAGGTGACTCAGAACCGGCTTGGCGCCTTCCGAGGAGCGGTACTTCTGGACGAGATCGAGACGGGTCAGCGGCACATAAAGGCGAGCGCCTTCGGCGAATTCGAGGAGCATGAATTCGGCAGGGCCATCGCCATGATTGATTTCTTTCAGGCCCTGATACTGGCCGATGCCATGCTCGACGTGGACGACGTAGTCGCCGACCTGAAGATCACGGAAGTCGGAGAGGAACGCGGAAACTTTGGATTTGGATCGCTGCGGACGCGAGGCCACGGTATCGGATTCGTCGAAGAGATCGCGTGAGCCGAAGACGGCGAGATTGGCTTCGGGCAGGAGAACGCCTTCGGGGATATAAGCCGTTGCGAGAGTCGTGGTGAAGACTTCGCCGGCGAAGTAGCTGGTCTCGTCGGCATAGCTCTCGCCGCCACGGGTGCGGCTTCCCAGTCGAAACGAGACGTTGTATTCGGTGAAGACATCGGCGAGGCGTTCGACTTCACCGATGTTGGGTACAGCGAAGAGAACGCGCTTGCCATCGCCGTTCAGCTTTTGCACTTCGGCGAGCATGGATGGGACGGCACCGTGGAAGCGAGGCGAGGGCTGCGAGAGGAATGAGATTTCGGAGGCATCGTCGAGACTGTGGGTGATGCCAAGGTGCTCGATATTGGCGCCGGGGAGCGCGGCGGTTTCTTCCCACCATGCGTCTGGCGGAATGTAGAGGTCTTCGGGGCGCACCAGGTTCCCGACGCCGCTGCGTTCATGGACTTCGGCGACACGCGTCCAGAAGCGGTCGAATTCCTGCTCGAGTTGATCGGTCTCGTCGAGGAGAACCGCGGCTTGCGGGATGAGATCGAAGATGGTGCTGTTCGCCCCGGCGACGGCAGTGTAAAACTCCCAGCCGGGGAACACGTTGAGTCCACCACCGCGGACGGCGGCCTCGACAATTTCCTCCGAACCGGAGATGCGCTGGCCGCTGAGTCGGGTATGAATTGCGGCGAGAAGATGTTCGCTGATTGGAGTTTCAGTGAGCGGGAGCAGGAGCGCCTCATCGACGGGATTCGAGGAGCGTTGGGAGGCAGGGTCGAACTTGCGAATGGAATCGGCTTCGTCGCCGAAGAATTCGATGCGCAAAGGGCGGTCGGCCTCGGGCGAGTAAACGTCGAGTACGCCGCCACGCAGGGCGTATTGGCCCGGCATCTCGACCACGTCAGCGGAAGTGTAGCCGACGGTGTTGAGGTGCGCGAGCAGAGCGTCGAGATCAAAGGATTCGCCGCGACGAATGGTACGGGCGAGGTCGGCATAGTAGTCGCTGGAACGAAGGCGGATTGCCGTGGCCGCGACGGGCGAGACCACGATCGACGCTGCTCCGGTGGCGATCTTCCAGAGTGCGGTGGCGCGTTCTTCCTGGAGTTCGGGATGGGGTGAAAGATTTTGGAATGGCAACACGTCACGCGCGGGTAGCGAGATGATGGAGCCGGGATCGCAAGCCGAAGTGAGTTCCGCGAAGCCGCGGAGGACAGGAAGAAAATCTTCGACCGCGCGGTTGTCGTTCACGACAAAGATGAGCGGACGCGAGGCGGCACGTTGAAACAGCACGAGCAGCAAGGCTTTCGCCGGGGGAGTGAGGCCCGAGACACGAATGCGCCCCGTGCCCTCCTTGAGGTGGGAGGCTGCACGCGCGAAGGCGGGAAGCTTTTCTACGTCCACGAAGAGGTCGCGGACGAAGGGAAGAAGCATGCAGGGTTATTTTAGCAGGAAGGCAGGACTTCATCGGGTCCAGCATGGGGAACATCCGCGTCCAGGGAGCGCTTTGCGAAAGCGATGGAGGCTCGGACAGATGGGGCTCCCGCTTCATCCAAGGCTGCATTAGCGCCAGCACGCCCGGCATTCCCCTAGAAAACACGGCGACGGCTTTCAAAGCAGGAACACGATTCACCATGACATAGCGGAGGGCATAGTTCCTTTTCGGGCCGGGCGGCGCTGGCCGTTGTCGCCGCGTTGACGATAACCGGGTGGGATATGGTGATGGATCCTGGCATGGCGATGGCCCACAACTGGGTTGGGGGAGCAGGGTGGTCCTTATTTCGGCGTACCGCTGAGAAATTATTTTGGCTGGGTCCTTACAACGTTCGTCATCTACTGGCTGGCAGGCGCGTTCTGGGGTAACCAGAAACGCGAGAAGCTTGCCACGAAAACCTTTGCCTCGTGTATTGACACCGCGGAGAATCGCGCGTCCGACCATCCATGATGGGATAGATCATCATGAACCAGGCTAGCGGAACGATTGCTGGCACATCTCCGAGTTTCGCTCCAAGCATGTCGCTGTAGTGGTATGAGCCGTAGATCAGCCTGGTTCCCACGCCGGCCTCCTCCAATCCCTAGGAGACGACGGCGGAGATCAAGAAAACCTGCGCGGTGAACCGCGGGCCTTCCAACGCGGCGCAATGGGCTAGCGCAAAGAGCACGAACACCAGAGTAAATCCGATATTGTCCAAGTCTGGGAGCCTGAACCAAGGCGAAACCATCTCCGCCAGGATAAGGTACATCATGGCGGAAAATAGTAGCCATGACGCGGTCGCAACCCATCGATTCATAATGTTTTTTCGGTTCAAGAATTTCAATGAAGTTGAAAATAACAGATGGGTATAAGGAGTGGTCCTTACTCATGCACGCAGCAGCGAACGGGTTAGGCAAGTGGGGCCGCCGCTGCCGTTAATGCAGAGTTCGCTGCCGGGGAAGGTGCGAAGGTCGAATCCGGCTTGGCGCAGGCGGGCGTTGGTTTTGCGATTTTCTTCGATCGCGAGCAGGCGGTTGTTACCCAGGGCGAGGACGTTGCAGGCAAGGGTGTCGCGTTCGGAGGAGTCGATTTCGATGAATTGGAATCCGCGAGACTTGAGCAGTTCGACGGTCTCGACCGCGAGCCATGGAAGATCAACCAATGCCGTGCGTTCGTCGAGCAGGCTGATCAGCGACATCAGATGCAGGCATTCCGACGGGCCGGGACCGTAGGGCAATGGAGCGGAAAGAACGTCGATTCCTCTGGGCGCGAGCAAAGTTCGAATCTGATGGATACCGGCGGCGTTGGTGCGGTGGCCGTGGCCAATGAGAAGAGTTTTCGAGTCGAGCCAAACGATGTCTCCGGCTTCGGTAGTGGCGGGAGATGTAACCACGCCGAGTGTGGGGATCTCCAAAGAAACGCAGAACGAGGAATGGTGCAGGCCTTCGGCTACACGGTTTGTCTTGCCAGGGCGCATGACGATCAAACCGTGGTCGGTGGAAAGTGAGGAGTCGTGAGCGTAGACGGCATCGATGGAGAGATCGGAGGCGGCAGGAAGTTCGACGATTTCAGCTCCAGCGGATTGCAACTCGCGGCAGAGCGCTTCGTGCTGCGATTGGGCTTCGGCGAAATCGGGTGAGTGGTGAAAGCCCAGCTCTTGCCAGCGAGATACGTGGTCCGGCTGGTCCCAATCCGCCGCGCGGGGCGAACATACCATGACACGTTCCAGTACACTCACCATCGAGTGGCCGTTGAAACCCGTCTTTGTTGTGGCAATCGCTGTCACGGCACCCGCTATCGCTTCCGTTGTCGCCTCTGTCATGTTGCTCCCACACCGTTTTCTTGAAACTGCTGGGCCTGACAGGAATCTATATGGGCATGATGGCAAAAGCAATGTGGGAAGGCGCGGTGCTGGCCGAAAGCGGTACGACGGTGGAGGTCGAGGGCAATCAGTATTTTCCGCCCGACGCAATCCACAAGGAATATTTCAAACCAAGCGATGCGCATTCGATCTGTCCGTGGAAGGGGACGGCCAGTTATTACGATGTTGAAGTCAACGGCAAACGCAATGCTGGCGCGGCCTGGTACTATCCAGAGCCGAAATCCGCGGCGAAGCAGATCAAGGGGTATGTGGCGTTCTGGAAAGGCGTGACGGTGGAGAAATGAAGATGCCGTGCGAACGCCGCTTTACTTTATGCTACAATGTAAAGCATGGCACAGGCGACGGTCTCTTCCAAGAATCAAATCGTAATTCCGCGGGAGGCGCGGGAGGCGCTGGAACTACGAGCCGGCGATAAAGTCCTGGTAGTGGTTCGGGGGAAAAGAGTGCTGGTGCTGCAGAAACCGCGATCCCACGCGGCAGCTATTCGGGGCTTAGCCAGAAACGTCTATCCCTCCGGGCATCTTCAGAAGGAACGCCAGAGTTGGGAATAGAGAGGTTGCGACTCTTCCTAAGGCGCCACCGCCGGATCGCCCTCGATACCAGCATATTTATTTACCAGATGGAAGCTAATGCTCGGTATCTTGCCCTGACTGATTCTGTTTTTTCCTGGGTGGAGAGGACAGGGCATGAGGCAGTAACCTCCACGATCACAATGACGGAACTTCTGGTCCCATCGTATGGCGACAATGACGAGCGGACGATTGACGAGTTTTACGGTTTGCTCTCTACGTATCCGAACTTGCGGTGGATTGCACCCGACCTGGAAACGGCGGATGTTGCAGCGCGAATGCGGGCCACTTATCGACTGCGGACGCCGGATGCTTTGCAGGCAGCCACCGCCTTGCGGGCGGACGCCACTGGCCTGATCACAAATGACGCTGCTTTTGCGCGAATCAAGGAGCTTGAGACAGTCGTGTTGGATCGACTCCTGTGATGCCAGTGTTCACCCCAAGCGTGCTTTCGGGTCTTATGAGGCGCTAGAACTCGACGTGGGCGCGGAACGTGGGGACGAGGACTGGCCCGCGGTCACGATTGTAGCCGGGATCGTTGATGTGCTGCAGGCCTGGGGCGAGGTAGATGCCGTGCCAGACGTGGGCAGTGTAATATGTCTCCACGATATTTTCGCGGCCGTAGTTGAGGGCGCCATCACCAAGCAGGAAGCCGAGACCACCATCGGCGAGGTAAGTTTGGTGATCCTTCTTAAGAGCGTTCGAGACAAAAGCGATGCCAGCGCGATCTTGTTTGCGATGCCACCAGGCGCCGTTTGCTCCTACGCCTTCGGCGAAAGTCTGATCGACTTCGGTGTAAGCGAAAGACTCGGTCTTGCCGTTATCCCAGCCGAAGCGTGCAAACGCCGTGAGGTACTGCGTGAGATTCTGCTCTAGGTTGATGCCAAATCCATATTTGCGGGTGATGTGCCAGGGGTGGTTGGTGATCTCCGGGACCGCTTCCGGGGATGGCGCGGAGTGATCTTCAAACTGAACCACGGCGTCACGATAGATGCCCATGTTGGTGTAGTTGGTGTAGGCCAGGAGACGGACGACGCCAGATTTTTTTGGGATCAGGCCGTGACGTAGTTCGTACTCAAAGTTTTCCGCATGCACCTGCCAGGGCCGGTATACCAGATCGATTCCGTTTGCAACCTTGGGCATCAGCACTTCGGCAAACCGGAAGCCCCAGTTGCGATCTTCGTAATCGGCCGTAGCGCCCACGGTGTAGCCGCGCGTGTCGGCGGCGTAATCGTATGCGCCATTGTTGTCGGTGGTCCAATTGATGAATTGAAATTTGGTATCGGAGCCGACGGAATTCATGTCGAAGAAATCCGGCATGCTGAATTTGCCGAAGCGGAACTCGATGCGGCGGCGCGGGAGTTCGTCGAAGAGGGATAAGGCGTTGCGCTGGTTTTCGACTTGGTCTTTGCTTAGCGCAAACACTTTATGAAAAAGGGCGCGGCTCAAGTAAGGCGCTTTGCTTAGAAGAGGATTGCGCACGATATCGAGATCGGTGTTGCCGGCGAGGCCGAGACCTGTGCTGAGAGCGGCTCCGCCAGCCTCTTCGATATCGACCAGAAGCTCGGTGGAGTTGTCGAGGCGCACTCCGGTGTAGAGCGTCAGTACGCGGGATGTAGCTTTCTCGTAGTTGGGGCTGAGGCTGTTCTTGCCGCTATAGTCGGCGGGGAACGGCGGATGAGTCTGAAAAATGAAATTCGCCTGACCGGAGAGCCAGAAGCGGGAGTCCTTGAAGTGAGGGAGCATGGACTCGGGGGATTCGTCGGGCGGATCGGTGGGGTTGGATGCGTCGGCCTGAGGTTGAGTATCAGGCTTGGCGGCGGAGGGTGTGTCGGGCTGTTGCGCGAGTGCAGGAGTGAGAATTGTGGCCGCGGCTGCCACCAAGAGCGCCAAGAGCAACAGTCGACCTTGAAGAACCGTGCGATAAGATTGCCTTAGCATGAGTATCATGTTCCCGCGTCGGACAGGCCTTCTGTTGCCTAGAGGCCAGCTCGAAACGAACCGAAAAAAGGGACTTCCGGATCCTCAGAAGCTAGAGCCCGTGTCCTAATTGGCTGGGGACGGCATGACTGAAGACGGGCCTTCCCGAGACAATTTCTAAAGAAACTTCCAGTGAACATTAATGTAAGGGAATGTAAGTATATTCCTGATTATTAACTATAGTTAATAATCACGGGTAACGGCAAAGTTTCGGCAACCGATAAGAAGACAATCAACCAAACGCCACCACGGTCCAGCCAATCTACCGAGCCTACGCAGCGTTGGTTAAAGGAGTATTACAAGTCGAGCATGGATTTCAGCAGTCCTCGTTAGGGAGCCATTGCATGCGGAGCAGGCGGCTGCCATTGTTGCCGATGACCACGACCCAATTCATGCGCATAGGTTGCCGTGCCGGATTTTGTGCGATTGACACGGAGCGAAAATATCGTAACGGACTGCGCGCGCGAACTGCGTCGTCGCCATCGCGACTGATGGTAGGAGCAGAGTGATGCCAGCCATTGGATTTGCCCTCCTTTCTGTGAAGTTGACTCATACGATTCGATGTCAGGCTGCGAACGAAAGCAATAAAGAGTTCATAAAAGTTTGCTTAATCGGCGATTCAGTGCGTGCGCGGGACCAAGGCTCCGGCGAGATCAATCACGTGATAGAACACGAGCAGGATCATCAAGGCCAAGTAGCCGCGCAGAGCCAGCAGCCAGGCCTTGACGCTCGGGGTCATTGCCATGCGGCCGAGCGAGGAGGTGTCGACTTTTTCCTCGAGAACGTCATCGAGCGGATGAATTATGGCAAATTGATCCCGAGAGACGTCGCGAATTGTGGCTGGTTTGAGAAAAGCCATCACAGTCATGTTTAGTTCTCGCCTTTCCTTAGTTTGCCGGGAACAGGTTGGGGGCGACCACCTGGGCCGCCAAAATGAGGGAAAGAATGAAGAGGACGATGATGATTGTCCAGTTCACCCAGTTGTTCCAGGGGTTGTCGACGTACTGGCACCAACCACCTGTTTGTCGTTGAGCAGCAGCTGTCGTTGAGCAATAACAGTCGTTGAGCAGCAACTGTACAAATTATGCTGGCGGAGGGTGGCATGATGCCGGCCAACCGCTGGACGCCGATAATGATCAACTGCAAAGGGGTGCCGGGAATCAGCACGATTGCAGCGGCCAGCGCGACGCAAACCGCGTAGGTTGCGTAAAATCCTTTCGCCTTGCTCACCGGCATTTCCAAGCTGCGCGACCAGCCTTTTACTTCCCCGTAGGCCCAGGCGCTGGAGAGCGAGATCGCCGTGGTGCCTAACACAGCGGCGTTGATCCTCAAGATCAGCAGGCGAGCTGCGGACTGCCTCACCTGCAATCGGCCGGAGAAGGAAAGCAAGAAATACAAGATAGGATTCGGTGGCCTCAAAAGAGAAGCAGAATCTGCTATTTCGCATCAAGCGAATCCGCGGTCAGTTTGCGGCGGTGGAGCGCGCGCTTACCGCGGGAAACGAATGCCCCCATATTCTGATGCTTCCGGCTGCGATACGTGGGGGCGTGAATGGCTCATGGCGGAGATCCTGGAGGACCACATCCGGCTGCATAGGATGAATCCGGAACATGAGATGGAATCGCCGGAAGAGTTGTCCGAAGACCTGATCAGCTTTGGTGCGCGCCTACTTAAAATGACAGGCCGACGAATTGAGCGCCAAAAAACTTAAAGGACAGCCCGGAGCCCCCGAAGCCGTCCTTAACCCTCCCGGTTAGAAGGGCAATTGATGACCTGAGGTTACCGGGGCGATGTTGCAAGATGATGGCCGCTCGATGAATATCTGGTTAATTCGATGGCCTTCGTTTCGGGGACGCGCTGGTATAGTAGTCGGTTGCGCGCAGTGCGTGGGTTGAAATCCTTGTGGTGTGGGAGCCTCGATGCCGTCCACAACGTCTCGCAAGGTGGAGCAGTCGCGCCGTTTGCAGCAGCGTGCCGAAAGCATGATTCCCGGTGGAGTGAACTCACCGGTGCGGGCGTTCGGTTCCGTGGGTGGCGATCCGCCGTTCATCCTGCGTGGGAAAGGCTCCCATATTTGGGATGCCGACGAAAACGAATTCATCGACTACGTAGGATCCTGGGGGCCCCTGATTCTCGGACATGCCGCCCCCGACGTTCTCGATGCGATTGTGGGTGCGGCTTGCAACGGCACGAGTTTTGGGGCGTCCACGCCGGCTGAAGCCGATCTGGCAGAACTGGTCATTTCCGCTTTTCCACAGATGCAGAAAGTTCGCTTTGTAAGTTCTGGAACGGAAGCCACGATGTCGGCGATCCGTTTGGCGCGGGCCTATACGAAGCGCAAGTACATTGTGAAATTCGAAGGGTGCTACCACGGGCATTGCGATTCCCTGCTGGTGAAGGCCGGTTCGGGCGTGGCAACGCTGGGAATCCCAGGATCGGCGGGCATTCCCGAGGAATTCATACAATTCACGTTGGCGCTTCCATTCAATGACATCCAGGCGGTGGAGTACGCTTTTCAAAAGTTCAAACACCAGATTGCGTGCGTGATTGTGGAACCGGTGGTGGGAAACATGGGATGCGTTCCTGCCGCGGACGACTATTTGGTGGCGCTACGGCTGATCACGGAACGGGAAAAATCCGTTCTGATTTTTGACGAGGTAATGACCGGATTCCGCGTGGCCTTCGGCGGAGCGCAGGAACTTTACAACATTCGTCCGGATCTGACGACGATTGGAAAGATTATCGGGGGAGGTTTGCCGGTGGGAGCTTATGGTGGCGCGAGCGAGATTATGAATCTGGTGGCGCCCTTGGGACCGATGTACCAGGCGGGTACACTCTCCGGCAATCCGCTGGCGATGGCGGCGGGATGCGCGATGGTGAAGCATCTGCGCGATCACAAGCAGGAGATTTATCCGCGGCTGGAAAAGTTGAGCAGCCAACTGGTGGAGGGCGTAGCAGCGGCTGCGAAGGATGACGGGGTGGCGCTGTGCTACAACCGCGTGGGGTCGATGTTTACGTGGTTCTTCACGGTTGGACCGGTCACGGATTGGGATTCAGCGTCGAAATCGAATACGGAAGCGTTTGGCAAGTTTTTCCGCGCCATGCTCGACAGAGGTATTTATTTGCCACCCTCGCAGTATGAAGCTGCGTTTCTCGGGGCGACGCACACGGAAGAAGATATCCAGCGGACGATTGCGGCGGCGAAAGAGGCGTTTGCGGCGGCGCGGGGTTGAAAAGTTTGGCGTGCGATTTACCTCGGAGGGTGCGAACGCCTTGTTTTCATTTTTCTATTTCTCATGAGCCCTCGGATTTTATTTTCATCATCTGTGGAATGGTGACGAACTCGTAGCTGCTGGACTGGTAGTTTGCGATCAGGTGGTCGGTAGCGATAACAGTGTTGGAGCGGTCTGCCCCCATTTGCTTGTGGCCGCCGTCGTGTAGAAGAATGACGTCGCCTCCACGAATCTGCTGTGCGACTTTTCGCTCTATGGTTGAGGCCGGCGGGGCGGTCCAATCATAGCCGGTTACATTCCACATGACTGGTTCTAGGCTAAGGGCGCGCGCGGCGCGAAAGACGGCAGGGCGGCGTCCGCCAAAGGGAGGACGGAAGAGGTTGGAGTGTTCGCCTAGGACCTCTCGCAAGGCAGAGCTGCATTGGCTGAGTTCCAGGTGGATTTCTTTTTCACTCTTGAAAGTCAGCAAGGGATGGGTGAAGGTGTGATTGCCCACGACGTGCCCGGCTTGGACAATTTCGCGCACGATTTCGGGGCGCTGTTGAACATAGCGGCCAATTAAGAAAAAGGTTGCGTGAACACTGTGCTTGGCGAGGACTTCGAGCAAGCGCAAGGTGTGTGGGTCGTTGGGACCGTCGTCATAGGTGAGCGCAATCAGTCGCGAGCCGCGCTGCACGCTGGTAAAAGTTCTGCCATACCACTGGCCCGTCGGCGCCATGGACTGGTAGCCCGCTGCGGCTACGGCTGCAGTGGAGATGGCTCCGGTGAGGGCGAGGGCGAGCATGAGGGGATTGTAAATGCATTAAGGAATTGAGTAAGTTTGTGATGGAGCCATTGAAATTCGGCTGTGGCGATTCCAAAAATTACTCAATTACAAAATTACCCAATCTTCTCCTGTTAACTCTTCACGCAATTGCCACTGGGCCGCATACGAGCTATCCTGCAAATTCCGAAATATTGCGAGGCCATGGCGAATCTTTTCGAGCTGCCCCGTTACATTGCAGTGGAAGGCCCCATTCGAGTGGGCAAGAGCACGCTAGCCCGGATTCTGGCCGAGCGGCTGAATGCGCAGCGAGTAATCGAGCCGGAGGCGAATCCGTTTCTCGGCGCATTTTACGAAGGCGAGCGGGGCGCGGCTTTTCAGGCGCAGTTCGCGTTTCTGGTGCGGCGGTTCGAACAGCTGCAGGCGCTCGATTTGGGGGCCGGTTCACAGAAGACCGTGGTCGCCGACTACATCATCGAAAAGGACAAGCTGTTTGCCTGCCTTAATCTGACTGACCAGGAACTTGATACCTACAACCGCTACTACAACCTGTTTCGAGAGAAGCTGCCTACGCCGGACCTGGTGATTTATTTGCAGGCCACACCTGAGGTGCTGAAAAAGCGGCTGAAAAAAAAGAATGCGCCGGGTGAGCGGGCGGTAAGCGACGAATATCTGGAAGAAGTGGTGAAGGCTTACGAGCACTTCTTTTTTCACTACACGTCGTCGGATCTGCTGATCGTCAATACATCGGACATTGATTTTGTGGATCGCAATGAGGATTTGCAGGAACTGCTGCGCAAAGTGACCGAGCCAATCAAGGGGACACAATATTTCCTGCCGCTGGGCGGGCAGGAAGCGGTGGGGGCGTGAGACCGTCGTCGGTAGCTAGTCGTTCGTGGTTTGCCCTCTGAAATTGGGGACTTGCGTTTATCCCCCCAAGGTTATTACAATTGTAATAACTCAGGAGGGACCATGGTTCAGCTCAAGATCCGCAAGTTTGGCAACTCGCTTGGGGTTGTCCTGCCCAAAGAAGTGATCAACCGGTTGCAGACGGGCGACGGGGAGCAGGTTTTTCTAATTGAAGCTGGCGACGGGGACTACCGGCTCACGCCTTACGATCCTACGTTCGAGAAGAAAATGGGCAAGGCGGAGGAGATCATGGGTCGCTACCGCAACACGTTGCACGCGCTGGCCAAGTGAAACGTGGCGACCAAGGGCGAGCTGATATGGATCGAGTTACGGGACGCGCTTGCGATCCACGACCGCCTTCTCGCGTGGCACGGGGGAGCCACGAGAGTACGTGATCAAGGGCTATTGGAATCCGCTCTCGCCCGGCCCAGGCAGCACCATGCCTACGGCAATTCGTCCGACGTCGTCGAGATGGCGGCTTTGTATACGGCAGGCATTGTCCGCAACCATCCCTTTGTCGATGGCAACAAGCGGGCCGGTTTCGTGGTCGGCGTGCTCTTCCTCGAACTCAACGGCTTCAAGCTCGAGGCCAGCGAAGCTGACGCTACGCAAGCGGTCATGGGGTTGGCGTCGGGCACGCTAGATGAAGCTGCATATACCTCGTGGCTGCGAGAGAACGCCAGGCGCAGGAGGAAACGGTAGGGTCACTTGATGGCCCAAGGTACGGAGTAGCGATTTCACTTGCGCCACTACTTCCTTGGCTAATAGCAGGACTAAGTGGACAAGCCCATAAACAGCTCGTATCGCCGCTTCTGGCGAGGATCTGAAGAGCTCGGTGTATCTCGCGATCGCGATGGATCACCGAACTACCGCAACCGCCACTTTGCAAATTTGCCGAGCTCCTTGACGAAGCAGCCAAACATCCGTGTGCGCAGCAGATTCTTTTCGCAGAACGAGTAGAACCCGTCGATGCGGGCTCCCAATCGCGTTTACGAAACCCCAGAAAACATCCCCGCCGCGCCAGGACAAACGGCTATCGACGAACGATCCTTTTGCGCTACAATACCTCTAGCATCCACAAAGATGCTGACAGGCTCTATCCGCCAGAGGCGGAGGGGCACTGGAGGATAAATGAGCATCACTCCGATTGGCAGGCGTCTCCCCGACGAAGGCCGCCAGAAGGTCACCATCGCTTCTCTGCGGGAACAGAAACTCCGTCACGATCCCATTACTTGTCTCACCGCTTACGACTATTCAACAGCACGGCTTTTGGACGAGGCTGGAGTCGAAATGATTCTGGTGGGCGATTCCCTGGCGCAGACGATGCTGGGCTACGAAAATACGCTCTCGGTCACGGTCGACGAGATGCTGCACCACGTGAAGGCGGTGCGGCGTGGCGTGAAGAATGCGCTGCTGCTGGCGGATATGCCTTATGGGTCTTACCAGATTGACCCCCAGAGCGCCCTCAGCAATGCCACGCGATTTGTGAAGGAGGGCGGCGCGGAAGTGGTAAAGATTGAGGGAGGTGAGAAGCGCGCCGACCTAATTCGGCGGCTCATTGACGCGGAAATTCCGGTTGCCGGCCACATTGGTTTGACTCCGCAGTCGGTCAACGTGATGGGCGGGTACAAGGTGCAGGGAAAAAATCTCGATGGGATTGAACAGTTGATGCGTGATGCCGTGGCACTGGACCGCGCGGGCGTGGCCTGCATGGTGCTGGAAGGCATTCCGCGCGAAGTAGCTGCAATGATCACCGCCGAGGTTAGTGCGCCGACGATTGGGATTGGAGCCGGTCCGGAGTGCGACGGCCAGGTGCTGGTGTTTCACGACATCATGAATCTGACGTTCGGGACGCCGGCGAAGTTTGTGCGCCGATATGGCGAAGCTGGCACGCTGATCACGAATGCAGTGCGGGAGTTTCGCGCGGACGTGAAGTCGCGGCAGTACCCGTCCGATGCAGAGTCTTATCATCTGCCCCCGGAAACGAAGGCGGGGTTGGAGACGGTACTGGAGCGAAAGCGGGCGATGCGTCGGTAAAGGGTATTGTGCCCTGGGTGATGACTTGGAATCCGCGATGGTGCTAGCCTAGATGGAGCGGAGGTGGTTATGTTTCTCCCAGCGTTGTTTTTTCCATTCTTCGGCTTCGGTTTTGTGATGTATTTTCTGCCGTCGATCGTTGCTCTGGCCCGAAGCAAGCGGGATATAACGGCGATTGTGCTGTTGAACTTTTTTCTGGGCTGGACCATGATCGGCTGGATTGTTGCTCTGGTGTGGGCGGTGAAGACAGACGTTCCAATGGTGGCGCGGTGAAGTTTTTTGCAGCCGACAGCAGGCCCGCGAAGGACTGGCCGAGGGCGATTCTTTTCATTTTCGCAGTTTTTGTTTTGACCACGAGTTTTTCTCTCGTCGCGTGCACGCGGGAGAATGCTCAGCCGGCGACAGACCCGGAGAGCCTGTTACAGATGGTGGCTCCCGCCGACCCGGCTAAACTGACGTCCATCGAAGAGAACAAGCATTGGGGAAATCCATACCTTGTAATTCGTCCCGCCAGCGTGGGACTGCTCAGCGGAGTGGCGGCCAGTGAAGAGCAGATTCTGAAGCCGGAAGAGGTTTTGAAGGCGCTGGCGCAGTTGCCGGCCTCGGCGTGGCCATACGGGCGGGCGGTCGCAGTACTGGTCGATGCGAAGCCGACGAGTTCCGAGCCAGACAAAATTGCGCTTCGGCGAAACCGGGGCGTGGTTGCAGGAGAATTGCAGAGCGCACACGTTGCCATCAACTGGATTCCTTCATCCTAGAGACCTCAAACGATCCTTCCGGCAAATGAAAATCTGCAACTCCATCCGGGATATGCGCGCGGCGTGCCGTGGTGCGCGGCGCGGAAGCATGCGGTTGGGATTTGTGCCGACCATGGGAGCGCTGCATGAAGGCCATTTCTCTTTAGTGCGTGCGGCCAGGGCAGCGTGCGATGTGGTCGCAGCTTCGATTTTTGTAAATCCCACACAGTTTGGGCCCACCGAAGATCTGGCAAAGTATCCGCGGACATTTGATCGCGACCGGGAGTCGCTGGAGAAAGAAGGCGTGGAGTTCCTCTTCGTTCCGTCAGTGGAGGAAATGTATCGGGCGGGCGCCGTGACGTGGGTTACGGTTGACGGCCTGAGCGATAAGCTGGACGGGCGGTCGCGGCCCGGGCATTTCCGCGGCGTTGCCACGGTGGTGGCCAAACTGTTTCACGTGGTTGGACCTGATATGGCGTTCTTTGGAGAAAAGGACGCGGCGCAAGTGGCAATTATCCGGCACATGGTGCGCGATTTGAACATTCCCGTGGAGATCGTGGCATGCCCGATTGTGCGGGAGAACGACGGATTGGCCATGAGTTCCCGCAATGCCTATCTTGATCCGCAGCAGCGGAAACAAGCGCTGGTGCTGCATCGCTCGCTGATGCGGGTGCAGGAGATGTGGGAAGGCGGCGAACGTTCTGCGGAAAAACTCGTGGCTCTTGGCCGCGAAGAATTCGCCGCAGAAAAATCGGTGCGCCTCGATTATTTTGAAATCGTTGATCCGGATAGCCTTGATCCGGTCCGAAGTGCGGACAAAGGCACGCTGATAGCGGTCGCTGCATTCGTGGGCACGACGCGGCTTATCGATAACATCCGGCTTTAGATTTATTGGCTTGCGTGAAGCTGATTGGATTGAGAGACAGCGGTGGAAGTGGGCTCAGGCGAGAGCCGCTGCGTTACCAAGCTCGCGATTCGCGACCAAAGGCTGGGATCGCACTCGCTCTGCATGTGGCCGGGAGTGACAATCCTGTCCCACCAGGAAGCTTCCGGGCACTCGACCGGAGTTTTCTTGTAATCGATGAGGAAGTTTCCGAGGATCTCAGTCTTTGCGGGATCGGCAGCTGTGATCTGGCGCCGGCCATGGATGATGCCTTCGGTCTGATAAAAGTTAACCGCCTGGGATACGTTGTCGGGAATGATGGAATCGTTTTCCCACGGTTTGGCAACGCTATCCACCTGCACCGTCAAAAGAACTGGCACACCTTCGCGGCGCAAATCGCGCGCCAGCAGGACCGCCGCGGCCGCTCCCCAGCTATGGCCGACGATAATAATACGGGCGCGAGATTTTTCTTCGGCGGAGAGCACGCCGTCGTGATTGGTATCGAGAAGACTGAGCACCACCTCATGAGCCCGCTTTCGGCGGCGATTCTCGAAAACCCGGACGTAAGTGCCCTGGGGGACGGTTTGGTGGATGTGCTTGGCGAGTTGAACCGGGCCATGGTGGGGATTGTTGTGGTCCACGAATCCACCCACAAAACCGATGACGATGTTCGAAGCAGCCGCAGGATCGTTGGACTGAACTACGGCTCCACTCACTCCGCGCGCCAGTGCCGGCAGGCTTCCGCCGAGAAACACCAAGGCGACTAGCGACGCGCGAAATGGATCGAACCAGCCCAAGAACGAATCCCTATTCCGTCTTCCCACCCGATAAGATGATTTGAGGTGTGAGGCGGATGTCAAAAAATCGCAATGCCACTTTTCCTGTTTCCCCTTGGGAGGGTCAATCGTCAGCCAAGTGAAATGCCTTGAGCTGCGCGCCTTTTCGCGCCATTTGACCCGAGGGACAGTCTACACCCGTTTGTCAAGAAGCGGAGCAATTGGCTATTTCTTGGTGACTTCAACGACGCGCAGCGGGGGGAAAGTGTGCAGGAAATCGGGGCTGCCGCGGGAGGCACTGGCTTGGGCGGACTGGAAAGCCTTCACGTAGTCTGCGGTATTCTTGAAATCAGAAATGATGGCCCTGCCGCCCGGCTTGAGGACCCGGAAAATCTCCCCGCAAGCCTGGTCGCGGCCCTGACGGCTGCGGATATTGTGAATGCATAGGTTAGAGAGGACTACATCGAAGGTTCCGTCGGGGAATTTCATAGCAGTGGCGTCTTCGCTTCTTATTTCGACCCGGCTGGAGACGCCTTCAAGTTCGACGTTGCTCAGAGTCTTCTCCATCGAGTTGCCGGAGAGATCGGCTTTGCTCCAGATGTCGATGCCCATCGCTTTGCCGGTGGTTAGTTTCCGAGCAGCTCCAATCAGCAGCAGGCCTCGACCGGTCCCGACGTCGAGAACAGCTTCGTTCCCGGTCCAGTTGATCTGGGCGAGCACGCGATCGCGATGGCGAAACTTCCCTGCTTTGGCGTAAAGAATCATCGCCATACCCTGAAACACACAGATGAGCCCCGTCCAAAGAGCCATGGGCCCAAGCACGAGGCTGATGGAACCAATTTTCAATACGGGCAGAAAACGCGCCAACACCAGGAGCGCGAGGCCAATCACCAAGAGGTTGCGGATAACACCGGGGGCGTCGATGCCGTAATCGGGTTTGGCGGGCGCATGCGGCATGGAGTTCAAACGAGGAAAGCTAGTTTAACGGGAATGGGACAGCCGCGGGATAAATTAACGGTTTCATCTCGCGTCGACCGGGCTTCTCGCCACGCTAGAACCACAGACCCCAGAGCCAATCCACGCTGGCATGAGTGATCGTGGAGGCCGGCACGCGCCGGTGCTCGCGCCAGGCGCGTCCGTAAAAAATTCCGGCGATGGTTGCCAGCAGCACGTAGCGCCAATTGAAATGTGCGGAGCGTTTGTTGAAGTGCGACAGGCCAAACAGGATCGAGGCGATCACCAGTGCGGCGCGCCGTCCCAGGCGGCGCTCGAGCAGGTTCTGCACCCAGG
>Ga0209333_1000573_pt1 | contig 20137 bp, 13 predicted proteins | sample BlaSpr_A8_OM2_O3_FD_187982 | JGI IMG/M metagenome (GOLD analysis project Ga0209333, IMG submission 187982) | Forest soil microbial communities from Thunder Bay, Ontario, Canada - Black Spruce, Ontario site 2_A8_OM2_O3 (SPAdes) (version 2) | ecosystem: Environmental > Terrestrial > Soil > Boreal... | reverse complement strand
ATTCGGCGCGCTGTCCGAGGCCGAGGCGGGCGATGTAATCGTGCTCGCCAACGACGCCTATACTCGCACCGCGGTGATTGGCGACATCGCCGCCGTCGGCATAGCGCACGCTGGCGTCGATCGCCTCGACCCGCCAGCAAATCTTCGACAGTGCATGCAACGCATCCTGTAGCGCATCGATCATTGGCGTCCCCGGACGCGGCAAGGGCACAGCGGCAACGTTAGTGGCGTTCACCGGCAGCGTGATTTCGGGACTGGCCGCGGTCAGCCGATAGAGCGGGAGACCGGTGCCGATGAAGATCGAGTGGTACGAGACAATCGCGCGGAGCGACTTCAGTTTGACGAGTTCGTGGCCGTTGGCGAGTACCTGCGGCTGGTCGAGGACGACAATCAGGTGAGTGCCGAGGTGAACGGAGCTCGAGCGCGGGATGATTTCGACGCCGGTGCGATTGCGGACCGAGGCCAGAACATAAACGACGATCCGCTCCTGGTTGAGCAGGATCAGCGCCGCCGATCCGCCGACCACGATTATCAGGATGAGCGACGAAAGCAGGGCGATTCGGACCAGTCTCATGATTGCCGCGACGCCATCGCCACGTCCGACGATTCCCCGTCCGCGCGACTGACGAAGCGATCAGTTGCTTTCGGCCATCTCCGACGGCGGCGCGTCGATGTATCCCGCACGATGCTTGTTCCTGAGCGCGGTCTTGAGGACGCGGTTGCGCAGCCGCACCGATTTGGGCGTGACTTCGACCAGCTCTTCCTCGTCGATCCATTCCAGCGCCGCGTCGAGCGTCGGAATGCGCGCGGGGGAGAGTCGAATCGCTTCGTCGTGGCCGGACGCGCGCATGTTGCTGAGCTTTTTTTCACGGCATACATTGACGGGCAAATTTATCTCGCGCGCATACTCGCCAACGATCATCCCCTCGTAAACCGGCTCGCCGGGTCCGACGAAGAATATACCGCGCTCCTGCAAATGGAAGATCGCGTACGGGGTACTGACGCCCTCGCGATCGGAAATCATCGCGCCGTTGGCGCGCGAGCGAATCGTGCCCGACCACGGCGCGTAGCCGTTGAACAGCGTATTCATCAGGCCGTTGCCGCGCGTGCTTTCGAGAAAGCGTCCGCGAAATCCGATCAGGCCGCGCGCCGGAATGTCGTACTCCAGCCTCACGCGATTGCTCGCATGCGTGACCATCGTGCGCATCTTGGCCTTGCGCGTCGACAGCATCTGCGTGACCGTGCCGATGTACTCGGAAGGGATATCGATGACGAGCATCTCCATCGGCTCGAGGACCTGGCCGTCGGCCTGCTTGGTGATGACGGTGGGCTTCGAGACCTGCATCTCGTAGCCTTCGCGGCGCATGGTTTCGATAATCACCGCGAGCTGCAATTCGCCGCGGCCCATCACGCGCCATGATTCCGGCGACAGTTGCTCGACGCGAGTGCTCACGTTGCGGCGCGCCTCGAATTCAATTCGCTCGCCCAGCTTTCGCGAGGTGACGAACTCTCCTTCGCGGCCGGCCCACGGTGCGTTGTTCACCGAGAAGGTCATTGCCACGGTCGGCTCGTCGATGCGAATCGGCGGCAGCGGACGTGGATTCTCGAGGTCGGCAATCGTTTCGCCGATTGCGATATCCTCGACGCCGGCGACGATTACTATCTCGCCCGCGCTGGCAGTGTCGCGCTCGACGCGCGTGAGTCCCTGCCATCCGTAAATGTGGGCGACCTTGCAGACGACCGTCTTGCCGTCGCGCCGGCACAGCGAATAGTTCTGCGACGCCGTCATCGAGCCGGCAATGATTCTGCCGACCGCGAGGCGGCCGACGTAATCGTCGTAATCGATATTATTGACCTGGAATTGCAGCGTCGCGTCGGGATCGACTTCGGGCCCCGGCAGATGCGCGACGATCGCGTCGAACAGCGGCACCAGGTTTTCACTCGGCACGTCGAGCTTGAGCGACGCGGTGCCGGCACGCGCCTGCGTGTAGAGCACCGGGAAATCGAGCTGGCTCTCGTTCGCGCCGAGGTCGATGAACAGATCGTAAACCTCGTCGAGAACTTCGGGCGCGCGCGCATCGGCGCGATCGATCTTGTTGATGCAAAGAATCGCGGGCAGGTTCGACTCGAGCGCCTTCTTTAGCACGAAGCGCGTCTGCGGCAGCGGACCTTCGCATGCATCGACCAGCAGCAGCACACCGTCCACCATCGACAGCGTGCGCTCGACCTCGCCGCCGAAATCCGAGTGGCCGGGAGTATCGACGATATTGATGCGCGTCTCACCCCACAGGATAGAGGTGTTCTTGGCCATGATCGTGATGCCGCGTTCGCGCTCGAGCGCGTTGGAATCCATCACGCGATCGATGACCTGCTCGTTGGCGCGGAACACGCCCGACTGCCGCAGCATCGCGTCGACCAGAGTGGTTTTACCGTGATCGACGTGCGCGACGATCGCTAAATTTCTTATATCTGAACGTCTCATTGTATGAAGAATGCTAAAACGCGGCCGAGCCTCATAGGTTCGCCCGCGCGTGATATCTATTCTAGCCGTCGATTGGAGCAGAGTAAACGCAGGGGTGCGAAGGTGCGGCGAAACACTCCCGTAACGCGCTATGGCGTGGCCATCGGCTGGTTGCGCTGGAGCTTTTGCAGGAATTGCTCGACGTCTTCGACCTCCGTGACGCGCCAATAGCCGTCGTCACCGCGCGCCAGATGGATACGCCAGCGCTGGCCCTTGTTGTCGGTGAAGTCGGTGGCCGCGGTGTCGCCGTTGCGATGCAGCAGGACGAGCGATCCCAACACGGCGACGCCGGGCATCTGCACCTCGCGCGCGCCGTTATCGACTTTCTGGATGGCCCACGATTTTGCGACCTGCGCCATTGGCTTCGAGAGCATCTCGACCGCGGCGTTGCCAAGGATCGCACTCAGCGGGTCGGTCCCACCCTGCTTCTGCACCATCTCCTGGCCCGCCTTCTTCACCACGCTTTCGAAATCGACGTACTTGGCCGCTTCATCGCCGTCGCGCGCGTCGATATTCTGCTTCAGCCGGAGCACGGCCCAACTCGGAGTGCCCGGCAAGTAGAAGAGGGCCCATCCCGCGACTGCGACGAGGATGAGAATCGCGGTGAAGTGGCGCAGTAGGAATCGCATCAAGGTCTATTTTGTCTGATCAGCGCGGCGAAAGCAGGCTGGCGGCGGCCTTGTCGAGAATCCAGGTGACTTCGCCGCCGGATGGCGCGACGATCTGTGCGGGAAATTTGTCGGGGTCGCGCGGACCTTCGAGCACGTCCTTCACGGCAGCCGCCTTGTCCTGTCCCTTGACCAGGAACATCACGCGCTGCGCATTGTTGATCACCGGCGGCGTGAACGAGAGGCGGTTGCGCGGTTCGGCGTCAACATCGACGGCCACCACCATGCGCTGCGTTTCGTGAATCGCGGGATCGTTCGGAAACAGCGACGCCGTGTGGCGATTGTCGCCAAGCCCCAGCATTATGAGATCGAACTTCGGGAATTCGCCGTCGCCAAGGCCGAACCGCTTGCGCAATTCGTCTTCATAAGCGACAGCCGCCTTGGCGGGCGGGTCCTCGCCGCGCATCCGATGCACCTGATCGGGACGCAGGCCGAGCTTGCTCAGCATCGTGCGATTCGCCATCGCGTAGTTGCTCTCGGCGTTGTCGGGCGGGACGCATCGCTCGTCGCCCCAGAAGAATTGCACTTCCTTCCAGTCCACGCTCAGGCGAAAACGCGTCGCGAGCAAGTCGTAGGTGGCGGCGGGCGTCGATCCGCCCGACAGACAGAAGGTGAACTCGCCGTGCGTGCAGATCGCCTCGCCGGTGATGTGCGCCACTTCTTCGGCGGCGCGGACGTAGAGTTCCTGCGCGTCGTTGAGGATGATCAGTTTCGGTTCAGTCATATCGCTACTCCGCAATCGCCGCGACGATCTCCTGCCGCAGCGCTTCGATCGCGCCGATCGGATCCTGCCCCGTGAGATGGACGCGGATTATGCGCCGGCCGTGCGCCTCGAGCGACTGGAAATCGCCCAGGTACTGCGCCTCGTTGAGCTGCGCGAAATCGTACGGCGCGCCCGGAATGGTGACCGACTCGCGATGGTCCTGAGTGATTAGCAGGAACAAGCCGGTGTTCGGACCGTCCTTGTGCAACTGCCCGGTGGAATGCAGTGCGCGCGGGCCGTAGCCGAACGTCGTCGCGCCGTAGCGCTCGGCGACAGCTTTGCGAATCGCGGCAATCTCCTTGTCCACAGTAGGATTGGGCGACACGTATGCAATCGTCGCGAAGTAATCGCCGGGCTTCGCGAGATTCATGAACGCCGCTAGCAGCGCGCGAAAATCCTTGGCGGATTTCAACGCGTCGCTGACAGCGCCGCCCGAAAACAGCGCGAGATTGTCTTTCTGCGCGATGGGCGTCTGCGCGGGAAGCTTCTTGCTGCGCGCGAATTCAGCGAGGATGCGGCTGGTGTTGTCCTTGCTCTCTTGCACGCCGGCTTGCTTGAACGGATCGACTCCGAGCACCGCGGCCGCGGTCACCGACGCGATCTCCCAGCGCATGAACTCCTCGCCGAGATCGATTTTGTCCGACACGGTGATCTCCACGGTCGGGATACCGGCCTTTTTGATCGCCTCGAACGCTCTGTCCTGCGCGGCGTCAGCGCCATTGCTCAGTTTGAGATAAACGAACACGCGGTCCTTGCCGTAGGATTTCGCGTCGACAAGCGGCTCGTCGCAAACCGGCACGATACCGATGCCGTTCTTGCCGGTGCTTTCGGCGATCAACTGCTCGACCCAGAGTCCGAACGCGCTGATGGGCGACGAAATTATAAACGTCAGTTTGTCGCGACCTGCCTTCTTGAGCGCTCCCAGAGCCGCCCCGAGGCTCACGCCTAAATTCTCCTCGACGCGCACGCATCCCGCCGAGCTATTCGTCATGCGAATGGCGCGGTCCACCAGCGTCGCCACGTCGATCCCGATCAGCGCGGCAGGCACCAGCCCGAAATACGACAGGACCGCGTAGCAGCCGACGATGTCGGCAGGATTCAGGAACACGCGGCGGAATCTATTTTCTTTCGCGAGCGCGGCGAGCTTGGTGCCGGGATCGGTGATCGCGACGAAATGCGATCCCGCGGGATTCGACGACTTCGCCTTCACGCGATCGAAGAATGTGTTGCAGAGCGACCGCGTCTCGATAGTCTCGCCGGTCTTGCTCGCGACGACGAACAGCGTCTTCGTGATGTCGATGTTGCGCTCGAGCCCGCGGATGGTTTCGGGCACGGTCGAATCGAGCACGTGAAGTTTCGGATAGCCCGATGCGCTCGGAAACGTCGCGGCGAACAAATCCGCGCTCTGCGACGACCCGCCCATCCCGAGCAGAACTACGTCGCGGAAGCCGGCGCTGCGGACTTCGTCGGCGAACGACTCGAGTTCCTTGACGCGCTCGACCATCGTATCCGGCACGGTCAGGAAGCCGAGCCCGTTCTTGATAGCCTCCTGCTCTTTGGATTCCTTCGACCACAACGTGGCGTCCTTCTTCCACAGCCGCGCGGGAAACTCGTTCTTGTCGAGATCTTTCAATGCGTCGCTGATCTGCGACTCGTAGCCGGTCGCCGCGATCGTCTGCTTGTCGTGTGCGCCATCGACGATTGCCGCGCGCCGGCCCTTGATGACGGCGCTCAAATCCTTGAACGACTGCGCAAAGGACTCGACGCCCTCTTTCTGCAATTCCTCGCCGACCTCGATCAGATCGATTCCGGCGGCCGCCAGGCGCTTGACGATGTCGCGAGCCTCGCTGACGTCTTCCTCCAGCGACGCGCGCGGCTTGCCATGATCGCGGAACGCATCCATCGTCGCCGGTGGCATCGTATTCACAGTGTCAGGGCCGACCAGTTCCTCGACGTACTTGACGTCGCTGTAAGCGTGATTCTTGGTGCCGGTGGACGCCCACAGCGGCCATTGCGGACGCCCGCCTTTCGCCAGCACGTCCTTGAATCGAACGCCCTTGAAAATTTCCTTGTAGCGCTGATAGATGAGCCGCGAATTCGCGACAGCCGACTTGCCGATCAGGGCGGCGAGCGCCTCGTTCGGCGCGGTCTTCAGCTTGTCCTCGAGCTTGCGATCGACCAGCGTCTCGACGCGGCTGACGAACACGCTCGCGACCGACCAGATCTTGTCGATCGATTTGCCCGCTTGCAGGCGGCGTTCGAGGCCGCGGACATAGGCTTCGGCGACGTCGTCGTAGTGCTTCATCGAGAACATCAGGGTCACGTTGACGTTGCGCCCCTCGGAAATAAGCTGCTCGATAGCCGGCAGACCCGCGGGCGTCGACGGAACCTTGATCAACACGTTGGGCCGCGCGAGTGCGTCCCAGTAGCGGCGCGCCGCGGCGATCGTTCCGTCGGTGTCGTTGGCGAGCGTCGGCGAAACTTCGTAGCTGATGTAGCCGTGCGTGCCGCCGGATTTGTCGTAGAGCGGGCGGAACGCGTCAGCCGCCATCCTGATGTCCTGCATCGACAGCGCGTCGTAAATTTCGTCGATGCTTTTGTTGCTGGGCGCGAGTTCCTTGAGCTGGTCGTCGTAGTCGGTGGAACCGGCGATAGCTTTTTCGAAGATCGTCGGATTCGACGTCATGCCCTTGAGGCCGTCCTCGTCGAGGATACGGCGAAATTCGGCGGAGGTGAGCAGATGACGGCGTATGTAGTCGAGCCATACGGCCTGGCCAAAATGCTCCAACTGCTTGAGCGGATTTTCTGCGCTGGCCATTGTTCGCTCGCTCCGGGTTGAGATATTCGGTCGAGCGCGTTAACGCGCGAGCAGTTTCAGCGCGCGCTCGACGACGTTGTCCACGGTGAAGCCGAAATGCTTCATCACGTCTTCGGACTTGCCCGACGCGCCGTAGGTCGTCATCCCGAGAACGTCGCCGTCGAGCCCGACCCATCGGTACCATGGCATCGTCGCGCCCGCTTCCACGGCCAGCCGGCAGCGAATGGCCGGCGGCAGAACCGAGTCGCGATAAGCCTGATCCTGCTGCTCGAAAATATTTTCACTCGGCATGCTGACGACACGGACTGACTTGCCTTTTTCTTCAAGCTTCGATTTCGCATCGACGACGAGCTGCAGTTCCGAGCCCGCGCCGAGCAGAATGATGTCCGCAGGGCGGCCAGCGGTTTCAGCTATCACGTATCCGCCGCGCCGCGCGCCGCTGGCGGGCGCCAACTTCGTGCGATCGAGCGTCGGAACTTTCTGCCGCGACAGCGCGAGTAACACGGGACCTTGCTTATGCGTCATGACGGTGCGCCACGCCTCGACCGCCTCGTTCGCGTCGCCGGGGCGAATCACGGTGAGATGGGGAATCGCTCGCAGCGACGCCACGTGCTCGATCGGCTCGTGCGTCGGGCCATCCTCGCCAACGCCAATCGAGTCGTGCGTGAAGACGAAGACCACCTGAATTTGCATCAGCGCCGCCAGCCGAATCGCCCCGCGCGCGTAATCGGTAAAGCACAGGAAGCTCGAGCCATAGGGGATGAAACCGCCGTGCAACGCGATCCCGTTGAGGATTGAGCACATGCCGTGCTCGCGGATTCCGAAATGCGGATTGCGGCCGTCGAAGTGCCCGCGCTCGAAATCGCCGCCGTCCTTGATGTCGGTGAAGGTGGACTCGTTGAGGTCGGCCGAACCTCCGAAGAGGTTCCAGACTTTCTTTGCAATCGCCGCCTCGGCCTGCGAGGCTGACACGCGCGTCGCGAGTGTGTCCTTGGGCGTGAACACCGGCAGTTCGGCGTCCCATCCGGCGGGTAGCTCCTTGGCGAGCACTGCCTGAAATTCGCCGGCCGGCGCGGGATTCTTTTTCGCGTAGGTCTCGAACTTCGCGCTCCAATCCTTTTCAAGATCCGCGCCGCGATCGATGCATTCGCGGAAGTGCGCGAGCGCGTCGTCGGGAACGAAGAACGGCGGCTCGGTCGGATATTTGTAAAATTCCTTGGTCAGCTTGACCTCTTCGACGCCGAGCGGATTGCTGTGCGCGGCCGAGGTGCCCTGCTTATGCGGGCTGCCATAGCCGATGATCGAATGCACCCGAATCAGCGACGGGCGGCTGGTCTCCGCGATTCCATTTTCGATTGCCTTCGACAGCGCCGCGAGATCGTTCGCATCGGCGACATCCTGCGTATGCCACTTGTAGGCGTCGAAGCGCCCGACCACGTCCTCGTCGAAGCTGAGCTCGGTGTGCCCGTCGATCGTCACGTGATTGTCGTCGTAGAGAAAAATGATGTTGCCGAGACCGAGATGACCTGCGATCGACGCCGCCTCGCTCGCCACGCCTTCCATCAGATCGCCGTCGCTGCAGATGCCGAAGATGCGATGATCGAACAGGCCCGACTTGTCGCGCTCGAAGCGCGCCTCGAGATGTTTCGCCGCCATCGCCATGCCGACGGCGTTGCCGACGCCCTGGCCGAGCGGGCCCGTGGTGGTCTCGACGCCGGGGACGCACCAATGCTCGGGATGCCCGGGAGTTTTGCTGCCAAGCTGGCGGAACTGCTTGATGTCGTCGAGCGTGATTTCGTAGCCGGTGAGATAGAGCAGGCTGTACAGCAGCATCGAGCCGTGGCCGGCCGACAGCACGAAGCGATCGCGGCCGAACCATTTTGGATTTTTCGGATTGTGGCGCATGAAGCGCGTGTAGAGCAGGTAGGCGATGGGCGCCATCGCCATCGGCAATCCGCAATGGCCACTGTTGGCCTTCTGGACCGCGTCGATCGTGAGCACGCGAATCGCGTTGATGCAGGTTTGATCCAGGTCGGACTGGTTCACTTTGATTTGCGCAGATGCAGTAGCCAAGATTTCACCAAGTATGGTTTGGGGCGGCCATCGAATCCGCCAGTTTCAATTTGATGGATGTGGCTAAGTCTATCGAGGGCGCGCGCGACTCGCCAACCCGGTCGCGGTTACCAATCTTTCTTGTCGTCGTCCTTGGTGTCGCCCGCCTTGCGACGCATCAGGTCCACGCTGGTTTTCGCGTCACCTTTGTGACCGCTACCCAAGGCTTCGGTGAATCGCTCAGCGATTAACCGCATCATGGCGCCCTCTTCCGGATCGAGCGTACTGCCGAGATTAGCCAGCCGTTCCATCGCGATCCGAATCGCGGCAATCGAGCCGGCCATGTCGCCCCGCTCGCGGCATGCGAGCGCGTCGCGCAGGCCCTCGCGCACGCCGGCAATCGCAGGCCGGGCGCGTTCTCCGATCACAATCTCGAGTTCGCCAAGATTCTGCGCCAGTTTGGTGAACGGATCATCTGCGGGATTGCTGAGCGTCACTCTTGGATTGTTTCATCGGTCCAACTTTAGATGCAAGCCGCGAATCGCAGCGATGCGCGATGACAAAATGCTCCAGCCGGCGTAAGCTCGCACTGCTGCGACAACGTGTCGGATTCGCGATGCCATCGCGCGGAGGGACAAGAAGCCATGACCGGAATCCGGTACCTGACCGACGAAAAGGGACGCAAGGTGGCCGTTCAAATCGACCTGAAAAAAACATCGCGAACTGTGGGAAGACCTCCAGGATGTACTTGTCTCGCGGTCGCGACGGCCTGAAAAGCGGATCCCGCTCGATAACGTAAAAGCGGGACTCATCAAGAGCGGCAAACTCCCGCGTGAGTAGCTATCGCGTCGCCTTAACCTCAAGCACGGAAAAAGAGCTACGCGCGCTGCCAACCAAAATGGTTGCCCGCATTATGCCCGGCTCGAAGATCTCGCGTCGGTTCCCGACCTCGAGGCTGCAGAAAGCTCAAGGGCGGCGAAAAGGAATGGCGGATTCGTGTCGGCGACTACCGGATAGTCTATGTCATTGATGACAAGGCCAGAACTGTCGACTTGACGCGGATCGCGCACCGCCGCGAGGTCTATGAGTAATTGAGACTTGCCTGTGCATTCGGCCATCCTGCATTCTCGACCGGCGAGGGTTTTTGATAGATGATTAGGTTTGATCTCGACGGAGGATGAGGGGCCTGATGAGACGAATGCTTGAGCGCCGCGTGGTGGTCACCGGAGTTGGACTGGTAACCCCGCTCGGAGTTGGAGTGGAAAAGAACTGGGACGCCCTGATGGCGGGGCGATCCGGTATCGGGCTGATTACGCGCTTCGATGCCTCGGAATTCCCTGCCCGCATCGCCGGCGAGGTACGGGATTTCAATCCCGAGGACTGGATCGAAAAGCGTGACATCAAAAAAATGGACCCCTTCATCCAGTACGCGGTCGCGTCGGCCGAGCAGGCGATGCGCCAGTCGGGGTTCAAGATCACGGAAGAAAACGCCGATAACGTTGGCGTGTTGATCGGCGTCGGCATCGGCGGGCTCTGCACAATCGAGGAGTACCACAAGGTCTTCATGGAGACCGGGCTGCGTCACGTCACGCCGTTTTTCATCCCCAAGCTGATAAGCAACCTCGCGCCCGGCCAGATCTCGATTCGCTACGGCGCGCGCGGCGCCAACCTTTCCACCACCAGCGCCTGCGCGTCGGGCAGTCATGCGATCGGCGAGGCGTACCGCATGATCAGGCTCGGCTACCTGGATGCGGCGATCACCGGTGGCGCGGAGGCGGCGATCACCTCGCTCGGTGTGGGCGGATTCGTCGCGATGCGCGCGCTTTCGACCCGCAACGAGGAGCCCGAGAAAGCCAGCCGTCCCTTCGACAAGGAGCGCGACGGATTCGTGATGTCGGAAGGATCGGCCGCGCTGATCCTCGAGGAGCGCGAGGCCGCCATCAAGCGCGGCGCGAAGATCATCGCGGAAATCTGCGGTTACGCCGCCAACAGCGACGCCTACCACATCACCTCGCCCGCGCCCGAGGGACGCGGCGCCGCCAAGTGCATGCGGATGTGCCTCGAAGACAGCGACCTCGATCCCAACGAAGTCGATTACATCAACGCGCACGGCACTTCGACCGAGCAGGGCGACCTCGCGGAGACCCAGGCGGTCAAGCACGTCTTCGGCGAGCGCGCCGCCAAGCTCTCGATCAGCTCAACCAAGTCGATGACCGGGCACACGCTCGGCGCGGCCGGCGCAATCGAGTCGGTGTACACGGTGCTCGCAATCGATCGCGAGATGATGCCGCCGACTATCAACCAGGAAGTTCCTGATCCCCAATGCGACCTCGACTACGTGCCGAACAAGCCACGCGCCGCGAAGATTCGCATCGCCCTGAATAATTCGTTCGGTTTCGGGGGCACCAACACCACGCTGGCCTTCAGGCCCGCGTAACCAGGGCTGAGCGATTCATCAATGGGCTCAAGAATTGTCGCCACCGGACGGGCCGTGCCGCGCACGGGTCTGACCAACAACGATCTCGAGCGGTACATGGACACGTCCGATCAATGGATTCGTTCGCGCACCGGAATCGGCCAGCGTTACCTGATGCGTCAGGGCGAATCGCTCGCGCAGATCGCAACCGACGCCAGCCGGGTCGCGCTCGAGCGCGCCGGTATCAAACCGTCCGATCTCGACGCCATCATCGTCGGCACGGTCTCCTCCGAGTACGGATTCCCGTCCTTCGCCTGCCAGATTCAGTACGGGCTGGGCATCTCGACGATACCGGCTTTCGACGTCGCCGCCGCCTGTTCGGGCTTCGTGTATGCGATTCAAGTCGCGGACGCACAGATGCGCGCCGGCGATTTCAAGCGCGTACTGGTAGTAGGCGCCGACGCGCTGTCGACGATGGTCGATTGGAACGATCGGCGGACCGCCGTGCTGTTTGGCGACGGCGCGGGCGCGTGCGTGATGGTTACCGAGCCGGGAAATCGCGGAGTGCTGTCGAGCCTGCTGCGATCGGCCGGCGAGTATTGGACGCTGCTCTCGGTCCGCGCGACTGGGACGCGCAGCACGATTGATTCGGAAGTGCGGCGCTCTCCCGACGACGCGATTCAGATGAAAGGCCCCGAGCTCTTCAAGATCGCCGTCAAGAGCATGGAAGAAGTCAGTCGGTTGGTTGCTGAGCGCGCGGGGGTCAAGCTCGACGACATCGATCTGTTCGTGCCGCATCAGGCGAACATGCGAATTATTTCGGCGGTCGCGGAGCGCCTCGGGCTGCCGCCGGAAAAAGTGTTTACCAACATCGAGCGCTACGGCAATACTTCCGCCGCGTCGGTGCCGATCGCGCTCGACGAGGCGCTCGAACAAGGCCGCATTCACGACGGCAACATCGTGATGCTGAACGCATGCGGCGGCGGCCTCACCTGGGGAGCAAACCTGATCCGCTGGTAATCTCTTTAATCCGGTTCCCCTTCCCACTATGGGAAGGGGTTAGGGGTTAGGTCTCCGGTCACCCGCAGAATTCTTAATCTCGTTTCTCACCTTCGCACAAAATGCTGAACGAAATCCTCGGCCGCCGCGTGCTGATCGTGCTCGGCAAGGGCGGGGTCGGCAAATCGACGCTCAGCGCCGCTCTTGCGAAGGTCGCGATCCTCTCGGGCGCCCGCGCGCTAATCATGGAATGCGACGCGCGCGCTCCGCTCGCGGCGACCTTTGGCGTCGCCTCGTCATTCGTGCCGACGCAAATCGCGCACAATCTCGATCTGATGACGCTCGACGGTGCGCCCGCGCTCGAGGAATATCTGCGGCTGGTGGTGCCCGGCCGGATGTTGTTGAAAGCGGTGTTCGCCAGCCGACTCTATCAATTTTTCGTGCAAGCCGCGCCGGGGCTGCGCGAACTGATGATGCTCGGCAAAGTTTTCTATGACGCCGGACGAACCGACGACAAGTCATTGGCGCGCAGCATCATAATCGTCGACGCCCCCGCCAGCGGCCAGGCGATGAGCCTGCTTAAGATGCCGACGGCGGCGCGCTCGACCTTCGGCGACAGCGTGGTCGGCAAGGAAGCGAGCAATATCTCGAAGATGCTGAGGGACCAGCGCAATTGCGGGATCATCCAGGTCACCACCGCCGACAGCCTTTCGATTTCCGAAACTATCGAGACTTACGCGCAGTTGAGCAGCATCCATCTCGCGCCGGCGGCGGTGCTGTTCAATCGGATGCCGTCGTTAGAGTTCGACGCGGCGGACATCGCAGCACTGACAACTCGCCGCGGCCCTCATTTGCGCAAGAAAGATCTCGAGCATCTCGCCGAGCTGGCAAAGTCTGAGCTGAATCGTGTGGCGGAAGCGCGCAAGGCGATCGCGAAAATCCGCAAACAGACGAGCGGCCCGGTGCTTGAAATCGCCGAGCACAGCGGCCTCTCGGGAATCGAGCTGATCGATCGCGTCGCCGCCGAGCTTGCCATCAGCCGTGAACATGAACCGGCGTCCCGCGCTGCGCATCGACGCTGACCTGACGAAGCGGGCAAGGCGCGCCCGCTCATCATGCCGACGAAGGGAACAACACGAGCGGAGGAAGGGGCTTCCGGACATCTACGTCCGCCGGCGACATCGGAGCCGGCTGCCTACTCACTGCGCCGCCGTCGCAACGGCTGAACTTTTCAGCCTGACCATCGAGGATTCAATTTGCTAACTTTGCGCCATGGATAACTGTCAAGCTGTCGGATGCTCGCCTTATTCACTAAAAATCGGGCGATGCCCGCTTTGGCCGAAAACAATTTTTGGCGGAACGACGCTACCCTTGGTGGCGCGAGTGGGCTCAACCACAATGTATGGCATGGGGAGTAGCTAGCGATGACCACTCGTCGAGCAGAATGTTCGTGTGGCCGGCTTTGGGCAACGTGCACTGGAGAGCCTTTCCGCATAGCCGTGTGCCACTGCTTCGCTTGTAAGCGGAAAACCGGCAGCGCATTCGGCTTTGGCGCCTGGTTTCGCGAGAACGACGTGACAATTGAGGGGAAGGCGACTGAATTCGTTCGAGTCGGCGACGACGGCGGCCACATCACCAACCGTTTTTGCCCGAATTGCGGCGCCACCGTGCTTTGGAGCATCGACAAAATCCCCGGCGTCGTTGCCGTCTCGGCAGGCAGTTTCGCGGACATCTCCTTCCCGCCGCCAACCGTGTCCGTCTATCATGAGAGCCGGCGGTATCCCTGGGTCGAGATACGAGTCGAGCCGCTCGAGAAACGCGGCTGACGTACAGCGGCTGGAATCCCGATGCCTCGATAACTAACCTTGTGACGATGCCTGAACCTGAGAAGAAATCGCGGCCGCCTCGTGAGCCCTGGATCATCCGCACCTACGCGGGCTTCGGCGACGCGCGCCAGGCCAACGAGCGCTTCCTCGCGAACTTGGAACAGGGTCAGCGCGGACTTTCGATCGCGTTCGACCTGCCGACACAGAACGGTTACGACCCCGACGCGCCGGTCGCTCACGGCGAGGTGGGCGAAGCTGGCGTTTCGATTTGCCATTGGCAGGACATGGAGCGCCTGTTCGAGAACATCCCGCTTGGATCGATCAACACCTCGATGACGATTAACGCGACCGCGCCGTTCATCCTGGCGTTGTACCTGGCCGTCGCGGAAAAGCACAGCGTGCCGTGGACCGAGCTACGAGGCACCACGCAAAACGATCTGCTCAAGGAATTCGTTGCGCGCGGCACGTCGATCTTTCATCCCGAGCTTTCGTTTCGCCTTTCCACCGAGCTGATTCGATTTGCCGTCGAACGGGTGCCCAACTGGAACCCGATCAACTGTTGCGGCTACCACTATATGGAGAGCGGCGCGGGTCCGGCCGAGGAAATCGGTTACGCCTTCGGTAACGCGCTGCTGATTCTCGACGCGATCCGTCCCAAGCTCGGCGCGGCGGCGTTCGAGCAGACCGTCCGCCGCATTTCATTTTTCATCAATAGCGGCATCGAGCTGGTCCCCGAGATTTGCAAAATTCGCGCGTACTTCAAACTGTGGCGCGATCTCTGCGCCACCGAATACGGCGTTAAGGACGTCATTTTCCGTGCCGGATGCCAGGTGCGATCGCTCACGCTCACCGAGCCGCAGCCCGAGGTGAATATCATCCGTATCGCGTACGAAGCGATTCCGGTCGTCATCTCGGCCGACGCGCGCGTCAACGCATTGCAGTTGCCCGGATTTCGCGAGGCGCTTAGTCTGCCCGACCAATCCGAGCAGACGCTGAGCTTGCGCACGCAGCAAGTCCTGATGCATGAGACGGGACTCGCGGGCTACGGTGACATTTTCGAGGGCAGCAAGGTTATCGAGAAGCTTACCGCCGAGACCTCGACGCGTGCGCGAGAAATCGCGATGCGGTTGCGTGAGGCCGGCTACTCGCGCGCCATTTCAATCATCAGCGGCGAGCTGACGCGCCAGCTTGCCGAGCGTCACCGCAAAGTCGAGTCGGGCGAGATCGTGCAAATCGGCGTAAATGCGTTCACCGGCGAAATCGGACTTGCGCCGCCGCCCAAGCAGAGCGCGGATCGCAGGACTCAAGCGTCGAAGGAAAAGGAACGGATCGAGGCGATCAAGCAATGGCGCGCGGCGCGCGACCAGTCCAGAGTGGCTAAAGCGCGCGAGGCGCTCGAACGCGCCGGTGCGAACGACGGCGGCGGCGGACTGATGGAGGCGACGATCGACCTCGCGCGCGCCGGCGGCACCGTCGGCGAATGGACCGATTCGCTGGTGCGAGTCGGCCGCGGACGCTACACGCCGCCGATTCTCGAGACCAGCGCGGCCGTCGGCACACTCAAGGTTCCCGTTGCGAAGCGCAAAATTCGTATCGCGCTTGGCAAGGCCGGCCTCGACGGGCATATCAACGCGATCAAGCTGCTCGCGCACGCGTGCATGCAAGCCGGGATGGAAGTAGTGCTCGCGGGATTCAAGCAGACGCCGGAACAGATGGTCGCGACGGCTCTCGAGGAAGACGTCGACGTGCTCGCGATTTCGAGCCTGGCCGGCGCGCACATGTCGATCGCGCGCGAAACAATCGAGTTGCTGAAAAGCCGCGGCGCGGACGAGGTGGCGCTCGTGATGGGCGGAATCATCCCCGAGGCCGACCGCGGCGCGCTGCTCGAGCTCGGGGTCAAAGCGGTCTTCACGCCCAAGGACTCCAACCTCGGAGAGATTATCGGCCGCATTATCGCGATCGCAGACCGGGAACAATCATGAAAATTTTGAAGACTGCAACATGCTTCGCGATTGCGGCGGCGATAGCGACCCTCGCCGCGGGCTCGGCGTCGGCGCAAGAGGCGCGGCCGTGGCTATGCCGCGACAAGCCGGTGTTTTCCTACAATCATTCGATGCAATACCAGGCGACTGCCGGCCCCGGACGGCAATGGCGAATGTTCTTCATGCAGTATTCGCCCGACGCCGCGCACGACGGATTCGATATCGTCAACTCGCGCGATATTTCGTCGCACGGCGATCCGGCGGCGGGCGAACTCGCGGCGGGCCAATATTTCGCGGTCGCGCTGTACCGCGAAGGCGGCCATTGGATCTGTCCCGACTACACACACGACAACCACAATTCCAGGCTGGGCGAGGTGAGCAACCTCTGCTACGGCGATGACGGCCCGCCCTGCCTGGTCAGGTTGCTGGTGAAGCCGGCGACGCCGTCGGCACCCACGCCCTGATAAGCCGATGAGATTCCATAGCGGCGAAATCGCGGTTCAGGAACGCGCCGGAGTCCGCGATATCGCGGAGGACGTCGGCGAAGGAATCGTCGATCATCTTCCTCCGGGCGCCAGTGACTTTCTGGCACGCCGGCAGATGGCAGTGCTCGGCACCGTCGATGGTCGCGGAAACGTTTGGGCTTCTGTCGTCACCGGCGACCCGGGGTTTATCGAGACGGTCGACGATCACACGCTCAGAATCGCGGCGCATGTTCCGCCGAGCGATCCTCTGGGCCGCAATCTCGCAAGCGAAGGTCATGCCGCGCTGTTCGCGCCGGACTTCGTCTCGTCCCGGCGTGTGCGGGTCAATGGCCGCGGCGTTATCAAGGACGGCGCAATCTATATTCGAACCGAAGAGGTTTACGGCAACTGCCGCCGCTACTTGCAGGAGCGGATGTTTGTCGGCAGCCGGCAAACTGCGGCGTCGAATGAGCCCGCCAGAGCAAGCACCGCGCTGTCAGCCAAGCAGCAGGAACAGATTTCGCGCGCCGACACATTCTTTATCGCGACCGACAATCCCGATCGCCTTGCCGACGTCTCGCACAAGGGCGGCAACCCCGGCTTCGTGCGGATACTCGACGAGCGCCATCTCGCTTTCCCCGATTACAACGGCAACAGCATGTTCAACACGCTGGGCAACCTGACGGTGAATCCGCACGCCGGACTGCTGTTCATCGATTTCGATTCCGGCGCCACGCTTCAGCTCACCGGTCGCGCATCGATCGACTGGAGTCCCGACCGAGTACGCAAGTTTGCCGGTGCCGAACGAGTAGTCGATTTCGAACTCGAGCAGGTGATCGATACGCCGATGGGATTCCCGCTAATCGCGAAGTTCCGCCAATTCTCACGCAACAATCCGAAGGCCTGAGCGGCGCGCGATGGTTGGAAACTTGGAGGCGGCGATCGGATTCGAACCGATGCATGGAGGTTTTGCAGACCTCTCCCTTAACCACTTGGGTACGCCGCCCCACGCGAGTCCTGGTCGCGACCGAACCCATTCAACTATCACGCGCGCGAAAGTGCATCAATTGAGCATCCCGCGCCGTAGTATCCGACATCAAGCGGGGGCGGCGAAGACCATCACGCAAAAGGCGACGATTACTTCAAGACGGCGCACACCCAGAAGTGACCCGGCTCGCTCTTACTAATCACTCAGAAGCAACCTGGACGGCTCGCATTGTTGGAGGACATGGTGAGGGCGCCAGTTGCGGTGACTGCACCTGCCAATGCCCGTCCGTTCACCGTCGCGCCGGCAGCGAGAGTGATTGTGGTATTTACCAGCATGCTCCCTTCGATGATGCAGCCGCCGGCGATAGTCGCGGAAGTGCCAACCTGCCAAAAGATGTTGGAAGCCTGCGCGCCGTTCACCAGAAGAACATCGCAGCCAGGTGCGGTCAGAGTGAGCGTCGAGGCGGGCATCTGGAAGACCCACACCGCCTTGGCGTCGCCTTGGGCGTCGAGAGTGAGGTTCCCTCCGGAGATCTCGAACGAGTTCGCGGCGGAGACATAGAGCCCGGGGGTGAGAGTTTGTCCTGCCAGATTTTCAACGATCGTCGTTGCTCCCGACAACCCGGCGGCATCGTTGTACGCGTCCGTCAAAGAGGACAGCGCGGCGATGGCGGCAGCATTGTCAAGCTGCATTGTCCCGTTCACGATTCCGGGCGGGAATCCGGTTATCGTGGCGCCCGGCGTCATACCAAGGTCGCCATTGACCACGGTCGCGCCGGCATTAGTGACGGAGGCCTCGGCGAAGAGGGCGAAGTTGGTGGCCGCGCCCAGGTCTATCGGCGACATACCGGTAGCCGTTGCGCCGGTGGTGAAGGTCCATGTGAAAGTTGCCAGCGGATTGGCCGCCAAATCCAGGGCTCCAGTAAGTGTGGCAGTGAAGGTGGTGCCGGCGGCGAGCGGGCTGGTCGGAGTGAAGGTCACTATCATGTCGGGAACATCGTATGTGACCTGGCCCGCTACGACCGTTGGTCCCGGCCCCGTCACGGTGAAGGTTGTGGGGTTGAGGGTCGAAGGATCCATCGCCTCATCGAAGGTGGCATTGATCGAAGCGTCGGTACCCACACCGGTGGCGCCGTTAGGCGGGTTGGTGGAACTCACTGTAGGAGCGACCGTGTCGGTAGCGGACCCGGTGGTAAAGGTCCATACAAAGTTAGTTGCTAGCGTATTGGCCGCCAGATCCGCGGCCGCGGCCGTGATAGTCGCGGTGTAAGCCGTGCCGGCTGCGAGAGGACTGCCCGGCGTGAACGTGGCGGTGGCGCCAATCGTGGAGTAAGTCACCGTGCCGGCGATCACCGTTGCGCCCGGCCCGGTCAACGTGAACGTCGCGGGAGTGATTGTGGTGGAATCCATCGCTTCGCTGAAAGTGGCGGTGATGTTTTGGTTGGTGGCGACGCCGGTCGCGGTATCGACTGGATTTGTGGAGGTTACCAGTGGCGCCGTCGCGTTGGTGCTGGCGCCGGTGGTAAAGGTCCAGACATAGCTACTGGCCAGAGGCAATAGTGCGATGCTCTCGGCCGCGGTCGTGACCGTCGCCGTAAAGGTGGTGCTGGTTGCGAAATTCCCTCCGGTTGGCGCGAAGGCTGCGATGTTGTTGGTCGCATCATAGGTGACGGCTCCCGCTACGGGAGTCGCGCCAGGGCCTGTCACAGTAAAGGTTCCGGGGACGAGAATCGAGGCCGGGTTCATCGGCTCACTGAAGGATGCCGTGATTTGCTGATTGGTCCCCATCCCCTGTCCGCCACAGCCAATAGCTGCAGGGCTGGTCGAAATGACTAACGGTGGAACGGCAGTAGGAGTCGCCGTAGGTGTCGCGGTAACTGTGGCAGTTGCAGTGGCAGTGTCGGTTGATGTTGCGTTGATCGTCGGGGTGTCGGTCGGAGTCGCTGTCGTTGTCGCAGTCTGAGTGTCGGTGGCGGTCGCCGTTGCTGTCGCCGTATCAGTTGCAGTGGCCGTGACAGTGTCAGTTGGGGTTGCGGTGGCGGTCGGCGTGTCGCTCGGAGTCGCGGTGACTGTCGCTGTTTGAGTGTCGGTGGCGGTCATAGTGGGTGTCGCCGTATCAGTTGCGGTCGCCGTCGCAGTGTCAGTTGAGGTTGCGGTGGCGGTAGGCGTATCGGTCGGAGTTGCGGTGACCGTCGCAGTCTGGGTATCGGTGGCGCTCGCAGTTGGAGTTGCGGTCGCCGTCGCAGTGTCGGTTGATGTTGCGGTAGCGGTTGGCGTGTCGGTCGGAGTTGCTGTGGCGGTCGCTGTCTGAGTGTCGGTGGCAGTCGCAGTCGCCGTCGCCGTATCGGTTGCGGTCGCCGTCGCAGTGTCAGTTGACGTTGCGGTGGCTGTCGCGGTGTCGGTCGGGGTCGCGGTGACCGTCGCTGTCTGAGTGTCGGTGGCAGTCGCAGTCGCCGTCGTCGTATCAGTTGCGGTGGCCGTCGGAGTGGCGGTCGGAGTCGCCGTGACCGTGGCAGTCTGAGTGTCGGTGGCAGTCGCCGTATCGGTCGCAGTCGCCGTCGCAGTATCAGTTGACGTTGCGGTGGGTGTCGCGGTGTCGGTCGGGGTCGCGGTGACCGTCGCAGTCTGAGTGTCGGTGGCA
>Ga0209333_1000571_pt1 | contig 20143 bp, 21 predicted proteins | sample BlaSpr_A8_OM2_O3_FD_187982 | JGI IMG/M metagenome (GOLD analysis project Ga0209333, IMG submission 187982) | Forest soil microbial communities from Thunder Bay, Ontario, Canada - Black Spruce, Ontario site 2_A8_OM2_O3 (SPAdes) (version 2) | ecosystem: Environmental > Terrestrial > Soil > Boreal... | reverse complement strand
CCGGCATTTCAGCCGGTCGTCGTTGTCGACCGTCTCTTCTGACAGCCATCCGTAAGCCGGAAATGGATCGCGCAGCAACTTCTTGATCGCACCATCGGCCTCGAGGTCAGCCTGCGTGACGGGATTGTCGTGTCCCTTCGATCCAACTTTGAGCCCTTCGCGCTTCCAATAGTGGCGCAAAATCTCGCCGGCCGCGCGCGCAGCCTTCTTCGCGAGCGCCAACTCACGCGTCAAATCATTCTCTTCCATCGAATTTTCCAGCCGCGCAAATCCTATCTGCACCTCGGCGCTGATTCCATCGCGCTCTGGTTTGCCCTTTTTGCGATCACAAACCTAAGATGGCTGAGGGGACCATATGGCGGTTATCGCGATTAGTCAGCAGATAGGCAGCAGGGGTATCGAGCTCGGCGAGCTCGCGGCACGCGAACTCGGCTATCGTTTTCAGACTGGCGATCAATTGATCGCCGAGACCGCCAAACGCTTCAACGTCAGCGCCGATCAGATGAAATGGTTCGACGTGCATACCCCGCATTTCTGGGAGCGCAAGACCGAGGGCAGCCGCTTCGCCGCATACTATCGCGCCGTCTTTCTGCAGGAGGCCGCGCAAGACCGGATCGTCGTCGCCGGACGCGGTTCAGCGAACTTTCTGCCTGAAGGCGGATGCGGCATCAGGGTGCGCACGATGGCTCCAGTGGCCGTTCGCATCGAGCAGGTCGCGAAAGACGAGCAGCTCGCAGCGACCGCCGCCGACAAGCGCGTCCGCGACTTCGACACCGAAGTGAAGGCGCGCATTCACAGTCTGTTCGGACAGGACATCGAAGACCCCGCGAATTATGACCTGGTGATCAACACGTCACGGCTTCCGCTCGCGGCGCATGCAAACACGCTCGCGGTGCTGGCGACTCATCTCGACAGCGAAGGGACCCCGGCGCGAACCAAGTGCATGCAGGACGCTTCGATCGCCGCGCAGGTGCACGCGGCGTTGGTCGCGCATCCAAAAATCGGCGAATCGCAAATGTCGGTGAATTGCTCGGCGGGATGCGTGCGCGTGAGCGGCCCCGGACTGGTGCCGCCGTGGGACGATCTGGTGATCGGAGTCGCGCGCACGATCGAAGGCGTCGCGTCGGTCGAGGTCGGCGCCGAAGAAGATCCTATAACCTTGACTACCAGTTGACAGCCCCGGAATGCGCGCGCTGATCATCTTTTTTGCCACTGGAATCTATTCCGGTTACGCTCCGATTGCGCCGGGAACGGCGGGCTCGGTGGTCGGCATGGCCATCGTGTGGCTCGTATTCGGCCCGCTCTGGATGCATTCGCCGGAGCTGTGTTTGATAGTCTTCGCGATTGCGTTTGCAATCGCGTGCTGGATTTCCGATCGCGCCGAGAAAATCTTCGACAATCACGACGATTCGCGCATTGTTATAGATGAAGTGCTCGGCATGGCCGCGACCATGTTTGGCAATCCGATCACGTTTGTCTGGCTGATGATTGGATTTCTGCTGTTTCGAGTCGCAGACGTGATCAAACCGTGGCCAGCGAGCCTGATCGATCGTCGCATGCGCAACGGCGCGGGCGTGATGCTGGACGATTTGGCGGCCGCGATCTATGCGAATATTGTGTTGCACGTGATCGTGCGCGTGCTCTGAAGGTACACGCCCGCAAGGAGTTTCCGATGATTCAAAACGCTGTGATCCTTTCCACCGGCGACGAAATCACCACTGGCAAGGTCGTCGATACCAACGCCAACTATCTCTCCGACAAGCTCGCCGAAATTGGAATCGATCTGATTGCAGTGCTCACCGTCGGCGACGTTTCCGACCGTTTGGAGTGGGCGTGGCGCACCGCGATCGAAAAGGGCGACGTCGTTATTTCGACCGGCGGCATCGGCCCGACCGCCGACGACCTGACGACTGAAACCATCGCGCGCGTCGCGGGCGTGAAGGTGCGGCGCGACGAGGCCGCTGTCGATCACATGAAGCGATTGTTCGCGTCGATCGGACGCCCGATGCCCGAGAACAATCTCAAGCAGGCGGACTTTCCCGAGGGCGCGACCATCATTCAGAATCCGCTAGGCACCGCACCAGGCTTCAGGATGCCGGTCACGCTGAGCGGCCACACCGCGCATCTGATCGTGCTTCCCGGCGTACCGCGCGAGATGAAACCGATGATGGAAAACACGGTGATACCGTGGATCGCGGCAAATCGCGGAACCGACCAGGTCTATGCGGTGAAGATTTTCCAGACCTTCGGGATGAGCGAGTCGGCGCTTGACGAGGCAGTCGCGGGATTGATCAAGCCGAACGAGGCGAAGGTTTCGTTTCGCGCCAGCTTCCCGCAAATTTCGCTGAAGATCAGAGTCGAGGGAGCGCCCGGCGAAGTCGATCGCAAACTCGAAGGGCTGGCACATCGCGTGCGCGAGAAAATCTCGCAGTTCATTTACGCCGAAGGCGACACCTCTATGGAGGAAGTCGTCGGCCGTTTGCTGATCGAGAAGAAGCTCAAACTGGCGGTTGCGGAATCATGTACTGGCGGGCTGATCGGGCATCGCATCACGAACGTTCCCGGTTGCTCGCAATATTTTGTCGGCGACCTCGTCACCTATTCCAACGACGTGAAGTCGGGCGTGCTCGGGGTTTCGCAGGAGACGCTGAACGCGCATGGCGCAGTGAGCGAAGAATGCGTGCGCGAGATGGCGGCCGGCGTCCGCAAACGCACAGGCGCGAACGTGTCGGTCGCGACCTCGGGAATCGCGGGCCCCGACGGCGGCACTCCCGACAAGCCGGTCGGCACCGTGTGTATCGCGCTGTCGGCCGACGATCAGAGCTTCACGCGCCGCTACCAGTTCCGCGGCACGCGAGACTGGATCAAGCTGATCACGTCGCAGGTTGCGCTCGACTGGTTGCGTCGCTACGCGCTGGGTCTGCCGATTGCGGACTCCGCGGCATTCCGCCGCTAAGTAATCAGCGGACGCGAGCGTAGTTGATCTGATCGCTGCCGTTGCCGGCCAGCATCAGCTTGCCGTTCGCCGCGGCGCATTGGACTGCGTTTGCCGATGACGCGTCGGTACAAAGCACGACGTTGGTGTCGCCGGTGAAGCACGTATCGTTGACGGTCGCGTTGCCTTGCGCGAGTTGCACGCGCCCGGCGCAGACATTGGTCGTCTCCCTCACATCGACGGAGCCAAACACGCTGTTGGCGATGACGTCGCGCGATTCTCTCGACGTCGCTCCGTGTTCACGGGGTCCCGATGGAGGCTCTGGATACGGCCCGCGACCGCATCCAGAGCCAAGCAGCGCGAACAATGAGAGTGCCGCAACGATTGCCGTTCCTGTATTCATGTTTCCCAATCTTGGTGATTGATCAAACAAATTCAGCACTCGCCCGCTTTACGCTGACGCCTCCGAACATCGAGTACGCAAGAATGTCCAGTGGTAGAGGGGCGTCCTCGTCGTCACTCATCGTAGCGCTCGACTCCGAACTGTTCTGCCGGCTGCGCAGATCGATCTTGCGCCCTCCGAACACGCTAAAGCCTTCGCACACCACTTCTTCGTCGGGGCGCACTGTCACTTTGGCGCCGCCGAATATCGCGACGACGGTAACGGCAAGCTCGGGCGGCGCATTGGTGAGGTCCAAATCAAGTCCGCCGAAGAGAGCAAGGCCAAAAAACGACTCTCCGCGGCGGAGCATGCTCCCATCGATCTTGTTTCCGGAAAAAATGGCTAGGCTCACCATGATCGCACTCAATTCGCGTGCTTGATGTCGCCGTTGGCTGCCGCGTTGGCCGCTGCTGTGAAAATATCCATCGGAGCGAGCGGCGGGCGGCGCTTGCGCTTCAAGTCCGCGAGCTCGGCCTGGGCCTTGGCTTCGGCGTTGCGCTGGCGGATTGCTTCGAGCTTGTCGCCGAGCTCGGAGCCGGCGATTTCGTGATTGACGCCCGCCTGCGCGAGCATCCGCTGAATCGACTCGCGCACTTCCTCGAGCGCGCGGACGTCGTCATCGTACGAAATCTCCTCGAGCGCGCGCTGGATTCGCACCCGCGCCTGCGCGTTCCGCATCCGCGCGATCATCCGCACCTTCTCGACCTTGAGCTTTTCGATCTCACCCTTGAACGAGATTAGGTTCTTTTTCGCGTCCTCGGCTTCCGTGGTCAGCTCGCCGAGCTCTTCACGGAGCCGCGTGCAATCGCCGTCGAGGATGTGCTTGCGTTGAATGAGAATCAGCGCGCACTGATCCTCGTTCATATCGGCGGCCTGTCCCGCTTCCTCATCGACCTCCTTCATTTCGGCCAGCTTTTCGCGCAGCTCGCGCTCGAGCTTGTTGCGCATGTAAATCACGCCGGCCGCCGCGGTCTTGAGCTGATGGTAGCGATGCACGCGATCCGAGATCGCGGACTCGTAGACCGCCTCGGGATCGCGCGCCTCACGCGCCTTAATCCAGCGGCTGAACTTGCCTCCGATCAATTTGAAAAATCTTGATAACACTTTCGTTCTCCTTTTGGCCGCGAGCGCTTTTCGCCTGCAGCCGGCTAATCCTCAATTTTCAGAGCCAACGCCTGACGCGGTACGTATAGTCGCGATAGTCCTGGCCAAAGAGCCGCTCCATCGTTTCTTCCTCGCGCGGAATCACCATCCGATCGATCACGGCGAAGAAGACGGCCGGCGCCAGCAGCATCGCGATCGAGCCAAAGAAAATCGCAAGTCCGAACAACGTCGTCGCCAGGCCGAGATACATCGGGTTTCGCGTCCAGGTGTACGGCGGCTGCGCGACGAACGCGGTCGGCTCGCCGTACGGATTTCTGGTGGTCTCGCGCGCCTGAAAAATCGCGGCGGCGAAACACGACAGTCCGACTCCGGCCCCAACCACCAGCAGGCCGATCGCCTGCTCCCATCCGACCGCGCGCTCCTCGGGCAACATGAAATGGAGCACGAGCGCGACCAGCATGAGCGCGCCCGCCAGCAACGGCGGATGAATCTTCATGGTTGTGAGAGTGGGGCTGGAGGCCTGAGGTTCTGTGGAGTTCATCGTTTTCGTCTCCGCGTTTGCACAAAATCAGTTGGCGTCGCTCTTGGATGCGAGCCCGATATTCTCGATTGTGATTCCGAGTTCGCGCATCTTTTGTTGAAAGCTTTGCCGGTACATCCCGGTTCGTTCGGCGGCGCGCGAGATGTTCCCGCCAGTCGCGCGCAGGGCGCGGACGAAAAAATCGCGCTCCCAATCGCCGACGAATTTTTCTTTCGCCTCGCGAAACGTCAGCGCCGATTCGCCGTTGTCATTGGACGCCGCCGCATGATTCGACGTGCCCGTCGCCGGTGAACTTGCGTGGTCGCTATCCGGCTCTGAGCCGGCAAAAAGATCTTCCGGGGTAATCTCGGCGCCCGATGACAAAATCACCGCCTGCTCGATTGCCGCCTTGAGCGAACGCGCGTTGCCCTTCCACGGCGCCTCGACGCACGCGCGCATCGCACTCGGCGTGAGCTGTTTTTCGGGCGCGTTAAAACGCTGGCGCGCCTCCGCGATGAAATGCTGCACCATTAGCGGCACGTCTTCGCGCCGCTCGCGCACCGGTGGCACGCGAACCTCGACAACCTTCAGGCGGTAGTAGAGATCCTCGCGAAACTTGCCCTGCTCGATCATCGCTTCGAGGTCCTGGTTGGTCGCCGCGATTATCCGCACGTCCACGCTCAGCGGTTGATTGCCGCCGATGCGCTCGAACACCTGCTCCTGCAGCACGCGCAGCAGTTTGGCCTGCGTCTCGAGAGCCATGTCGCCAATCTCGTCCAGGAATAATGTGCCGCCGTTACTGGCTTCGAATTTGCCTTCGCGGCGCGCGACGGCGCCGGTGAACGCGCCCTTCTCGTGCCCGAACAGCTCGCTCTCGACCAGTTCGCGCGAGAACGCCGCGCAATTGACCGCGATGAACGGCTTGCGCGCACGGGGACTTCGAAAATGTATCGCGCGCGCGACCAGCTCCTTGCCGGTGCCCGACTCGCCGCGGATCAGAACGGTAACGTCAGTCGGCGCGACCTTGTCGATCGTCTCGAACACACGCATCATCGCGCGCGAGCGCCCCACCATGTTCTCGAAGACACCGGTCTCGAGGCGCACCTGCTCGAGCAACTGGCTGTGCTCGCGCTTGAGCAATTGCGTCTCCATCACCTTGCGCACTTTCAGGCGCAGCTCGTCGTTGTCGAACGGCTTGGGCAGGTAATCCTCGGCGCCGGCCTTCATCGCTTCGACCGCGATTCGCTGCGTGCCGAACGCAGTGATCATCAGCACGGCGCATGCGGGATCGAGTTCGCGCACGTGCTTGAGCAGTTCGAGCCCGCTCATTCCCTTCATGCTGAGGTCGGTGATGATCACGTGGAACAGGCCGGCCTTGACCTTCTCGAGCGCTTCTTCGCCCGACTCCGCGGTCTCGACTTCGTAGCCCTCCTTGGTGAAGAGCCCTTTGAGCGCGATGACGATTCCGCGCTCGTCGTCAACTACCAGCAATCGGCCTTTCAATTTCGTAGCCTCGTGGTCTGAGCGGACGGCGCGCCCGCTGCGAGCGGGATGATCGGCGTGGTAACCGCGCCATTATTATTTCCTGGATTGGTTTGCGGCGCCGGCTCGGCCGCCGCTTCGCCGACTACGTCGGACGACTCGCTCGACTGATCGGCGCTGTCGCGCACAGAGTCGCTGAGCGGAATCGCGAGCACGAACTCGGTGCCATGCCCGACCTGGCTATGCACCTCGATCGTTCCGCGATGCGAGTCGATAACTTTTTTCGCGACGCCCAGGCCAAGGCCGGTGCCGTTGGTCTTCGAGGTGTAGAACGGATTGAAAATTTTCGCGATCTTGTCATCGGCGATTCCGCAGCCGTTGTCGCGAATCCGCACCGCCGCCATTCCGGCGCCATTATTCTGTATCGCGAACTCGAGCCGGCGCTCGCCGGTCGTCGATTCCATCGCGTCGATCGCGTTGTCGATGATATTCGAGAAAACCTGGCGCAGCTTGTCGGCGTCGGCGCGCACCGTCGGACCGCTCAGATAGGCGCGCGATACCGCGACCGAGTTCGCCTCGAGCTTGCTGCGCATCTGCGTCAGCGCGCCGTCGAGCACCCACGCGAGGTTCACGTTCTCGAACTTGTAGTCTTCTTCCTTGGCGTACTTGAGCAGATGCGACACGCTGCGCTCGACGCGCGCGAGCTCGTCGAGCGCGACCTTGGCGTATTCGACATTCTCGTGCGAGGTGGGATCTTCGCCCATCTGCTGTACGAGGCTTTTCGCCGCCGCGATCGGATTGCGGATTTCGTGCGCGAAGGTCGCCGTCAGCTCGTCGAGCGATGCCTGTTTCTCGGTCCGCAGCTGCTCCTTCTCCTGCAAAACTTCGCGCTGAACTTCGCGCGCGACCGCGGGCTGGAACACGCGATCATGAACCCAGCGCCAGCCGTACACCGCCGAGAAGTGGCTCGCGATTCCGAATCCCCAGCCAAGCGCCGGCCATATGAACCACGGATATCCGCCGAACCCGGTCGTCATCAGGTTGATGATGAACAGGAAGCCGATGATGATTCCGTACCACATCAGATGCACGAAGAAGCCGGCCTCGGCCTGTGCGCGTTTGCGCGCGCGATCGTAGGTCTGGCGTTCGGCGTCGTTCTTGAACTGCGGCGGCGGCGGAATATCCTGCGCCGGATCGAGCGTGACCCCGCTGTATTTCTGCGTCTGGTGATCGAATTTCGATCGCATCTTGCGCTCGAAGCGCGCCGCCTTCTCCTCGAACTTGCGCGCCATCTTGGAATCGAAGTCGCGCTTTATCTTTGCGTGAAGATCGTTGGCAAAGCGCTCGGCCGTCGCCGTGGTGGACGCTTTCGCGTCCGCCTTCCACTTCGACCAGTCGCGCGACCCGCGCGAGCCGCGTCGCCCGAACTGCGACCAGTCATGCTTGGACCATTCGTACTTCGACCAGTCGCTGTACTTCATCCAACGCATGCGATTTCGCTTTCGATGTTGCACGACCGCGTAAATGATTAGTGCTGCTATAAAAATGCCGAACATCCTGCCTCACCTGGGGCCGGAAATGCCGGTCCGTCTAATTGACCTATCGAGTCGCCGGACCTAAAACAATCGCTGCCATTTTCTCGTCCTGACCTCTATGTGCAAAGCGGATGCCGACGCCCGGGCGCGCGAAAAGCCGAGCATCCGCGTGGATTCGGGGGATCCTGCGCGCGTTCGCGGCGTCTGAGTGCAGTCGCGCCATTGCAGTCCCCGCACTGCATCGAGCTCGAGCCTCGCGCTTCCTTGACTTAGACGCCAATCGGCATATTTTCATGTCTCGATGACGCAGTACTGGCCATTCTCGGGACTGATGCGACAGAACGCGCTGCGCGAACGGCTGATCGTGTCGCTGGACTTGCGCGATCGCGCCGACGCGCTCCGGCTGGTGGACCGCCTCGCGCGGGTGGTCGGGATGTTCAAAGTCGGGCGCGCGCTGTTCGTCGGTGGCGGCCCCGATTTCATTCGCGAGATTCGCCGGCGCGGCGCCGAAGTTTTTCTCGATCTAAAATTCCACGACAGCCCGCAAAAGGTGCTGCGCGCCGCGGTCGAGGCGACGCGGCTCGGCGTCAAGATGTTCGACATTCACCCGTACGGCTCGACCTGCGGCTCGACCGAGATGATGACGCGGACGCGCACCGAGGTCGCGCGCATCTGCCGGACCGAGGGACTTCGCCGCCCGAGCATCCTGGCGATCGCGACGCTGGCCGAAATGAAAACCGCGAACGCGAGCCCGCACGCGCCCGGCTCGCCCGACCGGATCAGCGAGATCGCGCGCTTCGCCGCCGACGCGTCGCTCGACGGCGTCGTCACCTGGCCGCATGAAGTTCCGCGCGTGCGGAACAGCTGCGGACGCCGATTCATCATCGTGACGTCGGGCGTGCGGCTGCGCGATCCGGGCACCACCACCGCGAATGCGATCACTGCCGCCGACGCAATCCGCGCGGGCGCCGACTACGTGGTCATCGGCAGCCCCATCTGGCGCGCGGCCGAGCCGATGCGCGCGGTGCGCGAAATTACCGACGACATCGAGCGCGGGCTGCGCAATAGTCCCCGCCGCACGTTTGAAATTCTCAACCCGCGCCCGTTGTAGTCCGTCTTCGATCTTGCGCGCGTCTGTCTTTCTCATTCAATCCAAACTACGATTGCGCGCAAATGCCTGCCGCCGGAGCCGTGCTTGCTTGAAATCCTGACTAACCTGTTCGCGCTTGCAATCGGCGCCGGATTCATCGGCGCGATCTCGGGCCTCGGCGGCGGCGTCTTCATCGTGCCCGCGCTGGTTGTGCTGGCGCACATGCCGATGAAGGTCGCGGTCGGCGCGAGCCTGATCTCTGTCGTCGCAACCAGTGCCGGCGCCAGCGTCGCCTTCGTGCGCGACGGTTGGACCAACCTGAAAGTCGCGATGGTGCTCGAGTGCGCGACCGTTACCGGCGCGGTGATCGGCGCTTATCTCGCCGGCGTCGTGCCGACCGTCGTGCTCGAATTGCTCTTCGCCGCGATGATGCTCCAGTCCGCATACTTCACGATCACCAAGCGCGGCGACGACATCCTGACCAAGGGCGATCCGCTTGCCGAGCGGCTCGAACTCGGCGGCGAAGTGCCCGCCGAGGACGGCAACCCGGCCCACTATGAGGTCGTGAAAGTTCCGCAGGGCGGCGCGCTGATGGTGGTCGCGGGCCTGATGTCGGGGCTGCTCGGGATTGGGTCGGGCGCGCTCAAGGTGATGGCGATGGACTACATTATGCACCTGCCGCTGAAGGTTTCGAGCGCGACCAGCAACTTCATGATCGGCGTGACCGCCGGCGCCGGCGCACTGGTGTTCCTCGCGCGCGGCGACGTTGCCACTACCATCGCGGCGCCCGTTGCCATTGGCGTCACGGCCGGCGCGCTAGCCGGCAGCCGCGTCCTGCCGTACATCAAGGTTGAGTATCTCAGGACCGTTTTCGTGGTAATTCTTCTGTTGATCGCGGCCGAGATGGGATGGCGCGCGCTGTCGGGGATCTGAGCGATGCCGAAACAGGAAGAAGATCGGATACTCAGGGTATGGACGCCGATCCTGCTGCGCACGATTCTGATCGCCGCGATGATCATCCTCGTTGGCGGACTCGTATTGGACTACACGTTCGCGCCTGACTACTACGTCGAGCGCTACCACGCAGTGCAGCAGGGTCACCTGATCGGCAAGGAAAAATTCGGCCTGCTGTTCGACCGGATTCGCCAAGGCAATCCGCACGCGGCACTCACGCTCGGGCTGTTCGTGCTGACGCTCGTCCCGCTCGCACGCGTCGCGTTCTGCTTCATCCTCTTCATCCGGGAACGCGACTACACTTATGTTGCATTGACCGCCTACGTGCTCGCGGGATTGATCATCGGCGTGCTGGTTGGGAGTGTCGGTTAGAGATCGATTAGTATTCGGACGGAGGATCGCGCAATGGAAATCAAAGGCAAAGTCGGCGTCATCACCGGTGGCTCATCGGGCATCGGACGTGCAACCTCGGAGCGGCTGGCGAAGGAAGGCGCGGCGATCGTGGTCGCCGATCTCGACGAAGCGGGCGGCGCCGAAACCGTCAAGCGAATCGAGACCGCGGGCGGCCGCGCCGTTTTCGTGAAGGCGGACGTCACGAGACTCGAGGACGCTCGTCGAATGCTCGATACCGCGGTCTCGAAATTCGGCCGCCTCGACATCCTGCACAACAATGCGGGCATCGGCGTCGGCGCGCCCGGCTATCCCGACGCACCGCCCGAGCGATGGCATCTGGTGATCGAGATCGACTTGCAGGCGGTAATTCTCGGCACCGGTCTCGCGGCTCCGCTGATGCAAAAGAACGGCGGCGGCGTCATCATCAACACGGCCTCGATGGCCGGCCTCTATCCTCATCGCCAGGACGCAGTTTACGGCGCAGCCAAAGGCGGCGTCGTGAACTTCACGCATTCGCTCGCATCGTGGGAGGCGGAGCGAAAAATCCGCGTTAACTGCATCTGCCCTGGAATAGTGGACACCCCGCTCGTGCGCCGAGGCCTCGAGCTGGCGAAGCAACACGGCATCAAGAGCTGGATGCCGTCAAAAATAATCCAGCCCGAAGAAATCGCGGACGCAGTAGTAAGCCTGGTCCGCGACGACTCCCTCTTCGGCTGCTCACTAGAGGTGCGCCCGACAGGCCGCCAGATAGTAGACCCGCGCCCGGCCCCCGGCTCGCGAAGGTAAGAGGGAGGGCCGGTCGACCGATTCGCCCCTGCTTACTTTCTTGCTTAGTGTGGTGACTAGTTGTCGGGTCGCGATGATCGCTGGTAGGTTCTCCCAACGATGCCCGTGACCGTTCAGCTTTTCCGAGTCCTGTTGGCCGCTCCTTCAGACGTAATTGAAGAACAAGCGTTGGTCGCGGATGCGATCAACGATTGGAATATACAGCATGGCGAGAGCGATGAAGCCAGAGTGGAACTCATGAACTGGCGCACGCACGCGCACCCGGAGGCTGGCAGACGTCCCCAGGCTATTCTCAATCAGCAGTTCGCCGACCGCGCCGATATTGTGCTTGCGATCTTCTGGCGCAGATTAGGAAGTCCAACCGGGAAGGCCTCGTCGGGGACGGTGGAGGAAGTCGAGCGTGCCCAAAGACGGCGCAAGAAAGTGATGGTATACTTCTCCCAGCGTCCAGGAATCGAAGAAGGACCGCTCGATCCACGCGAACAATCCAGGGTGCAGCGGTTCCGGCATAAACTAGGGCTAAACGCAGTATACGGAAGCTACGGCACCGTGAAGGAATTCGAGACCGCTGTGAGGAAGGACTTGGCGCTGGTCATGCGCGAAGTCGTAATGACCTCAAGGAAGAAGAGATGAAACGGAGCGGCTCACGACGGGCAGAGAAAAGCACTACAACAGCCGGTGCTAACGTCACCTCGATCTCAGGCGGTACCATTCATGGCGGGGTGCACACCAGTTCGACTACTATCAATCAAATTAGTCGCGGCCGACGACCCAGTCGGCCGACTGAATACCCTGCCGGTTCGATTGGAAGCGATCTGCAACAGCGAAACTACATAAGGTATCTGGTCCAGCGTTATCACCGTTTCCGCGACGCCGACTCAAGCTTTGGCGGGAACGGGCCGACTCGATTCAGTTACGCGGTGATTTTTACAAACATCGAGCGCAAGTTCAGAGCGCCTACCTACTTCATTCCTCAGGCAAGATTCGACGATCTTGTGAAACACCTGCAGCAGCACATCGACGGAACGATCCTTGGTAAGAACAATCGCGCGAGAGGAATCCGCAACTACGAGAGTCGCGAAGAATTTGCCGCTGAACATATAACACCTTGACTTCCGGCTGCGGGACACTCTCTTCGAGAGTTTCCGGTGAACTAGTTCAGCGAGTGCGAGCTTTCAGCCAAGGTGCTTCAGCGCCATGGATTATAACTTCAAGTGGATGCTGTAGCCGTAGCGCGAGATCGAGAAACGTCAGCAGCTTCGAGGTGTATTCGCGGGTCCAGTAGTCGGTCGCACAATGCAAAATTGCGTGCCGATTCAAAATCTTCGGCTCATTCGTGTCAGTTTTGTACCAGCCGTAGTAAGCGTTAGCGAACTTCACAAACGACGATAGAAGCACCCCCGGAAGTCGTAAATCATCATCTAGTGAGCTCGCGATGGTATTGCCGTCGGCGGGATTCTCTTGCCCTTTCCAGATCGCTTACCCCGGCATCAGATCCTTGGGAAGAATGGAGGCCCTCTCGAACGCATTTAGCAACGTCTGAATCGATACGTTGAGTTGGTCTGTTTCTAAATAAGTCCTGATCAGGAAATCCAGAAGAGGCAGTGCAGTAGGTATGCACGCCGCCCAGTATTCATGCCGATAGGTCAGCTCGATGTCTCGAATGATCGGGACCTTGCTGGAAAGAACCTTCGACGCCCTCCAGTAGTCGAAGATCCGACTCGAGTGAGAGCGGAACTCTCTACTCATGAAGTCTGTTGAAGCGGTCGAAAAGAGCCTTTATCGCCGATTCGCTCGCACGGGGTGGTTCGGGCGAGTAAACTGCGGGTCAATCGATCGCTGCCAGGGGGGACACGTCTATCACACCGAAACCGGAGGGGCACTCCGCTCCGCGCGCTGCACGCAACCTTTGCTTATCGCGCAGGTCTTCGCAGATCCTGATTGTCGCAGTCGTTCTGTGGGGTTTGTTGCGTGGACCTTCGCGACTCATCAACGACGCCCACGCCGGAGTTACACAAGCCTCAGCGAAACCGGCTGTGACAACTAGCTCCACGCCGAGCCCTAAGTTCACGGCCATCTACACGGCGCTTCCGAGCCTGAACACCCTCGGCGTATATCCAATCTCGAGCAACGGCAACATCTCGTCGATTGTCGGTAATACTTTCATTTCCAACCCCGGCGGCATCGCGTATTGGGCGGGCCGTCTATATGTGACCAACCTGGCGAAGGACTCGATCACGGTCTATCCCGCCGGCGCGAATGGCAGCATCAGCCCGATCGTCACTATCCAAGGCGAGAACACCTCGCTCGACAGTCCCACGGCGATCACCTTCGACTCCAATGGAAACATCTACGTGGCCAACGCCGGCAAGGGCGGCGGCGGCCACGACAGCATTACCAAATATGCTGCGGGCAGCAGTGGCGATGTCGCACCCGTTGCCGAAATCACTGGGGCTCACACGCAACTGTCCTCACCGACAGGGATCGCGCTTGATTCGAGCGGCGACATCTACGTCGCCAATCAGAGCCCGACGGCAAATGAGCCCGACAGTATCACCGTTTATTCTCCGAACAGCGCCGGCAACGCCGCTCCGATTCGAGTTATCTCGGGTGCTCTTACCAAGCTGTCGTCGCTGAGTGGAATCGCGATCGATTCGAGCGGGAACATCTATGCCAGCAGCTTGGGAGTCGAGGGATCCAGTGGCGCGGACATCCTGATTTTCGCGGCGGGGAGTAACGGGAATGTCGCTCCTATATTTGAGATAGACGGTGATTGCGCGGGTCTCAAGCCGACCGGACCGATCGCACTCGATGCGAGCGCGAACATATACGTTGGCGGCTATGACAAGTTGGCGTTCTTCGCGCACGTTGACCTCCGAATGCCCAACAGGCCTTGCCTGACTCCAGGATTCGCGATCTCCGGACCGAAAACCGGTATCAGTCAGATAACGGGAGTCGCGGTGGATTCGGTAGGCGACATTTTCGTTACGGATTCAGATTCGAACAGCGTGAGGGCTTTTCAATCCGGCGATAATGGGGATGTTGAACCGTCTGCAACCATAGCGACCCACAACGATATCTTTGCCCCAACCGCCGTCGCGCTCGATTCCAGCGGGAAAATTTATGTGGTGAACGGAGCCGCGGATCGTCAGGTGTCCGACACCGTCACGATCTACGCTCCCGGCAGCAATGCTGCCACGGCGCCCATCGCAAGCATCGGATGGGATTACAAGGGAACCGATAAGGCCCACCTAAGCGGCCCGTTCGCAGTCGCCATTGACAAGGAGGGCAAGGTTTACGTCGCTAATCAGGCCTCCGGTTATAACGGTGATGGCAGCATCACTGTCTACGTGCCTGGGAGCGCCGGCAATGCAGCGCCTGTCGCCGAGATCAGCGGCACCAAGACCGGAGACAAGACAGGACTGAATTCACCGATCGGTATTGCGGTAGACGCGGCGAGCAAGCTGTACGTCCTCAATGAGTTCGGCGCCGATGGCGGCAGCATCACCATCTATCCACCCGGCGCCAATGGGAATGTTGGTCCCGAAGCGACGATTTCCGACAGCGCTACCGGCCATCATACACAACTCAACTCGCCGGCGGGTCTGGCGCTCGATACCGCCGGAGACATCTACGTAACCAATGAGTCCAACTCGATAACTATCTATGCGGCGGGCAGCAAAGGTGACATTGCGCCCAAAGCCACCATTTCCGGATCTAACACCGGCCTCGCTACGCCACGAGGAATCGCGATCGATAACAATGGGAATATCTACGTCGCAAACGCGAGTGACGGCGTCGTAACCGACGAGGACGAGGACGATAGCAATACCGGTCGCAAGCAACCCGCGACGATAACTGTTTATCCGCCCGGCAGTGACGGCAACGTCAAACCTATTGCGACGATCGCAGGCTCGCTCACGAGCCTGGCGCATCCTGAAGGCATCGCGATCGGCCCTGCCGATCTGACACCCCAGCCGCCGACGGCTCTTGCCTTCTATGATTGGTCGGTGACCGCGTCACCTAACCTCGCCTCACAGCCGCCATCCAGAGAAGTCGTCGACCGGTTTATGCTCTCAGTTCAAGCTTCAGTCACAGATTCATTCGAATTCGGCCGCGTACCGGAGAAGCTTCTTTCGTACAAGTTCGCGGATCTACGCCACGATGGATTCCTGTCACTGGTGGCGGCAACCGGCTCGGACAGCACGGGTTCCTGTAACGATTTCCACAACGGAGGGTTTTGCTCAGTCTACATCGTCGATAAGACCGTGAAGGGATTTGAAATATATAAAACCATCGGGTCAGTCGAAGGTGCCGGCCTCGGCGTCCAGGATCTTCAACACGACGGTAACCTGGAGGTCGTCATCAATCAGCGCTTTGCCTGGACATTCAAACAATGCGTCGCAAGCTGGCCTGCAACCTACGCTTGGACTGGCGACGGGTATATGAACGTGAGCGATCGCTTCAAGGATTTTTATCGTAGCCAGCTCGACACCCTTAACAAGCTAATCCCGATTCTGCCGCAGAGCGGACCTTCTTTCGATCAAAGAGACAAGGAATGTCTGGAGGCGGAGGTGGCCAAGATCGAAAGAGTGCTAGGCTCGCCCAACGCCGGGCTGGACACGGCGATCGCGTTTACGAAGAGCAATGATCCCATCAAGATTGTTTTTGGGATGCTTGTTCTTACGAATATCGATACTCCGCAGGCCCAGCAATACTTCAATACGCTGCCGAACAGTCCCGATCCCAACATTCAGCGATTCCTAAAGCAATTGGCCGATCCACGTGGGAAGGAAATGACGAAGGCCTTCAGCCAATTCGAACGTCTTCGTTAGTCTTGCGCGCCTGTCTCCTACTCTGCGAATAGTCTCGCGGACCTAGCTCATCTCGCGCCGGCGGCTGCCGCCGACTCCGCCTGATACGCCTTTGAGCTTGCGCTCAGCTTCGGCATCACGTGCTTGCCGATTAGGTCGATCGTTTGCATTACCTTTTCGTGCGGGACTGCGCCTACCTGCACCAGCATCAGGAGTAGATCCACTCCCGCCGATTCGTAAATCTTTGCGACCTTCAGGCAGTCTTCCGGATCGCCGACCATCACGGCGCCCGCTTCGATTCTCTTGTCGAGATCTGCCATCGACAAACGGTAGTCTCCGATCGCAACCACCGCCTCCGCCATCTTTTTGTAGTACTCGTAGCCTTTCACTTCCTGCTTGGCGAAGGGCGTGAACAGCTCGGCGGCTTTGCGCGTGGTGAAATCGATCGCGTCCTTCGCGATCACCTTGGCTTCCTCGCGCGTCGGCGCACATACGCAGACCGTCGCCGCGGCCGTGCGATCGTTCACGAACGCGCCCACCGGCTCGCAGGTGCTGATCGCTTTTTTGTAAATCGCGATCAGCTTGTCGAGCATCCCGGGCTCGGAAATTCCGAAGCCGAGCGCACCGATTCCCTTCTGACCCGCGATTTCCCAGGTCGAGGGCTGCGTCGCCGCCACCCACATCGGTGGATGCGGTTTCTGAATGGGTTTCGGAATCACCTCGCGCTCCGGCATCTTGAAAAACTTGCCGTCGTGGCTGAACGTCTCCTGCATCCACATTTTCGGAATCGCGGCGACCGCCTCTTCCCACATCGCGCGCGAATCTTCCGGATTGACCTGGAAGCCGCCGAGTTCCTGTTCGGTGATCGAGCGGCCCGATCCGAATTCGACGCGTCCGTTCGACATAATATCGAGCACCGCGATTCGCTCCGCTACGCGCACCGGATGGTTGAATGGAATCGGCAGCAGGCAGATGCCGTGGCCGAGCCGAATCCGGGTCGTCAACTGGCTGAGCGCGCCGTACCAGACTTCGGGCGCCGACGAGTATGACCATTCGCTGAGAAAATGATGCTCGACCGTCCAGACCGAATGGTAGCCGAGGCGGTCCGCAAGTTTCACCTGCTCGGTCGCCTGATGGTAGATGTCGTACATGAAGCCGGGATAATGCGGGCGGCTCCGCTGAAGCTCGTACTGCAGCGCAAATTCCATCGACTCGTCCCTCCGTCATCTATCAGGCGTGAGCCGCGTCCGGGCGCGCGGCGGGTTGTGCGGCCGTGATTCCGCCCGGTGTTTTCCACGAATGAATCTCGCCCAGTGCCTGACGGCCGATGAGATCGATCGACTTCATGATGCGATCGTGCGGGATGCCGCCGTACTGCAGAAAAAATAGAACCTGGTCCGCGCCGAGCTCGCGGTAGCGCCGCGCGACGCGCACCGCCTCGTCCACGGCGCCGACCGCGATCAGGTCGCCGTCCTTCAGGAAGTCGTAGTAGTCGAGCGTGAACTTGGCGGGATCGAACTTCGACGCGGTCTTCAGGTACTGGTACGATTCGTCGGTCTTGCTCGCCGCGGCGACGCTCGACACCAGCTCAAAACCCTTGCGCACGTACCACAACACCGCTTCGCGCGCGATATGCTCGGCCTCGTACGGGTCGTCGCCGACCAGTCCCATGATGTTCATCGAGACCTGGTTGTTAATCGTCTGCCCGACCGGCCGCGCGTGCCTGATTCCTTCGCGATAAATGTTGATTCGCTCCGCCACTTGCGCCAGCTCGACGCCGAGCGTGAAGCACAGCACACCCAGGCCGCGCTCCGCCGCCAGTCCGAACGTGGTCGGATTGGTAGCCGCCACCCACATCGGCGGATGCGGTTTCTGAATCGGCTTGGGAATCACCGACACCGGCGGCTCGACGGTCCAGTACTTGCCATGCATCGTGAACGGATCCTCGCGCCACATCCGCGGGATCGCCTCGACCGCCTCGGCCCATCGCGGCCGCGTCTCTTCGGGACACACGCCGAATCCGAGCAGCTCGTCCATCGTGGTCGCGCGCCCGGTGCCGAATTCGACGCGTCCGTTCGACATGATGTCGAGCATCGCGATCCGTTCCGCGACGTGCACCGGATGATTGAACGGCAGCACCACGACGCCGTGCCCGACGCGAATCTGCCTGGTGCGTTGCGTCACGCAGGCGAGAAAAACCTCGGGCGCCGAGCAGTACGAAAATTCGTTCAGGAAATGATGCTCGACGGTCCACACTGAATCGAAGCCGAGCCGATCGGCCAGCTCGATCTGCTCCATCGTTTCCCAGAACACGCGATATTCGTGATCGGCGGCGTGCGGCTTGACCGACTCGATCTCATAGATGAGTCCCGCCTTCATTTCGCGATGCTCCATTGGCGCATGAACTCGCGCGCCTGGCGGCGCAGCGAACGGCGCAAATCGAATTGCGGTCCGTGCAGATACCAGAGCATCGCGAGTCCCAGGTAGCTCGAAAAAATCTGCGTCGCCGCCCAGCCCGGATCGAGCTCCGCGTCAAAAATTCCCAACTGCTGCCCGCGCTCAACCAGTTCGCGAAAGCTCGCGATGCCGTGCAGGTTCGCCTTGCGCATCGAGCGCAGCACGCGCGGCCCAATCTTGTGCGACTCGAGCGCGATGATCAGCAGCAGGCGGCTGACCCACGGATTCTTCTCGTTGAGCGCCGCCATCGTGTCGAACATCCGCTCGAACTCCACACGGAACTCGGCGGCGTTTGTCGTGTGCGCGGATTTTTCGAATATCAGTCCCCATTCACCGAGCACCTTGGCGACTACGGCGATGAAGAATTCTTCCTTATCGGCGAAATGCCAATAGAGCGCACCCTTGGTGACTCCCGCCGCGCGCGCGATTCGCGCCAGCGAGGTGCCGCGGTATCCGTACGACGCAAACAGATCCATCGCCGCGTCGATCAGCACCTGATCGAGCGCTCCGCGCCGGCGCGCGGGCTTTGGCGCCGGCACCGCATTTTTCCGTGCTGGTGATATCATCTGAACGATCGGTATGGTGAGGCACCGCGGGTGCCAAGGTCAAGCGCGCCGCAAAGGCGTCACGCCGACGCCACAACGCGCGTCGTACAAATCGCGCGTCGGCGCCGCGGAGATTACTCCACGCCCGCGCCAAGACGGTCGAAGAATGCTCTCAGATGTTACGATCAGATGATCGTGCGAACGTCAGTTCTGGGTGGAAGTGCCGCCGTCCGGACCCTTCATATTGCGCTCGAGGCACCAGCGGTCGATCACCTCGGCGTTGAAACGCCAGTCAGTACCGATCCTGAAGCCCGGCAGCTCTCCGCGCCGTAGCAGCTTGTAGATTGTTGATGGATGCACACGCAGATAGTCGGACAATTCCTTAACTGTCATCACACGCGGCAAGCTATACTTTGCTTCATTAGCCATGATTTCTCCCGGTAACGTAAGTGCCGTCACCCGCCTACTTCCTGGATTTGATGCTTTCTTTCGCATCGCCCGATTGATTCTTCCGCCCCTTACGCCCACCATGAGCTTCTATGAATGTCTCAAAATCATCGTTGGCGATCAAGAGCAGCCTAAGAGGATTTCCGATACTTTTCGCCAAATTTCCCTGTTCTACTCAGTAGGAAAGTCACTCATTTTATCAGAGGTACTGATACAAAATGCCTCTCAAAGCTAAAAACTGAGTCTGCGTGCCTTGAAGAGTTGTAAATTATGCCAAATCTCCATCGAATATCAATTGCGCTAACCACTATTTTATTTGCTTATGCGCTCCCCGTGCAAGCACAATTTACACTGACTAGCCCAGCTTTTGCTCCTGGAACTGCGATTTCTGGTGACTACACATGCACTGGCAACGATCGATCTCCTGCGCTCGTCTGGAGCGGCGCACCGCAAGCAACTAAATCGTTTGCATTGATCGTTGAAGATCCCGACGCTCCCGGTGGGACATTTATTCACTGGGTAGCGTACAATATTTCCGCTCGCGCAACTTCGCTGCCAGCAGAACTGCCAAAAGATGCGGAAATCCCTGGTGGCGGAAAAAATGGAATCAACGGCTTCGATCATATCGGCTACAATGGC
>Ga0209333_1000570_pt1 | contig 20148 bp, 17 predicted proteins | sample BlaSpr_A8_OM2_O3_FD_187982 | JGI IMG/M metagenome (GOLD analysis project Ga0209333, IMG submission 187982) | Forest soil microbial communities from Thunder Bay, Ontario, Canada - Black Spruce, Ontario site 2_A8_OM2_O3 (SPAdes) (version 2) | ecosystem: Environmental > Terrestrial > Soil > Boreal... | reverse complement strand
CCGCAAGGCCGAGAAGTTGACCAAGACCCTGACGTACCACGGCTATCTGGCAACCGCGCCGCCGGACCTCGACGACGAGTTCGCGCAGTGGCTGACCGAGGCGCGGGCGGTCGGCGACGGCGCGCATCTGACCTCCGGCGCGCCGTGAGACCCAGGTGGCGGCTCGCCCGCCGCTGCCGTTTACTTTAGGTCAGCGGGGCAGCAGACGATCATGCCCGGGACCACATGGCGGCGCGACGCTAGGAGGCAGGCCGATGCAACCCAGATTCATGCCCGGCTGCCTGCGATGACCGAAGCGCCCGTTTTCACCTCACGGCTGCGCGGCCGCCCGCTGCTGGACAGCGAGGATATGTCCCTCGGCAAGGTGCGGGACGTGGTCATCCTGCCGGCCGCGGGCGGCGACCCGCCCTGGGTGGTCGGGCTGGTGGTCACGGTGCAGCGGCATGAGATCTTCGTCAACCTCGGCAGGGTCCCGGAGATCTCCGTCGACGGCGTGCACCTGCGGGGCGGGACGGTCGACCTGCGGCGGTTCAGCCGCCGGACCGGCGAGATCCTCGCGTCCCAGCTGTATGGCAAGCGCGTCGACGCGGGAACCGTGCTGGACGTGGGCATCGTCCCGTCGCAGCGCCGGCGCGGGTCCTGGGAGGTCTCGGTCCTGGCCATCGGCCCCGCGCGGACCCTGGGCCTCGGCCTGCGGCACCACATGACGATCGTGCCGTGGGACAAGCACCCGGAGCTGTTCAAGGTGAGCGCGCTCGCCGAGCAGCTGGTCCAGCTCCGGGAGATGAACCCGACGGATATCGCCAACGCGGTCGAGACGCTGCCGGATGCGCGGCGCCAGGAACTGGCCGCGATGCTGCACGACGAGCAACTGGCCGACGTGCTCGAGGAACTGCCCGAGCAGGACCAGGTCCGGCTGCTGGCCAGCCTGGGCGTGGAACGCGGCGCGGACGTCGTGGAGGAGATGCAGCCCGACGACGCGGCCGACCTGCTCGGCGAGATGCCGCCGGAGCAGCGGGAGCGGCTGCTGGCCGCGATGGAGAACGTGCAGGCGGCCGACCTGCGCCGGCTGCTGCGCTACGACGCGACCACGGCCGGCGGCCTGATGACCTCGCAGCCACTGATCGTTCCGCCCGATACCCCGGTCGCCGAGGTGCTGGCCCAGATCCGCGACCCGCGGATGCCCACCACGTCGGCCGCGCAGGTCTACGTCTGCGAACCGCCCACGGAGACCCCGACCGGGCGGTACCTGGGCAACATCGGATTCCAGGCGCTGCTGCGCCAGCCGCCGGCCGCCATGGTGGGCGAGGTCATCGAGGACAGCGGGTTCGTCCGGCCGGAGCTGTCCGAGAAAGAGGTGGCCAGGCGCATGGCCGCGTACAACCTCATCGGCGTCGCCGTCTGCGATGAGCACGGCCGTCTGCTCGGCGCGATCACCGTCGATGACGTGCTGGACCGGATCCTGCCTGCGGGCTGGCGAAAGGGTGAGACAAATGAGAATGCTGCCGCTGGTGATCCTTCCCGGTGACCGCTCCGACCTGAACTCGCCCCGTGGCAGAGGGCCGCGCGCGGGCGGCCGGTATGACTCGGACGCCTTCGGCCGGCTGTCGGAGACCACAGCCAGGTTCATGGGCACCGGCCGCTTTCTGGTCGGCCAGAGCGCGTTCGTGGTCGTCTGGATCGCGCTCAACACTGCCGGCTTCATCGGCCACTGGGATCCGTACCCGTTCATCCTTCTCAACCTGGCCTTCTCCACGCAGGCGGCCTACGCGGCCCCGCTGATCCTGCTGGCGCAGAACCGCCAGGACGACCGGGACCGGGCCAGCATCGAGCGTGACCGCGAGGTCGCGGCGCGGACCCAGGCCGACACCGAGTTCCTGGCCAGGGAGCTCGCTTCCGTGCGCCTGTCGCTCGCGGACGTGGTCACCACGCACGACCTCGACGACCGGTTCGAGCGCCTGGAGAAGCTCATCGCCGACCGGGCGTAGCCCGGCTGGTCACGGGGAAAGCGGATTGGCGCGGAAGCGGGTCACGGCGAATAGGGCGTCGCGCGGGCGTAGTCATGGGTCAGCGCCGCGCTGAGGGCCGCGATCACCGCCGGGCTGGTGGTGCGGATGCCGAGCTCTCTGTTGTAGCCGAGGCTGGCGACGGAGAAGTTCTGGGAGCCAACCAGGGCCTGCTGGCCGGGCAGGCCGGCGTCGGCGACGATCGCCTTCGCGTGGATGTACAGGGCGCCGCTTGAATCCGGGTAAAGCCGGATGTGCACACCATCCCTGGCCAGCTCGCTGAAGGCCTCGTCCCATTCGGAGTCGGCGGTCATCGTGATCGTGACGTTCACCCCGCGGCGCGCGGCGGCAGCCAGGGCAGACGTGACGGCGGAGTCGTCCATTTCCTCGTTCTCCACGGCCAGGGAGTGCCGCGCACCCCGGATGACCGCGAGAACGGACGCCTCGGCGTTGGTCGGTGACCACACCAGATCGGCGCCGTCCGGCGGATGGACCGCGTGACCGGAGAAATCGGCGCCGAACGTCGCGACGATGGCGGCCACGTCGGCGTGATCGGTGTCGATGACCGCGAAATCCCGGGTGTCGGGGTAGTCCTCGGTAACCAGGTTCAAGGTCATGATGACCGAGGTCACGTCGTCGATCGTCAGCGTCTTCTGGTGGTATGTCGTGTCAGCCGGCGCCCACACCACGTGCACGTGATGGGCGGCCAGGTAGTCATAGGCGCCGGTGTTGCGCGGCTGCTCCAGGTTCCGGTCCAGGATCACCCGCACGTCCACCCCGCGTGCGGCGTCCGCCGCCAGGTCCGCTTCCGCTGTCGGGTCGCGAAGCTCGTACATGGTCAGGTCGACCGAGCGGCGCGCGCTGGTGATGAGCCGGTAGACCGGCCCGATCCCGGCCTGCGGCTCGGTCAGCACGCTCAGCCCGCCGGCCGGGGTCGCGGCGGGCCGCGGCGCGGGGGTAGGGGTGGTGGCAGCGGAGCTCGGGGCCGACGAAGCGGGCTGCGGGCCCGGCTGGGACATAGTTACCTTGCACGAGCTCAGGCCGAGGACGAGCGCAACGCCGGCGAGCACGGTCAGCACGGTGCGGGGCATGGCCGTAACCAATTCCCCGCCAATCCGGCTTCATTCGCCAATCCGTTTAACCGAGTGACAGGACGTCTATTCAACCTGGCGGCAGCACGTCGATGTCGAACTCGTTGCCGTCGGGATCGGCCATTTGCCGCCACTGGAAGCCGTCCAGCTCGCGGACCGTGCCGGGCTCGAGCCACCGGCCGCCGAGCCCCTCGATCTCGGCGGTGGCCGCATCGAGGTCGTCGACGATGAGGTCGAGGTGCAGCCGGTTCTTGCCGGACTTGCTCTCCGGGACCTGCTGGAAGCCGACCGTGAGACCGTCCTCGGTGCGGGACAGCACAACGAACTGGCCGTCCCCGATCGTGGTGTCAACCTGCACGTTGAGCAGCGCGCACCAGAACGGCGCCAGCCGCTGCGGGTCGGTGCTGTCGATGACGAGATATCCAACAGAGGCTGGCATCGTGGTCCCCCCTGCGCTGATTGTTTTGCCTGGTTAAAGAAGGTCTGCCAGCATAGCGGCGGCGCGGGCGGCGCCGTCGGTTGTGACGGGTTGGTAGCTGACGTTGCGGCCGATTTCGGTGGCGATGGCGGTGGCGATCTGGTCTGGGCTGGCGTTGTCGTAGTCCATGTACCGGCCGGCGTGGTAGCGCTGCAGCCGGTGGCGGACGTGCAGGTTCTGCTCGAAGTGGTGGCGCAGCGGGAAGTACAGGAACGGCCGCTGGCAGGCGGTCAGTTCCATGGCGGTGGTCAGCCCGCCCTGGACCACCGCGAGGTCGCAGGCGGCCAGGTGACGGTACAGGTCGGGCACGTAGCGGCGGATTTCCAGCCCGTCGGGTGCGGGCAGCCGGCTGGGGTCGATCCGCGGCCCGGCGACGACGATCATCCGTAGTTCGGGGACCATGTCTTTGGCCTGGGGGTAGGCGGCGATCACCCGGCGCAGCAGGTCGCCGCCGACGCCTGAGCCGCCGACGGTGACGATGCACACGCGCTCGTCGTCGCGGTAGCCCAGTGCCCGCCGGTCGGGTGGCTGGGCGGGGTCGAAGCCGGTGATGTAGCCGGCGAAGTCGTAGTGCTGCCGGGTCCAGTCGCGGATCGGCGGCAGCCCGGGGCCGAATGAATCGGGCACGATGTCGTCGGGGTCGCCGACGAAGATGGCGCGGTCGCGCAGCCGGGGGAAGCGGGCGATGTGCTCGATCATCTCGGCGTTGTAGTCCGCGGTCAGGAACGCCTCGCGCTCGCCGGCGCCGGGCATCGGCAGCCAGCCGACGAAGTCGGTGAACCAGGCGTAGGCGGCGCGTTTTTGCTCGGGGTTCTCGTGCAGGTAGTAGTCGAGTTCCCAGGCCTCGTCGCCGATCCACAGGTCGTAGTCTTCCTCGCGAGTCAGGTCGTGGAAGACCATGAAGTTGGCCAGCAGGATCTCGTCCATCCGCCGGATGGCCTGGAAGCAGTGCAGGTCATGCTCGGCTGCCTCGGACTCGATGTGTCCCGACTCGCTGGCCAGGTGCGCGCTGGCCGGGTGGACGTGCTCACCGCGCGCGGCCAGCAACGCGGTGACTGGGTGCTGGGCCAGCCAGTCGATCTCCAGGCCCGGGTGCAGCTTGCGCAGCTCGTCGGCGATCGCCACGTCCCGCTGGGCGTGGCCGAGGCCGATCGGTGAGGAGACATACAGCACCCGCTTACCCCGCGCCCGGCCCCGCACCCACCGCGACGGCATCGGCGGCGGACAGACGAAATCCCGCAACAGCAAGTTCGTGCGGACCGGGTCGCGCAGGTGCGGCCCGTGGCCGGAGCCCTCGAACGTGATCAGCCGCGCACCGGGGATCGCGGCGGCCACGGCGGCTCCGCGCACCGGGCCGACGACCGCGTCCTGCGTTCCCTGGATAACCAGGGTCGGGCAGCGTATCTGGGCACAGAGGCGGAGCACGGTCTCCTCGTCGTTGAGCCATTCGGCGTCCATGCCACGCAGGATGGTCTCCGGGTCGGTCTCCAGGCCCCAGCCGATCGCGTCCTCGGTCTGCTTGGTCGAGTGCGGCTCGGTGAACGCCCGGGTGAAGAAGAACTCCAGGAACCCGGGCCAGTCCCGCAGCCAGTAGCGCCGGTTCCACTTCGCCCAGCCCTGCGATGTGGCCGGCTCCTCATCGAACGGGAACGGCCCCTCCAGGTCCGCGGGATCGGGGGTGATGAGCAGGTCGGGCGCGATCAGCACCAGGCCGGTGACCCGCTCGGGATGCTCGGCGGCCAGCAGCAGGTCGTCACCGGCGCCGCACCACGACACGAGCACGACGCGATCGGCGCCGATGTCGTCAAGCACCGCGAGCGCGTCATCCGTGGTCTCCCTTCTGCTGTAGGCGGCCACGTCGCTGGGCCGGTCCGTGCGCCCGCTGCCGCGCCGGTCGAACGTCACCACCCGGGCGTGTCTGGCCAGGTGCGGGATCTGGAACTTCCACGACCGCGAGTGGACGATCTCCCAGGTGGGAAACAGCAGCACGGTGGGCTCACCGGTCCCGTAGACCTCGTAGCAGACGCGCACTTTGTCGCGCTGGACGTAACCGGTGCTGTCGGGGTAGCGCGCACGCGTCTGCTCACGCCGGGCGGCACCCGACGGATCAGCCTGATCCGCGGGTGCCGCGCCGGAACGTGCCGTCATAGTCACGGGCGGGCTTCGAACACGATGTTGAACGGGGTCTCGGCGGCTCTGCGGAACCGGGTGAAGCCGGCCGTCGTGACCACGTCCCTGATCCTCGCCTCGCCGGCCTGGGCGCCGAGTGCCAGCCCGACCTCCTGTGACAGCGAGGCCGGCGTGCACAGCAGCGTGGAGAACGCGTAGAAGGCCCGCCCGACCGGGTTGAGGTTCCCTTCGACCCGGTCGGCGGCGTTCGGCTCCACGATCATCCAGGTGCCCTCGGGCTTCAGCGTGCCGCGGACATGGCGCGCGGCCCCCACCGGGTCGCCCATGTCGTGCAGGCAGTCGAACATGGTCACGAGGTCGTAACCTGCCCCACTGTAGGCCGACGCCGGGGCGGTCTCGAAGCTGACCCGGCCGTCGACCCCGGCGTCCTTCGCCCGCTGGCGGGCGGTCTCGATCGAGCCGCCGTGGTAGTCCGTTCCCACAAAGGTCGACTTCGGGAACGCCTGGGCCATCAGGATCGTGGATGAGCCGTGGCCGCAGCCGACGTCGGCGACGAGCCCGCCCTGCTCCAGCCGGCCGACCACGCCGTCGAGCGCGGGCAGCCACTCTGACATCAGGTTGGTGTTATAGCCGGGCCGGAAAAACCGCTCGCACCCCTCGAGGACGTCGCTCACGTGCTCGCCCCAGCCGAACCCGGCTCCGCTGCGCGCGGCGTCCATGATCTTGGGTGCGTCAAGCATCGACCCGAACGCAATCTGGAAGAACCCGGGCAGGTACGCCGGGCTGTCGGCGTCGGTGAACGCGACAGCCTGCTCGGGCGGGAGCGTGTACCGGCCGGTGTCCGGGTCGTAGCTGACGAAGTCGCCCGCTGCCTGGGCATTCAGCCATTCCCGCACATACCGCTCGGCCGTGCCGGTGCGTTCGGCCAGCTCGCCGGGAGTCATCGGGCCCGCGCCCGCCATGGTCCGGTAAAGACCCAGCTTGTCGCCCATTACCACCAGCGCCGTGTTCAAGGTGGCGCCGACCTCGCCGACAACCCGGAACACGAAGTCCTGCAGCTTGCCCTCGTCCAGCTGGGCGCCCTCATCGATGACGCTCATGATGTCCCTCCCTACGTTGGATTCGGGCCGAGCGTAGGTTCTGGCCGGCTGGGATCGCTTCCGGTGGGCCACCTGGTCGTGGGGCTGCCTCTAGGGCGTCGCACCAGGTGGCGCCTACAATCGTGGCGTGCTGCTTGGCCGTGATCATGAGCGGCTCCAGATCGAGCAGGCGCTGGCGCTGTCGCGCTCGGGCGCCAGCGCGGTGCTGGCCCTGACCGGGGAGCCGGGGATCGGCAAGACCGCGCTGCTCGAGTTCGCGGCCGGCCGGGCCGACGGGATGCAGCTGCTGCGTGCGCGCGGCATCGAGTCCGAGGCACAGATCCCGTTCGGGTCCCTGCTGGAGCTCATCCGCCCGGCCCTGGTGCTGCTCGACAAGATCCCGCAGCCCCAGGCCGTGGCGCTCGAGGGTGCGCTGGCACTGCGGCCCGGGTCGGCGCAGGACCGTTTCGCGCTCGGTGCCGCGACGCTAAGCCTGCTCGCGGCCTACGCCGAGCAGGCTCCGGTAGCGGTGCTCGTCGACGACGCCCAGTGGCTGGACGGATCGAGCGCGCAGGCGTTGCTGTTCGCCTTCCGCCGGCTGGTGGCCGACCCCATCGCCGTCCTGGTCGCGGTGCGTGAAGGCGAGCCGTCCCTGCTGGACGGTGCCGGCCTGCCCACACTCCGGATCGGCGGGTTGACCAGCGACGAGGCGGCCAGCCTGATGCCGGAGGTGCCTCCGCAGACGGCCTGGCGGCTGCACCGGGCGACGGCGGGCAACCCGCTCGCGCTGCTCGAACTCGCGTCGAGCGCACCCGACCTGGAGCTGGCTCCCGAGCGCGCGCCGGTGCCGGTGCCGGCCAGCATCTCGCGCGCGTTCCTGAGCCGCTCCGGCCGGCTGGATCAAGCCGCCCGGCAGGCGCTGGTGCTGGTCGCGGCCAGCGATACCGGTGACCTGGCAACGCTGGAACGAGCGGCCGCCCGGCTCGAGACCGACCTGTCCAGCCTGGCTGCCGCGGAGAACGCGGGACTGGTCAGGCTCGGCCCGGGCACGGTCGAGTTCCGCCATCCGCTGGCCAGATCGGCGGTGTACGCCGACGCGCCCGCCAGCCAGCGGCGTGCGGCGCACCGGGCGCTGGCCGCCGCCCTGCCCGACCTGGATGTGGACCGCCGCGCCTGGCATCTCGCGGCGGCGGCCGTCGGCACCGACGAATCGGCGTCGGCGGCGCTCGCGCAGGCGGCCGCCCGCAGCCGCGATCGCAGCGCGTACGCGACCGCAGCTGCCGCGTTCGAGCGCGCCGGGCGGCTCGCGGCCGACGGCGAGGTCCGCGCTCGGCTGCTCTGGCAGGCGGCCGAAACGGGATGGCTGGCCGGCCTGACCGGCGGGGCGGTCGCCCTGCTCGACGAGGCCCGCGCGCTGGCCGGCGATCCCCGCACTCGGGTCGAGATCGACCGGCTGGCGGGCCACATCGCGGCCCTGTGCGGCCCGGTGATGCGCGGCCACGCGATCTTGACGACAGCGGCCGGCAGCGCGGACCCGGAACAGGCCGTGGCGATGCTGGCCGAAGCGGCCAGCGCCTGCCTCTACGCCGGCAACCCGGCCGAGATGCTGCCGGTCGCCGAGCGGGCGTGGGCCGGGCTGCCCGCCAGGCCGTCGGTCCGGGCCCGCTTCCTGGCTGGGATGGCGCTGGGGATGGCCCGGATCTTCGGTGGCCACGCGGCAGCCGGTGCCGAAGCGCTGCACGAGGCGGTCACGCTCGCCGAGAAATCGGCCGAGGTGCGAGACGACCTCCGCCTGCTGCCCTGGCTCGCGTTCGCGCCCCTGTTCCTCCGCGAGACCGACACCGGCCGCTCCCTGCTGGAGTACTCGCTGCAGACCGCTCGTGCCCATGCTGCGGTCGGCGTACTCCCGTTCGCTCTCAACCTGATCGCGCGCGACCGGGCAACGACCGACCGCTGGGCGGTCGCCGAGGCCACCTACCAGGAGGCAATCGGCCTGGCCAGGGAGAGCGGGCAGCAGACCCAGCTCGCATTCGGGCTGGCCGGCCTGGCCTGGCTGCAGGCGCGCCGAGGGCGGGATACAGAGTGCCGGGCCTGTGCCGACGAGGCGCTCACTCTCAGCGGCGGCCTGGGAACTCGGCTGTTTGAGGTATGGGCGACGGCTGCGCTTGGCGAGCTCGAACTCGGTCTCGGCGACGCGGCCCGCGCCGTGGCGCACCTGGAGGACCAGCAGCACCTGCTGGCCGACCTCGCGATCACCGATCCCGACCTCTCACCCGCCGCCGAGCTCGTCGACGGCTACCTGAAGCTCGGGTGCCACGACGACGCGCGGCGCGCCGCGGCCCAGTTCATGGCCGCGGCCGACGCGAAGGGGCAGCCATGGTCCGTTGCCCGGGCGCTGCGCTGCAGGGGGATGCTGGCCGATGACTCCGGCTTCACCACGGACTTCGAGCGCGCGATCGGCCTGCATGAGCAGACGCCCGACGCGTTCGAGGCCGCCCGCACTCGGCTGGCCTACGGAGAACGGCTGCGCCGGTCCCGGAGCAGAGTGCTCGCCCGCGAGCAGCTTCGCGCGGCGGTCGACACGTTCGACGACCTCGACGCCCGGCCGTGGGCCGACCGGGCCCGCGCCGAGCTGGCCGCCACCGGGGAAACGCGCCGGCCACGGGACGCCAGCGGCATCAACGAGCTGACGCCGCAGGAGCTGCAGATCGCGCTGCTGCTCGCCGGGGGCAAGACCACGCGGGAAACCGCCGCCGCGCTGTTCCTGAGCCCCAAGACCGTCGAGTACCACCTCCGCCACGTCTATCAGAGACTCGGCATCCACTCCCGCGATGAACTCGCGGAGCGCATGCGCCACGCCAGCCCCGCGGACTAAGCCGGCCGTGACGCGTCATTCTCGAGAACGATGTGCAGCGGCGCACGCTGTGGTTACCGTCGGTATTGTGTCCGGTGATTCTCCGACCAAGCGTCCGCCGCCGCCTCCTGCCCGGGTCGCTGAGTGGCGCTGGCTGGCCACTTCGGTGCTGACCGCGTGTGCGGCATGGGCCGTGCTGGCCGTCATGTCGGGGCCGTACCCATTCGCGCGAGCGCCGCGGCTGATTTTCGTCTTCCTGCTGTGCAGCCTGCTCATCGTGCTGCGTCGCTGGCCCCTGCCCGTGCTCGGGGTAGCGGCCGTGATATCCGGGCTGGCCGTTGCCTCGGGCGCGGCCTCGCTCGCCGTCGTCATCCTGCTCGGCCTGGCCTCCTACCTTGTAGCGTCCAGCCTGCCCAGGAAGGCGTCGATCTACGCCGCCCTGGCCACCGCGGCCGGGCTGGGCGTGGCGCTCGGATACCACGCGCTCGCGGGCAGGGGAGGATCGCTCCCGTCAGACAGCGTGCTGGGCTTCGCGCCCCTGGCGGCGGGCTGGTTCGTCGGTGACGCCGTCGCGACGCGCCGGCGCTACCTGGCCGGCCTCGCCGAGCAGGCGGAGCGGGAGCACGCGGCCGAGGCCGAGCGTGGCCGTCAGGAGGTCCGCGAGGAACGGGTGCGCATCGCGCGCGAACTGCACGACGTGGTCGCCCACACACTTGCCGTGATCACCGTTCAGGCCGGCGTGGGCCGCCGCCTGATGGCGAAGCGCCCGGAGCAGGCCGCCATCGCGCTGGACTCGATCGAGACGATCGGACGGACCGCCCAGGACGAGCTGCGGGTGGTGCTCGCTCTGCTGCGCGACGAGCGGATCGGCCCGGCCTCGCTGACGCCGGCGCCCCGGCTGGTCGACATCAAGGAGCTCGTGCACACCGTGCAGGCGTCGGGCACCCCGGTTGAGCTGCGCACCTCGGATGCCGACCGCCAGCTCTCCCCGGCGCTCGAGCTCTCGATCTACCGGGTCGTGCAGGAGGCGCTGACCAACGTCGTGAAGCATGCGCCGGGAGCCCGCGCCACGGTCGACCTCGCCGTCTCGGACCAGGCGGTGCGCATCGAGGTCACCGACGACGGAGGGCCAGCGCGCCTGCCGGGCGACGTGGGATCGCCGGACGCCGCGGCCGGCCCGGACCTGGGGCACGGGATCGTCGGCATGCGCGAGCGGACCGGCGCGTTCGGCGGCTGGCTCGTCGCGGAGCCACTCCCCGGCCGGGGCTTCCACGTGCTCGCCGAAATCCCGCTCGAAGGCGCGGCGTGACCATCACCGTCCTGGTCGTCGACGACCAGGAGCTGCTCCGCACCGCGTTCTCGTCGCTGATCGACGCCGAGGACGACCTGGCCGTCGTCGGCCGGGCAGGCAACGGCCGGCGGGCGGTCGAGCTCGTGGCCGAGCTCTCGCCGGACGTCGTGGTCATGGACGTCCGCATGCCCGTCATGGACGGGATCGAGGCGACCAGGCAGATCACCGCCGCCCGGGACGCAGCGCCCCGTGTGCTCATCCTCACCACGTTCGACCTGGACGAATACGTCTTCGAGGCGCTGCTCGCCGGCGCCAGCGGTTTCGCGCTGAAGAGCCGCCCGCTGGACGAGCTGCTCAGCGCGATCCGCACCATCGCCGCGGGCGACGCGCTCCTGGCGCCGAGTGTGACGCGCCGGCTCATCGCCCACTTCACCGGCCGCGCCCGGGCGCCGTCCAAGGCCGACCGGCGCCTGGAGGAGCTCACCGAGCGCGAGCAGGAGGTGCTGTCGCTGGTCGCCCACGGGCTGTCGAACGCCGAGCTCGCCGAGACGCTGCACGTCAGCCTGCCCACGGCCAAGACGCACGTCAGCCGGATCCTCACCAAGCTCGGGGCGCGCGACCGCACCCAGCTGGTGATCCTCGCCTACGAGCTGGGCCTCGTTACCACGAGGTGAGCGCCCGCGCGGCGCGGTCATACCCGGGAATGACGAATAACCGATCCTCGCGCACGATGACACCGGGCCACCAGGCGACCACGATTACCAGCCATGAACGCAAATCATGTGCTCGGCCCGGCTACTTGGGCGGCAAGCAAGAACGTCCCGCAAGGGGGCGGGGGCGTTCACTTCGGGATAATCCTTCTCGCGCTGATCGTGCTCGGCGGGCTCGGCTTCGGCGTGACGCGCATGCGCCGCGGCAGGCCAACCGCGCAGCACGACGATGAATGGGGCCGGGGGCAACCGCAGCCGTCGGCCCCGCCCCCCGTGCTGTCCAGTCAGCCCGTGCTGCCCAGTCCGCCTGGGCTGTCCGGTCCGGCTGGGCCGGTAAGCACGGCGGTGCCGCCCGGCGTGGGGCCGGCCGGAGAGGCGAGCACCGCACCGTCCCCGGCCCGCCACGCCGCCGTCTCGTTCGAGCGCCCGGCCGGGGGCTGGGCAGTGGAGACCCACGGCCTGACCAAGCGATTCGGCAGCAACGTCGCGGTCAACGGCGTGGAGCTGCGCGTCCCGCGCGGCAGCGCATTCGGCTACCTCGGGCCGAACGGCGCGGGCAAGACCACGCTGATCCGCACCCTGCTCGGGCTGACCCGCGCGAACGGCGGCACGACGTCGCTGCTCGGGATACCCGTCCCGGCCGAGCGGAGCAAGGCGCTGGCCGGGGTCGGCGCGATCGTGGACGAGCCCCGGTTCCATCCGCACCTGACCGGGCGCGACAACCTGCGCCTGCTGGCCGCGGCGCGTGGCGGCGACGCAGCCAAGCGGATCGCCCCGTCGCTGGAGCGGGTCGGGCTCACCGAACGCGCCGACCACAAGGTCGCCTCGTACTCGATGGGCATGCGCCAGCGGCTCGGAGTGGCCTCCTGCCTGCTCGGCGACCCGAAGCTGCTGATCCTGGACGAGCCGATGAACGGGCTCGACCCGGCCGGCATGCACCAGATGCGAGAAATGATCGTGAGCCTGGCAGCCGAGGGCCGGACCGTGATGCTGTCGTCGCACCTGCTGGACGAGGTGGAGCGCACCTGCGACGCGGTCGCGATCGTGGACCGCGGCCGGGTGATCCGCCAAGGCCCGATCGACGAGCTCATCCGTACCGCTGGCGCGGCATCGGTGCAGGTGGACTGCGCCGACCCGGCCCGGGCCGCGCGGCTCATCGACGAGGCCGGGATCGCCGCCGGGACGTCGCTGACCGACGCCGGGCTGACGGTCGCCCTGCCCGCCGCGGCCTCGCGCGAGCTGGTCGCCGACATCAACCGGCGGCTGGTCGGCGCGGGGATATCCGTGTACGGCCTCCAGGAGATCCGGGCCTCGCTGGAGGACTGGTTCCTGTCCGTAACGACCCGACTGGGAGAGTAACCGTGACCAGCCCCGCACCGGCGGCCGAGCCGCTGCTGTCCGAAGAACGATCCCCGGTGCCGCTCGACCGGACGCCGATCACACGGCGCCTCGGGGCCTCGATGCCGACCTGGCCGCTCATCGCGACCAAGCATCTGGAACTGCGCAAGCGCCGCGGCCTGATGATCACGGTCGCCGTGATGACGATCGGGCCCGCTGTCCTGATCCTGGGCTTGCGGCTGGCGTTCCACCTGTTCGACCCGGCCCACTACGGGCCGGCCGGGGACCCCGACACGTTCGATGCCATCGTCAACCTGACGGCGGAGTTCGGGTTCATCATCGCCGCTGTGGTCGGCGCCGCTGCCGGGACCACGGACCTGAACGACGGCGTGTTCCGCTACCTGGTGATCACCGGCCGGTCACGGCTGGCGCTGTACCTCGCCCGGATCCCGGCTGGCCTGGCGATCCTGATCCCGGCGGTTGCCATCGCGTTCAGCATGGTCTGCCTGGTGACGGCCTACGAGGGTGTGCCGCAGCCGTCGACGGTCAGCGTGGGCACCGGCGTCTCGGTCCCGGCCCAGCTTGACCAGGCGCAGCTGCAGACCTGGGTCACGGCGCATCCGCAGCAGGCGGCACAGGCGTTCGCGCCCAGTCCCGTCCCCGGCTCTGGCCCCGGGCGCCCCACGGCGGCCCAGGACATCAAGGGCGAGTTCACCAGCTACACGGCGGCCGAGGACGCTCAGCTCAACCCGGCGGCCAACGAGATGTTCAAGATCGGGCTGTGGCTCGAGCTGGAGGTCGCGATCGGGTTCCTGGTCGGGCTGGGGCTGGGCTCGCTTACCGGACAGCGCACGCTGTCGACCATCCTGCTGATCGGGCTTGAGATCATCGTGACCCCGGTCCTGGCCCGCGTGCAGATCCCGTATTTCCTCAACGGCCAGCGGCTCGACGTCGGCATCGCGATGGACCAGCTTCGCCCCGCCGCGCTCGCGCCCGCCACCGGCGGCGGTCCCGGCCCCGGCGGGCTGTTGTTCGGCGGCCGGGGCGCGCTCGACATACCGTTGATGCCGACCTGGGCGATGATCTCGGTGATCGTCGGCTGGATCGTCGTCTGGTCGGTGATCGGGGCTTGGCGGATGATGACCCGCGACGCCTGAGTCAGGTCGCGTGCGCCTCACGCCCGCTCGTCCGGTGGCTGGCCGAGCGCATCTGCCAGGCGATGCTGATCTCCATGAACCCGAACACGAGCAGCCAGACGCCCACGATGACGTACAGGACCAGCAGCGATATCCCCGGATACGCCAGCAGGATGATGCCCGCGATGATGCTGAGGATGCCCATGAAGATCAGCCAGGCACGGTGCGGCACCTCCGAGCGGGACAGCGCCGTGAACAGCTCCACGGCGCCGTTGACGGTCCAGAAGATGCCCAGCAGCAGCGCCAGCGCCAGCAGCGTGATGAAAACGTGCCGCAGCGCGTAGAGGCCGATGATCAGTGACAGCACGCCGAGCAGCGCATAGAGGATCCGGGTGCCCGCGTTCACGTCGTGCCCGAACGCCGCCACGAACCTGAAGACGCCGAGCCAGACCAGCTCGATGCCGAACAGGATCGCGATCACTAGCAGCGTCGGCCCAGGCCAGGCCAGCGCTACGACGCCCGCGATCACCGTGATGATCCCGAACGCCAGCGCCCAGCCCCAGTGCCGGCCTAGGCGGCCGAGAAAGTCGGCCGGGTCGGGCCGCAACGGCTGTGTCATGGAACGCCTCCTCGCGGTTCTCTGCCTGCCCAAGATGGGATATTCCCGGCTGATAGCTTCCCGCAACCACGACTTGCGGGCGGCCATTACGGGCGGCTAGGGCCCCGCCCGGCTGTCGGTGCTGGCGCCTAGCATGTCCGGCATGCATCTGGACCGATCCGGCGGGGGAGCGGATGGCTGACGAAGACGACGTGCGCCGCCTCGCGCTCGGCCTGCCGCACGTGGTCGAGATCGACTGTGATGGCTTCGACTTCCAGGTGGGCGGCAGGGGTTTCGTCTGGTCCTATCCCGAACGCCTGCCGGGCAAGCCGCGGGTGATCCGCACCGACATCGCAGTGCTGTACGTGGGCGACGAGGCGGAGAAGCAGGCCCTGCTGCTGGGCGAGCCGGACCTGTTCTTCACGGCACCCGGCTACGACGGCTGGCCGCTGGTGATGCTCCGGCTGGAAGCGGTCGGCGTCGCCCGCCTTACCGAGTTGGTCACCGACGCATGGCGGATGCGCGCCCCGGACTCGCTCGCGGCTGAACTCGGCGAGCTAGCCGGACCGGCCGGTCAATAACCCGGTCTGGCCGCTCGGAGCACGGCGCCGTGGGGTCCGCCTGGCCGTTTGGAGTACGGCGCCGTGGGGTCCGCCTGGCCGCTCGGAGCACGGCGCCGTGGGGTCCGCACGAGGCCGCGTGGGGTCTTATCCGTACGACATGGCGCACTCCCATATTGTTTGGTAACTTTCCTAAATAATGTGGATACCGCCCCACGCGGGAGGTCGGCTATGAGGTACGCAAGATCGCGATGGCTGGCCACGGCGGCGGCGCTGGCCATGACGGCGGCCCTGGCGACCGCGGTGCCCGCGGCGGGAGCGGCGGCCGCGACCAAGCTCGCCGCGCCGGCCGTCCGGGTCAACCAGGTCGGCTACACACCGAAGAGCTCGAAGGTGGCCTTCGCCATGCTGCCCAGACCGGTGGGCAGCGTCAGGTTCGCGGTGATCGGCAGCCACGGCGTCGTGTACCGGGGCCGGTCCACCGACGACGTCGGGCGGTGGAACAAGAACTACCACGCGGTCTACCAGCTGAACTTCTCCGGGCTGTGTCACCTGGGCAGCTACCGCATCGAGCTCCTGGGATCGGCCCGTGCGCAGTCCCCGTCGTTCCGGATCGCCTCGTCGGCGGCGCTGTATCACCAGCTCGTGCTCAACGCCGTGCGCTACTACACCTCGGAGCGGGACGGGGGTGACGTCGTGTCGTCGGTCCTGGACCGCAAGCCGGCCAACCTTACCGACCGCCGCGCCTACGTCTACAAGGACCCGCGCTACGACGACAACGACAACCTGCTCGGCAAGCTGACCAAGATCGCCGGTCCGGTCAACGTGTCCGGGGGCTGGTTCGACGCCGGCGGGGGCTACGAGAAGTTTGGCTACACGGCCAGCTACACCGATGGGCTGATGCTGATCGCGGCGCGGGACTTCCCCGGCGAGTACCGCACGCTGCAGCCGGAGGCGGACTTCGGCCTCAGCTGGCTGCAGAAGCTGTGGAACCCCGCCAAGAAGGTGCTGTACATCCAGGTCGGCATCGGGAACGGCAACGCCAGCAACACGATCCAGGGCGACTACAACTTCTGGTTCCTGCCGCAGGCAGAGGACCACATGGACGTCAAGCCCGGCGGCAACCCCGGCCCTACCGCCTACTTCGTCAAGTACCGGCCGGTGTTCGAGGCCGCTGCGCCGGGCAAGCCGATCGACCCGGACTTCGCCGGGCGGTTCGCCGCGGACTTCGCGCTCGGCGCCCAGCTTTCGGCGCGGACCAGCCGGGCCAGCGCCGAGCACCTGCTGTCGCTGGCGCGGGGGATCTACGCGATGGCCAAGACCACCGACGTCGGCCAGCTCGTCACCACGTTCCCGAACGACTACTACCCGGGCACCGAGTGGAAGAGCGACATGCTCTGGGGCGCCGCGGAGATCGCACTGGCCGACGAGGCGCTCCACGTTCCGGCCTGGCAGCTGCATAACGACCTGCAGGTCGCGGCCTACTGGGCGAACCAGTACATCGCGCAGGGCCACCCGATGGGCGGCGACACGCTCAACCTGTACGACAACGGCGCGATCGCCGAGGCCGAGCTGCTCCAGGCCATGCGCCATGCGCCGTTCCCGCCGGTCTTCTCGCCAGACACGCTCCTGAATGACCTCGCCGCGCAGCTCCAGGTCGGCGAGGAATGGGCCAAGGGCGACCCGTTCCAGCTCGGCACCGACCTGGGCAATAGCGACGCCACGCCGCACGCCTTCGGCCTGTACATCACCGACGCGCTGTACCAGCGGTACGGCGGCTCGGACGCCTACCAGGCGTTCGCGCAGCAGCAGCTGAACTTCGCGCTCGGCGCGAACGCGTGGGGCAGCTCGTTCGTCGTCGGAGCCGGCGACACGTTCCCGCACTGCATGCAGAGCGAGATCGCGAACCTGGCCGGCTCGCTGAACGGGAAGGGCGACATCCAGCTCGGCGCCACCACGGACGGCCCGAGCAGCCCGGCCAACTTCGTCGGCCTCGGCACCGTCAGCGGCATGAAGGCCTGCAGCTCCGGCCACTACAAGCCGTTCAACAACGCCGCCGCCGGCTACGAGGACAACGTGGTCAGCTGGCCGTCCGTCGAGCCCGCCGACGACTACACAGCCTCGTCCCTCCTAGCCTTCGCCCTGGGCGCTGCCGGCCACGGCCGCTGACGCCTGACGACACCGCGGCAACAGTAGCGATGCTGGCTGGCGACGATGCGGCCGCGGCGCAGCAGCAGCCGCCTGGAGAGTGGTCCTGCCTAGTTGATGGAGCGCAGGTGTGCGCGCAGCGTTGACGCGATGGACGCGATGGCGTCGAGCTGATCGGGAGCGAACGCGTCGACGAAGAGTTCCCGGACGGCGCGCAGATGGGGGACGGTGGCGTGATGGAAAGCGGCAGCACCGTCAGTTGTCAGCACGACCTCAGCGCCCCGGCTGTCGGCCAGGCACTCCTCGCGACGGATGAGACCCCGTCGCTCCATACGCCCAAGGTGGTGGGACAGGCGGCTGCGTTCCCAGGCCACAGCCTCGGCGAGCTGAGACGACCGCAGCCGCTCGCCGGCCGCCTCGCTGAGAGCGAGCAGTATCACGTAGTCCCCGGCCGACAGTGCTGTCTCGGCCAGTAGCCGCGAGGCGACCTCGGACCGCAGCTCCTCGAAGGCCTCGATGAATTCCCGCCAGACCTGCAGTTCACCGGTCTGCGGGAGGAGCCGCCCCGAGGGACGCCGCGCGTCGTTCGCCATCCGAGACCTCCTGTAGTTGACACGTCAATCATATCGAGCCATAATTGACACGTCAATAACTGGAGGTAAGCCCGATGAACGACCTGATATTCGGTCTTGACACCTTCGGCGACGTGCCCGAGGACGACTCGGGATCGCTGTTGTCGTACGGCGCGGCGATTCGGCAAGTCGTCGAGGAGGCGGTGCTGGCCGATGAGCTGGGCGTCGATGTCATCGCAGTCGGCGAGCACCACCGCCCCGAGTTCTCGATATCCGCGCCAGAGACGGTCCTGGCCGGCGTCGCCACCCGGACCTCGCGCATCCGCCTCGCCTCCGGTGTGACCGTGCTGAGCTCAGACGACCCGGTCCGGGTGTTCCAGCGGTTCGCGACCGTCGACGCGCTCTCGCAGGGCCGGGCCCAGGTGATCCTGGGGCGCGGCTCGTTCACCGAGTCGTTCCCGCTGTTCGGTTACGACCTCAAGGACTACGACAAGCTGTTCGAGGAAAAACTCGAGCTCTTCGTGCAGTTGCTCGACGAGAAGCCGGTCACCTGGCAAGGAACCGTGCGAGCGCCGCTCGAGCAGGCGGACGTCTTCCCGAAGACCGAGTCGGGCAGGCTTGATACCTGGGTCGGAGTGGGCGGCTCACCGCAGTCGGTGATCCGGACCGCCCGGTACGGTCTGCCGCTCATGCTCGCGATCATCGGTGGCCCGGCGCACCGGTTCCGGCCGTACGTCGAGCTGTACAAGCGTGCGGCCGAGCAGTTCGGAACGACCGCGCATCCGGTCGGGATGCATTCGCCTGGCTTCATTGCCGACACCGACGAGGAGGCCAGAGAGCTGTTCTGGCCGCGTTACCGGATCATCCGTGACCGCATCGGCGCGTTGCGCGGCTGGCCGCCGGTCCGGCGCGCGGACTTCGACGCCGACGTGGAGCACGGTTCGCTGTACATCGGCTCGCCAGAGACCGTCGCCCGCCGGATCGCGGCCGCGGTGACCGACCTCGGCGTGGGTCGTTTCGATCTCATCTACACCTCGGGCTCGCAGCCCGTCAGTGCCCGGCTCCGCGCGGTCGAGCTGTACGGGACAAAGGTCGTGCCGATGGTGCGCGAGCTTGTGGCCGGGTGAGGCCGATGATCCGCACGATCGGCATTCTGGGGGCTGGCAAGGTTGGAACGGTCCTGGCCAGGCTCGCTGTGGCCGCCGGATACCGCGTGCTGATCGCCGGCTCAGGTGCCCCGGATGCGATCCGCCTGATCATAGAGATCCTCGCGCCCGGCGCGGTCGCGACCACAGCGAACGACGCGGCCGAAGAAGCCGATGCGGTGATCCTGGCCCTGCCGCTGGGCAAATACCGCACCATCCCCGCCGGGGCGCTGCGCGGGAAGCTGGTCATCGATGCCATGAACTACTGGTGGGAGACCGACGGAATCCGAGACGATCTCACCGACCCGCGCACCTCGTCGAGCCAGATTGTCCAGGCGTTTCTGCCCGGCTCCCGAGTGGTCAAGGCCTTCAACCATCTCGGGTATCACGACCTGGCGGACCGGGCCCGCCCGGCAGGCTCGGCGGAGCGCGTGGCCATCGCCATCGCCGGCGACAACAACGCCGATCTCGAGGACGTCGCCGTGCTCGTGGACGCGCTCGGCTTCGACCCCGCCCTGGCCGGCCCGCTGGCCGAGGGTGCCCGGTTCGAGCCCGGAACCGAGCTGTTCGGCGCTGTGGAGCCAGCCGATGAGGTACGCGCGGGGCTCGAGCGATTCCCGCTGACAGCACGCGGCCGTACGGTAGCTACCGCGCGCGCCTGACCTTGGCTGGTGTCGCAGCGATGAGTTTTGGCGGCCTGATCAGTCAACTAGTCGCATCGAGATCAAATCGGAGGTGCAGGGCGTGCGAAAGATCGTCGTGTACGAGCTGTTGTCCCTCGACGGGGTTGCCGAGGACCCAGATAGTTTCTTCGCCGACTGGGACGATGCGATGGACGCCAACCTTGCCGCCGTGATCGCGACACAGGACGCAGTCATTCTCGGCCGCCGTAGCTACGCCGAGTGGGCCCAGTTCTGGCCGAGCAGCCAGATCCAGCCATTCGCGACATTCATCAACGGGGTCACGAAGTATGTCGCGACATCGACGCCCCTCGACCGAGATTGGGACAATG
>Ga0209333_1000569_pt1 | contig 20187 bp, 20 predicted proteins | sample BlaSpr_A8_OM2_O3_FD_187982 | JGI IMG/M metagenome (GOLD analysis project Ga0209333, IMG submission 187982) | Forest soil microbial communities from Thunder Bay, Ontario, Canada - Black Spruce, Ontario site 2_A8_OM2_O3 (SPAdes) (version 2) | ecosystem: Environmental > Terrestrial > Soil > Boreal... | reverse complement strand
GCGATTTCGTTCGCCTTCCCCACGCTCGCCGCTTGGTCAAAATCAATCCCGTTTATGTTCTTCTCGGTGATGATGGTGGTGCAGTTCTTCGTCGTGCTGTTTATTTATCCGGAAACCAAGGGAGTCACGCTGGAAGAGATGCAGAAGAAGCTCCACGTGTAAACAAACCTCAGGCCTCGGACCTCGGCCTTCAAGATTCAACTGCGCTTCCCGCGCTGCGGTTTCGCTGAGATCTGAAGGCAGGGGTCTGAAAACCGACGTCCGACGTCACTCGTTCGTCAGCGAGTACCCCTTCTCACGCCAGTCGCGAATCCCGCCGTCCATCGAGATCACGTTTTTGTAGCCCATCTTCTGTAGATTGTCCGTCGCCAGCGCGGAGCGGAATCCGCCGCCGCAATAGAGCACAATTTCCGCATTGAGATCGGGCACGCGCGCCTCGATGTCGCGTTCGATGATGCCTTTGCCCAAATGAATCGCGCCGGGCAGATGATCCTTGGCGTATTCGCTCTCTTCGCGAACATCGACCAGCACAAACTTGTCGCCTTTATCGATCTTTTTTTTCACTTCTTCGACGTTCGTTTCGCGCACCCGCGTTTTGGCGTCATCCACAATTTTAAGAAAGCGCGGAGGATGTTGGTGGGCCATGACTTCTCCTTGTAATGCAGCGGTACTGCAAACTATATCGTAGCAAGCGACTGAACGTTGCGCATTGCGCAGGACAAACGCGAGAGATAGCGCGCGAAATACGACCAACAACTCCAGCCAACATCATTACAGGCCGTCCTCCAGTTTGGTACGGGGCGTTCCGTTAGGGAATGCATTCTCGGTACGATGGCGAAGATTGCTAAAAGGTGCGTTGGTTGAAAACAAGCCCTCAAACATAGAAAACTTCCTCGGAGTTTCCAGACGCTGCGTGCATGATCCATGCACGCAGCTGACGTTCCCCAGCCTTAGATAACTTCCAGCTTCTCCGCAGGGATTCTCATAGCTGTGGCTTTGTCGATGTTCAAATGCGCTTTCAGCATTTCGCTGGGCACTCGCCTGAGCCATTGGTTTAGCGAAACGTCCATGAACTCTTCCGATGCAAAGGTTTCCAGGAAGACCAGGTCGGTGTCGCCCGTATTCTCGATGTAGTGAGGGGCATTTGAGGGCACAAAGCCGATGTCGTTGGCATTGAAGTCCATGGTGCGAGCATTGTTGACAGGAAAGAACACCGTCATGCGACCTTTGCCCGCAATATAGTACTGCCATTCTGAGGCGTTGGGATGCCAGTGGAGTTCACGCATGCCTCCGGGTTTGACCGTAACCAACGCGGCTGCAATATGCTTCGAAACCGGAAAGTTGCGCGAGTCAACAACGCGTACCTCGCCTCCCTTGCTTGACTTCGTGGGTGCCATCGACTTCAAGTGGAACGTGTATTGATACTTGGACGCGACCTGTTCTCCACCAATCTCCGCCTTGTCCTGCTCCAAAGAATTGGGGAGGTTGCCGGGGAAAATGTACAGAGCTTCCGTGGGAAATTGGTCAATTGTGTTCTGATCCACACCCATGTTTTTTTTCAGCACGTCGGGAGGTGTATGTGCCAGCCACTCCGAGAGCAGCATGGTGCCATCTTCAGAGAAGTTCCCTTGATTGAAGACCAGAAGAAACTCAGTTCCGTCCGGACCAAGGCCTTGAATGGAATGCGGAAAGCCAGCGGGGAAGATCCACAGGTCGCCCTCACTAACGTCGCCCATGAACATGGTTCCGTCTGGATTCATCACCGTGACACGGGCATTTCCATAGAGCACATAAGCCCATTCGTCTGCAGTGTGCCAGTGCAATTCGCGATAGCTACCTGCGGCGAGGCGCATGTTAACGCCTGCAATATCTTTGGAAGACGGAAGCAAGCGCTGAGTCACCTCATGCGTCCATCCGCCCTCTTCCACCCGCTTCTTCACTAGATCGAACGAATACCAGATGGGCCCGACGTCTCCGTGGTCAGTGGGTGGGGGAGTGTTGGAGTTCGGGTTTTCGGCGAGTAGCGTCTTATTCTCCGGTCCAGGGTCGCTCGCGGAGTGGTCGTGCTCCGCCTTTTGCGTGCTCTTCTTCTCTTGAGCATTGGCAGCAAGGCCAGCCAGGGCAGCCGTTGCCAGAGCCACCGAACTCATTCCCAGGAAACTTCTCCTCGAGGGATGTTCCATCATCGTTCTCTCTTTTGAAGGATCGCTCATTGTTATTTCACCTCGTGCTTAGTTGACAGATCTATCGGCGGCCAATCGATGGTCTTAGTCGGTCTCAATCCTTGGTTATGCAACGCCTATGCCAAAGACCTGAAGCGGGAAAATGCCAAATTTTCTAAGACTCCTAGGCGCCATAGACCGATCGAGCAGCAGCCCCGGCAAACTGAACACGATTGCGAATGTCGCTCCGGTCACAGCCCGGACAAACAGCGAGACCCCGAAAATCGATTGGGCACCCGTAAGGAAGGCCCGAGAATGTTCGTCGGACGCAGAGAGTGCCCTGGAAGTGCAAACGCTTCTCTGGAACAGCAAAGCATACGAAGACCCCGTGCCGAACATCTGCACCAGCCGTTGTGGATGCCTATTTCGCAATGGTGAGCCTTCGTGAACAAATCGCCAAGGACGGTTGCTTATGGTATGTCGGCGCCTCGCCGCCGTCCGCTCTGGTCATCAGAGCATGCAAGAGTCGTGCCAATCAGCGAACGGTGTGAGAGGTATACGAGTGCTTGAGTCGCCGCGAATTCTAGGCGAGGCCGGCGATCATACCGCGTCGATATGTGGACATGCGTCGGTCAGCCGTCAGTTCAGAAATGTTTCGACAACGCGTGACGGAGGAATGGCAACCGGCTGACGATGGCTTGCCGCGGAAGGACAACGGCGTACGCCGGGGGAACAAACTTTAAAATCGAACCAATACTCGACAAGTTCGGCTCCCCCGCGCGTAGCGAGTTAAGGGTTCAAAGACGGTATTGGCCAAGCACCGAACCGGCATAGCCCCTTCAAGGGTTCGTCGACATGTTCTTGGGAGACCGCTTCTCCAGAGTAGAGAGCAATAATTTCGCCGACGGAGGAGGCGGCACAGCGCGGTCGAAGACGATTTCCTTCGCGCCCACCTCTCGGCCGTAGAGCTTTTTGTTGGCATCGTTGTCTGGACGAAGAGTCGACCCGGCAAGAGAGATTCCAGCAAATAGTCCTCGCGCACGAGAATATGAAAGAATCTCGGCCCGCAGGGTGACGTCGGTTTCGGCCGAAGCGTTCCGCCCCACCGGACCTGCGGCCGCAGAAGCATCGCCTCCCAGCTTAACCTTGCTGGTAAGGATGCCCTCGGCCGATCGAGAACTCATCAGCAGCAATACGAAGTCGGTCGCCTGCCCGCCCAACTGCAAGCCAAAACTACCACCCTCGAGTGCCATCATGGCGGGAGCACTCCAAGGGCCCTGGAAGTCTTTGCCTCCCCGGCAAGTCATCACACCCCGGCCGTAACTCCCGCCAATTCCAATGGCGAATTTGACCACGGACGGCAAAACAACAACACAGTCTGCCTTGTCGATCACGCTCTGGGGAACGTCGTCGGGAATACTCATAATCTCCTGTGCGACGTTCCCGGCGTTCTCGACACGATCCTCTTCTTTTTTATCCTGCCCCAAGGCGGGCAAAGCAATCATGCCAATCAAAACTACGCCCAACCAAGTTTTCTTCATAAACTGTCTCCTTATAGGCAATTCTCAAACTTGAACTTTCAGGATAGTACCAATGAACCGACGTTTCATTCACGGATTTTTAGATAAAACGTGCGGTTCATTTCGCCAGCATTTCCTTCTGCATCTCCGTCCAGAGATGGTAGTGTCGAACTGAAGCGACTCGCTCCCAAATTAGACGCCAGTCCGTCGGACATTGATCGTAACATCAGCGATTCGTCGTCATTTTACCCGTCCCTTTGCCGGTTCTGCGCATGGAAGTTGGTCCTGCGCCCCAGCGAATTAGTCGTAGGGCTGCCCGTAAGTTGGAGTGCAGTCCTATGACGGACGCGGTTCGCTCGTTATCTCCAAAAGTACGCCAGAAGGTTGCACCCGCTCAGGGCCAGGATCCAGATAGGGTCGGCGACGAACCGCAAAAAAGCGCTCCCAAATAAGGCGCCAGTCTTGCTGGCACTCGCCTTGACACTTGAACTCTTTTCCGTGCCCGCCCATCCTTCCGCCGCATTCTGGGTCCAATTCAAAATGCCGGAAACCACATCTGCGGTCGTTTTGATACTGCTCAATCTAATGAACGCCATATTCGCCTCGCTAGTCTCAAGTGGTTTCTCTGCGATAGCGCATCGCATCACAGAGAAGTGCATTTCTCGTTCCAAAATGAAAAGGGTCAGCGGCCAGAAGGCCTCTCAATCCAAGAAACGGCAAGCATTCTACGGGTGTCCAAGGGCACCGTGAGGGCTCAAAGGCGCAATTGTCACGGGCACGCGCAAAACTCATGCGCCGGCAGTTCGCCCGACAACGCCGAAGACCTGCCGCCAAAACTTTCTAACCCGACGTGGGACGAATTCTGGCGATTCGGCTGCATCATGCCAAGTAAGTTGTTGCGCGTCTCCATCTCTCATGAACTGAGGACTGTTGATTGTCAGCGACACCTTGTCGAAGTGCGGACGTTCCCTCCTTCGGTCGACACGATGTTCAGTTCATGCATTCCTATGGCAGATCCCAAGTTCCTGAAAACGTTGTGCTTGATGCGAAAGCTGGCCTTTGGAGAACCGCGTGCAGTCGGTCAAGGGTCAATTTGCTTTCCCGACAGGAGAATTATTACTGGCGAGCCGAACAACAAAAAAATGTGCTCACATTCCGTGTCTTTGCAATCTAACAAACGGAGAAGAGTGCTGCGGAGAGTTGTGCCGTGATGCAGGCAGCAGAGACGTGGAAATCTCGTATCAATGCGACCATCCGGCATGTCCGTTGACCATTAGCGAGTTCACGGGTCAAAGAGTCCCCGAGCTGACCAATTGATATTGATAGCGGCGGATCTGGCGTCTATTGGCTCATTACGATCCACAGGGGAGTTGGCGACATATGCCGATGCGGCGTCGCCCAAGGAGAGTTCACTATGAAGTTGATTAGACAGAGTTTGTCATTCATTCTTTCAGGTTGTCTTGTTTTGACTACTGCGCCCGCGGGGTTCGCCGCCCAAGGAGATCAATCGGCACCGCAAGTGCCCCTTCAAGCGGCGCACCAAACGCCGGAACAGTTGCAGCAATTGGTTGCTCCAATCGCGCTGTATCCGGATGCTTTGGTTGCTCAAATCCTCGCGGCCTCAACCTATCCCGACCAGGTCGTCGAAGCCGATCGCTGGATGCAAGAGCATCCCGATCTTAAGGAAGAAAAGTTGGGGAAAGAGGTCGACAAACAACCTTGGGATCCGAGCGTCAAGGCGCTCACGGAGTTTCCTTCCGTGCTGGCCAACATGGACAAGAATCTCTCTTGGACATCTTCACTGGGCGATGCTTACGTCAACCAGTCGGACGACGTGACGAGTGCCGTCCAAGAGATGCGCAGGCGGGCGAAGCAGGCGGGGAACCTAAACAGTACCGAACAGGAAAAAGTATCTGAGAACGGACAGGACATTGCGATCGAACCCGCCGATCCTGAGGTTGTTTACGTGCCCCAGTACGATCCCTGGCTCGTCTATGGAGGGCCACTCGTGGCCTGGCCAGGCTGGTACTGGTATCCGGGACTTTACCTTACCGGCCCTGGACTTGCCTTCGGCCTTGGTTTTGGCCTTGGCTTCTTTGGAGGGTTTGGCTGGGGTTGGGGCCACTGGGGTTGGGGGGCTCATGGTGTTTTCTTCGACCACCACGGCTGGGCATCCCACAGCAGGGTTTTCGCGAACCGGGGCTTCAATGGTGGAAGAGGCGGATTCAATGGTGGAAGAGGCGGATTCAATCGTGGCGGTGGGTTCCACGGAGGAGGTGGAGGAGAATTTCACGGCGGCAATCATTCCGGCGCCTTCGGCGGTTTCAACCATGGAGGCACGACCAGAGGATTCTCCGCCCGTGGGCAGTCGAGCTTCGGCGGAGGCTTTCACGGCGGCGGTGGCGGCTTTCATGGTGGGGGCGGCGGTCGCCGCTAATTCCGGTTAGCACTAAAAGGAAGGACAACTGATGATATGGAGAATGAACGTATGCGTACTAGGAATAAGAAGGTGGGCACACTTAGATCGAAGCTTCCCGGCATGGTAGCGGTGGCTGTGCTTCAGTTGCTAGTGGTGGGCTACGCGCGAGCTGGTTTCGCTCAGGGATCGGAACCAAAGACATTTTCATCCCCGGCAGAGGCTTGTCAGGCCCTCAATCAGGCTATCAAGAATGGAGATGAGCAGGGGGTGGATGCGATCCTCGGAACAGGAAAAGAAGCCACTTCATCGAGCGATGAGACTGAGGACAAGCTCGAACACGAACGATTCAGCCAGAAATATGAGGAGATGCACCGTCTGGTCCAAGAAGCCGACGGGAGCACGATCTTGTACATCGGCGCAGAAAACTGGCCATTTCCAATTCCGCTGGTCTCAAAGAACGGTGCATGGTACTTCGATTCGGAGACGGGTAAACAGGAAATCTTGTTCCGAACCGTGGGAGAGAACGAGTCGACCGCCATTCAAGTTTGCGAAGAATTTGCGATGGCAAACACTGAGAGCGCCGCAAAGGCAGCAAGTGAAGACCCAATCACCAAATTCGCCGAACGCCTGGCCCAGACCGAAGCGGCGGATGCCGGCGGCAAAGAGCCCCCTCTTTTCCATGGGTACTATTTTCGAATTGTGACGCAGAATTCCGCACGAAAGACCGGTGGCGGCGGTAAGAAGACCGGAGGCTTGACTTTGGTCTCGTACCCCGCGCGGTACCAGTCATCAGGGGTTATGACTTTCGTAGTCACCATGCATGGGGTGGTGTACGAAAAGAACCTTGGTCCCGGCACACCGACGGTCGCGCCACAGCTAAAAGCCCGTACCGGTTCGAAGTGGCAACCGGCAGCGTCAGTTGACTAGGTCGGCAACCCGCTTGGTGAGCACGGCTGATTGGAGCCGGGAGAAATGAACCTGTTTATCGCAAGTCTCAGGAAAAGAACGTGTAGTCTCGTCGGATTTCTCATCGGCGCTATGCAGATGTTTCTCGCGGCTCTGGCCTGCGCACAGACGGTTTCGTTGCCGGAGCCTCCACAGGTGCGAGCGAAGAATCAAGTTGTGGCGCTTACGCTGCACGCCGTGCATCAGGACGGCCGGGACGCCTTCGCTTTCAACGGCACGACGTCGGCACCCTTACTCCGCATCTTCCCAGGAGACACATTAAGGATCAACTACGCTAACGATCTTCCCGCCAAGTCCCGGGAAAGCTGCGCGGTGAATCCTTGCATGGATATGACGAACTTGCATTTCCACGGACTAACGGTCTCCCAAACGCGCCTCAAGATGACGTGCTCGGGATGTTAGCCAAGCCCGGTGAGGTCTTACATTATTCCATCGAGATCCCACGCGATCATCTTCCGGGTCTCTTCTGGTACCACACTCACCCTCATGGCGAGAGTCACCGGCAAGTACTCGACGGAATGTCGGGAGCTATTATTGTCGAAGGAATGGAACGTTATGTTCCTGAAGTACAAGGGCTTCGTGAGCGCGTGATCGTTGTGCGCGGGCGCTCAATTGAGCACGATCCGAATGCGGCTGAACTCAAACAGCGGGTGGAAGTTACGGCTAAAGGTTGTACTGCAGAGACTGCGGCACCCGAAGAAATCATGACCGTGAATGGGTCGGTTCGCCCGCGCATTCAGATCGCGCCCAATGAGCGGCAATTCTGGCGGATCGTGAATGCGTCAGCGGACCGCTATTTGGATCTCCAGGTCGATGGACAGACCTTTGAAATCGTGGCGCTCGATGGGATGCCCATCGCGTACCACGAACCTGAAAGGCCAACACTCACTGCTAATCATTTCTTGCTCGCACCGGCGGGACGTCTAGAAGCCATCGTCACCGGTCCCCCGCAAGGCACCCACGCAGCTTTGGAGACGCTTTGTGTGAATACTGGTTCTGCCGGGGATCCGAATCCAGGGATGGTGCTGGCGGATATTGTGCCTCGTTCTGCTCAAATCGAGTCAGATGCTTCGATGAAGCAAGCGCGGGCTCTGGATAAGGATAAGCGCCCGCCCGCTTACAGTCCGATTGACGTTGAGCGTTTGAAACAGACTGCGCCGGATTTTACTGTCACTTTCACGGAAGATAAGAACGGTTTCTACATCAATGGCCGCAAGTTTGTCGCTGATGCAGGCCCGATGACGAGCGCGCGCGTCGGGAAGTATGAGCATTGGCGGATTGTCAACGGCAGCGCTGAACTGCATCCCTTCCACATACACCAGGTTCACTTTCTCGCGTACGCGGAAAACAGCACTCCGCTCGCGCAGCCACTATGGCTGGACACTGTGAATGTTCCCGTGAGTGGTTCCGTTGATGTGATCCTGGACTTCACCAATCCTGTGATCAAAGGCATGTCTGTGTTCCATTGTCATCTGCTGGATCACGAAGACAAAGGGATGATGGCAAAGATCCTGTTCGAGTAAGTGGCAAGGCCCATCTGCTCGTGGGGATGAATTGTTTAGCTCCTGCCATGAACAAGTGCTCCACTCAGGGTTTGCTACATTCCGAGATTCCAAGTTGGGGGGAACACCTATCCCAGCCACTGCGGGTTCTGGAAGGTACCGTCAAAGTGATGACTGGTCTTATATAGTTCGTACTCTCCAGACTGGGCGGCTTTGGCGGTCTTCGCAAGAAGGGTGGCGACTTGTTCGTTGCTCATCGGCTGAAAGCTGCGCGCCGCATCCAAGGCCTGCTGTAGGATCGGAAGCGAGTCGCAGCCCGTGATTACGACGCTGGTTGGCAGGTTCATGGAATAGTGCAGGCATTCCGTGGCAGTCACAGTTTTGCTCTGGAGAATGAAGTGGTCTCCCATCGGCTTCATTCCCAGCACACCGATATTCTCCCTGGTCAAAACGGGAAGCACCTCGGTTTCGAAGCTGCTGAAATGATGGTCCATCGCGTTCAGCGGCATTTGGACCGTGTCAAATGTGAATTGATGAGATGACGCCGTCGCCAACATCTTCAGGTGGATCTCGGGGCTCTTGTGGCCGGTAAATCCGATGTAGCGCACCTTCCCAGCCTTTCTAGCTTGTTGGACCGCCTCCAAAGCACCTCCAGCCGCGAAGATGCGGTCCGGGTCAGATTCGCGAATGACTTCGTGAAACTGCAGGAGATCAATACGGTCAGTCTGGAGGCGCTTCAAGGATTCGTTGATCTGATTGGTTGCGGTCGTCTTGTCCCGGCCATCGATTTTGCTCATTAAAAATGCCTTCTGCCGATAGCCATCCCGCAGAGCTCTGCCCATTCGGATTTCACTTTCTCCGCCGTTGTAGTCCCAGCAGTTGTCGAGAAAGTTGATGCCCTCATCTAGAGCGCTGCGCACAATGCGAATGCTTTCCTCCTCTTCCAGACCTGGCCTGGCCAGGTGATATCCGCCAATCCCTATCGCGGAAACCTTCTCTCCGGTCCGCCCGAGGATGCGGTATGGAATGCGGTTTTTTGTCTCAGCAAATGTCGGTTGAACAAAACTTGCACTCATCATGGTGGCGGCGGCAACCTCAAGGAATCTTCGTCTCGTGGTCATTGTTCTCACCTCGTTGCGAACGGTCTCTCTACGAACTCTGAACGAATTCCACCACCATCAGCCAGAGTACGATCTAGCGGCCGACCACTCCTTTGGCACGCTTCTCTTGTGCATGTGCTCTTGCGCTCGCGATTCCATCTCCTGAATCACGATTGAGAAATCCTGTTCCGGCCCCAGTGCGAGTGCTTCGCTATTGACTTGGAAGGCCGCCTCCGTCACCGGTAATTCCAGGTTGAAATTCGAAGCAGTTTCGAGAATCAAGCGAAAATCTTTATTCATCAGGCGCAAGGGAAATTGCGGACCGTAGTCGTTGCGGACGGCTCGGAGCAGCTTCCCTACATGGGCGGGCGCGACCACCGCCGTCTTCGACAGGACGGTCAGAAGTTGTTCACGATCCAGTGCCTGGCTTTCTCCCAATGCGCAGGCTTCCGCAATGGCCTGCATGCCGATGCCGAGCAACGCGTTAACAACCAGCTTTGCCGCCGTCCCGGAGCCGGCGGGACCAAGATGGAAGTACTGTTTAGCGATCGTCTGGAAAATGGGCTCAACCACTGCAAAAACCTCTGACTCGCCACCGCAAAGGAGCGTGACCATGCCCTGTTCCATCACAGGAGTGCTGCCGGAAATTGCGACATCCAGCACATGCATGCCGCGATCCGCGCCCGCGCGAGCCAATTCGCGGCTGGTCTGCGGGCGAATCGTGCTCATTTCGAGAATGAGCGTATCCTGGGCGGCATGGGCAAGAATTCCGTCAGTCGCCAGGTACACTCTCCGTACCGCTTCATCGTCAGTCAGGCAGGACAGGATGACTTTTGCCGTCCCTGCGAGCGCTGCGAGACTGTCCGCGACGGTTGCGCCGTCAACCATCAAGTCTTCTGCTTTTGTGCGCATGAGGTCATAGGCGGCTAGTTTGTAGCCCCTTGCAAGGAGTCGCTGCGCCATACGACTTCCCATCGCACCAACTCCTACCAAGCCAAGCTGCGTTTTATTTGCGTCAATTTGATTCATGATGATGGCCGTCCTCTTCGATAACCGTCGGCGCCTGAGTAATAGCAAGCTGCTCTCCAAAGCCTTCCTAGCCGAGAGCCCGCGCAACTGCTTCTCTTTCTTAGTTCAACGTAAACGATGACGTCCGTGATCTGTCGACAATCTGTACGAAACACGTGTCGAGATCCCGGCGTGTCCGTCCGCCGATTGACACGCGGCTATCCAACGCCTGGTGAATCGCATTCAGCAAGTCCTGGTTCCGAAAGGGTTTGGGCAGGAATTCTACTGCACCCGACTTCATAGCCCTAACACTCATCGGAATGTCCCCATGCCCTGTGATAAAGATAATCGGAATGTGGATTCCCGCCTCAATCAACTCACGCTGAAGGTCCAGACCGCTGATTCCGGGAAGTCTCACGTCCAGAACCAGGCAGTTCGGGCCATCCCCCCGCTTGCTGTCCAGGAATTCTTGCGGCGTCCCGAAGGTCTCGGAGCGCAAGCCAACCGACTTCAGCATGCCCTGAATGGCTGTGCGCACCAAAGCGTCATCATCGATGGCGAAAACGGTGGGCCCATCCAACGACATCACAGATACACCTCCCTTTCGATCTTGGTTACCTCAACGCCGAATATTGCTTTACTGATTGCAAAAGTAGCTCATGCTTGTGTCGCGCAAATAGCGAACTCGCGCGCCCTGTCGAATCTTGCATCGGAGTCGATGCCCTCAATAATAATGTTCATGATCCACCTGCTGCAACGCCGCACCAGCGGCTTCCTTTGGGTCGCAACGGTGGCCATTTTCCCACAGGGAGGTAACTGAGATGTACTAAAATTCGCGATCAGCGAGCCTCAGGAGAATCCTCACAACTTACTTTCGCGTTCGATGAGCGTGTGCAGTACAGTTTGCAGCGTTACATTTCCTTTCCGGGAGCCAACCTCGCCACCTTCGAACTCGATCCATCCTTCATTGAAGCCATCGAGCATTTGAATGCGCGGGGTGGGGTTCCTCATGCCCTGCAATTTGAACAGCGATTCCCATGTCTCGCGCGGCACAGCCTCGACTCTCACCGAGCGGCCAAGGAGATGGGCAAAGGTGGATGCGATCTCATTGGGTGTCACACGTTGCGGTCCTTCCAGTTCGACCACTCTGTGCCCGCTCCACGTTTCCTGAAGCAGTTCGGCAGCGGTACGCCCGATGTCGGCGGTAGCAACCATCGGTACGGGCTTATCGAGAGGTTGCAGGAAGCTTGGAATAACGCCGTTCTTCGCCGGCGTCACGTCCCAGGCGGAGTTCTCCATGAACCATCCTGGCCGCAGAAAAGTAATGGGCAAAGACAACTTTCGAAGCGCCTGCTCGATGATCGAATGTTGCGAGAGCAGGTTCGAGTGGGTTGCCTGCGCACCGATCGTCGACAGATAAACGACTTTAGCCGGACGTGCCGCATCGAGCACCGAACTCAATGTTGCGGCTGTCGTCCGCGCCTCGCGAAAGTCAGTGGACGGATCGAAGTTGGACGGCACCAGCACGAACACGCCTTCGGATCCCTTGAACGCGGCCGTCAGCGACGCAGCTTCGTTGATGTTCGCACCTACGAGGTCACAGCCGCGCTTTGCCCAGGCTTCGCTTTGGCGGACGTCTCGCACCACCGCTCGGACGGGCCGCCCAGCGGCCAGAAGGTTGCGAGCCACTTCACCACCGACGTTGCCGGTGATTCCAGTAATCGCGAACATTTGTCTCCTTTCTTCTTAATCGATTGAATGTGCTTCCACTTATGAGATGACAAAGAAAGAGAAAAGTGACTACTCCCGAAACGCTCCAAAATCAAGTGGCCGCGTGCTCGGTATCGTTCACGCCTGGCTCGAGTTCTGGGCGCGATATCGGCAATCTTTCCACAATAAGATCGAGGAAGGGTGGTCCATCACCCATCCACGAATGCCCGATTCGCGTGAGACAGGGCAGGGCAAGTGCCCGCCCAATGCATGTTCTGCCATGGTGCAGCAAGCGCCTTCACGATGCCTTCTTGCTGGCAACTCTCAACGACGATGAAGGCTTGAGCACGTCAGACAGTCCCATATTGCGAAGTAGCTCCGAGCGAACACGATCGGCCACTCCGTTCACAATCTCAGCTCCGTCGTTCGCAGGGTCAATGTGCACCCGAAAGGGCCGGCTCCCGAATGGCATATCCACCACATCCACAATAGCCTTTGCGACCTCGGAGACGTCGGCTTCGGGAACCGCAGTACGGGCGAAGCCGTCCAAGATCTCTTCCGCAAGCGTCGCGGTGGGCCCTGCGTCGTATTCCTTGACTCGCGCCTCATCCTTCGGCTTGCCTGCATTCGCGAAATGATTTGTTCCTGATGTGTATGCGCCGGGGACGATGATTACCGTCTCGATATTCCATCTCGCCAGTTCGCCGGCGTAGCTGACCGCCAGCGCCTCCATTCCGGCCTTCGCCGCGAAATAGGGCGCAAGATATGGAGGCGTACCGCCCCGAGTACTGCTGCTCCCTACCCAAACGACTAGTCCCTGTCCCTGCTGGCGCAGAACAGGCAACGCTGCTCGGTTTACCCTCTGAGTGCTGAGCACATTGACGTCGTACAACTCGGCGAGCTGCTCCGGAGTGAACGCTTCCGCGGGACCGAACACCATGTGTCCGGCGTTGTGAATCACTACATCGAGGCGCCCGTCTTCGTCCACGATCTGTTGAATCGCCTTATTCACGGAATCCTGCGACGCTACGTCGAGTTCCACGGTTCTTAGGTCAACGCGGTTGTCAGCGGCGAATTTTTTCACGGCCTCGACCTGAGGACGGTTGCGGCCCGCCGTTTCGCGCATGCTGGCGTAAACTGTGTGACCGGCTTGGGCCAGTGCCCGGGCAGTGATCGCTCCAAATCCACTTGAGGCACCCGAAATCAAAATAACCCGCTTCATGACTTCCTCTTTTTTTGTGATCTCAATTACCGTGAACTTTTGCGGGCTTCAGTAAGCAAAGCCGCCGTTCGCGCGCAGCACTTGGGAGTTGATCCATCCGCCGTCCGGCCCTGCGAGGAACGAGACTACGTTCGCAATGTCGTCCGGCTGTCCCATCCTTTCCAGTGGCGACATCTTTGTGAATTCAGCGATCTGATTTTCCGATTTGCCGCTGAGGAACAGTTCGGTTGCGATCGGTCCAGGTGCGACCGCGTTCACGGTTACGTTTCGGCCCCGCAATTCGTTCGCAAGCACGTGCACCAGGCCCTCCACACCGGCTTTGGACGCGATGTACGGTCCGTAGGACGGAAAAGATTTCGTCAGGACACTGCTGGAGAAAGCGACGATCCTGCCTCCGGCAGAGATATGCTGGGCGGCCCGCGCGAACACCAGGAAGGTACCGCGTAGATTCGTGGCGATGACCTTGTCGAACGCCTCCACATCACCTTTGCCGATCGGCGACAGAGGCATGATTCCCGAGTTATTCACGACCACATCCACGGAACCGAACCTCTTGAGCGTTTGGGCAAAGAGTTGCTCGACGTCAGCCGGGTTCCCTACATCAGCCTTAATCGCGATCGCCTCGCCTCTGTTTTTCTTGATTTCTGCCACTGCTTCTTCTGCCTCCGCGGTGTTGCTGACATAGTTGACTACGACTGCGAACCCATCCTTCGCCAGTCGCTTCGCGACGGCCCTGCCGATCCCCCGGGAAGCTCCAGTTACAATCGCCGACTTCTCCATGGACTTTCTCCTTTCATTTTGTTTGTACGGGAAATTCCAAGTTCCGCATTGGCGATGAATCCGAGGTGCATTTGATTTGCCAACTACACGTGTCTTTGTGCTCGCTGGCAAGTGGGTGCATTAACGCGATAAGTTCCGACTTCCCTAAAAATGTCGTGCGCAAAAGTGAAGTTCGCGCAGTGTCGGTGTCGGGGGTCGGTGTCGGGAAATCGACCGATGTGTCGGGGGTCCCACAGTGCACGGATTGATTTCTCGGAGACGCCGTCAGGGAAGGCGAAATTTGGGGGCGCATCCGCGCTAAGGACGACATGATGCGCGTGAACGGTCTTATCTCAAAGAGCGATGGTATCGCCGCGCTGCTCTCCGAGATCACAGAATTCGGCAAATCGATCCGCCAAGTCCCTCTCGCGATTTGTGCGTTTCACTTTGGCAGCGGAAGTGCTATTTGCAGATGACGTGAAGGTGACTGCACCTTGATGTGCCGCCCCTCACTTACTCGAAAGGGATTTGGCACGAGCATTGCCTTCCCTGTGAACAATGGCACGGAGCTCCCAGATGGAGATCGCAGGCATGGCTTGCACACTGAATTTCTAGTGCCCCGACCCTTTCGTTCTGTTCCTTATTGTTGAGTTGAAGCAGTTTCTGCCGAGTCAGATTACGGTCATCTCGCCATTCGTAGATCAACTCAGCGCTTCATTGCGAGGTTCCGAAATGTGGATGGAAGCGAGGTGGATATTGACATGGCGCCATGTGGGGCGCTTGCAAATGCCATCGTCCACGGCAACCAGGAGGACTTTCGCAAGCGCGTTTACGTGGTCTGCCGCTGCACGACAGAGGGAGAAGTCTCAATCACGATTCAGGACGAAAGAGAAAGATTTAACAGCGACGCGATACCAGATCCGACGGCCCCGGAGAATCGCCTCTTTTCGCATGGGCGTGGGATCTACGTTATGAAAACGCTAATGGACGAAGTTTGTTTCGAGCAGGGCGGAACTGTTGTGTACATGCGCAAGAAACCTAACGCCGATCCAGACGCACGGTGAAAGTCCCCATGACGCAAAGACTCGCAAGCATCGTGCTCACTCTGGGGTTGCTGAGTTCTTGTGCTCTAGCTCAGGGCGCCGGGCAAACAACCGGCATGGTTCGGGGAGCTGCGTTCACCATCGATCCAGATGGACGGTTTATGACTTCGGCAACGCTACAGTATCCAGCTATTGTTTCGGGCCGGCGGTTGCAATGCCGAATTCCGATTGTCGGTGCGGCACCGGAAAATGGCCTGCATTGGTGCACGTGTGATGGAGTTCACTTATGGCCACAAGAGCAGCAGGTATGAATAGCACGCGGGCATTGTTCCGGCCCCTTGAAAACCAAATCCAGGAATTCAGAAATATAGTCGTCCATCGGTTGGATTTCTTTCGTGCCATAGCGCTGCGACATCTGCGCAACCATGCTGATGCTGAGGATGCAGTGCAGGATGCGTTGTTGTCCGCCTACGCACACTTGGATCAGTTTAAGGGACAAGCACAGATGTCCACGTGGCTGACCACAATCGTGATCAATGCCGCTCGCATGAAACTACGGCAACGTTCACGGAATGTGCACCTCTCACTGGACGAGCAAGCTCCAGAAACACATTCCCCGTTATGGGAAATGCTCCCACATGCTGGTCCAAACCCAGAGGAGCTATGTCGAAGATCCGAATTTGTGGAGAGGCTTACACATTTCTCGAAACGGCTCTCGCCTTGTCTACTCAGAACGATTCAACTTAGCGCGCGCGATGGTTTGAGCACTCGCGAAATGGCGAGCCTCTTGAGGGTGCCGAGTGGCACCGTAAAAGCGAGGGTCGCAAGAGCTCGCAGGAAGCTCAAGCAGTTCGTGGGATAAACTTCAACCGCTAGCGCGCGTATTCTGACATACCGCCGTCTCTACGGCGTGTCAGAGACGCGGATTCTGAACCTTCGCGGGAGGGCTGCCCACGCAAGCCAAGTCTTGCGAAACCCGGGCGGATGCGATGTGGATCGACCATCATGGCTATCTCTGAATGCCCGCTGCGCAACTAGATCAGATCGCACTTTTCAGCGCGGCGTGTCGCGCGTTCAGCTACCGTTGATCATTTACAAAATGCGGATCAAGGCAAAGCCGGAATATTCACCCCTCGGCGACCAATTCTGCCAGTGTTCGAAATCTGAGCGGATGAAGGCCAAACCGGAAAGTTCAGCCCAGACCGTTGGCTGGGGTCCGAACAGCTACTACAATTCCCAGACGGGGGATCTGCGGTGATTCTTCCTGAGCCCATTCACAAGGCCCGGCTGTTGAGCCTTTCACGGTCGCGTAGTTTGTTTTTACTGTTCGTCCTGGCAGCAACTGCCTGGGCGGTTGATCCTCACACGCTGATCTATCAGTATGGCCACACTGCCTGGAGAATCCAGGATGGCTTCGCGGTCGGTCCGGGAGCGATCACCCAGACGACGGACGGCTACATCTGGGTGAAAACATCGATCGGCGGTTTGACGCGATTTGATGGCGTGAGGTTTACGCCCTGGACGGCTCCGAAAGGTCAGTCTCTTCCAGGCAGCGGCATTAGTTACCTTCTTGGAGGACGCGACGGCAGTCTGTGGATTGGCACCTACGGCGGTTTGAGCCGCTTAAAAGATGGTGGGTTGTTCAACTACATAACCACGCCAAATAGCCCAGGGATCTCCGCCATCATCGAAGACCATGCAGGTACAATCTGGCTCACTCGCTACCGAGTCAATGATGGAAAAGGATCTCTTTGCCAGGTGGTGGGCGACGCTCTCCGATGTTACGGCCAAAAAGACGGAAATCCGGGTAGCTATGGCTTAGGCCTGACGGAGGATAGAGCGGGAAACATCTGGTTTGGGTGCAAAATGCTTTGCCGCTGGGCGCCAGGCTCTTCCAGCGTCTATTTCCGGGAGCAATTGAAAAATCAAAGCGATGGGGTAGTGGCTGTCGCTGCCGGACCGTCCGGTTCAATGTGGGCGGCTTTGGACGGAACCGGACCCGGGCTGGGCGTCTGTTATTACTCCAATGGAAAGTGGGCCAGCTATGTCGTCCCGGGGTTTGATGGCTCTATCGTTCGATCGCAGTTTCTGTTTGTCGATCGCAATCAAACACTCTGGGTCGGAACGGAATCCCAGGGCCTCTATCGCATCCATGATGGGGTTGCCGACCATTACGGAAGTGCGAACGGCCTGTCCGGCGATACCGTGGAAGACATCTATGAGGATAAGGAGGGCAACCTTTGGGTCACAACCGACGCGGGATTAGATATGTTTCGAGATATGCCGATCGTGACTTTCTCTCCGAATGGGGGGTTAATCGGCTCGGACATCAACTCCATCCTTGCATTGAGTAACGGTTCCGTTTGGGTTGGCAAAAATGGAGCGCTGGACATTATTCACGCAGACCGCGTCTCGGCGATTGCCGCCGGCCACGGCCTTCCGGGACAGGACGTGACCGCAATATTCGAAGATTCTACCGGACAAACCTGGCTCGGAATCGACTACACACTAGCAGCCTACAAACTCGGCAGCTTTTTGGACGTCAAGAAGCCCGGTGGCCCCCCCTTAAGTCACGCGGGCCGCACTGGGGCTCTCTCTGAGGACGTTGAAGGCAACATCTGGGCACTGACATATAGCGGTGCACCTGCACAACCCCATCTGCTTCGCATCAGAGGTCGGAGCGTTAAACAGGACATCCGCGTGGACAACGTTAAGCGTCCCATCTTTATGGCGGCAGATCGAAATGCAGGAATCTGGCTATCTTCTACCCTAGGCGAATTCGTTCACTACCGCGATGGCAAGGCAGAAGCAGTTGTTTCGTTGGGAGAGGAGAGGGGGGTTAAGAGTTTTTCAGTCGATTCGGACAATGCCGTCTGGTCAGCAACCGGTAAAGGGCTGTATCGCTGGAAGGATGGCCGGCTGAGCGTGATGGACTCGCGGAACGGCCTGCCCTGTTCCTCGATTATCTCCATGATCAAAGACAACTACGGCTCCTTCTGGCTCTATGCACGATGTGGCCTTCTGAAGATCTCCGCCGCAGACTGGGCAACCTGGCTGAAGTCCCCAGAGAGCAAACTATCGGTGAAGACCTTTGACACGCTCGACGGAGCCCAGCCCAGTTTCACAGTCGGCCAGCCGTTAGTGTCCAAGGCGGTTGACGGGCGACTCTGGTTCGCCAGTAGCGGCCGTGTACAAATGATCGACCCCAGCCACACCTACACCAACGTGATTCCGCCGCCCGTGTATGTTGAAGAGGTGATTGCCGACAGAAAGAACTATCTACCCGGCGTCGGCCTTCGTCTTCCCGCCCTAACCCGTGATCTCGAGATCGACTACACCGCGCTGAGCTTTTCGGTGCCCCAGAAGGTTCGCTTCCGTTACAAAATGGAAGGCCGAGATGCAGGATGGCAGGAACCGGGAACGAGGCGGCAAGCTTTCTACACTGACCTTCACCCGGGAAAATACCGCTTTCGCGTGATCGCCTGCAATAACGACGGCTTCTGGAACGAAGAAGGCGCAACGTTGGACTTTAGTGTCGCGCCTGCCTGGTATCAAACGAATTGGTTCCGTGTGGCGTGCGCAGCTACTTTGCTGATGTTGCTGTACCTCCTTTATCAACTTCGCCTTCGGCGATTGCACCATCAGTTTAGTATTGGCCTAGAAGCGCGCGTCGACGAACGCACACGGATTGCGCGGGAGTTACACGATACCCTGCTGCAAAGTTTTCAGGGCTTGATGCTGCGCTTTCAAACCGTTGACGAGATGCTTCCGGCACGCCCATTGGAGGCGAAAAAGGCCCTCGAAGGCGCTCTCGATCGGGCGGATCAAGCAATCAGCGAAGGCCGAGATGCTATAACCGACATACGTTCCTCCACGTTGGCAAGTCGCGACCTGGCGAAATCGATCACCGCGCTGATGATTAACTTGAATGAAGAGCTTGCGGCAAGCAGCGGGGGTTCAGCAACGTTTCGTGTGCTTGTAGAAGGCTCGCCACGAACCGTGCGTCCGACTCTGCAAGACGAGATCTACCGCATTGCGCGGGAGTCGTTGCGAAATGCCTTCAGCCACGCACAGGCCGGGCATATCGAGACGGAAATCATGTATGGCGAATCTCTTCGTCTACGCTTCCGCGACGATGGAAAGGGCATTGACCCAAGCGTCGTTGAACACGGCGGACGTTTCGGGCATTGGGGCTTGCCAGGAATCCGCGAGCGAGCCAAACACATCGGAGCGCAATTGGAGGTCTGGAGCGAACTCGGAGCCGGGACGGAGGTAGAGTTGAGCATTCCAGGGTCGATCGCTTATGAGGCAGTCCCCACCCGGGCCCGTTTCCGACTTTTCCGTAAGAGAACGAAACAAGAGCATGAGCACCGGTCCTAGCTTAATCCGGATTCTCGCCGTTGACGACCATCCGATGCTGCGTGAAGGCATCGCGGCACTGGTCGCCAGTCAATCGGACATGAAGCTGGTCGGCGAGGCTTCTACAGGACGTGAGGCTCTTGAGCAGTTCCGAAAACACCGGCCAGACCTCACCTTGATGGACCTGCAGATGCCGGATATGGACGGTATTGAGGCGATGGTCGCCATTTGCAGCGAATTCCCGGGAGCCCGCATCATTGTGTTGACGACCTACAAAGGGGACGTCCAGGTTCTACGCGCTCTCAAAGCCGGTGCGCGGGCTTATTTGCTAAAAGGCCTTTTGCGGAAGGAACTCCTCGAGACGATTCGCGCTGTACATGCTGGCCAAAAGCGCATTCCTCCCGAGGTCGCCGCTGA
>Ga0209333_1000567_pt1 | contig 20258 bp, 19 predicted proteins | sample BlaSpr_A8_OM2_O3_FD_187982 | JGI IMG/M metagenome (GOLD analysis project Ga0209333, IMG submission 187982) | Forest soil microbial communities from Thunder Bay, Ontario, Canada - Black Spruce, Ontario site 2_A8_OM2_O3 (SPAdes) (version 2) | ecosystem: Environmental > Terrestrial > Soil > Boreal... | reverse complement strand
TTCGCCGAGCACGATATCCAGCGTACCAATAATCGCCACTACATCGGCCACCAGGCCCCCACGCACCATGCGGTCGAGAGCCTGCAGATTCACGAACGAAGGCGGCCGCACCCGCAGACGATACGGCTGCGTGGAATTGTCGCTCACAATGAAATAGCCGAGCTCGCCCTTGGGCGCTTCGATCGAAACATAAGCCTCGCCCACCGGCGGCTTCACCACCTTGGGGACCTTGCCCATGATCGGCCCGCTGGGGATGCGGTCCACCGCCTGCCGGAGGATGCGCGTGGATTGCCGCATTTCCTCCATGCGCACCGTGTAACGGTCGTATGTGTCGCCGTTCTCGGCCGTCGGGATTTCGAAATCGTACTGATCGTAGCCGGAATATGGCTGCGCTTTGCGCAGATCCCATGCCACGCCGGCGGCGCGCAGCACGGGTCCAGTGACGCCGTACTGCTTGCATTCGTCGGCGGAGAGGACGCCGACGCCTTTCAGCCGTCCCACCCAGATGCGATTGTTGGTCAACAATTCCTCATATTCATCGACCTTGGGGATGAACCAGTCGCAAAACTTCCTAACCTCCTCCTCGAAGCCATCGTAGGTCTCGTACTGCAGCCCGCCAATGCGAAACGCATGCGTAGTCAGACGGGCGCCGCAGTAATTCTCGAAGACCTTGAGCACTTCCTCGCGCTCGCGCAGGCAGTAGAACACCGGGGTGATGGCGCCGATATCCAGCGCGTGCGTGCCCAGCCACAGCAGGTGGCTGGCGATGCGGTTCAACTCGGTCAGAATCACGCGCACGGCCTGCGCGCGCGGTGGCGCTTCGACGTTCAGCAGTTTCTCGACCGCCAGGCAATAGCCCAGGCCGTTCGAGACCGCGGCCACGTAATCCATGCGGTCCACATAAGGCGCGAACTGCTGGTAGGTGCGGTTTTCGCCGATCTTTTCCACGCCGCGATGCAGATAGCCGATCACGCACTCGGTGCCATTCACCTTTTCGCCATCGAGCTTCAGGATCACGCGCAGCACGCCGTGGGTGGATGGGTGCTGCGGACCCATGTTGATCACCAGTTCGGTCGCGTCTAGAAAGGTGGCTTCCGGCATAGAGGATTACTGCCCGCTTTCGATGCCCAGGTTCTCCCGGACCCAACCGTCGTCCTGCTGCAAGATCCCATACTCCTTGCGCAGCGGGTAACCCTGCCATTCCTCCGGCAGCAGGATGCGGCGCATGTCCGGGTGGCCGGCGAACTGGATGCCGAACATGTCGAAGACTTCGCGCTCCAGCCAGTTGGCCGCCAGATGCACGGTGACCGCGGTAGCCGGGCTGAAACCATCCGGGATCATGGTCTTCACGCGCATGCGCTCGTTGCGGGCGAAGCTGTATAAAATGTAGACCACGTCAAAGCGCTCGGCCCGCTTGGGATAATCTACGGCGGTCACATCCACCAGGTAGTCGAAATCCAACTCCAGCTTGAGGGTTTCCAAAATGGGAATGACCTCCTCCGGCTTGGCCACCAGGAAGTTCTGCCCCAGGTACGTCGAAAACTCCGTGATCTCGGCGCCGAAGCGGTCTTTCAGGAGTTGCGTGATATCGCTTTCCCACGGCGTGGTGACCATCACGGCGGGGGGTTTGGGAGGCGCGGCATGGGCGGCTGCGGCAGGTTTGGGGGCGGCGGGCTTGGGCGCCGGAGGTGGCGCCGCGGAGCCGTCGGGCTTTTGCTCGTCAGGCATTTGATTTCCTAGCGAAGATCACTACACATATCACTTGCTTGTAGGGAGTGTCAAACGCGCTGCGCGATTCTCCTCGCGTTAGATGAACAACTCGACCGGCAAGTTGAAAAACCCGGCCAGCTTCTTGGCTTGGGCCTTGCTGATGGAGCGTTTGGCGTTCAAAATTTCGGAGGCGTGCCCGCTCTTCGCAGGCGTCAATGAGGGCGGTATAGAGATCGGCGACGTCGCGCTCTTCGGGCGTGAAGATGTTCCCTCCGACGTTGAAGACCGTAGGCTCGCCTACGGGATCCCGGTGCGGTAAATCCGCCCTGGCCTACCAGATTTCTTCAAGCGTGCCTCTAATACCGTTCGGTACCACGCTTCTAGCGGGCCTTCCGCGCCCTTATGGATACGGCTGAAGTTGACGATCGCCTTTCGGCTGATTCACCCTCACCGCATTCAATACACTTCCATATCGGGAGATCGGGCTCCGTGAAAATGCCGGCCGAGTGCAACTATAAGCTATCCTGGATTGAGATGACCAAAGTTCAGATGGGCTTCCAACTGCAACACGCGCTAGGCGACGAGTTGATGACCCGCATCGCCGGCGCGTATTCGATTTACGGGATCCAAGAAATCACGCTAGCGCCATCGGAAGACAGTCTCACGGTGGAGTACGACGCTACCCGTCTGCGGCCGGCCGAAGTGCACGCGGCGCTCACGCGCGCCGGCATTCCGGTGGCTCCAAAATAGCAACCGGCGGAGCCGGGATGCCAATTCCTTGGAACAGCTCCCAGTCCGCCGGTTCGCGCCACTTCAACTGCTATACACATGTGCAATACTCATGCCAGTCCCACAACTGAAGAAATAAAAAGACTTAACTGTGGTCAACCAGTTCGGTGGGAACCCTTTACTTAGCAGAATTTACGCATTCTTGGCTTCCGTGGCGTGGTGCCGGACGTCCACTCCTTTCACCAGGAAGACCACATCCTCGGCGATGTTGGTGGCGTGGTCGGCGATGCGCTCGAGATTGCGCGCGACAAAGATCAGGTCCACGGCGGCCGGCACCGTGGTGGGATCCTTTTGCATGTAAGCCACCAGTTCCTGATAAACCGAGTCGCGCAACGCGTCCACTTCATCGTCGGCGGCCAGCACGCCGGTGGCTTCCTCGGCGTCGCCTTTCACGAACGCATCCAACACCCGCAGCAGCATGGATTCGACCAACTGCGCCATGCGGGGAATGTCGATCAGCGGCTTGACCGGCGTCTGCGCCACCAGTGACAGCGCGCGTTGCGCGATGTTCACCGCCAGATCCCCCATACGTTCCAGATCGGTATTGATCTTCATGGCGGCAGTGAGGAAGCGCAGGTCCCGGGCCATGGGCTGGCGGAGAGCGAACAGGCGGGTAGTCAGGTTGTCGATCTCGATCTCCATCTGGTTAATGCGGGCTTCGTCGCGCAGCACTTGACGTGCCAGCTCCGGGTCGCGATCCACCAGCGCACGCACGCTACGGTGGATAGCCGACTCCACGTAGCCACCCATCTGCAGAACCTTTTCGTGCAGTTCCTCGAGCTCAACGGAAAATTGTCGCAAATTTCAGCCCCCTAATTCCCTGTGACCCGCCGCTTTACCCGAACCTGCCCGTGATGTAATCTTCGGTTTCCTGCTTGGTGGGATTCTTGAAAATAACCTCAGTCGTATTGTACTCGATCAACTTTCCCAACAGGAAGAAACCGGTGCGGTCGGCGACCCGCGCCGCCTGTTGCATGTTGTGGGTCACGATTACGATGGTGCACTGGTCTTTCAAAGTGAACAGCAAATCTTCAATCTTCGCGGTGGCGATGGGATCGAGCGCCGAGCATGGCTCGTCGAGCAGGAGCACCTCGGGATCCACAGCCAGGGCGCGCGCGATGCACAGGCGCTGCTGTTGGCCGCCCGACAGGGCATAGGCCGACTTGTGCAGCTTGTCCTTCACTTCTTCCCACAGGGCGGCGCGCTTCAGGCTGTGCTCCACCGCATCCTTCAGTGCGCCGTGGAATCCATTCACCTTCAATCCGTAAGCCACGTTGTCGAAAATGGATTTCGGAAACGGGTTGGATTTCTGGAAAACCATCCCCACGCGCCGGCGCAGCGCCGTTACGTCCAGGCTCAGGACATCCTCGTCGTCGAGCAGGACCTGACCTTCCACGCGCGTGTTGCGGATGGTCTCGCTGATGCGATTCAGGGTCCGCAGAAAGGTGGACTTACCGCAGCCGGACGGTCCGATTAGCGCCGTAATCCGGTTGGCGGGCACCTCCAGCGTGATACCGTGCAGCGCCTGATAGGCGCCGTAATAAAAATTGAGATCGACAGCCTTGAGCTTGCCTTGGTGCCCCACCGGCTTCCCGGCGGCCGGACTGGCGGAAGGTAGATTAGCGGTGCCCATGGTCATATCGTTCATTTTTGCACTGCGATTCCCCGCGACAGGATCAGGCGGGCGGCGATGTTGGCTATCAGGACAAGGAGCAAAAGAACCATACCGGCCGCCCATGCCTGGCGATGCCAATCTTCGTAGGGCGCAGTGGCGCGCAAGAAGATCATCACGGGCAGCGACGCAGTGGGCTGCGTGAACCCGCTGCTCATGTAGGCGTTGTTTCCACTGGTGAACAACAGCGGCGCCGTTTCGCCGGCGATGCGGGCTACCCCCAAAATCATGCCCGTCGCGATTCCACGATAGGCCGCCGGCACTACCACGGTGGCAATGGTCTTCCATTTGCTCGCGCCAAGCGCCAGAGCGCCCTCGCGCAAAGTCTGCGGCACCGAACTCATGAACTGCTCGGTGCTGCGGGCGGTAATTGGAATCAGCATGACCGCCAGGGCCAAGCCTCCGGCCAGCGCGGAGTTTCCGTGCATAGGAACAACCACCACCGCGTACGCGAAAATACCAATCACGATCGAGGGTACGCCATTCAGCAGATCCGCCATATACCGCACCAGAAAAGCGAAGGTCCTGCCGCCGAATTCGGCAAGGTAGATACCCGCCATAAAACCGACGGGCAGGCCGATCACGGTCGCGAGCAGGATGATCTGGAAGCTGCCCACGATGGCGTTGGCCATGCCGCCACCCGTTTCGCCGGGCGCTTTGGGCAGTTTCGTGAAGAAGTCCCAATCCACCGATCTCCAACCATTGTAGACCAGGTAGCCGAGCATCAGAAACAAGATGGCAACCGCCACCAGCGCGCAAACGCCCGTCAGGCTCAGCATAACGTAGCTCAGGGTTTTTCTCGAGCGGTTGCGCAACGTCATGGATGGGCGCTCCCGCGGCGCGTGGTGGCGATGATGAGCAGGCGCGCCATGGCGTTGATCACGATCGTGAGAAGGAACAGCACCAACCCGAGGCCGACCAGCGATTGCAAATACAGGTCTCCGGTGGCCTCCGAGAACTCGTTGGCGATCACGGCGGCTATGGTATAACCTGGCGCAAACAGTGAAGCGTGAATGCTAGGATCGTTACCGATAACCATGGTGACGGCCATGGTTTCGCCTAGGGCGCGCGCGAGACCAAGGAAAATTGAGCCGAAAATCCCCAGCCGCGCGTACGGTACTACTGCCTGCCAGGTGGACTCCCAACGCGTCGCGCCCAACGCCAGCGCGGCTTCCCGTTGTTCGGTAGGCACTTCCAGCAACGCTTCGCGCGATATGGAAATGATGAATGGCAATGTCATGATGGCCAGGATCGTGCCAGCCGTAAGATATCCAAAGCCGTAGATAGGGCCCGAGAACAGTGGCAGGAACCCCAACAGCTTCTTCAGGGATGGCTCCACATAATCGCGCATTAACGGCACCAGCGTAAAGATGGCGAGCAAGCCAAAGATCACGCTGGGCACGGCCGCCAGTAGTTCAATGAAGAAGGTAAAAGTGCTGGAGATACGCGGCGGCGCCAGTTCCGAAAGGAAAATGGCGGCGCCTACTCCAAGGGGCACGGCGATCAGCAACGCGATCGTCGACGTGATCACCGTGCCATAAATGAACGGCAGCGCGCCGAACTGGCCGCTCACCGGGTTCCACAGCGACGACGTGAGAAAGCCGAAGCCGAACTTGTGGCGGGGCAAGGCCGAAGTGATCCAGAGTTGATAGATCAGCCCGACGGTAACCAGCAGGATGCTGGAGGCGAACGCCAAAGAAACCAGGCGCGCCAACTCGTCTCCGTTGCGCAGGCGTTGCAGCAAAGCCCGCGCGCCACCGGGAGGAGGCGCGCTTATTGCGGCCGAAGTTGCCATAATTACTTGATCAGCGCAATCTGCTTTTCTTCCTTGGCGACTACATCCTTGGGCAGCGGAGCGTACGCCAGCGATGCCGCGTACTTTTGCCCGTCGGTCAGCATCCAGTGGACAAACGCGACGATAGCCTTCTTCTTCGCCGGGTCGTCGATCTTCGATGGTATCAACAAGTAGGTGAAGGTGGCGATCGGGTAAGCCTTTTTTCCGGGAGCGTTGGTGATGGAAACCCGGAAGTCGGCGGGCATGGTCTTGGCCACGGAGGCCGCTGCTTCCGTGACGCTTTCCAGATCCGCTTTGAGGAACACTCCGGCGGCATTGCGCAAAGAACCGTACGTCATCTTGTTCTGCAGCACGTAGATGAGCTCGACGTAGCCGATAGAGTTGGGAGTTTGCTTGACCACCCCGGCCACGCCTTCATTGCCTTTGCCTCCCAAGCCCACGGGCCAGCTTACCGAAGCGTTCACGCCCACTTTGGTCTTCCATTCCGGGCTGACTTTGGAAAGGTAATCCGTAAAGACGAAGCTGGTGCCGCTACCTTCCGAGCGATGCACTACAACAATCTCGTTGGCCGGCAGCTTGACGCCCGGATTCGCTTTCTGCAGCTCCGGGTCGTTCCACTTCGCGATCTTGCCAAGATAGATGCCGGCCAAGGCCTCTGGTGTGAACTTCAGATCCTGACTGACGCCGGGAATATTGTACGTAGGCACGATGCCGCCCAACACCGTGGGAAAGTGCAGCGGCTTGCTTTTGAACGTGCCGATCTGCTCGTCGGTCATGGGCATGTCGGAAGCGCCGAAGTCCACGGTTCCGGCCGAGAACTGCCGGATTCCGCCGCCAGAGCCGATCGACTGATAATTGATCTGCGCGTCCGGATAGACTTTAGCGAACTCTTCAAGCCACTTGCCGTATATAGGATACGGAAACGTGGCGCCGGCCGCGTTGATCAGCACTTTGGCCTGTGCAACCGCCAGCAGAATGGCGAGAGCGCCAAAGACTCCCAGCCACAGATTACTCTTCTTCATGGATGACTCCTTTGTTCAGGTTCCGAATAAAAGTATCACGGGTGTAGGGCGGGTCTGGGCGGGTCTGGAGACCCGCCGCAGGCGTGGACGCCCGCCCCACAGCATCTTAATAATGCGGCGCCTGTCCCGGCAGCGTGTACCTCAAGTCCAGGAAAAGCAGGCTGTTGTGCGCATCCCGGGGCGCTCCGGCAGCCACGTACCACGGGTTGCGGAAGAGGTAAGAATATTGGAAGATGAAGCTCAACGCCCCATAGTTCGGGTTCTTCCAAAACGTCTGGTTGAAACCGAACGTGCCTTCCTGGATGGTCCGGTTCTGGCTGTTGGCCGATTTCGGATAGCCGTAGCCGATGAACGCATTCTTGGCGGCCGGGTCTTCGCTCACGTCCTTCCCGATGTAGTCGCCGCCGTAGTAGGCGAAGAACAGGGTGTTGTGGGTGGTGTACTCAAAGCCGTCCGTTGTGGAAGAAGAGTGCAGCGGGGAGGGGGCGCCATTTCCCTCGATGATCAGGTCCGGCGCCTGGCCGAAGAGATACCGGCCCGCGCCGTCGCTCAGAAAGGTGTTGACGATGAGGTGGAAGTTCTTCACCAGTTCCAGGTTGAAGTTGGCTTCACCGCCGCCGCCCTCTTTGGTGAAGCTTTGGCTCGTGAGGGGATTGTAGGTTTTGAACGTGCTGAGGACGCCACCGAATTCAATGTGGAAAAGGTTGCCGTTCACCTTCGGATCGAAAGCGATTTTGGCCTGGAAATCGGGGGTCAGATTCGGCGGCGTGAAGGTGGCCGCGCCCAAATCGATCTGCGTGTTGGTGTAAGGAGTGGCCAGCAGGCTGGGCAGAACGACAGCGCCACCGCCGGAAGAACCGCCGCCGTATTGTTCGGCCGTTTCCAGGGCGAATCCGATGCTAACGATATCGCTGGGGTGATAGACGGCGCGCAACTGGGGAGCGCGCGTCCACGGAATTCCGACTTGGTAATTCGTGTCCATATTCTGGGAATAGAAGATGTCGGAAGGCAGCGGGGAGATTCCAACGCGGCCGGGCGTCATCATGCTCCAGGATTGTCCGCCTAGGATTTCCCATTGCCCCTTCTTCAGATCTATAAAATAAAGCCGCATGCGGAAGCTGTTGCTATTCGAGGTTACGCCCGCGTTGGTGGACTGGGTGCCCAAAAAGTCAGACTCCCAGTAGGCCAGCACTTTCGTACCATGAACCAGCGCGTCGACGCGCGCGCCGATGCGCGAGTTCTGCGCGCTGAAGCGCAATTCGCTCAACTTCCCCAAACCCGTCGAGACGTTGTTGTAGGGGGTACTGCCGAAGCTGCTGCCGATGCCACTGCCTTCGTCCGCCGAACGGAAGACGCTGGTGAGATCCATAAAACCCAGAGGCGTAATGGTGGCCGTCCCGATGTGTATTTGTAAGGGCGACGCAGGATCGGTGTCCGACTGCGGAAGGGCTACCGCGGCCGCCATGCTCGGGTGCAGCACGGGCTGAGCGTCGCCCGCCGGAACGATCGGCGTGGTACTGGCCACTTGGCCCAAGCTGGGCGGTTTGGGCTGGCCGACCTGATCCAGAACTTTTTTTTCGTCGTCGAGCGCACGGCGAAGCTGATCGATTTGCGCCTGCTGAGCGGCCAGTTGCGCTTTCAAACGCTCAATTTCAGGGTTGTTGGCAGCGGGTTCCTGGGCGCGCGCGGGCGCCTCTAGGGCGCCGAAAAGGAGCAGGACTCCGCCAACCGTCACAAGTACTCTTCTCTTCATTGAAGCTCCTTATGAGATTTGGGAATTACAGCCGAACGTCCCCGGCGATCCGGAACAGGTCGCAGGCAAGCGAATGTCCTGCGCACTCGGCTTCACTCAGAGTATCGGTAGGCGATTAGCGGCTGATTACGGTATTGTTAAGTTCCGGTTACGGTGGGTCTAGGAACTGGGCGCCAATGCCGCAAACCGTTGATTCGTGGTGGGCGGACGGTCTTGCTTCCTTTTACGGTCCCAGTGATTTCTGCCACGGCGTCGTGGCTGGCATCGACGGCATGACGGTCGTAGACCCCGTACCCGCGGCAGCCGGCGGCCTTGAGCGCTTCTGTACAGCAAAGCATAACCCTCCAAAAACCGCGCAAAACAATTACAAATCGGTTTCGCAATCAGGGTACCGACAAGACATTGTGGGTTGATGACGGAGGTGTTAAGATCCGGTTACGAAGGGTCTAGGTAAACCCCATCTTCACGGCACGATCAGCGGCGAAGCAGGCGGGGTTTGTGGAACGGCGCCGTCCGCGCCGTCCAGGAAGCCGCGCAGAGAATCCAGAAAAGCCCGGCTACGCGGACGCCCGTTGTTGCGATCCAATTCCAGACGCTGCAGAAAGACCAGTACGCCGAGCACGTCGGCGTCGCGGGTGCGCGAAGTGCCGAGGTTATCGCACTCGCTCTCGCGAAATTCTTCCAAGCCGGTTTGGGTGGCGCCAAATATCCGGTTCGCCAGGGCGTTCACCGGCCGCGTTTCGTAATACACGCCGCTTTGCAAAGTGCGTTGCGTGCGAATGAGCGCGTCGAGTGCGTCGCGCACATCGCGATCCACCGCGCCGGGAGTGTCGAACGCCGCGTGCATCAGGCTGCCCATAGCGCCCACCAACAAGGGTTCGTGCTCCTCCAGGAACTCTTCCGTAACCCGGATATCCTGGTTGGGAAACTCGCTCGGGTTGAGCGGTTCGGTGCGCTCGTGCTTGCGTGCCTCCTGCAGAAACGGGCAATCGAGCGGGCAGTCCACGGTAACTTCGCGCTCGTTGCCGCAGCATATGCTGCAGATATCGCCATGCACCCCGGGGCAGAAGCGGCGGGGTTTCCGGATACGGCAGATTGCGCAAGCCATTCCCTTAGTATAAAGGTAGACACCTTATGCACAGAACCAATCTGTTTTTCAAAGTGGTAATCGAGCACGACGACGAGGACCAGCCGGAGCAATTGGGCCGCGAGATCTGCCGGCAATTGATGAAAATTTACGGCGTGCGGGCGGCGGAGCTGACGAGCTTCACGCGCGTGGAGGAGTAGCGACTTGTGGGGCGGGGCGGCGGAAAATCACAGCGGCTCCGCGCCACTCAACGTTAGGATGGTGTTCAGGAACGCCTTCAACTCCGGACATTTCTTGGCCGATTCGGCAAGGTCTTTGCCGCGCAGGATTCGACTAGCATCGCGTGGCTTGGAGTAGTCGTCCCGGCAGGTTCCAGCTCTGAAGATTTCGCGGATGTGGAATGACGGCGGGCGGTTGTGGTTTACGGCTTCCGGCGGACCGGACGGTGCGCTCCGGTTGTGCCCCGCAAGGGCCTGAATGTCACTCCAAAATGGAAGGAGCCAGGCTTCGAAATCATGCTGCGCGGAGTGGGGGTGGAACTTGCCGTTTATTCCCAACCCATGTTTGCATCTTCCGTTTCGCGTCGGCGGCGTCGACAAAGTCGTCCGTTCCGGTGTAAACATCGGTCAGCGCAATCACGGCATCCGATGGAGCCTTCCCATTTCGCAGAAGGCTTTCGACCACCCGTCGAAGCTTTTCTCCTTTGTAGATTCTTCCCTGGCAAGGGAAGAAATCGATGTTGGGCATTCGCCGATCTAGCCTGCGTTTCAGGAACTCCAGCAAATGAGGCTTGAAAGCTTGCTCGGTCTTTCCTTCGACTAAAACTGTGATCTTCATGCACGGGCTCCAATGCGCCCGTTACGCCAAAGCTCATCCAGAGAATACTCCTTCAGCCATTCCCCCAGATCCAGTTCGTCCGCCCTCGTCAGGGTGGTCATTCCCTCTTCGGTCGCGTCAAGGACCACCACTTCCGCAGGCTCTAAGAACCGGATTAGGGTATCCGAGTGGGTCGCGACAATGAGTTGGGTGCGCTGCGATGCCTCTCTCAACTGGTCTGCCAATAGGCTCAGCAATTCCGGATGCAGGCTCACTTCCGGTTCGTCCAGGAGTGTCAAGGCCCTCAGTCCCGGACTCTGCAGTAACGTAGTCAACCACAGGAACCGCAGCGTTCCCTCCGACAATTGGTGCGTGTAGAGAGGTTTCGAAAACCCGCGCTCACGCCAGGCCAATCCCAGCGTACCTGCCGCTACTGGGGGAAAATCCAGCCGCTCGAATCGCGGAAACGCCGCCCGAAGGGAGTCTTCGATTGCTTCGAATCTGTTTCGATCGGTCTCTCGAAGGTAGAAAAGACACGAAACCAGGTCTTCACCGTTTCTTCCCGGCAGCTCCGCGGGCGCCATCGACTGGGGCAGCCTGACCGGTGAACGCGGATCGACATTCAAGACGTGATAAAACGTTGAGGAAGCGAGCCGTCGCCGGAAGTCCTCAGGTTCCTGAAACATCTTCGGGACCTGTGCCAGCGCAGTCTCCAGCGGGTTGTGTTCCCATGTCGGGGGCAGGAGCTTTCCCTTTTCGGTATTGAAGTACCTGACGTCCTGTCCGTGGGAGCTAATATGAAGAAACGGCGCTGGCCGCCCCCTATCCTGGCTGAGCATCTCTTCGCGGATCGCGTGGGCGATTCCCTGCGGGCGAAGCCACAACGAGTACTCGAGCGGATGGTGTCCCAGAACTTCCATTGTGATTCCAAGTCCGAGTTCCTCAGCCTTGTCGTAGGTGAGGACATTCGCCAATCCCCCGAGTTCCGAGATTGACGAACCGAGTCTTGCCTGCGCGGAAGAAGCCAGTAGGGACAATACATCGAGCACAGATGTCTTTCCGGTCCCATTCGCGCCTATCATTACCGACAATGGGCGCAGGGAAAGGCGAACGTCGCGCAAGCGCCGAAAACCTTCAATTGAGAGTTGGCCGAAACGTGCCGGGGAATGATTCATTATTACCTGTCTTATCTCCAATTCCAATAGGCCTGCTGGCCGATGTAATCGTCGTCCGGCAGATTCGCCAGGATCAGGCGGCGGACCTCCAGCGGGTCGATCTCGCCCTGCTGCTGGAAAATCACCTGGCCGTCGATCCCGAGCAGAACCGTGTACGGCACGCCGGCATTCCACGCGGGATCGAAAGCCGCCATTTCGTCGTAAGTTTCGTCCGTGGCGAAGATCAGGTTCCGGCTGGAGGCATGCTGTTCGTTGAGGAATCGCAGAACGCCCTTGCTCTCATCCGGGAAGTTCACGCTCACCGTCACCAGGTCGAACGCCCGTTTGCGATACATGCGGTACATCTTCTGAAACTCCGGGAGTTCCGCTGTACAGGGGCCGCACCAGGTCGCCCAGAAATCCACCAGCAGAACCTTGCCCGTACCGTTCTTGCGTAGCGCTTTCAATTCGTCTAATCCGGCGGGATTGAGCGCCACGGCCTCCTTGGCTATGCGGGCCATCTCCGCCTCGCCGGCCGCCTGCTTATACGCCCACTTGATGGAGCAGCCCACGGTAGGGGTCTTCTCCATCTTTACAGCCTCGCCGGCCAGCACCGCATCGATGGCCAGACGCGCATCCTGCCGTTTGGCAAGCGCTTCACGCTGGCTTGAATCCACGCGGCCCTGGTAGCGCAGCTTGCGCTCCTGATCGAAGACGAAAACATGCGGCGTGGCTGTCGGGCCATACGCCCGCGCGACCGATTGCGTTTCGCCGTCATACAAAAACGGGAAATTGAAGTGCCGGTATTCGGCACGGATCTTCATCTCCGGGAGCGAATCGGCAAGGTCCGTGTAGCCCAGTTCATCCAGGCGCACGGCATTCGGGTTGTTAGGCTGAATCGCCACCAACGCAACGCCGCGATCCCGGTAATCGTCGGCCAGCTTCTTGATGCGGCCTTCGTAGAGTTGCGCCGTGGGGCAGTGTACGCAGGTGAAGACCACCACCAAAACCTTGCTCGATGCAAAATCCTGCAAGCGGTAGGTCTGGCCATCCACAGCCGGCAGGTTGAAATCGGGCGCAGCCGCGCCGATCGCCAATGTTGGCGGATTCGTTGGTGGATGGTCGTCCGCTCGGAGAATGCCGGAACATACCAGCAGAAGGGCGGCGATTATGAGTCTCATTTCTTAAGTATGGCGCGCAGCGAAGCGGCTGCGATCGATGGCCGGAACGCCTTCAGGCAGGCGCGAGTCCGGCGCAGGATCGCCGGCCTGTATGCGAAGCGGCACCACGCCTGCCCACACCGGCAGCGCGTAATCTTCTTCGTCGTCGATGGGAGGACCGGTGCGCACTTTCGCGGAGACTTCGTCGAGTGCCAGAGCCAACACCGTAGTGCTCTTCAGTTCCTGCTCGGTAGGTTGGCGGACTTCATCCCAGCGCCCGGGTACGATGTGATTGGTGAAGTGGCCGAGGGCCGCCATCTTCTCATCCGCGTCGGTGACCACGCGGGCCTGGCCGAGGACCACGACCGAGCGATAGTTCATCGAATGATGGAACGCCGACCGCGCCAGCACCAAGCCATCCACCAGCGTTACGGTGACGCAAAGCTGCGCGCCCTGGCCCAGCGCGCGCAACATACGGCTGGCGGCGGAACCATGGATGTAGAGTTGGTCGCCGGAGCGTACATACCCGGTCGGAATTACGTAGGGCTGGCCATCCGCCACAAACCCCACGTGGCAAAGAAATCCTTCGTCGAGGATGGCGTGGACTTGTGCGTGGTCATAGATGCCGCGCTTAGGCAAGCGCTTCACTTGGGTGCGTTCGGTGGGTGTGTATGTCTCCATTTCCCTTGATTATAAGGTACAGGGCGCGCGCTACCTTCCTAGCATGGGGAAGAGGCGCCGCAAGTCCTCATCGCTGGGCTGGCGCCCGTACTCGCAAACCTCGAACGCCTCCGCGTGACCAATCTTGGCGGCGCGCTCCGGACCGTACCACTTCTCCAGCGCCCGGCGCACGGCCGGCGTGATATCGTTGGCACGGCTCTGCGCCAGCCAACGCTTACGTTCGGCGGGATCTTTGGGCACCGTATCGATTGTGCCATCCACCCACGGCAACCATTCGTAAACCTGCGAGACGTGCGCATCCAGCGCCGCGACTTTCAGATCGAACACGTCGTCAATGCCGATGGCCACATCCGGACGGAACGGCGACGGCTTCTGAAAATGGTCTTCATAGTAGAGGAACACCGGATTCTTGCGCAGCGGCGGCGTATCGGGACAAATGTTGGGAACCACCACCATATACGCAGCGTCCTGCACGAGCACGCCGGTATAACGGTGGTCCGGGTGATAGTCGTTGGGACGCGGCGCCAGCACGATGTCCGCGTTCCATAGGCGTATGCGGCGGATGATCTGCTCGCGCACGGGGATGGTCGGCAACAACTCGCCGTCATGATTGTCGAGCACTTCGTAGCTGATGCCCAGACGCCGCCCGGACTCCTCGGCCTCCGCGCGGCGGCGCTTAGCCAGCGCGCCGCCTCCCATGCTCTGATGGCCGGCGTCGCCATTGGTCACGGAAACGAATTTCACCGCGGCCCCCAGCGCGCGGAACTTGGCTGCCGTTCCAGCGGCGCGGATATCGCAGTCGTCCGGATGCGCGCCGAACGCGATCACACGCAACGGGGCTTCCTGCGCCAGCAGCGCGGCCGCCGGCAGCAGCAGACAGACACCCAGACGGAGCGTGCTACACATCTCCGAACTCGTCTTTCCAGACCGCCTCGCGCTTCTGATAAAGCGCCGTGCGGCCCAGGATCGCGAACAGCGTGGAGATGGCGGAGCGCTCCGCAACGTTTTCCACTTCGCCGTTCTGGATGCGCGTCAGAAAGGCCTCAATGGCATCGTTGGTGATGTCGCGCGGGGACGTTATCGTCTCCACGTCCTTGGGGCCTTTGTGGTGAACCATGCGGGCGCGCGACGTTTCGATGACGCCCTTTGTGCCGGTGAACTCCTCGCCGACGCGCCCGAATCCGGGCGGGCTGATCTGGTTGGCTTCGAAATTCACATGGATGCCGTTGGGGAACTCGAACGACAGCGTGAGATGGTCCAAGATTTCCATGGACGTGCGTACCTTGGTGCCGGCCATGCCGACGGCGCGAATGGGACGCGCGTCGAGGAACCAGTGGAGCACGTCGAAATTGTGGCAATCCTGTTCCACGATGAAGTCGCCCGAGTAATCGCGATAGCAGAACCAGTTGCGCAGATGCTCGATCTGGGGATCCGGGTAGGGCACCCGCTTGAAGGGATCGCCGCTGATCCAGAAGGCGCGGGCATTCACTAGCTCGCCGATCTGGCCCGCACGGATGCGCTTGTAAGCTTCCAAGTAAACCGGACCGTAGCGCTGCTGGAATCCGACGGAGACGTTCTTTTTAGGATCGGCTTTGCGGCTGGCGGCGATGATCTTTTTGACGCCTTCGAGGTCGACTCCCATGGGCTTTTCGCAGTAGACGTGCTTGCGCGCTTCGATGGCGGCGGCCAGCATGCGCGGGTGCTCGAAGGGCGGGGTGGCGATGATGACGGCGTCCAAATCGTTGGCCGCCAGCAGTTTCTCGTAATCCTTGTAGACGGTGGGCTTTTCGATCTTAATTTTCTGCGTTCCGATTTCGATGCGGTCGTCGAACAGATCGCACAAGGCGGTCACGCGCGCACGGGGATCGGCATTGAAGATGGTGGCATCGTATTGGCCGCGTCCGCCGACGCCGATGAGGCCGACGGCGATTTTGGAATTCGCCTGCGAACCCCGGACGGATTCCGGGCGAACGATGGTGAAGCCGGCGGCTAACGCGGCGCCGGTTTTTTCGATGATCTGCCTGCGAGTCACGTTTTGAGACACGTCTTGGGACATGGTGGAAGAGATCTCCTTAGCGGATTATAGCTCTGCACAATGCTACACAAGGTCTTCGGGCGGCTTGGTCTCGGTGGCGTACATGCGCTGGCGCGCGTTGTGGTGGATTTCGCCAAGGTTCAAGCCGGTAAGCGCGGTGGCGATGGCTCCGGTGACGAGCAACGGCAGCGTCAGGGCCAGGAATAGCAAAATAGAAAACTCTTCCGCATCCTTCCGTTCCACGCCGAAAACCTTCAAAGCGATCACGCATCCTGCGTTGAGGAGGCCGATATTGGCAGGCGCGTTTGGGACAACGGTGACCAGCCGCACGATCGCCAGCACCGCGACGGCGTCCCAGGGGGACAGGTCCAACTGGAAGGCCCTCATCAGAGCCCAGTAGGAAAATACCTGCAAAACAAGGTAAAGGAAGCTTACCGGCATCACCCGCGCAAGCGTGTGCCAATTGCCCATGGTATGCAGGCCCTCCACCACGTGGCGAAACACCGCGGCCCAGCGGCTTTCCCGCACCATGGTGCGGGCATGGCTCTTGTGGATCATCACGTAAGCCAGCAGCGCGATTCCGGCGACGACCAACGCTTCCAGCCCGCGAACTGTATACGTCAACAAGCGGTCGAGGTTATTGAGCCGCTGCGCCACGGCGATGAACGACACAACCATCCAGAAGCCGTCGATGAGGCGTTCGATGGCGACCGAGGCGAAGACCACCGAGATCAATTGATCGTTCCAATGGGCCACCAGGTAGCAGCGGATCAACTCGCCGACACGCAACGGCAACACCTCATTGGCGAACAGCCCGACGAAAATAGCCTGCACAGTGCGCAAGAACGGCAGGCGGTCCACAGGGCGGTAGAGCAGGACCCAGCGCCATGCCTGGCAGACGTACACAGATAGGTCCAGAGCCACTCCAAGCGCCACCCATTGCCATTCGAGCTGGCGGACCTGTTGGAGCAAATCGGCGATTCTGTATCTATGGAACACCCAGAACAGGCAGCCGGCGGAGAGCGCGTAGCCCAGGAATTGCGGCACCCAGTGGGGCATTCTGCGGCGCGCGTCCCAGATGCGGGCCAACCGGGTCGGCACGCGGCGGGGGGGATCGGATGGTTGGGAGTGCTCGATCGGTGGCGGCCCCAAGTGCCTATCATAGCTGGGCGCTTGTGCGCCGGTGTGGGGCTCTGGGCTCAGGTTTCGGAGGCGCTCCTAGCGACTTCGGGGACGCGTTTTATAGCATCAAGCGATTCTCGCCGGGATGCAGCTCCCGTGTCTGGCCGTGCCATTCGAATTGGCCGTCAACGCCGGCGGGTAGGGTTACGCCGGCTTCGAGTTTACCGTTCTCGAGTGTCAGAGTCACTGCGATTTCGCCCTTGGGATGCGGGATCGCGCCCGATACATGTGTCAACTTGCCCAGAAACGGCCGGATCGAAACGCGCGCAAAGCCGGGCGCCGCCGAATCGATGCCCAGCACGGTGCGGAAGAGTTCGTAGTTGGGGCTGGCGCCCCAGGCGTGGCAGTCTGAGCGGGTGGGATCGGCTGTCTCCGCCCAGGTAGTCAGGCCGCGCTCGAGCATGGCGCGCCACGGGCCCAGCATATCGAGGTAACGGTCGCCCGCGCCCGCTTTATTCATGGCGGAGTGCAAGTAGTGGCGGAAGTAGATGGAGCACTGCACCAGGCTCTGGTCGCCAGCTACGCGCTCGATTAGATCGCGGGACTCGGATCCCCCGGCGACTCCGGCCAGCACCGCCAGCGCGTTCGACTGTTGCGAGAACGCGCGCTTGGAGGTTTGTGCAGCGGGCGTGTCGGCGAACAGATGGCGGTCGGCGTCCCAATAAAGCCGGCGCGCGGATTCCCGCAAACGGGTGGCGGCCTGGCGATCCTCGTCCGCCAGCACCGGCTTACCCAAAGCGGCTTCCATCTCCGCGGCCCACTGATAGGCCAGCAGCAATTGCAGATCGAGCGGCGCGGAATTGCCGGTGGCGAGCGTGGGTGGAACGCCGTCCTGCCACTCTTTCGTCCAATCCACGAAGTTCCACCAGGGAATGCGGCCCAGCGAGCCGTTGGCCTGCTGGCGTTCGGCAAAGAACCAAAGCACCGCGCGCACGCCCGGCAACATGCGCGCGACGAACGCGGGGTCGTCCTGGTACATCCAGTAATCGTGCAGCATGCCGATCCACCAGAGGGAAAACGGCGGGATGTATTGCTGCAGGCGGGAGGGCGCGCGGCTGTAGGTCGCGCCTTCGGCGCTGCGCGAGGAATCCAGCAGCTCGATGGCATTGCGCATCAGCCGGCCGTCGCCGGTCATGTATAGCGAGACCAGCGCCTGCACGCGCGTGTCGCCGGCATACTGCAATTGCTCGTAGTAGGGGCAATCCATGTAGGTTTCGTGAGCGCAGAGGCGAGCGGTACGCCAGCCGGTGTCGAGGATTTTCTGCAATTCGGCGGAGCCGCCTTCGAAGCGGGCCTTGCGTTCGAACGGATAGCCAGTGTAGGTTGCGTGGAGATCGTCGATAGTGAGCGGCTGGTCCTGCGTTTCGATGGAGAGACGCAGATAGCGCCAGGTACGCCACCAGAGCGGCTCGAGGCGCCGCCGCCGGCCGCCATCGGCGATGAAGATGTCGCGCTCGCCGATGAATTGCTTGCCTTCGATTTCGTTACGGTTGCCCTTCTCGCGGAAGCCGGGGAGCCACAGCGACTCGGCATAGCCCATTTCGATTTGGGCGTCTTTGCCGCCGCTGACGGTCAGTTGCGGATAACCTGTTGTAAGGAACGTTTGGTCGAACAACAAGGCGGCCTTGGTGTGCGGCGGGATCTCATGGGACGGGCTGCCCGATCGCAGCACCGTGATGGGTAGCGGCTTCAATTCCATCGGCGGGATGGAACGCGGCACGAGCATCCACCGATTCGGGCCATCCTGCAAATCGCGCGGCGCGCCGGGGCTGTCCACCGCGGCAGCCGGCCAGCCGGAGTCGTCGAAGCCGGGCTGCTCCCAGCCCCATGGATACAGCCTCGAATCCACTCTGTCGCCGGGGCCGGCCACGTAATAGAACCGCGACATCCCGGGGTCGCGCGGCGCCGGCGAATAGGCCGCGTCGTGCAGGCATTTCCACCGGTTGGCGGTATCGACAATGCGTTCGGCCGAGCCGTCGCCCTGCACCAACAGGCCGGTCCGATCAGTGATTTGGGCCTCGGGCGCCAGATCTCCGAAGTTCCAAACTACAGCCGCCAATAGGTTCTTGCCGGACTTCAGACGAGGGGCAATATCCACCGACTCATAGCGCCAGTGATGCAGATCGCCACGCGCCGGGCCCAGGCTGACTAACTCGCCATTGACATACAGCTTGTAGCGATTATCGGCAGTGACATGGATGAGGAAGGACGATGGCGCGGCGGCCAGATCGAACGTGCGCCGAAAGTGATAGACGCCGTAGTCATAGGGCGATGTGTTGGGAACGGAGACCCAGTGAGCGCTCCAAACACGGGTGAGCAACTCCGGGTTAGCCGCCTCCAAAACAGGAAAAAGCAACCACAGATGCACACAGATGCACACAGATAGGAACGGTTTTATCCGTGTCCATCCGTGTCCATCTGTGGTTCCGTTATGCATAGCTCGTTACGGCGGCAGCGTTCTTAGCGCCGCGTTCCCGCGCGGCGCGTTCCTGGTAGCCGCTTTCGCGGAAGGCCTTCAGCGGCTCGGTGGGAACGCCGTTGGCCTTGCGCCATTCGCGTATAGCCGGGCGCACGTCCGTGGCAAAGGCTTCCTTCAGGCACTCTTCGGCGTACACCAGTGCGGACTTGTTCTGATGGCTCGCCAAGGCTGCGTGGTCCACCAGGGCGGCCTTCGCGTACAGTTCCTGCGCGGTAACGGCGGTCTGAATCATCTCCTCGATCTTGTCTTTCAGGTTGTGGCTCTGATCCACCATATAGGCGATCTCGGCGCGCCGGCCGGTCTCCCATTCGAACAGCGCGATCTCGTGGAAGATGCGGAAGACCTGGTAAGGATCGATTGACCCCAGCGTGAGATCGTCGTCGGCGTAGCGGCGGTCGTTGAAATGGAAACCGCCCAGCATGTTTTCCGAAAGCAGCCAGGCCACGATCTGCTCGATGTTCTGGGCCTGGTAATGGTGCCCGGTATCCACCAGCACCTTGGCCTGCGGGCCGGCGTTGCGCGCCATTAGCAGCGACATCCCCCAGTCGGCGATATCGGTGTGATAGAAGGCCGGTTCGAAGGGTTTGTATTCGATCAGCAGGCGCTGGTTCGGTTCCAGATTGCGATGCGCTTCCACCAAGCCTTCCTCGAACCAGCGGCGGCGATGCCGGATATTGGCCGTGCCGGGATAGCTGGAGCCATCCGCGAACCATAGCGATATGTCGCGGCTGCCTGTAGCGCTGGCTATTTCGATGCAGTCGAGAATGTGTTGCAGCGCCGTGCGTCGGATAGCCGGATCGGGATTGCCCAGCGAGCCGTGTTTATAAATCTGCTCCTGGAAGACATTCGGATTGATGGCGCCGATCTTGACGCCGTAGCGCTCGGCCATGAGCATGACTTCCGGCACGCTGAACTTGCCGTCC
>Ga0209333_1000566_pt1 | contig 20268 bp, 18 predicted proteins | sample BlaSpr_A8_OM2_O3_FD_187982 | JGI IMG/M metagenome (GOLD analysis project Ga0209333, IMG submission 187982) | Forest soil microbial communities from Thunder Bay, Ontario, Canada - Black Spruce, Ontario site 2_A8_OM2_O3 (SPAdes) (version 2) | ecosystem: Environmental > Terrestrial > Soil > Boreal... | reverse complement strand
CTGTGCCGCTCCTGGCGATGGCCGCGTCAACCAGAACGGCGCGCGGAATGCTCGCCATCGTGGCCCTCTCGCCGGCTCCCTACCTGTTCATGGCAAGCGCTAATCCGAGCGCGGCCGGCGCGGCGATCCTGGTGGCCGCCGTTCTCGCCGGTACGATGGCGTTGCCTACGGAACACTCTGGTGCTGGCGGCCGCAGCCGCCAAGAAGCTCCTATAAGGCAGACAGAGAAACCCGTCCGTGCCGCGCATGTGAATCAGAGCCGGGTCGAACCTGTCGTCACACCCGCCGCGCCGATCGCCGACCATGCTCTCTGAGATAGGGATGGCCACCAGCAGAAACTCCAAAAGGCCACTCGCGCCGTTCGGGCTCACGCCCAGTTGACGCTCGATCCAATGCTCCGGCAGCACCCGGATTAGAATCCCGGCCGCTATCGAAATCGACGCTGCAACGGCGCGAAAACGCTGGTTTTGTTCAGAAGCTTCTCGCAGAAGCCAGCTCATATTCTATCGACCTCATGAGTATAGCGATGGGAGGAGGCTCATCTTTACAGGGAAGGGGGCGCGCCTTTTCCCCGGCAGTTTACGCTGGGTTCACGATCAACCTCTACGCCGTAACCGGCGGCACCAGCGTCTTCAAGAATTCGTGCGCCACGCGGAAGCCGCGCTTGTACTGTTCCGTGAAATCGCGTTCGCTGTAGGGCGGATAGAAGAACTCGTCCTCGTTTTCGATGTTCATGGCCCCGCTGTATCCCACTTCCGCCAGCACCGAGAAAAAGCCCTTCCAATCCATCGAGCCGTAACCCGGCACCCGGAAACGCCACCAGTTCGCGCGATTCACCGGCTGAATGCCCGCCCGCCGCACCACGTGCCAGAGAATTTCCGTGTCCTTCAAATGCACGTCGTAGATCTTATCCGCGAACTCGCGCGCCGCCTGCACGGGGTCCATGAATTGCCAGATCAGGTGCGAAGGATCGAACTGCAGTCCCACGTGCGGGCTGTTCCCAAATGCCTTGAACAGAGCTTCCCAACCCACCGGCCCGGTGGCGATGTTGGGCCCTCCGGCGTAAGGCTCCCACAGCACGCGAACCTTATACTTCTCGCACAACGGAAAATACTTTTCCGTGTAAACGCGCACGATTTCGTCCACCTGCTTGGCCAGCGGCTCCCCCTTTATAGTGCCGGACTGCCCGCCGATGTTCGGGATTCCCAGCTTGCCGCACAACTCGATGCACTTGGCGGCGTATTCGTTCTGCTTGGCGCGCCGCGCCGGATCCGGGTCGATGTGGTTTCCGTCCACCGCCAGCGACGAAACGTAGATCCCCGCGCGCTGGATCTTGTCTTTCAGTGCCGCGATCGCGGCATCGTCCAACCGGCCGGGATTCAGCCGCAATTGCATGCTGGTGAAGCCTTCGGCCTTCACGAACTCCAGGTTGGCGTCGGAATACTCGCACAAAACGCCCAGCTTGGGTTTCCAGGTCTGTGTGCGGGCGCGCTGGGCCTGCGCGGCAGCCACGGCCGGCAAGGCGGCCAGAATGGTGCGTCGGGTAATGGTCACGACCCCGACAATACCACGTAGCGCATGCACCCCTGCGTGCAACGGACTCTAATCCTAATCCATCCTCCCCGATCCGCCGATAAGATATCAGGAAACGTTATGCCCGAACTTCTCGCCCGTCCGCAAGCACCCTGGGCCCTACGCCTCTTGCCGCCCTTCCCGGCGATCGCCCAGCGCGTTCTCGCCCTTGTCAGCCACGAAGATGTTGCCGTCAAGGAACTCGGCGACCTCGTCAAGATGGACCCGTCCTTCTCCGCGGAATTGCTTCGTTTTGCGAACTCCGCCCTGTTTGGCGTGCGCCACGAGGTCAAGAGCGTCTCACAGGCAATCGTTCTGATGGGCCTCGACCGCATCAAGACCATGGCCACCCTGGTGGCCGTCAATCGCATGATCCGGTCCTCGGTCCGCATAGCGGCGCTGCGCAAGGTGTGGATCCACAGCCTGGTCACCGCGTTGATCGCCGAAGAGGCCGCGCGCGTCACCGGACTGTCTGCCGACACCGCGTATACAGCCGGCCTGTTGCATAATCTGGGCACCCTCGGCTTGATGTCCGCTTATCCGGAGGAATACTCCCGGATGCTGGAAGTCACCCAGGAATTCGGATTTAATCTGCTGCAGACCGAGCGGGATCTTTTCGACATCGACCATTGTCTCGCGGGGTGCTACCTCGCCCAGGATTGGGACTATCCCGACGAACTGGCCGCGGCCATCGCCGTACACCACGAAGATCCGGTCCCCAAAGAAGTCAGCCTGGACAACGTGGTGAAGGTGAGCTGGCGCCTCAGCGACGCTCTCGGCTATGTGGCATTCCCGCCCGAAAAGCGTTGGTCCTATGGCGAGTTGGTCGCCTTCCTGCCCAATGCCTCGTCGTTTGCGCATGGCAAGTCGCCTGAAGAGTTCAAAGCCGCCATCGACAAGCGCTTGGCCGCCGCCCCCGTTTAGCGAAGCGGATCGCGGCGCACCCCGTGCCGGACGCGAACGTCAGGGAGAGGTTCTGCCGGCCGGTTGTCCAAAACGGTTAAGCACTCCGTGACACCGAAAGCCCTCCTACCGCGTCCAATCATTAGGTATACTCAAAGGTAAGGATGGTTTCCCGGATGCCTCAGAAGCGGCGCTCGTTCCTTTTGTTCCTCGGCCTCATTTTTCTATGCTCCCTGATCGGCGGTATCTTCGGACCCCAGGTTCAGGCAGCCGCCACCATAACGGATGGCGACGACATCAGCGCCGGCCTGAGATCGTTCACCAACGTCTACGGCTTGGTGGAACAGAACTTCGCGGACAAGGTGGATCCCGACAAAGCGATCTATAAGGGCGCCATCCCGGGCGCGCTCCGCACGCTCGACCCGCATACCAATTTCTTCGATCCCCGCGATTACGAGCTCTTGCGCGAGGACCAGAAGGGCCACTACTTCGGTGTTGGCATGCAGGTGCGGCCTTTCAACGGCAAGACCATCGTGGTCGCGCCGTTCCCCGGCTCGCCGGCTTACCGCGCAGGGCTCCGGCGGGGCGACATCATCATGAAGGTGAACGATAAGCCCACCGACAACCTCAGCACCACCGAGGTCGCCGACCTGCTCAAAGGTCCGCGCGGCACGCAGGTCACCGTCGTGGTTTCACGCGAAGGCAGCGATCAGCCCGTCTCGTTCAACATCATCCGCGACGAAATCGCGCGTTTCAGCGTGAAAAACGCCATCTGGCTAAAGCCCGGCATCGCCTACATCTTCATCGAGCAATTTGACGAAAACACCAGCAAGGAGCTCGAAGACGGCCTGAAGAAGCTCGGCGAGAACAACATCCACGGCTTGGTCCTCGATTTGCGCGACAATCCCGGCGGCCTGCTCAACGAAGGCGTCGCGGTGGGTGACAAATTCCTGCAAAAGGGACAAACCATCGTTTCCCACCATGGCCGCTCTTCGCCGGAAAAGGTTTATACCGCCAGGAACGGGAACCATGGGCATGACTATCCCATCGTCGTGCTGGTGAACCGCTCCTCGGCTTCCGCTGCGGAGATCGTCGCCGGCGCCTTGCAGGATCATGATCGCGGCTGGATTTTAGGCGAGACCACTTTTGGCAAAGGTTTGGTGCAAACCGTCTATCCGCTCTCCGAAAACACCGGCCTGGCGCTCACCACGGCGCACTTCTATACACCCAGCGGCCGCCTGATCCAGCGGGATTACACCAACAAATCGTTCTTCGATTACTACTATCACAAGGACGAGCCTAAGGACATGCAGGACGTGAAAATGACCGATAGCGGCCGGACCGTCTATGGCGGCGGCGGGATCACCCCCGACGAGAGATATGCGCAGCCTAAGTTCGACCACCTGCAGACCGAGCTTGCGGTGAAGTCGGCGTTCTTCAACTTCACGCGCTACTACTTCGGCCAGCACGACGCCAAGCTACCCAAGGGATGGTCCCCCGACATTGTCACGCTGAACGAATTCCACGACTATTTGTTGAAGCAGAACTACGATTTCACGGAAGCCGAATTCACCCAGGATGCCGATTACATCAAGCGCCTCCTCAAGCGCGAAATCTACATCACGGCCTTCAACCTCGATGAAAGCGAGCGCGTCGGCGTCGAAACCGATCCGGAAGTGGAACGCGCCATCGACGCCATGCCTAAGGCCAAAGCGCTGGTGGATTCGGTGCGCAAAGTCATCGTCAAACGCATGCAACCGGAGGAGCCCGCACTCGCCAGGTGAAAACGGCCGCCCAGATCGTCGTCCTGGATGCCGGGGGCCAATATTGTCATCTGATTGCGCGCAAAGTTCGCGATCTCGGAGTCTACTCCGAAGTCCGCACCAGCGAAACTCCGGCGGTCGATTTGGCCGGCGCCAGGGGCCTGATTATCTCCGGCGGGCCCAGTAGCGTCTACGATCCAGCCAGCCCTACAGTCGATCCCGCCATTTTCCTGAGCGGCGCGCGCGTGCTCGGAATCTGTTACGGCCAGCAGCTCATGGCCCATCTCCTGGGTGGAACCGTTCAATTGGGCGTCAAGGGTGAATATGGCTTGGCCACTTTGGATCTGCCTGCGAACGGCGCCTCAACCAGCGCGCTGTTCGATGGCATCTCCGGCCCGCAGCAAATCTGGATGAACCATCGCGATCTGGTCAGTGCCGTGCCGCCTGGTTTCTCCGTCTTGGCGAGCACCGCTACCTGCGCCATCGCCGCCATCGAAGCGCCCGCCCGCGGCCTCTACGCCGTGCAGTTCCATCCGGAGGTCGCGCACACCACTCGCGGTCGCGATATCCTGTCCAACTTCCTGTTCGGCATTTGCGGCTGCCTGCGCGATTGGGATCCGCGCCATCGCATACCCCAGATCGAAGACGAGATTCGCCAGTGCGTCGGCGATCGGAATGTCTTCTTCTTCGTCAGCGGAGGAGTCGATTCCACGGTAGCGTGCGCGCTCTGCCAGCGCGCCCTCGGTCCGGAACGGGTGCAAGGAGTCTACGTCGATACCGGCCTGATGCGCGAAGGCGAAACCGATTCCATGCGCCGCATGCCGGGCCTATCGGTGGAGTCCGCCGAAGACCGGTTCCTGGCCGCGCTTGCCGGCGTGCGCGACCCCGAACAAAAGCGTCACATCATCGGCGAAGAGTTCGTACGGGTGCAGGAGCGCATCCTCGAAGCCCGCCATCTGCTGGATGGCCGCTGGATTCTCGGGCAGGGCACCATCTATCCGGATACCATCGAATCCGGCGGCACCGAAAAGGCTGCCGTCATCAAGACGCACCACAATCGCGTGCCCGGCATACAAAAGCTAATGGACGCCGGCCGTATCGTGGAACCTCTGCGCTCCTACTATAAGGATGAAGTGCGCGAGATCGGCCGCGAGTTGGGGCTGCCTGCGGAGCTTCTCGACCGCCACCCGTTTCCCGGACCGGGCCTGGCCATCCGCTGCCTGTGTTCAGAGATCGACGCTGGCCTGCAGGCCACCGCCGAAGGCTATATTTTGCCGCTTCGCTCCGTCGGAGTGCAGGGCGATAGCCGGAGTTATGCGCAGGTGTTATGTATCGACGCGATCGATCACGCCCGACCCCCCGATCTGATCAATCGCATTTTCGGTGTCAACCGCGTGATCGCTTGCGTGCGCAGTACGGCCCCGCTGCCGGAACTGTGCGTGCGAATCAGCGCCCTCACACCCGAGCGCCTCGCACGCCTGCGACATGCGGATGCCATCGTGCGGCGCCTCTCGCACGCCAGCGGTTTCGACCGCAGCATCTGGCAATTCCCGGTGGTCCTGATTCCTCTCGGTACCGCGGGCGCGCCGGACTCGGTAGTACTCCGTCCCGTCGATTCCGTGGATGGCATGACCGCCCAGTCGGTCGGCATGCCCTCCGGCCTGCTCGACTCTATCGCGACCGAGCTACTCTCGGTCCCCGGTGTGAGTGGAGTATTCTACGACCTAACTCACAAACCCCCCGCCACCATCGAGTGGGAGTAGGACAGGCTTCTTGCCTGTACACTTCTTACTCAACGATAGCCTGCATCACGGCATTCTCGAAGTCTCTCTGCACAGACGAAACCTGCGTCTGGATCATGACGATGGTCACCATTTTCTCCCGCGGGTCGATCCACGTCTGTGTGCCATAAGCGCCGTCCCAGCCGAAACTTCCAGTGGAGACGCGCAGACCCGCGGCCACACTGTCCTCGACGATGCCCACCAGTAGGCCATAGCCCATGCCGTGCGCCGGGCGTCCCAGCTTGCCATTGAACATATCGCCCACTTGATTGGACTCCATCAAATCCACCGTCCGCGGACTCAGCAGGCGGCTCCCGTGCAGTTCCCCGCCATTCAGCAGCATCTGCGCGAACTGCAGGTAGTCCTCCGCCGTGGACATCAGTCCCCCGCCGCCGGAGAAATACGTCTTCAGGGAGAAGCCGTCCTGATTCTCCGCCCTCATCAAACCATTGGGACTCTTGCTATAGAGTGTGGCCAGGCGCGGTCGCCGGTCGTCGGGAGGATAGAAGAAAGTATCCCGCATCCCTAGCGGCTCAAAAATGCGCGTGCGCAGGAATTCGTCGTAAGTCTGCCCGGACACAAGTTCCACAATGCGCGACAGCGTGTCGGGGCCGGCCAATCCGCTATAAGCCCATTGCGTACCCGGCTGGAAGTCGAGCGGGACCGCTGCCAGCCGGGGTACGTAAGCGGCCAGCGTGTCGCCCGCGGCCGGCCGCGGAGGGCCCGCCTTCGACCCGACGCCGCCGGTCATCAGGCCATTGGTGTGCGTCAGCAGGTCGCGGATGGTTAGGTCGCGATCCGCCGGAACCAGGTAGAACTGGCCGCTGGCGCCTCTTGCCACAGCCACTTTGGAGTCCTTGAATTCGGGCAGAAACTTCGATACCGGGTCGTTCAGCCGGAGCTTTCCCTCTTCCAGCATCATCATCACCGCCACGCCGGTGATGGGCTTGGACATGGATGCGATCCGGAAGATGGCGTCCTTCTGCATGGGACGCTTCGATTCGATGTCCATCAGGCCATGCGCTTCGAAGTGGACCAGGCGTCCGCGCCGGGCCACCAGCGTCACGGCGCCCGAGATTTCTCCCGCGTCGATGTGACGCTGGATGGCCTCGTGGATGCGCCGCAATCGCTCCGAGGACATGCCCGCGTCCTCCGGTTTGCCCGTGGGGAGGTCCGCCGCGGCCAGCGTCGCGGCAAGAATTGCAATCGGCAACAGAGAGATCGGATGGGTGGTTTGCATGTTCTTCATTCAGATTAACCTGTCCTACACTGAAGAGTATGCTGAAACGCGTGTGGATTCTGTTTATCTGTCTTCCCGCTTTGCTGCCGGCGGCGCTGCTCCGCATCGAGGTCTCCGAGCGCACCGACGTACTGGACGGCAAGCCTTTCGCCTCCGCGGGCCCTTACGAGCGCATCGTCGGCAAAGCGTATTTCGCGGTGGATCCCAATCTGCCCGCCAACAAGATCATCGCCGATATCGCCAAGGCGCCGCGGAACGAGGACGGGCTGGTCCCGTTCTCGGCGGATTTCTATTGTCTGAAGCCGCGCGATCCCCGCCATGGAAACCATGCGGTGCTATTCGAGGTATCGAACCGTGGCGGCAGGGCCATGCAGAGCTATTTCGGCGGCGACTTCCTGATGGAGCAAGGTTACACTCTGGTGTGGCTTGGCTGGGAATTCGACGTGCCTCCCGGCCCCGGCATGCTGCGCCTATACGCGCCGGTGGCGCAGGGCATCACGGGGCTGGTACGCTCCGAAATCATAGTGGATCACAAGGCGATGCGGCAATCCCTGGGGGACCGCAGCCAGCTTGCGTATCCGGCGATGAACCCGGACGATCCTGGCTTGACGCTTACCGTGCGCGAGCATGCCGACAGCCCGCGCCGCGCGCTCGCGCGGGACACATGGCACATCGAAGGAGGCACCCACATCGTGATGCCGGCGGGCTTCGAACCCGGCAAGATCTACGAACTGGTGTATACGTCCAAGGATCCGCCGATCGTGGGGCTGGGTCCGGCGGCGGTGCGCGATCTGATCTCGTTCTTTAACTACGGCATCCCGAACGACACGATTTTAGGCGATCAACACGACTACATCAAGCGGGCGTACGGGTTCGGAATTTCGCAGAGCGGCCGTTTCCTGCGGACGTTCTTGTATTATGGCTTCAATCAAGACGAACACGGCCGGCGCGTTTTCGACGGCATCATGGCGCACGTAGCCGGGGCGGGGCGGGGAAGCTTCAATCACCGGTTCGCGCAGCCTTCGCGCGACGGGCACCCGTTTCTGAACACGTTTTATCCGACCGATATTTTTCCGTTCACGGATCTGGCGGAGACCGATTCCGAAACCGGCATCACGGACGGCCTGCTGACGCATGCCACGCCGCCCGCCGCCGTGCCCAAGATCTTCTACACGAACACTTCGTATGAGTATTACGGGCGGTCGGCGTCGCTGATCCACACCACGCTCGATGGCGCGGAGGACGCGCCCCTGGCGCCCAACACCCGCATCTATTTTCTGGCCGGATGCCAGCACGGGCCCAGCTCGTTTCCGCCGGAGCGCTGGGAGGCGCAGAACCTGCAGAACCCCAACAATTACGAGTGGAACCTGCGTGCGCTGCTGGTGGCGCTGGACGCTTGGGTGCAGTTCGGCGAGGAGCCGCCGCCGTCGCGTTATCCGAAGATCGCCGACGGCAGCCTTACGCCGCTGGCGGCGGTGGCGTTCCCGAAGGTGCCGGGCGTGCAGTTCCCCACGCGCATCCAACAGGCTTGGCACGTGGACTACGGCGAAGAATTCCGCAGCGCTGGGATTGTGACGATTGAGCCGCCCAAAGTGGGCAGCGCGTTTCCCATGCGGGTACCGCAAGTGGATGCGGACGGCAATGAAACGGCGGGCATCCGCATGCCGGCGACAGCGGTCCCGCTGGCGACGTACACCGGATGGAACCTGCGCTCGGCGGGCATCGGCGCGCCGGACGAGTTACACAGCATGACGGGATCGTTCATTCCATTCGCGCGCACCAAGGCTGAACGGGTGAAGACGGGCGATCCGCGGTTGTCGGTCGAGGAGCGATATGCCAGTAAGCAGGCGTATCTGGATAAGGTCCAGGCCGTGGCCGACGATCTGGTGAAGGGGCGGTATCTGCTGGAGCGGGATGTGCCGCTGGTGATGGCGCGGGCGTCGGCAGAGTGGGATTTTGTGATGAAGTGAGCGCGGCGGCCAGGCGGCATATGTCGGAACATTCGCCGCAGACTATGCTATTGTGAAACCAATGGCAACCGTTCCACATGCGCGGGATCTCACGGTCGAAGAGGCGCTCGGCGCGGCTGGAGTGGCCCGTATTCTTGGCATGCACCGGCGGACCGTTGAACGGCGGCGGCGAACGCCGAAAGCGCCGCGACCCCTCGACGTGCAACGCGAGGAAAAACTCCACCGCATCTGGCGTGAACTCACCGCCTTGTTCACTACGGAAAGCGCCATCCACTGGATGACACATCCGGTGCCTGCCTTGGAGGATCGCCGGCCAATCGATCTGATGGCCGAGGACGGCGGGCTTGATCGCGTCCTCGAAGCGATCGGTCGAATGAGTTGGGGCATCCCAGCCTGATGCCAGACTTGGGTAAGTATTTCCGGACGGCGCCGGCGAGCGAGTTCTCGGGAACCGTCTATCGCATCTGTCCTTACCGGTACGGGGGCAATCTGGTTTCGATGCGCCGTTCCTTTCTGCACGGCGCGCGTTACAACATACGCGGCTACTTCGGAACGCTGTACACATCGCTTTCCAAAGAGACTGCCCGGCGCGAAATGGCTAAGTATTTCACGGTCGCACCGAGGGACGGGTTTGTGGAAGCGTCCATCTTGATGCGCCTCAGCCGCGTGCTGGACCTGACGAATACAAGATTGTTGCGCCATGCCGGGATCGCGCGGGCAGAGTTGATCGGAACACGCTGCTTAATCACTCGTGAGATCGGACTGCGGGCATGGGAAAATGGTATCGAAGCGCTGCTGGCCCCTTCGGCCGCGCATCCCGCGGGTTGCAATCTTGCAGTGTTTCTCGACAACCAGCGGCCCTTATGGAAGATCGCGCTCACGCGCATTACGGCCGGTGAAGTATGAGTGGAGCGCCGACTCAGTCGAAGTCGGTGGGCCACCGCGGATTCCGGTAGTGTGCAAAGAAGCGGTGAACCTGCGCGGCCGTGACGCGTGTGGTTGATAGGGCCGGCAGGCGGTCTTCGGTAAACCAATCCACGCCCGAGGTTTCGTGGCTTGACGCCGGCGCGCCGCCGATCAGCTCGCACTGGAAGAAGAGTTTGTACGCGTGGAACGCGATAGTCGGATGGCCGTGGCGATTGCGGTCGTACACCGCCAGCAGTTTCACAGCTCGCGTTTGATAGCCGGACTCCTCCTGCACCTCCCGTACGGTGGCCTCGGCCGGAGACTCCTGCACATCGGCCCATCCGCCTGGCAGCGACCAGTGGCCGTCCGAGCGCTCCTCAACCAGCAGAATTCTGTCCTCACGGAACACCGCGGCGCGCACGTCCACCTTGGGCGTGGCGTGGCCCGCTTGGCTGGCAAATAGATCGCGAACCGGAGCGACGGGGCCGGCCGATCCCTCCGCCATCATCTCTGCCGCGATTTCACGCACCGATTCGTAGCGCTCGAGATCGTATTGGCCCGGCGAATAGGCCATACCGCTTTGCGCGATCGCCTGCAGGCGCCGAGCCCAATCCAGCCACTTCGGTTCCATCAATACTCTTTCCAGAAAAGCTCCGCGTCGGACCGGCGTACGTAATTCGCGTCGATGCCGGCCGGGTCCACGGCTTGGCCCGCGCGCAACTGCTCACACGCGATGCGCCCCACCGCCGCAGCCAGCGCGCGCGGAGCCGTAGTCACAACCGCGCTCGCAAAGCGCGTGCCCGCAACCGCCGCCGCGAATGGACTGAAATCCAGCGCTACAAACTCGATCTCGCCATCCGGCAAAGTCCCCAGCCAAGCCGTGAACGGCATCACGGTTTCAGGTACGACGGCCGCGCCGTGCGCGTCATACACCGCTCCGTAAACTTCGCCCCGGCGCGCATCCAGCACCACGGCGCGCAGCGCAGCTGAGCCGAAAGCGGCCATGGCCGCCAGGTTTGATACCGCCACTACAGGCTTGCCGGTAGCCTCCGCCAAGCCCTTCACACAAGCCAGTCCGATCCGCACGCCGGTGAACGATCCCGGACCGGAGGCCGCCGCGAAACAATCCACCTCCTCCGTTTTGCATGCATGCCGCGCCAGCAGTTCCGCCAGACGGCCGAACAGAATCTGGCCGAACCCTTCGGGCGAATGCAGCAGCATCTCTTCCAGGACTACCCCGCCGCGCAACAGCGCCAGGCTGCCGAATTCGTGCGTGGTGTCTACAGCCAGAATCAGTTCGGTCACTTGTCGAGCTGGTAAGTTTTGTCCACGCTATAGACTTTGCCGTTGGCGTTCATGCCGTAGAGCCGCAGGTCCATCACCGCCGGATAATTTACGGCTATGTGCGGCGGAAAACCGACCGTGCCTTTTTGCCCGGTCCCCAGGACGCGATATCCCTCGCCATCGACGGTCGCGTCGCCGGTCCAAAGCCACAGCATACTGCGGGTGGCGCGCGATTCCTTCTTGAATTTAGCCTCGAACCAGGGCAGCTTCGTCTCCGAAATCGAGGTGTCCGCAGGCTGCGCGATCTCAAAGGGCACCTTCCCGACTTCCTGCTCGACTACCTGCATGTCGATGGGCCGCGATTCGAACTTGTAAGACTTCAGCATGCCCTCCTTGTGCGCTTCGCGCGACACATGCAACATCCAATCGTGCGAGCTGTCGGGCGGCGATCCGGTGAAATGCTCGCCGTGGTAGCCTTTCTTCTCCTTGATTTCGTCGCCGTCGCTGGGGTTGATCCAGGTGACATCGTAACTGTGGTTTTCCACGCGCAATTCGACCGGGCCGGGCTTCTCCACATAGACGATGTATTCGACTGCCGAAACCGTGTCGTCGACGCCCAGATGGGCCTCCGCGACCGCCACCGCGCGGCCGCCGTCCACTTCGAAGTAGGGCTCCAACTCCCAGTGGCGGCTGCCCGCGAACAAGTTGTACCACACGGTCATGGCCTTCGCCCCGGGCGAGTCGAGGTACTTCGGATCGACCGGGACATTGCCGGCGCCCGCCGTGCCGCTGTTGAAGTAGGTCGGGTAATCACCGTCCATGACGGTGTTCCAAAGGCGATGGCGGAACGCGTTGCTATCCACGTCGTCCGGCTGGGACTTGCCGGCGCCGCTATCCTCGCCCGCGAATTTCAGGTTGACGAAGGGCGTGGGGAAGAGCTGATGCTCGATGGCGCAGACCGGGTCCTCGCCAGTGTGGTGCGCCACGAAGTCCATCCAACCGTCGTCCGCCAGGCCGCCGGATGTCGCCAGGTTGCCGCTGGTGCGGGGATGCTGATAAGGGTCCATCTGCTTCAGCAGCGTGCCGATTTCTTTCATCAGGGCGCGGCCGGTGTCGTAAGTCTCGAACGCCTGCACGCCCTGCCAGGTGACGTTCATGCCCGCATAACGAGCCACGATATAACCGATATAGCGCTGCCGCTGCTGCCAGTTGGGAAACAGGCGCGTAAGCTGGTTTTGCGGCCCGGCCAGGATCAGGTCGGCGACGATGCCTTTTTGGTTCATGTAGCGGATGGCCTGATCGAGGTGCTGAAAGTGTTCCACGTTGGGGTGGTCGGGCGAGGGGAAAATTCGCGCGGCCTGTTCGGGCGTGCCCAGCACCAGGCCCCGTATGTGATTGAACTTTTGTGCCGCGCGCGTATCCACGATGCGTTGAAACAGCGCTTGGTCCGCCTGGGCAAGGAAAGCGAAGGGGTATAGCGTGTCGCCCATCCAGAGATGCGGCTGGCGGCCGAGTCCCGCGGTCCAGGCCCAATGATGCACGTTGGCGGCGCGGACGAAGCCCGGCGCGTCGGAATCCGCCGCGGTGAATGCTCCGTTCTGGCCCTCCCAGCGCTGGACATTGCTGCTGACGCGCCAGAGCCATTCGCCCGCTTCGGTGGGCGTGAAGCGGATCACCAGCCGCTGGCCGCCATCCCAGTAAGCTGGCAGCTTGAAGGTGTGGAAGTGGGGCGAGCGAAACTCGGCGGACAGATTGACATCCACGTAGGGGTTGGGGTGCGCGGCGGCTTCCTCCGTATTCAGGTCGAAGACGAACTCGCACGGGGTGAAGGCCGGCGTATTATTGCAGGGCGCTTGGGCGAAGAGGGAGAGGCCGATGCCGGCGAGGGGCATCAAACGGAAGAGAGCCATCCCTCTAGTGTAGTTGTTCATTCGAATTGCGCACGCGGACGACGCGGCGTACCCACCCTGGGGCGTGTTGCCAGCACGACATAAATCAAGTCTGCGTGGTATTCCTCCGGGCAAGCCGGATACCTTACAGTTATTGTGAGCGAAGCTGTTCGGAGGAGGGATTATGAAGTGGATGGGGCTTGCGTGCGGTGCAATCGTTCTTGCAGCCGGCGCACTCGCGGCGGATAGCACGGGCCGCGCAAACATCAGCGGAGAGTGGCAGCAAGCGACTGCCGCCGGCAAGGATTCCGGAGAAGCCTGGGTATTGGACAGCAAACCGGACGCAATCCATGTTACGCAACTCCAGAACGGCCAAAGGGTGGCGGAATACGATTGCAATACTCTTGGTCGAGAATGCGACGTGAAAGGTTCGGGGCGGCACGCGAAAGTGTCATTCTACTTCAACGGCCCCAAGCTCGTGCAGTTGGAGACGCGCGGCTCGGAGGTCGTAAAACGACGCTTTTCAGTGGCGGACCAGGGGAACTCGATGGAGGTCGAAACGATGCCCATTCAGCCCGCCGGAAAACCGGCGGTACAACAATTCAAGCGAGTGCCGGTATCCGCGGCGCAGAAGTAGTCCGGGCGACATGCCCTGGCGGATTCGACGTCCCGCGCTTGGCGTCTTCGAGCCGGCGCCGGATCTGCGTCTGTGCGAGTATGTTCGGCGTCGAACTGACCAGCGGCCCCATCCTCAAAACCCGTGCTTCGTCGCACTTATGCAAAGCGGTATACAGCGTCGACGGGATTAATCCACGCCTCCCGTTGCGGCGTCGAAGTATGCGAGGGAAAAATAAGGGACGCTAAGTCCGCGACCCAGGAATCACCGTAGCTCGCGGCGCAGCACGGGCAACGCGAACAACACCTGGAGACGCGAACTTGTGAGGAGGTAATAGCGGAACTGGCTTACTGCGTCGTCGCTGGCGGCTTGCCGATACGAAACTTTCACAAACGCGGGCCGGTCTTATGCTTGGCAAGCAGGGCGTCGTGTTCTTCCTGTGTGCCGGCGAAACCCGGCACGGTTCGCTGTTCGATGGCGGCCAACCCCGCATCGACGACTTGCTGAATGGACTTGTAGGCGCCGCGGCTGATGACAGCCTGGACGCGGCGCTCTTGTTCGGGCGCGAGTGATCGTCAATGGCCTGCTGCTCCCGATGCTCCTTGCTTCAGAGTGACGGAAGGTCCGGTTTAAGGCAACCTCAAAGCGTTCGAGCGGCCACGCCGGCGAAGGCGGGCAGGCGCGCCGGGAAGTTGGACGCGCGTGCCGGAATTGGGCCAGCGATGGCTCATGAGGGCATCGTTTCGAACCGTTGAGAAAGATGACGTTGGCGGTTCGCCGCTCTGCTACCGGGAGAGTGCATGATGCGGATCAAATCCGGCGATCTGGCCGTTGGCCTGAAAGCCCTGAGCCAGGATACCAGCAAGACCGTGTCGGTTAAGTTGAGATAGGCCCAGTTTTCGCCTTGCCTACATCGAAACCGGCAGCCGCAGAACGAAGGTGGTGCCCTTGCCCGGCTCGCTGGTGAAGTCGATGCCGCCATCGTGCAACTGGACGATGCGAAAGGTCATCGCCAGGCCGATGCCGGAGCCTTCGGGTTTGGTGGTGTAGTAGAGGCGGAAAATCTTGTCGCGCAGCTCCGGCGGGATGCCCACGCCGGTATCGCCGATGCGAATCTCGGCCTCGTCTTCGCGAATGGCGCACTCGACATGCAGTTCGCCGCCCTGCGGCATGGCCTGAATGGCATTCACCACCACATTCAGAATGGCCTGCTTCATCAGGTCCCGATCCACGCGGATGTTGGCCGCGTCGGTATCCGCGTTCACCGAAACGCGGATGCCGGCGGCCTCGGCCTGGGGCTTCGCCAGGTCTACGATTTCGCGCACGAAGGAATCCAGCGGCACGTCCGCCGGATGCAACTCCACGGGCCGCGTGAAATCCAGGAAAGTCTTCACCACGCGGTCCAGCCGCAGGATCTCGCGCGAGATGATCTCCATCTGGGGAGCGATATCGGTGTCCTCCCGGGCCAGTTTCATGCGCGCCAGCTCCACGTGCATCAGGATGGCATTCAGCGGGTTCTTGACCTCGTGCGCGACGCCGCTGGTGATGCGGCTGATGGCGGAAAGGCGATCCGCCGTCTGCAGTTGGCGGCCCACCTGGCGGGCGGCCTCCGGATCGCGCAAGCGCACCAGCAGCCCAGTGCCGCGGCCGGGATTGTTGCCCGCGCTGAGCGGCTCCAGAATATCCACCGAGAGCAAAGCCACGAATGCGCCCGATCCATCGGTGCGGGTGATGGGCACGCGCCGGTTGCCGATGGGACGGCCGGTTTGGGCGGCCTGGGCAAGCATCAGCCCCAATGTAGTGTTGGGCGGGAAAACCTCCGCCAGGGCCAGGCCCATCAGGTCGGCGCGCATCTTGCCCAGGAATTTCTCGACCGCGCCGGAGGCCACCATCAGGCGGCGGTCGCGCCCGAACATGAGCACGGCGTCCTCCAGTTGATCGAGAAGCCGCTCGAAGTTGCCGCGCAGGTCGGAGAAATCGAACTGCGCGCCGCGAAGCTGCTCGCCCAGCAGATTGACCTTGGTGGCCATCAATCCGAACTCATCGGCGCCGGTGCGCGAGACGGGCGCCAGGGCCTTGGGGTCGTAATCGCCGGTGGCCACTACGTCCAGCATATGTCCCAGGCGGCCCAGGGGCCGGAAGGCGATGATCGAAAACAGCAGTGTGATGCAGAGAGCGCCGGCCACCGATGCAAGAGCCACGCTGGCGCTTTTCTTCAGCGTGGGCATGATATCCAGCGCCTTAATAAGAGGCGGGTAGATGACCACGCGCACATGCAGATCCGGTTTCCGCGGGTCGGCGCCCAAGGGCTGGTCGAGCTGGTAGTAAGTTTGCTGGTTGAGAATCTTGAGCTTGTCCAGCCAGTTGGTGTTGCGTACGATGGGCTGGAAGTCCCTATAGTTCGGGAACGTTTTCCCCTGCTCCTTCGGATCGCTGTCCAAGAGGATGGCGTTATCGTCGTCGCAAACCGCGATCTCCAGCAGCGCGTGCGAAGCGCTCATGATGTCGATCAGTTTACGCTCGAGGTTGGACGCGCCCAAGGCCTGGCGCCAGGCGTGTTGGCGGTCGTTGTTGAGCGCCTCCACGACGGCGTTCGACGCCACGCGCTGCAACAACTGAGCGTGCTCCAGGGTGACCTCGTACTGGGCGTCCATCTGATACCCCAGATCCAGGATGGAAATGATGGCGACAATGGCCGTCATCACCAGGACCGAAGAGAGCGTCAACCTGGTCTGGGTGCTCATCGCCGTGAGCTACTCCGGGATCAGCAGCAGTTTCCCGGCGGTGTGGCGGCCTTCCAGGTCGCGATGGGCCTGGGCGGCCTCGGAGAGCGGATACGCGCGGTCCACGCGGATCTTCAGCTCGCCGGAGGACACCCAACTCAGCACGTCGCCCGCGCGCCACAGGAGTTCCTCGCGCGTTACACAATGATGCGCGAGGCTCGGCCGCGTGAGAAATAGCGACCCTTTGGCGTTCAAAATGTTCGGATCGAACGGAGGCACCGGGCCGCTGGATTGCCCGAACAGCGCCAGCATGCCGCGCGGCCGCAAACAATTGAGGCTCTTGGCAAAGGTGGTGGCGCCCACCGAATCGTACACTACGTCAACGCCCCGTCCCCCGGTAAGGCGCTTCACTTCAGCCTCGAAATCCTGGTGCGTATAGAAGACGATCTCATCGGCGCCGGCCTGCTTGGCAAGCTGCGCCTTGGCTTCGGTGGAGACGGTGCCAAAGACCCGCGCGCCGATGCGATGGGCCATCTGCACCAGCAGCAATCCGGCGCCGCCCGCGGCCGCGTGTACCAGGCAAGCGTCGCCGGCTTTGAGCGGGAAAGTGGAATGCGTCAGATAGTGCGCGGTCATGCCTTGCAACATGGCCGCCGCGGCTGTCCGGAAATCGACACCGGCAGGAATCTTGACCAACTGCGCGGCCGGAACCACCGCGTATTCGGCGTAGGAACCGCGCGCCATGGCATAAGCCACGCGATCCCCGGGCCGGACATCGGTGACGCCCGCACCAACGGATTCCACCGTGCCCGCGCCTTCCGATCCCAGCGTCGCCGGTAAGTCGGCCTTGTACAGACCGGTGCGAAAATATACGTCGATGAAATTGACGCCAGACGCGGCGATCTTGACCAGCGCCTGCCCGGCCGCGGGAACCGGCAGGGGCAGGTCGACCAATTCCATTGTTTCCGGGCCGCCTGTTTCCTTAATCCGGATGGCTTTCATGGATAACCTTTACGCGCGCCGTACGCCACGCGCGGCGAATATGAACGGTTGATGCATAGAGTAACAGATACAGCAAAGCGAACGGAAATGCGAGCAAGCGGCCTAGGGTGCGGGCGGCCCCCGCGCCGCTCAGTCCGGCGCGAAACAACGCGAAGTGCAGGATGGCGCGCCAATGCCCCCAGTCGAGCCAGAAGTAGTCGCCGTTTTCGTTGATCGCGAAAATCTTGGCCGGCAGGCGCGCGGCCAGCGCCCATTTCCATTTGGTCATGATCGGTTCGGCCGAACAGACCAATCCCACGATGGAGTAGCGCTGGGCCGCCAGGGCGCGGTAAAGGTTGCGGCGGCCGTTGCGTCCGCGGTGATCCGTCACGCGGTAGACGGCCTGGATGCCCTCGGGCGCACCCGCGAAACAGGTGGCCAGATCGATCGGGATCGACTCGCCGTACGTCCGCCGCAGTCCCGGCAGCACGCGCTCGATCAGGTGGCGCGAGCCGCTCTCGACCAGCAGGATGCGCGAGACTTGCGGCTGGCGGCGGCGGAAGAAATACTTCACAAGACGAATATAGCGTGGGACGGGCCGCCGGGTAGAGTCACGCGGTTTCGATGCTGCCCTTGATTAATGCGCCCTCGTCGATGCTGAGGGACGGAGTATGAATGTCCCCGTTCATTGAGGCGGTTGCACGGATGGCGAAGGTCCGCCTGGCCTCTACGTTGCCTTCGACCGTACCCAAGGCGAGGACCTCGGCGGCCAGCACGTTTCCGCGCACGCAGCCGTCCAACCCGACGATCAACCGGTGTGCAGGAATCCGGATGTCGCCTTCGATCAACCCATGCACGACGATATCCTCCTGGCTGGACAGCCTGCCTCTGATGGTCATGGCCGGGCCGATGAGAGTTGGGCCGGCTGCGGCCGGATCCGCAATGGCGATCTGCTCCGCAGCCGGTTCCGCAGCTTGTTGAATCGCCGGCTCGACAGCTTGGGCGACATCATAAAACTGCAACCGGCAAACGCGGCAGTGGTACAACTGCATGTCCGCCGTGAACAGCCGCCGTACCCTATCGGAGGGCGTTTGCTGGAGGCGATCAATGCGATCGGGTTCGGAACGCAGCTGCAGCCGCTCGGTTCCACAGACTGGGCAGTGGACCCGGCGGCTCGGATTCAACGGCGACGTTCCCATGCAACACGAAGACCGGCTCTGGCCGCCTCAAAAGCGGCCTGCGGCCAAGATTGACCGCCCCACAAGGCAAACCGGCCAGCCTCACTCAACGGACGGTTTGTTCTCTTCCACCGGGATGCGATGCTCGTTGGCAAAGGCATCCTTGCGAATGCCGGTCACTTGCCAGGAAACTTTCATGCCGGGCCGGCCGCCGCCGATCTTGAATTGGTTGCCCGAAACCTCGCTGGCAACGTATACCGGCGCAAAGCCGCCGATGCAGGTAAGCTGATAGCGAAAATCGCGGTTCAGCGCATCGAACCAGTCCGGGAGTTTCACCACCGCATCGCCATGCTTGGAGAGCGTCACCACCCCGTTGTAGATGTTCATCATGTCGGGCGACTCGACAAAGGAATGGTACAAATACTTATGTTCCGGATCGAGCGGATGGTCGATACGGAAGGAGCCGCCGCCTTTGGAAACTGTGCCGCTGACCGCCAGATTGCCGGTGATCTTCACATTGCCGGTGAACTGACCCGCGTAGCCGCCGCCTGTGGCCGTGGCGAGCAGAGCCGTTCCGCCAGCGGTGGCGTTCGCGGAGATGCCAAAGCCGGCGGGGCTCGACGAGTTGCCATACACGCCAATAGCGTTGCCTGTAGTCGCGGTATTGGCGCCATACATGCCGTATCCCGTGGAGCTGGAAGTGCCTCCGGCCACGCCAGTCCCAGCGGTGGTGGTGCCGTACACCGCGACTCCGGTAGCGCTGGAGGTGCTGCCGTACACGCCATAGTTGGTGCCGCTCGCCGCCGAAGCTACACCCTGCACGCCAACTCCCCCCGTGCTGGAACTGACTCCGGCAACGCCATAAGCAGCGCCGGTAGTTGCGGCGTTGGCGCCGTAGACACCGTATCCTGCCGGACTGGTGGTGGCGCCAGCCACGCCCGTCCCGCTGGTGGCTGATCCTTCGACCGCGATTCCGTTAGGGCTCACCACACTGCCATACACGCCAAAAGTGGACCCGCTGGCGGCTGTGTTTGCGCCCAGGATGCCAATTCCAGCCGTGCTCGCGTTAGTGCCGTATACGCCGAAGGCTTGGCCGGTGGTCGCGGTGTTGACGCCGTACACGGCGTATCCCGTGGGGCTGGCGGTTGCACCATACGTGCCAAAGGCGTTACCCGTGGTAGCGGAATTGGCGCCGTACACCCCGTATCCAGCGGCAGCGGAGGTAACGCCCCCCACGCCGGTCCCGTTGGTGGCGATGCCGTATACCGATATCCCGTTGGGGCTGACCGTAGTGCCATACACGCCATAATCCGCACCGCTGGCCGAAGTAGCCTGTCCTATCACGCCGGCTCCCGTAGAGCTTGCGGTCAGGCCGAGAACGCCGGTGTTGACGCCCGTCGTTGCCGAGGCCGCGCCCTTCACGCCGATTCCGGTAGCGCTTGCGGTCGTGCCGTACACGCCA
>Ga0209333_1000564_pt1 | contig 20304 bp, 19 predicted proteins | sample BlaSpr_A8_OM2_O3_FD_187982 | JGI IMG/M metagenome (GOLD analysis project Ga0209333, IMG submission 187982) | Forest soil microbial communities from Thunder Bay, Ontario, Canada - Black Spruce, Ontario site 2_A8_OM2_O3 (SPAdes) (version 2) | ecosystem: Environmental > Terrestrial > Soil > Boreal... | reverse complement strand
GAACTCCAATGCATAAGCTGTGACGACCCCGCGATGAAGTGGGCTGAAAGCCCGCTCACAGCGCCTGAAATCCCAATTGTTGCAGAACCCGCCGCCCAGCATTGAGAAAAGGCAAACGAAAATGGCCGGGTTTTTCGCCCGGCCATCATGACGCCAATCGCGCGGCGCGCTCAATACCGATACTGATCCGACTTGAACGGACCTTCGGTCTTGACGCCGATATAGTCGGCCTGGTCCTTGCTCAACGTGGTGAGCTTCACGCCGATCTTGGCGAGGTGCAAACGCGCGACCTTCTCGTCCAGCGACTTCGGCAGCACGTAGACCTTCTTTTCGTACTTCCCGTCCTTGTTGTTGGCGAACAGTTCGATCTGCGCCAGCGTCTGGTTGGTGAAGGAGGCGCTCATGACGAAGCTCGGATGGCCCATGGCGCAGCCGAGATTCACCAGCCGCCCTTCGGCCAGCAGCAGGATCCGCTTGCCGTCGGCGAATTCGACCTCGTCGACCTGCGGCTTGACGTTGTGCCATTTGAGATTCTTCAGCGCCGCCACCTGAATTTCATTGTCGAAGTGGCCGATGTTGCAGACGATGGCGCGGTCTTTCATCTTGCGCATGTGATCGATGGTGATGACGTCGACGTTGCCGGTGGCGGTGACGAAGATGTCGGCCGCGGGCGCGACCTCATCCATGGTCACGACCTGATAGCCTTCCATGGCCGCCTGCAGCGCGCAGATCGGATCGATCTCGGTCACCATCACGCGCGCGCCGGCGTTCCTGAGGCTCGCGGCCGAGCCCTTGCCGACGTCGCCGAAACCGGCCACCACCGCGACCTTGCCGGCCATCATCACGTCGGTGGCGCGGCGGATGCCGTCGACCAGGCTTTCGCGGCAGCCATAGAGGTTGTCGAATTTCGACTTGGTGACGCTGTCGTTCACGTTGATGGCGGGGAAGAGCAGCCGGCCCTCGGTCTCCATCAGATAGAGGCGGTGGACGCCGGTGGTGGTCTCCTCGGACACGCCCTTGATCGACGCGCCCAGCTTGGAATACCAGCCGGGTTTGGATTTGAGGCGCTGCTTGATCGCCGCGAACAGAACCTCTTCCTCTTCGCTGGTCGGCTTGGCCAGCACCTTCTCGTCCTTTTCGGCCTGCATGCCGAGATGGACCAGCAGCGTGGCGTCGCCGCCGTCGTCCAGAATCATGTTGGGCGCGTCGCCATCGGCCCATTCGAAGATCTTGTGGGTGTATTCCCAGTATTCCACCAGCGATTCGCCCTTGTAGGCGAAGACCGGGATGCCGGCGGCCGCGACGGCGGCGGCGGCGTGGTCCTGGGTCGAATAGATGTTGCACGACGCCCAACGGATGTCGGCGCCCAATTCCTTGAGGGTCTCGATCAGCACCGCGGTCTGGATGGTCATGTGCAGCGAGCCGGCGATGCGCGCGCCCTTCAGCGGCTTCGTCTTGCCGTATTCGGCGCGCGTGGCCATCAGGCCGGGCATCTCGATCTCGGCGATGGCGATCTCGCGCCGGCCGAAATCGGCAAGCGAGATGTCTTTGACTTTGTAGTCGACGGTCATGGAATGGGAATCCTTAGAACGCGCGCTTCAGGCTGGCGGCGAGATCGGTCTTCTCCCAGGAGAAGCCCCCATCGGCGTCGGGCGGGCGGCCGAAATGGCCGTAGGACGAGGTGCGCGCATAGATCGGCCGGTTGAGCTTCAAATGGGTGCGGATGCCGCGCGGGGAAAGATCCATCATCTCCTGCAGCACCTTGGAAAGCTTGGCCTCTTCCACCTGGCCGGTGCCGGAGGTGTCGATATAGACCGACAAGGGCTTGGCCACGCCGATGGCATAGGACACCTGGATGGTGCAGCGTTCGGCCAATCCCGCCGCGACCACGTTCTTGGCGAGGTAGCGCGCGGCATAGGCGGCCGAGCGGTCGACCTTCGACGGGTCCTTGCCCGAAAAGGCGCCGCCGCCGTGCGGCGAGGCGCCGCCATAGGTGTCGACGATGATCTTGCGGCCGGTGAGGCCGCAATCGCCGTCCGGGCCGCCGATGACGAAGCGGCCGGTCGGGTTGACGTAGAAATGTTGCTCATCGCACATCCAGCCCTTGGGCAGCACGTCGAGCACGTGCGGGCGCACGATCTCGCGCACTTGGTCCTGGTCGAGTTTTTCGCTGTGCTGGGTCGAAACCACCACCGAGGTGGCGCGCACCGGCTTGCCGTTCTTGTATTCGAGCGAGATCTGGCTCTTGGCGTCGGGGCCGAAATCGGGCGTCGCGCCCGAATGGCGCGCCTCGGCCATCGACTTGAGAATGGCGTGCGCGTAATAGAGCGGCGCCGGCATGAGCTCCGGCGTCTCGGTGCAGGCGTAGCCGAACATGATGCCCTGGTCGCCCGCGCCTTCGTCCTTGTTGCCGGCGCTGTCGACGCCCTGGGCGATGTCGGCGGATTGCTCGTGGACGATGCACTCGACATGCGCCTTCTTCCAGTGAAAGCCTTCCTGCTCGTAGCCGATGTCCTTGATGGCGGCGCGCGCGATCTCGATCAGCTTTTCCTTCGTGACGGATTTCGGTCCGCGCACCTCGCCCGCCATCACCACCCGGTTGGTCGTGCACAGCGTCTCGCAGGCGACGCGCGACAACGGATCGGCGGTCAGGAACGCATCGACCACGGCGTCGGAGATGCGGTCGGCGACCTTGTCCGGATGTCCCTCGGAAACAGATTCGCTGGTGAAAACGTAGTCGCGCAGGCTCACGGTCGAAGCTCCCTGTTTTTTTAGGCCGCCTTTCGGGCGAAAGAAGGCGGGATAATGGTGGACCCGCTCCGGAACCGCAACCCACTTAAGCCGCATTCGCGCGCGGGAAGCGGCCGGTGGGCGATGGGCGATCAGGCGGCGGCGCCGTCCTTGCGCGCCTGCGCCTTGACGATGCGGCGCTTGAGGCGGCGGGCCTCGGTGGGCAAACGCCCATCGGACACGGAGAGCAGATAGGCGTCGAGCCCGCCATTGATCTCGATGGTGCGGATGGCGCTGGAAGAAAGTTTCAGGCGCACCGAATGGCCGAGCGCGTCGGACAGCATCGAGGCGACTTGGAGATTGGGCAGGAAGCGGCGCTTGGTCTTGTTGTTGGCGTGGCTCACATTGTTGCCAACCAGCACGCCCTTGCCGGTGATGCTGCACCGTCGCGACATGTGGAAATCCTTGATTTGAAAGGCGGAGGCAAGCCCCGCTGCTTGGAGCGGGTTTGTAAGCGAAGCCGGCCGCACCGTCAAGCCGGCGCGAAGCCGCGCCCGGACCGGTTATTCGGCCACTTCGGCCACGGCGGCCAATTCGGCGGCGCGTTCGGCCTCCTGCTGGCGATGCCACATGGCGGCATAGACGCCGTTCTTGGCCAACAGCCCGGCATGGTCGCCGCGCTCGACCACGCGACCCTGGTCCAGCACCAATATCTCGTCGGCGTGAATCACGGTCGAAAGCCGGTGCGCGACGATCAGCGTGGTGCGGTGCGCCGAAACCTCCTCGAGGCTCGCCTGGATCTCGCGCTCGGTCTTGGTGTCGAGCGCCGAGGTCGCCTCGTCGAACACGAGGATGCGCGGGCCCTTGAGGATCACCCGCGCGATGGCGACGCGCTGCTTTTCGCCGCCCGATAGCTTCAAGCCGCGCTCGCCGACCTGGCTCTTGTAGCCGTCGGGCAGGCCCGAGACGAAATCGTGGATGCGGGCGAGATGCGCGGCGTGCTCGATCTCCTCGCGCGACGCGCCGGGCTTGCCGTAGGCGATGTTGTAGTAAACCGAATCATTGAAGAGAACCGTGTCCTGCGGCACCACGCCGATGGCGCGGCGCAGGCTCGACTGGGTCACGTCGCGGATGTCCTGGCCGTCGATGCGGATGGCGCCTTGGTCGACGTCGTAGAAGCGGAACAGCAGGCGCGCGATGGTGGACTTGCCGGCGCCCGAAGGCCCGACGATGGCCAGCGTGCCGCCCGTGCGCAGGCGGAACGAGACGTTCTCCAAGATCGGCCGGCGCGGGTCATAGGCGAAGAAGACGCGGTCGAACACGATCTCGCCCTGGCTCACCGCCAGATCGGGCGCGTTCGGCTTGTCGGTCACCTCGGCGCGCACGCCCAGAAGCCGGATCATGGATTCGAGATCGGTCAGCGACTGCTTGATGTTGCGGTAGACCATGCCGAGCACGTTCAAGGGCGTGTAGAGCTGCACCAGGTAGGAATTGACCAGCACGAAGGAACCGACGCTCATCCGGCCTTGCGCCACGCCCTGCGCCGCCAGCCACATCACGCCGACCAGCCCGATGGAAATAATGATCCCCTGGCCGATATTGAGCATCGACAACGTGGTCTGGCTTTTGACGGCGGCGTGCTCATAGCCCTGGAGCGCCAAATCGAAGCGCCGCGCCTCGTGCTCCTCGTTGGCGAAATACTTCACCGTCTCGAAATTCAACAGGCTGTCGATCGCCTTGGTGTTGGCCTCGCTGTCGCGCTCGTTCATCTCGCGGCGGAACTTGATGCGCCAATCGGTGATGGCGAAGGTGAAGGCGACATAGACCAGGATGGTGGCGAGGACGGCGAGGGCCAGGCTGGCCTCGAAGAAACCCCACAAGATGCCGCACACCAGCAGGATCTCGAACACGGTAGGCAACAGGTTGAACAGCAGATAGGACAGCAGGAATTCCATGCCGCGCACGCCGCGCTCGATCGCGCGCGACAGGCCGCCGGTCTGGCGTTCCAGGTGAAAGCGCAGGGACAGCGCGTGGAGATGGCGGAAGGTGTTGAGCGCGATGTTGCGGATGGCGCGCTGCTCGACCTTGGCGAAGACCGAATCCCTGAGCTCGTTGAAAAGCTGCGCCCCCACCCGCGCGCCGCCATAGGCGACGATCAGCATGGTCGGCACCACCACCAGGCTTCCCGCGCCGGGCGCGAGCTTGTCGACCGCGCCCTTGTACAGGAGCGGCACGGCGACGGTGATGCTCTTGGCCAGCACCAGGCAGGCGATCGCCAGCAGCACGCGAACCCGCAGCGCGCGCGATTCGCGCGGCCAGAGATAAGGCAGCACGGCGGAGATCGCGTGCAATTCGGAACGGAAACCCAATTCCGAAGCCTTGTGGCTCAACGAACCCACCAAACGGTCGCCCTTCACCTTTCACCCCGCAACAGGCGCAGCGACAGGACGACCACGCCGATCATCACCACCGCGCTCAGCACATATGGTGCGTTGCGGCCGAGCCCGCCATAGGCCGCGCCCGCCACCGCCGGGCCGACGATGCGCGCCAAGCTCTGCGCCGATTGCGACAGGCCCAATATGTTGCCGCGTTCCTCGGCGCCGGCTTCCTGCGACACCAGGCTGTTCATCGAGGGGCTGAGCAGGCCCATGCCGATAGCGAGCAGCGCGCAAGCCACCAGCACGCCCCACAAAGCGGTGGCGAAGGGAACGGCGATCAACCCCGCGGCGATGGTCGCGGCACCGGCGATGAACAGCTTGGCCTCGCCGAAGAGCTTGGTCAGCCGGCCGATCAGCCCGCCCTGGATCGCCACCAGCAGCACGCCGACATAAAAGAAGATCCAGCCGATCTGCATCGGCCCCCAGCCGAAACCCTCATGCGCCCAGAGCGCGAAGGTGGTTTCCATGCCGGCGAAGGCGCAGATGGCGACGAACACCATCAGAATCAGCAGGCGCAGCCGCGGCCGGCGCCAGGCCGATTTGGCGGCGGCGATGCGCCCGGCGACGATGTCGGCGCGCGCCGCGTGGGTCAGGCTTTCCTTGAGCCGCAACCACGCCAGCACCAACGCGGCGGCGGACAGCGCGGCGGCGAGAAAGGCGGGATATTCGAGATGCGCGCCGCCGCCGGCGGCGAGACCGCCTAGCGCCGGCCCGACCGTGAAGCCCAATCCCAAGGCCGCGCCGATCATGCCCATGCCCTTGGCGCGACCCTCGGGCGGCGTCACGTCGGTGACATAGGCTTGCGCCGCGGCGATGTTGCCCGCCCCCGCCCCGGCCAGGAGCCGCGCGGCGAACAGCATCCACAGCGCGCTGGCGAAACCGAGCCAGACATAAGAGGCGATCGAGCACACCAGGCTCGCCAGGATCACCGGCTTGCGGCCGATGCGGTCGCTCAAACGGCCGAGCAAGGGCGAGGAGAAGAACTGGCCCAGCGAATAGCACGACATCATCGAAGTGACCGCCAGGGGCGAGGCGTGGAAATCGAGCGCGTAATAGGGCAAGAGCGGGATCACCACCCCGAAGCCGACCAGATCGATGAAGACGATGAAAAACAGGACGCCCATGCGGGCTCTTAGATAGCGCGGCGCGCGGCCCTAGGCGAGCTTTGCGCGCTTGAAGCCAGCCATGCGTTTCTTGGCGATCAGGTGCAGCACTTCCGAGGCCGCCACCGGAATGTTGGTGCCGGGGCCGTAGATCGCGGCGACGCCGGCCTGCTGCAGGAAGGCGTAGTCCTGGGGCGGAATGACGCCGCCGCATACCACCAGGATGTCGCCGCCGCCCCCCGCCTTGAGCGCTTCCAGCAGCTCCGGCACCAGCGTGCGGTGGCCCGCCGCCTGCGACGAGACGCCGATCACGTCGGCGTCGTTCTCGACTGCCTGGGCGGCCGCTTCTTCGGGCGTCTGGAACAGGGCCCCCACCTCGACCGCGAAACCGAGATCGGCGAAGGCGGTTGCGATCACCTTGGCGCCGCGGTCGTGGCCGTCCTGGCCGAGCTTCACCACCAGCATGCGCGGGCGCTGGCCCCGGTCGCAGGCGAAGGCCTCGACCTCGCCGCGCACCCGGGCGAAGCCCTCGTCGCCCTCGTTCTGCGCGCCGTAGACGCCCGAAACCGAGCGGATGACGGCGCGGTGGCGGGTGAACACGCGCTCGAGCGCGTCGGAAATTTCGCCGACGCTGGCGCGGGCGCGCGCGGCCTCGATGGCCAAGGCGAGAAGGTTTCCCGTCTCCGACCGCGCACATTCGGAGAGATCGTCGAGCGCCCGCTTGACCTTGGCGTGGTCGCGGCTTTTGCGCAGCTTTTCGAGCCTCGCGATCTGCTGCGCCCGCACCTTGGGATTGTCGACCGCGAGCAGGTCGACCGCGGTCTCCTGGCCCTGCTCGACGCGGTATTTGTTGACGCCGACGATGACCTCTTCGCCGCGGTCGATCCGCGCCTGACGGCGGGCGGCAGCTTCCTCGATCTTGAGCTTGGGCAGGCCGCTTTCGACCGCCTTGGTCATGCCGCCCAACTCCTCGACCTCGGCGATCAGCGCGAGCGCCGCTTCGGCGACGGAGTGCGTCAGGCTTTCGACGTAATAGCTGCCGCCCAGCGGATCGACCACGTAGGTGAGTCCGGCCTCTTCCGCCAGGATCAGCTGGGTGTTGCGCGCGATGCGCGCCGAGGACGGCGTCGGCAGCGCCATCGCCTCGTCGAAGGAGTTGGTGTGCAGCGATTGCGTGCCGCCCAGCACCGCCGCCATCGCCTCGACCGTGGTGCGGACGATGTTGTTGAGCGGGTCCTGCTCGGTCAGGCTGACGCCCGAGGTCTGGCAATGGGTGCGCAGCTGCAGGCTCGCCGGATTCTTGGGATTGAACTTTTCCCGCACCAGCGTGGCCCACAAATAACGCGCGGCGCGCAGCTTGGCGACTTCCATGAAGAAATTCATACCGATGCAGAAGAAGAAGGAAAGCCGCGGCGCGAAATCGTCGATCGCCAGGCCCTTGGACAGCGCGGCGCGCGCGTATTCGAGCCCGTCGGCGAGCGTGAAGGCGAGCTCCTGCACCGCCGTCGCCCCGGCCTCCTGCATGTGATAGCCCGAGATCGAGATCGAGTTGAACTTGGGCATGCGCTTCGCCGTGTGCTCGATGATGTCGGCGACGATGCGCATCGAGGGGCCGGGCGGATAGATGTAGGTGTTGCGCACCATGAATTCCTTGAGGATGTCGTTCTGGATGGTGCCGGAGAGCTTGTCCTGCGTTACGCCCTGCTCTTCGGCGGCGACGATGAAGCCCGCCAGCACCGGCAGCACCGCGCCGTTCATGGTCATCGACACCGACATCTTGTCGAGTGGGATGCCGTCGAACAGGATCTTCATGTCCTCGACCGAATCGATGGCGACGCCGGCCTTGCCCACGTCGCCGATCACGCGCGGATGGTCGCTGTCGTAGCCGCGATGGGTGGCGAGATCGAAAGCGACCGACAGCCCTTTCTGCCCGGCCGCCAAATTCTCGCGGTAGAAGCGGTTGGATTCCTCGGCGGTGGAGAATCCCGCGTATTGCCTGATGGTCCAGGGCCGGTTGGCGTAAAGCGTGGCGCGCACGCCGCGCGTATAAGGCGGAAAGCCCGGCAGGGTGCCGAGGCCTTCAAGCTTTTCCAGATCCTCGGCGGTGTAGAGCGGCTTGACCGCGATGCCCTCGGCCGTCTGCCAGGCGAGCGTCTCGGCGGCCTTGCCGCCGAGCTCCTTGGCGGCCAGATCGGCCCAATCCTTCAGGGTCTTGCGCGGAAACTCGGCCATCCCCGGATCATAGCCCGGCCGGGGGTATTTTTCGAGTTCCGCCAAGGACATGGCGCGCCACCAGGGCGGCGGTCAGAACCAAGGTGGCGCCGAGCTGATGCGCCAGCGCCAAGCCCAAGGGCACGGTCAGCAACAGAGCGGCGATGCCCAAGCCCGCCTGCAAGGTGGCGAGGCCGAAGAGCGCATGCACCGCGCCCATGGCCGGGCGCGGCAGCCGGGCTTTGAATTTGAACGAGGCGAGGAACAACGCCAGCGACGCCGCCCAGGTGAGCGCCGCCAAAAGCCGGTGGTCGAATTGCGCCGCCTCGGGATTTTCGAACAGGTTGCGCCACCAGGGCGAAAGATTGTCCCAGGCCGGCGGAATCCAATGCCCGTCCATCAGCGGAAAAGTATTGTCGATCAATCCAGCGCGTAAGCCCGCGACAAAGGCGCCGGCGATCAAGGTGACAAAACCCAGCAGCAACGCCGCGCTCGCGCCGTGTTTCAAGCAAGGCGCGGTGCTCTGTTCGCGCGGCCGTATGAGATCGAGCGCCACCCAAAGGATCGCGAGATAGATGACGATGGCGGTGGCGAGATGCGCGGCGAGGCGGTATTGGCTGACCTCGATGCGATCTTCCAAGCCGCTCGCCACCATCCACCAGCCGAGCGCGCCCTGCAGCGCCCCCAGCACAAAAAGCCCGGCGAGCTTGGGCGCGAGAGAACGCGGAATTTGCCGTCGCGCCAGGAAATAGAGAAACGGCAACAGGAACACGATACCGATCAAACGGCCCCATAGGCGATGGAGCCACTCCCAGAAATAGATCGTTTTGAAATCCGCCAGGCTCATGCCGGCGTGGATCGCCTGGTATTGCGGAATCGCTTTATAGGCGGCGAAGGCATCCTGCCATTGCGCGTCGCTCAAGGGCGGCAGCACGCCGGTGACCGGCTGCCAGGAGGTGATCGCGAGTCCGGATTCCGTCAGCCGCGTGATACCGCCCAGCGCCACCATGACGAACACCATGGCGGCGCAGGCGAACAGCCAGAACGCGATCGCGCGCTGATGCGGGGATGGCGGGACGGACACGGGCGGAGACAACACCGCCCGCGCGGGCCGTGCAAGTCTCTAGTGCAGGGTGAGCGAGACCGCGGCGTGGCGCCAGCGCGGCGGCGAAATCAGCGGCGCCTGCGCCACCTTCACCGAGTGCAGCTTGCCGTCGAGGTTGAGCGACCAGAAATCGAGAAAGCGGCGCAACTCCGGATAACGCGGCGCCAAATCGAGCTGCTGCCAGATGAAGCTTTGCAGCAGCAGGGGGTGGTCGGGCAGGTGATAGAGGATTTCGGCGGTGGTGAGCCGCCAGCCTTCCAATTGCAGCCTCATACTCTTCATTGCGCGCCTCGCGATGCGGTTTCCGGCTCCCTTTGCTTTGCAAAGAGCGTTCCAGTTTCCCGGGGCATGCTCAAGAACATTATTATTTTCAATGACTTAGCAGCGATAGCCGGAGAGTGCTGCCAAATCGCCCCAAAACCGCCCGGCGCGGCCTTGACAGCTTCGCCCGGGAGAACTATCTCCCTGGCACTCACCGGGCCCGAGTGCCAACCCTCAAAGGGGGGCGCGCTTCGCGGCCCGGGCCATTTCAGACCGATCCAACCAGGAGGGAATCCCCATGAAATTTCGGCCGTTGCAGGACCGCGTCCTGATCCGCCGCCTCGATTCGGAAGAGAAGACCGCGGGCGGCATCATCATCCCCGACACCGCCAAGGAAAAGCCGATGGAAGGCGTCGTTGTCGCGGTCGGCCCGGGCGCGCGCAGCGAGGACGGCAAGCTCCACCCGCTCGACGTCAAGGAAGGCGACCGGGTGTTGTTCGGCAAATGGTCGGGCACCGAGGTGAAGGTCGACGGCGAGGAACTGGTCATCGCCAAGGAATCCGACATCCTCGGCATCATCACCGGCGCCGCTTCCGGCAAGCGCAAAGCCGCTTAGCCCAAACCTACCCCCCTTAAAAAGACTTATTCAGGAGACAGATCAACATGGCTGCCAAAGAAGTTAGGTTTCACGGCGACGCGCGCGAGCGTTTGCTGCGCGGCGTCGACATTCTCGCCAACGCGGTCAAGGTGACGCTCGGCCCCAAGGGCCGCAACGTCGTGCTCGACAAGTCGTTCGGCGCGCCGCGCATCACCAAGGACGGCGTCACCGTCGCCAAGGAGATCGAGCTTTCCGACAAGTTCGAGAACATGGGCGCGCAGATGATCCGCGAAGTGGCAAGCAAGACCAACGACCAGGCGGGCGACGGCACCACCACCGCCACCGTGCTGGCCCAGGCGATCGTGCGCGAAGGCGTCAAGGCGGTTGCGGCCGGCTTGAACCCGATGGATCTGAAGCGCGGCATCGACAAGGCGGTCGAAGCCGTGGTCGAGGACATCAAGCGCCGTTCCAAGAAGGTTTCGACCAATGACGAGATCGAGCAGATCGGCACGATTTCGGCCAACGGCGAAAGCGAGATCGGCAAGAAGATCGCCGAGGCGATGAAGAAGGTCGGCAACGAGGGCGTCATCACGGTCGAAGAGTCGAAGAGCCTCGAGACCGAGCTGGACGTGGTCGAGGGCATGCAGTTCGACCGCGGCTACATCTCGCCCTATTTCGTCACCAACGCCGAGAAGATGCTGGCCGAGCTCGACGACCCCTACATCCTGCTGTTCGAGAAGAAGCTCTCGGGCCTCCAGGCCATGCTGCCGGTGCTCGAGGCGGTGGTGCAGTCGGGCCGTCCGCTGCTCATCATCGCCGAGGACGTCGAGGGCGAAGCGCTCGCGACCCTGGTGGTGAACAAGCTCCGCGGCGGCCTCAAGGTCGCGGCGGTCAAGGCGCCGGGCTTCGGCGATCGCCGCAAGGCGATGCTCGAGGACATCGCCATTCTGACATCCGGCCAGCTCATCTCCGAGGATCTCGGCATCAAGCTCGAGAACGTGACCCTCGACATGCTGGGCAAAGCCAAGCGGGTGCGCATCGACAAAGAAAACACCACCATCATCGACGGCGCCGGCAAGAAGGCCGACATCCAGGCCCGCGTCGGCCAGATCAAGGCGCAGATCGAGGAAACCACGTCGGATTACGACAAGGAGAAGCTGCAGGAGCGGCTCGCCAAGCTGGCGGGCGGCGTTGCGGTGCTCCGCGTCGGCGGGGCGACCGAGGTCGAAGTGAAAGAGCGCAAGGACCGGGTTGACGACGCGATGCACGCCACCCGCGCGGCGGTCGAGGAAGGCATTGTCGCCGGCGGCGGCACGGCCCTGCTCTTCGCCACCGACGCGCTCAAGAAGGTGCGCCACGACAACGACGACGAGAAGGTGGGCATCGACATCGTGCGCCGCGCCATCCAGGTTCCGGCCCGGCTCATCGCCGAGAATGCCGGCATGGACGGCTCGGTCGTGATCGGCAAGCTCCTGGACAAGGGCAACCCGAACTGGGGCTTCGACGCCCAGAGCAACGAGTATGTCGACATGCTGAAATCCGGCATCATCGACCCGACCAAGGTGGTTCGCATGGCGCTCCAATCCGCGGCTTCGGTCGCCGGCTTGCTGGTGACCACGGAAGCCATGGTGGCCGAGAAGCCGGAAAAGAAAGCCCCGAACATGGGCGGCCACGACCACGGCGGCATGGGCGGCGGGATGGATTTCTAACCGCGTAGCATAGGCGAGGGCCTGATCGGCCCTCGCCGTCATGCGAAGCGAAACGAAAAGACCAGCTAGCTTTTAGATAAGCCAAGCTGCTTGGCTTCTGACTGCGAAGCAGAAAGAAAAGATCTGGGACCGCGGAGCAATCCGCGGCCCTTTTTGTTTGATAATTGGGACGTATCGAGCGTGATCCCGGTCGCGCGGTGCGCCGTCACTCCCGTGCAACCGCTCACGCGCTAGAATAGCGGCGACATCCGAACCGGCCCATCATCCGGCAACAGAACAAGGAGGCTTAGAATGAGCACCTTTACCACCAAGGACGGCACAACGATCTATTACAACGATTGGGGCAGCGGCCAACCCGTCGTCTTCAGCCATGGCTGGCCGCTCTCCGCCGACGCCTTCGAGGACCAGATGTATTTCCTGGCCTCGCACGGCTACCGCTGCATCGCCCATGACCGGCGCGGCCACGGCCGCTCCGGCCAGAGCTGGAACGGCAACGATCTGGACACCTATGCCGACGACCTCGCGGAACTGACCGCGAAGCTCGATTTGCAGAAAGCGGTCCATATCGGCCATTCCACCGGCGGCGGCGAGGTGGCGCGCTATATCGGCCGGCACGGCACCAAGCGCGTGGCCAAGGCGGTGCTGATCGGCGCCATACCGCCGCTGATGCTCAAGACGCCGGCCAACCCGGGCGGGTTGCCGATGGCGGTGTTCGATCAACTGCGCGCCGGGGTGCAGGCCGACCGCTCGCAATTCTGGATGGATTTGAGCCTGCCGTTCTACGGCTACAACCGGCCCGGCGCCAAGGTCTCGCAAGGCGTGCGGGATTCATTCTGGCTTCAGGGGATGATGGCCGGTTTCCCGGCCTCTTACTTCTGCATCAAGGCCTTTTCCGAAACCGACACCACCGAGGATCTGAAGAAATTCGACATACCGACGCTGATCCTGCACGGCGACGACGACCAGATCGTGCCCATCGGCGACGCCGCCATGCTGTCCTCGAAGATCGTCAAGAACGCGAAGCTCAAAATCTATCCGGGCGCGCCGCACGGCATGTGCACGACCCTCAAGGACAAGGTCAATGCCGAGCTGCTCGACTTCATCAAGGCCGCCGGCTGAACCAAGGCCCGCGCCCTCCGGCAACGGTTCTACTGCGTCTTGATCATCTTCTCGAGTTGCTGGCGCAACTCGGGACTGTCCTTGTGACCATGCACCGCCACCGCGTGTTGGGTGGCGGCGTCGACCAGTTCCCTCTTGGTGTCGGCGGAAATGGCGACGGTGCAGTTCATCTCGCTGGGATACTCACGGCAGTCCACGAACATTCTTGCCATTGTTGCCTCCCATGACAGGTGCCACAATTTGTTGATTCGACCGGCGAGCGGAATCCGGAGCCGCGGACCGCTTGCAGACCGAAGGACCGAAACTGCGCTTTTTTGGAATTCGCCGCAAGCGCCGCGTCGCCGCCGGCGCGGTGCGGACCAAGCCCTTGACGCCGGAAACACGCTGTCCAACATCCAAGAGGCCGCAACCAGCAAGGAGGGTGTCGCCGCGCATGACTCCACCGAAGAGAAGCGGGGTTGCCGACCGGCTTGGCATCGGCGACGGAATCCCACTGAGTCCAAGATTTTGCCCGGAATGATTTCCGGGCGCGAAGCTTAGACTTCGCAAACCGACCCCCGCGGCGCCTTGCGCGCGCGGGGGTCTTTGCAACCCGGCCGTTCAGACGCTGAAAATCCCGAGATCGCCGGAAAAGGCATAATCGGGGAAAACGCCGGCAACCGGTTTCTTGACACGGTTCTGCAGAATCTCGGTGAGGACCTGCCGGTAATCCGTGACGACGGCAAGGTCGACTCCTTCGTCGAGCTTGTCGGATGCGAGACCGGGCCAGCCGCCGTGAAAGCGGCCGCCGTCCACCTGCCCGCCCAGCACCATCATGACATTCGCGCGGCCGTGATCGGTGCCGTTGCTGCGGTTGGAGCGCAGGCGCCGCCCGAATTCGCTCACCGTCACCACGATCATCCGGTCGTGATAGCGCTGCATATCGTTCCAGAACGCGGCAAGCCCGTTCGACAAACGTCCCACCGCGGCCTTGAACCGTCCGGCCTGGTATTCGTGCGTATCCCAGCCGCCGATATCGACGGTGGCGACCTCGAGGCCGAGGTCCATCTTGATAAGCTGCGCCAGCGCCTTTAACGGGCGGCCGAATTCCGCGGCGGATTCGTAAGCCGTGCCCGGATCCGGCTGATAGGCGATGACCGCGCCTTTGTCGTCGCGCGGCACATGACTGTCGATCGTCGTCATCGCGCCGAGCGCCTCGCGCCCGGCAGCGGTAAAGACGTCGCGCCGCGTGGCATAAAGCCCGGTCAATACTTCGCGCGCCTGCGGCCCGCCGGCGGGAGCCAGTCCGCCGCCAAGATCGGGCACCGCGAGCGCGTCGGCGCGGCCAAGCAACTCGCCGCTGACGCTGCCGGCGGCCGAAACCGCGGCGATGCCGATTGCGCGCTCATGCGCAAGGTAGCGCGTCAGCCAGCCGTCGCGGATACGGGTCAGCCCGCGCGCGTCCGCGACACCGCGCTCGATCATGTCGGTGGCGACAAAATGGCTGCGCGTACTGTCGGTTAATCCCGCGGCATGGATGAAAGCGAGCTGGCCGCTGCCATAGAGCTCCGACAGGCCGCCGGCCGCTGCATGCAAACGAAATTCGGTATTTGGATCGGGACTTCCGGCGAGCGCGTAGCCCGCGTCGGGACCATCCGCCGCGACACGCAAATCGGTCGAGCGCGCCGCGATGAAGACCGGATCGGTCGCGGGCGAAACCAAGTTGAGCCCGTCGGCGCCACCGCGCAAATGGACCACGATCAGAATCGGCTTTTCGGCGCCCGGCCCGGCGAAGGCGCGCAAAACCAGGCCGGGAACCGGGACCAGGCCCGAGGCGAGGGCGGCGCTTTGGAGCAGGGTGCGGCGGGACAGCAGCATGCGACGGCCTCAACAGCTCTGGAAGCCGGGCGACATCGCCGCATAGGCGGCGATCAGCACGAGGCGCTTTTCGGCGTCGGGCGTGTCGGGCGGCCCAACCGGCTGTTCGGGCACAAGACCCATGCCGTCGACGATCGCCGCCACCTGTTGCGGATCGGCGCTGCCGGTGAACGCCGCGAGCCAGAACGCGGCCGCGTCGCGCGCGCTCGGCGCCGCCTCGCCCATGACCGCAGCGGGGTGAAACGCGCCAGTGCCCCAGCTGTTCTGCGCCAGACCGAGCGCCAGCTGCCAGCGTGCGCGCATGCTGTTGGTGCCGAGGAAATAGGCCTTATTGTCGGGCAGGCCGGTCGGATTGGGATAGCCATAGAGCCGCTGGCCGGCGGCGGAGATCGTGTTGATCAGCGGCTCGGTCGGCATCAGGTCGAGACCCCCGGTGCGCGCGAAGCCCGCGACCAGCGCAAACGGGCGCCGCACCTTGACGCCGCGCGAAGCCGCGAATTCCGGCGACAACGCTATCGCGCGCACCACCTTGGCGATCTGATCGGGCGCGCGGAGATTGTCGCGCCATATCCGGGTCGCCGCCTCGACCAGGCCGGCCGGCGGGTTGTCGGCGACCAGGCGGCGCACGAGCTTGGTGCAGACAAAGAGCGCGGTCGCCGGGTGGCTCGCGACGAGATCGAGCACGCGCCTGCCATCGGCCATCGCCGGCTGGAATTCCGTGATATCCGCGGCCAGCACGCGCTTCTGATAGCCGTCGTGCCAGTTCTCGACATAAGCAAAACGCCCAGTCTGCGGCAATTTGCGGCCGCCGTCGATGGCGGTGCCGTCCTCAACCGTCCAACCGGTGAAGGAGCGCGCCGATTCGTAGACGTCCTCGTCGATATAGCCGACCGGACGACCTTCTGGCGCGCCGGGCACGTCGCGCCAGCGGTCGTATTTGTCGTTGAGATAGGCCTGGCGACCGAGCGTATGCAGTTCGAAAAGTTCACGGCCGTAATTCTCGTTCGCCGCGCCAGCGCGCGAGGAATGGTTGGACAGGTAATAAAGCATCGCCGTCGAGGTCGCGACGCTCTCGAGCAGATGCCGGAAATTACCGAGGCAGTTGGGACGAATGACGTCGCGATCATAGGTCGGGAGCGCCACCGCGACCTGCTCGGAATCCCAGGCGTCGACGTTGAAATGATCGTTCCAGAAATTGCACATCGCCTCGCGCAGCGGATAATGACTGTGCACCGCACGAATGAGGGTGGCCGAGATGACTTCGAGAAGCGGTCGTCGCCGCTCGGAGCCGTCATGCTTGTCGCGCTCCGCGACGGTCGGCCAGAGCGCATCGATGGGCTGCGCCAGCGTGCCGAGCGGCCGCATCTCGTCGACCGCTTCCCAATTCTGATTTTTTGCGGGGTCGCCCGCCGCGTATTTGATGCGGAGTTGCGCATCTTCGAGCGCCTGCGCCGTTTCCGGATCGTCGCCCGGCGGCGGCTTCAACTGCTCGTCGAGCCAGACCCGAAAGCCGCGCCGCGCGAGCTCCGCCGCCTCGCCCGGGCGCGCGCCAAAGCCAAGGCGGTTCAACGCGAAAAAAGCGGACACCGGTGACGATACGGCGCTGTCAGGCATGCCAATCTCTGTGCTAACCAAATCGAGCGTATCACGGCCCGCCCGGCGCAGACATGCGCGCGCAGTTCCTTCCCGTTTATAGGCGGCGGAATTTTACCCTATCCCTGCGGAGCGCGCGGCCGCGCGGCGGGTGACCGCCGGCGCATGCTTAATTCGCCGTTAGAGAAGCCGATTGGTTTGCAAATGGAAATATTTAACGGCGCGTCACCATATCCCGGCGTCGCCCTCCGGAACGCGCCGCCGAATACGGGCGGCATCGCGGGCGCGCGATAACCGAACGTTAACTCGCCGAAAAGTAGCGTTCCCCGACCGGCCGTCGCCGCTTGCATTGCCGGCGAGGCGTTGGGTTGGGAGATCGACATGAGCAAAGGGGTTGTTGCCGCCGCCGCTGCCGCCGCGTGGCTGTTGGCGCTCGCGCCGTCCGCGCGCGCCCAACAGGGGGATTACTGGTTCTACTGCGCGCCGGCGCGCGGCGTTTTTCCCTATATAAGGAGCTGTCCCGAACCGTGGCGGCAGATTCCGACAACGCCGCCCGATTTGCCGGTGGCGGCAAACTTTCCGCCGCAACAGCAGATTCCGGCGGCTAACCCGCCGGCCATGGCCGCTCCGCCGCCGGCGCCCGCCGCTGCTTCCTCCCCACCGCCAGCCGCTGCTCCGCCGCCAACGCCAGCGGCGGCAAGTGCCGATCCGGCGGCCGCTACTCCACCTGCAGCCACTGACGCGGCCGCCGATCAATCAGCGGCCGCTCCGCCGCAAAATCTCGTCACGGCATCCGCCGAGCCGGCCAATCCCGGCGCACCGCAAAATCTCGCCGCCGAGCTGCCCCAGCAAGCAGCGACGGGCGACGACGTGCCGTTGGCGAGCCCGACCGTGCCGGTGGAGCAAGTCGCCGAAGCGAGCCCCAAGGACCAGCCGCCCAAATCCGAGACCGCCTACATCGCGGCCTGGCAAGCCGCGCAGGAGCCCTATAGAAACGCCGACAACCAGCTGAAAGCCGCCGCGGTCTATAACCGGATGCTCGAGGAAATGCGCAAGGCGGTTCCCGATAACCACGTCACCAACTGGACCGGCACCGTCGACAGCATGGGCGCCAACAGCGACGGCGACGCCTGGATCGTGATCGCGATCGCGCCCGGCCTGACGGTGCAAACCTGGAACAACGCGCTGCTCGACATCCGCGAACACACGCTGATCCACCGCGATTCGCCGCTCTACAATACGCTCAAGGATTTCAAACCCGGGCAGAAAGTGGCCTTCACCGCGACACTGATCGGGCTCGGCGATGTGAAGGAAAAAGACAAGGTGACCGAGCCGGATATGATCGCGAGCTTTACCGCGGTCGAAGCAGTGCACTAAGCGCAGCATAGGCGAGAGCCACGTTGGCCCTCGCCGTCATGCGAAGCAAAACCGGAAAATCCCGCGTAGCATAGGCGAGGGCCAGATCCGGCCCTCGCCATCATGCGAAGCAAAAAATGGGGCCGCGAGCGATCGCGGCCCTTTTTTATGAGCCCCACTCCCGGTTCGGCCGGATGAGTAGATTCCGATCCTGCCGCCTCACCTCCTGCCCCGGTATGGTTACTGCAGATACACGGAGCTTCCGATCACGGTAGGAGTTTTCCATGTCCCTCGGTCTCATCCTGGTTATCGTCCTCGTCTTCCTGATGTTGGGCGGCGGCGGCGGCTATTACTACGGCGGCGGCTATCCCCACGCTTTCGGCGGCGGCCTCGGCCTGGTGCTGCTCGTGCTGCTGGTCCTGTGGATCGCCGGCGCGTTCCGCGGCATGGCGTAACCCGCCATGGACAAGGACCGGATCGCGGGAGCGGCGAAAGAGCTCAAAGGCACGGTCAAAGTGGCCGCCGGCAAGGCCGCCGGCGACGCCAAGCTGCAATCCGACGGCAAGGCCGCCAAGCTCGAAGGCAAGATCCAGAACGCCATCGGCGGCCTCAAGGACGCGCTGAAGCCGTAAGACCCGCGCATGCCGGACATTCCCCGGCAATCCGAATTCGAACCGGCCCTGAGTAGTTTCCGATGCCTGACGCCAGAGATGGACGGCCCTAGGGTGCGCCATCTTCATTTTCGCCATTCCCAAGCGGCGGGTATCCCCGCCTGCCGCCACAATCCAGAGAGGCCACCAGCCATGACGTCCTTCACCAAGCCGTTCGCCGTTACCGCCCCGTTCGCGCGTACGGTCGCCGTCGCGGCGCTGTTCGGCGCCGCCATGTTCGCCTTCCCGATGACCGCCGCGCGCGCCGATGGCGCCGCCGTCACCGGCATCCAGCTGGCGCAGTCCGCCACGCCGCCGGCCCAGGCCGACGCGACGCCCCCCGCGGCACGGAGCGATACCATCGAGGAGCGGATTTCCAGCCTGCACGAACAGCTCCAGATCACGCCCGATCAGGACGCGAAATGGAACGACGTCGCGCAGACGATGCGCGAGAACGCCGCCAACATGGACAAGATGGTCGCGCAAAACCGGCTGACCCCGCCGCAAAACACGACCGCGGTGGGCGATCTGAAGAACTACGAGAAATTCGCCCAGGCGCATGTCCGCGGGTTGAAGAACCTGATTGCGTCCTTCAGCACGCTTTACGCTTCGATGCCCGCCGCCCAGAAGAAGAACGCCGACCAGGTGTTCCAGACCTTCGGGCACGGTGCCGGACCGGCGCACAGCTAGCCGGGCCGACGATCGCGTTCCGCGACCGTGACGCCACGCTTATCAGAGGAGGTCGCAATGACCCGTAACATAGACGCCCAATCGAAACGCCGCCTGCCGGCGCAGCTCGCGGCAGGGATCGCCATCGTCGCGTTTCTCGCGCTCGGCACGTTTGCCATAACGGCCAACGCCCGGGACGATCGCCGCGGCGGCGACTACCGCGACGGCCGCGAACGCGGCGGCTGTTGCTGGACCGGCGGCTATTACAGCGAGCCGCCCGTGGTCTACGCGCCGGCCTATTACCCGCCGCCGGTGGTCTACGGCCCCGCCGTCGGCATATCCCTGCCCGGCATCAATATCGGCATTCATTAAACCTCGCCCCGATCCGACCGGCAAAGAGCCGCGGGGTAACCGCGGCTCTTTTCGTTTGGCCGCCCGGGCCGCCCCGCCGCCCTCGGCTACCCTCTCACCGGGTTTTGCTCTAGCATCGTCCCACGATGAAAAAGCTGTTGATCGGGCTAGCGGTTTTCGCCGCCTTGAACGCCGTGATGCTCGCGATCGCGATCGCGTTGCCGTTTTTCATCTCGGGCGACGTCTACCGGGCGGAAATCATCACGCTGGTCGAGCGGGCGACCGGCCGGCAATTCCGCATCGACGGGCCGATCAAATTCGCGCTGCTGCCCGAGCTGACCCTGTCGGCCGAGGACGTGGCCTTCGCCAACGCGCCCGACGGCGAAGCGCCGCACATGGCGCAGCTGAAATCGATCGAGATCAAGATCCGGCCGCGGCCGCTTTTGTCCGGCAAGCTGGAGATCGATGGCTTCGCGCTGGTCGAGCCCGAAATCGCGCTCGAGGTCGACAAGCAGGGCGAGCCCAATTGGCGGCTCGGCGCGCCCGCGCCCCAA
>Ga0209333_1000560_pt1 | contig 20415 bp, 22 predicted proteins | sample BlaSpr_A8_OM2_O3_FD_187982 | JGI IMG/M metagenome (GOLD analysis project Ga0209333, IMG submission 187982) | Forest soil microbial communities from Thunder Bay, Ontario, Canada - Black Spruce, Ontario site 2_A8_OM2_O3 (SPAdes) (version 2) | ecosystem: Environmental > Terrestrial > Soil > Boreal... | reverse complement strand
CGCGGCCGGCGTCGCCGCGTCGTTCTCGACCTTCTGCTTCATGACCGCATCCATCTCGCCGCCGATCATCACGGGATGCGCCGCGCCGGTATTGGTGCCGGGAGACATCGCCGCAACGTCGCCCGCTTCCAGAATGAAGAATCCCGCGGAGGCCGCCCGCGCGCCGCTGGGCGCGACGTATGTCACTACGGGCATGGGCGCGGCGACGATCTTCTCGATGGATTCACGCATGGCGTCCATGAGGCCGCCGGGCGTATTCACGCGCACCAGCAATAGCGTGGCGTTTTCTTGTTTGGCTTGTTGGATGGCGCGCGACAGTACTTCGGTGGTCACCGGATGGATCATGCCATCCAGGTCAACTGCCAGCACCCGGGGCGCCCCGGCATTCGATCCCGCCGCCGTCAGCGCCAGCAGGATCAGGCTTGCCAATCGCGATCGCACGCTAACATTTAATATACCTCACCTGTAGAGCGATATACATCACTGTAGAGTGGTTGAGACACCCTGTCTGGCGGGTGGTCCGAAACGTCACGATTCTCGAAAAAATGTGATGGAATTGATAAAAACTTTTTACGGCGCGCGTGGTGAAGTCTGGTAAAATTAAGGAATCCGGTTTTTGAAGTTCTTTAGGGAGAAAATACTTTGTATGGCAACAAAAAGAAGTACTAGCTCCGCGTCCGCATCGGCTTCCGGCGCCGCTCCGGCGCGCGCCAAGAGCACGGTGACACGAAAGCATCGGAACTCCGCTGTAACATCCGAGAATGCCTTAGCCCCCTCGTCCGCGGCAGCAGCCCCGGCACACGATCTGGCGTTCGATGACATAGCTCAACTGGCGTATTCGTATTGGGAATCGCGCGGTTACCAAGGCGGCTCCTCCGAAGACGACTGGCTGCGCGCCGAACAAGAGTTACGCGCCAGCCTGACCATGTCAGTCGCAAACTAAGCAGAAGGGCCAGTTTGCCCGCGCGATAAGTCAAGTTACTTATATTTACGCAGGACGGCTAGAAGGCGCCCCTGTATCTGCACGTCCGCGGCCTGCACAATGATCGGCTCCAGTGCGGCGTTGGCGGGCTGTAGCCGAATTTTGCCTCCCGGTTCGCGATAAAAACGCTTGAGCGTGGTCTCGGCGCCTTCCACGAGCGCTACCACGATTTCGCCGTCGCGCACCTCAGTCGCGCTCTCGAGGAGAACCATGTCTCCGTCGCAAATATGGTCGCCGATCATGGACTCGCCGCGCACTTCCAGCGCGAAAGTGCCCGGATGTCCCACGAAATCGGCGAAGCTCAGAGTGGCGCGCTGCGCGACCGACTCCACAGGCGCTCCGGCGGCGATGCGGCCGAGCAGCGGAATCTCCAGTGCTGTAGCATCCCGATGGCGGCGGTTCTCCTGCACGTATTTGGGGCCCAGCTCCAGGGAGCGGCTCTGGTTGAAGCCGCGCTTCAGATAGTTCTTGGCGGTTAGCGCGGAGATGTGCTTGTGCACGGTGGCCAGCGAAGCCAGGTTGAGGCCTTGCGCCAGCTCTTCATAGCTGGGGCTGTAGCCATTGTCATCGACGAATTTCGCAATCAGATCGAGCACTTGCTTTTGGCGGCGGGTTAAGGCCATCGGGCACTCCTCTCTGTCTATTGTGGGCGAAGAAAAAGGGAAATGCAAGAGGCAGGCGAAAATTCGCATACACTGTGGTTTTCACGACGCCTCATGGCCAAATCCGGTATGCCCGCGATTCCGACGCTGTTTGGCGGCCTGCTCGTGGCCGTGTTTGCCGCCTGGTTCAACACGAAGGCTGTAACCGCCTCGGAACTCTACCGCGCCGCGCTGCCCGGCTACCGCTACGAGTTCCCGCGCGACCACTTCAATCACCCCGGATTTCAGACTGAATGGTGGTATTACACTGGCAACCTCCGCAATGCCCAGGGCCGGCGCTTCGGATTTGAGTTGACCTTCTTCCGCCAGGGCGTAGACCGGGGCAACGATTGGAGCAACGATTGGGGTAAGGATCATCCCGCATCCCTGTGGGACGTGCGCGACGCCTGGCTCGCGCACCTGGCCCTGAGCGACGTCGACGGCGGCAGATTCCTGCACGCGGAGCGCCTCAACCGCGCGGGACCGGGCTTGGCCGGCGCGTCGCTGGACCTGGCGCGCGTCTGGAATGGCAACTGGCGCGTCCAATGGCATCTTCGCGGCGGCACGCAGCAAATCGAAGCCATCGACCCGCGCTTCTCGTTCAACCTTACGCTGCGCGCGCTGAAACCGCCGGTCGTCCACGGCATCAACGGGGTCAGTCAGAAGGCCGCGGACGCCGGGCGCGCTTCGCACTACATCTCGTTCACGCGCCTGGAAACGCAGGGCGACATTGTATTGGAGGGCCGCACGTTCCACGTGGAAGGCCTTTCCTGGATGGACCACGAGTTCTTCACGCAGCAACTTGACCCGGCGCAAAGCGGTTGGGACTGGTTTAGCCTGCAGTTCGACGACGGCACGGAGCTGATGCTCTTCCGCTTGCGTCGCAAGGACGGCGCCGCCGACCCCTACTCCGCGGGGACCTACATCGACGCGCGCGGCCGCACGACCCACCTCGCGCGCGACATGTTCTCCGTCACGCCCGGCAAGCTTTGGAACAAGTACCCTGTGGAGTGGAGCGTGCGCGTGCCGTCGCTCGGAATTGCCGTCCAACTCACTACGCGTCTGCCGCAGCAGGAATTCGATAGCAAGGAGAATCGTTATTGGGAAGGCGCGGTTGAGATTGGCGGTACGCGGCATGGGGCCGGATACGCCGAGATGACCGGGTACGCCGCGCCAGTGCGGTTTTGATCGTGCGATGCTCTCGACCGGCTAACGTTGTGGGATCTGGAGGCATTCGGGATCAAAACGGAGGGAACCTCGATGCAACGATACGGGCTAATCGTATCACTTGCTGGAGCGGTCTTGTGGCCAGCGTCGGCCCAAGAAACCACTACCATCTCATGATTTCGAATCCTGGGTTCGAAGCGGACGTGTTAACGTGTTCGCCTGGACCGGACGTTTTGTACCCGCTTGGTTGCCCGACTGGTTTAACGGCGGGAGTGCCGACACATTCAAAACCAGGGGACAGTTTAATATCCTGATGCATCCCGGCGGAGTCAATGTCGCATACCTTTAGTCAGTCAACCGGCGCAATATCCCAGACACTGGGTCCTCCGTTCAGGCCGACACGACATATACCCTGAAGCTAGCCACCGTGCAGACTTTGCATTTACCGCTACGTTGTGACGCTGCTGGCTGGAAGTGTCGCTGTCGCTTCGGACAGCAGCCTGTCTCCCGGCGGCTGGCACTTTTCTGCTTCGAAGTGTCGGAACAGCGCATGTTAACATTGACAATGTTTCGCTGACCGCCGCACCACAGCCATAAGGGAGCGAAAATTCAGTCCAACTTCGCCAGATCCTCCAGTTTCAGGTTGCCAGTGTAGACGGCCATGCCAAGGGCGGCATGCACGTCCATCGCCAGCAGCGCGCGCACCTCGTCAAGCGTAGTGATGCCGCCCGCCGCTGTGATTTCGAGCGGCGTCGCGGAGCGCAACCGCCGGAACCAGTCCAGATCGGTACCTTGCAGCATGCCCTCCTTATCCACGTAAGTGCATAGAAATCCCGCGCAGTAAGGCTCCAGCGCCGCCAGCACTTCTTCGGCGCGAAAACGCGTCGCCTCGCGCCAGCCTCTCACGACGATGCGCCCCTGCTTTGAATCGAGTGCGACGATCACGCGATCTTTGCCTATGGCGGCCGCCAGTTCCGCCAGGAACGCCACATCGATGCCGTCCGCGGCAAAGGCGGCCGTGCCCACGATCACCTTGTGCGCGCCTTGCTCAACCAGCGCGCGGGCGCGCCCCACCGAACGGACGCCGCCTCCCACGCGTGTGCGGGCATGCGCGGCCAGCAGGCGCACCAGATTGTCGTTCGAGCCGGTGCCCATCGCGGCATCCAGGTCGATCACCTGGACTTCCGGAAAGGCGGCGAAGCGGCGCAGCATTTCGAGCGGCGAATCCCCTTCGAGCGCCTTCTCGCGCCCCTGCACGAGCTGGACAACCTTGCCGTCCATTAAGTCGATGCAAGGGAAGATCATGATACCTTTCGCACCGGGATGCCGTGCCGGTCGAGGTATTCTTTAAGGTCTCCGATGCGCAGATCCCCGTAGTGGAAGACGGACGCCGCCAGCGCCGCATCGGCTTCGCCATCGGTCAGCACGCGCAGGAAGTCTTCGGGCTTGCCTGCGCCTCCGGAGGCGATCACTGGGATGTGCGTGGCGCGCGAAATGGCGCGCGTCAGCTCGCAATCGAAGCCCTGCTGCACGCCGTCGGTATCCATGGAAGTCAGCAGCACTTCGCCCGCGCCCAGTTCTTCGCCGCGGGCCGCCCATGTCACCGCGTCGAGGTCTTCCGGGTCGCGCCCGCCGCGCGTATAGACGGTCCATGCGCCGGAAGTGCGCCGCCGCGCATCGATGGCCAGCACCACAGCCTGCGCGCCGAATTCTTCGCTTAGCTCCGTGATCAGTGCGGGACGCCGCACGGCCGCGGTGTTCACCGAAATCTTGTCCGCGCCGGAGAGCAGGATGGCGCGCGCATCCGCCACCGAGCGTATGCCGCCGCCCACCGCCAGCGGGATAAACACCTTGCGCGCAGTGCGGGCGACCACTACGGCCATGATCGCGCGCGCGTCGCTGGAGGCGGTGATGTCGAGGAAGACCAACTCGTCGGCGCCCTCCTGGTTGTAGCGGTTCGCCAGTTCCACGGGATCGCCGGCATCGCGCAGGTGGACGAAGTTGACGCCTTTGACCACACGGCCCCCGGTCACGTCGAGGCAGGGGATGATGCGCTTGGCGAGCATCGTGCGGGCGTTATTTCTGGCCCATCAGCTCGTAGTTGACTGTTAGCAGCTTCATGCCGGAGCGGATCGCGCGGATATCTTCCCGGATTGCGCTAACCTGCACCAGACTGACGACCAAGCTGGTAATGACTGCCACGGTGGGCAATCCCACCACGATATAGAGTTGCAGGTTGCTCATCGCTCCCATGATCAGATTGTACACCCCACGGCAATCCCACGAAATCCAGGGCGCCGCACAGGCCGCACTTCTCCGGATGAACCTGCACCCCGAACGTGTTGCCAGATTCCGGCCGGAATCTGGCGCGCGCCGGCGTCGCGCAGGCGGATGAAGTTGACGCCTTTGACCACACGGCCGCCGGTCACGTCGAGGCAGGGGATGATGCGCTTGGCGAGCATCGTGCGGGCGTTATTTCTGGCCCATCAGCTCGTAGACTTTGCCCGTTAGCAGTTTGATGTCGGAGCGGATCTCGCGGATATCTTCACGGATCTCGCTGATTTGCGCATGCACGTCCTCCCGGATTGCGGCGTTCTGCGCGCGCATGTCCTCCCGCATGGCTGCCATCTGCGTGCGCATGTCCCCCCGGATGGCGCTTATCTGCACCAAGCTGACGACCAAGCTGGCCAACACGGCAATGGTGGGCAACCCGACCGCGATATAGAGTTGCAGGTTGCTCATCGCTCCCATAATCAGATTGTACACCCCACGGCAGTCCCACGGAATCGAGGGCGACGCGCAGGCCGCACGGGCGGAACTTCTCTTACAACATCTTACCGCAGCTCTACGAAATTGCGGACTACGTGCAGACCGCACGGGCCGGACTTCTCCGGATGAAACTGCACTCCGAACGTATTGCCCGATTCGAGTACTGCAGTGTAAGGTAGCGAGTAAGTACAAGTCGCGGCGGTCTGCGGAATGGCGGGCGCATAGTAACTGTGCGCGAAATAGACGAAGGCGTGTGGGTCGAGCCCGGCCAACAGACGCGATTCGGCGCACGCATCCACCTGATTCCATCCCATGTGCGGCACGCGCGCGCCAGCGGGGAATCGCCGCACTGTCCCGGCATACAGGCCCAGTCCGCGAGCTTCGGGCGCTTCTTCGCTGCGCTCAAACAGCGCCTGCAAGCCCAGGCAGATGCCCAGAAACGGCGTACCGGCGCGGATACGTCCCATCAGCGCATCGCGCACCTGCATTTGGTCGAGCGCCCGCATCATCTGGCCGAAGTGGCCCACGCCAGGCAGGATGATTTTCCGCGCATCGCGCAGGCCGGCGGCGTCGCGCACCAGCGTGTATGCCGCGCCGATTTCCGCGAGCGTGTTTTCGACCGAACGTAAGTTACCCGCGCCGTAATCCAGGATGGCGATCATAACAGTCCTTTCGTGGAGGGCAACTGGCCGCGCAGCCGCCGGTCGGTGGAGCACGCGTATCTCAGCGCCCGCGCGAAGCACTTGAAAATGGCTTCGATCTTGTGGTGGTTGGAGCGGCCGTAAAGCACGCGCGCATGCAGGTTGGCGCCGGCGTGGTTCACGAAGCCGCCGAAGAAATCTTCCACCAGTTCCGCTTGCAGATCGCCTACGAGGCGCACACGCACCAAGTCGCGATAGACCAGCGCGGGCCGGCCGCCGAGATCCAGCGCCACGACCGCCAGCGTCTCGTCCATGGGCAGCACGAAGTAGCCCGCGCGGTTAATGCCGCGCCGGTCGCCCAGCGCCTTCGCGAACAACTGGCCCAGCACGATGCCCACGTCCTCCACGGTGTGATGCTGGTCCACGTCCAGATCGCCTTTGGCATCGAGCTTCAAATCGAAGCCGCCATGCTTGGCGAATAACTCCAGCATGTGATCGAAGAAGCGGATGCCAGTCGAGATTTCGTAGCGGCCCCGGCCTTCGATCTTGAGCGACGCTTTGATTTGCGTCTCCTGGGTGTCGCGTTGGATGGCGGCAGTTCGCATCAGACCAGCACGCTTTCCAGTTGATTGAGGTCCTCGAGAACCGCGACCGCATTTTCGGCTTGAAACAGCGCGGTAAGCTCATCGCGGCGCGGACTGTTGGGTGACGCGATGCCAATGAACGGCACGGCCGCGGCCCTGGCGCAGCGTGCGTCGTCCACGGTGTCGCCGGCGTACCAGATCTTGCGGCCGCCAGCCGCGGCGGCGATCTTGAGCAGGCCTTCCGGCGCGGGTTTGAGTTCGGCCACTTCGTGCATGCCGACGACGGGATCGAAGCGCAGCGACGGCGCGAAGCGCTTGAGTGTAACCTCCGCTTCCCAGCGCATGCGGCCGGTGAAGATGGCCAAGTCGAAACGCGCGGCGAGGCGATCGAACAGGCCGCCGCGCGCCAACCACCGTTCGCGCAAAATGAGTCCGTCGGAGCCGTTGCCATGGAACAGGCCCTGGAAATAATCGACCACAGTCTGGAACTCGACGGCCACGCCATGCCGCGAGATCGCATGATGCGAAAGCTTCCAATCGTCGTTGAAGCCGCCCTGGTTCTTGTAATCCTGGATCTGCGGGTGGGTGAGCGTGACGCCGGCAAAATGTTCGACGGTACGCACGATGGTCTCGCGGTAGGAGTCGGTCACGTCCACCAGCACGCCGTCCATGTCGAAGACGATTACCTCGCGAGCCATATCTCCTCCAGCGCGGCCAGCAGGCGGCGGGTCTGCTCGCGCGTGCCGACGGTGATGCGCACGCAGCCGGGCGCTTCATAACTGCGGTCGCGGACCAGGATGCCGCGTTCGCGCAGGTGGTCGCGCATCTCGATCGCGCGCGCGCCGGCGCGGATCAGCACGAAGTTCGCGGAGCTGGGCACGTAGCCGATGTTTAGCCGTTCGAGGCCCACGCACAACAGCTCGCGGGCGGCCAGCACTTCGGCCACGTAATTCTCGATATAGACGGTGTCGCGAATGGCTGCCTGCGCAGCCAATACGGCCAGCGTGTTCACGCTGTAGGGCGACTGCGCTTTGTGCAGGAACGCGATGTTGGCCGGATGCGAAAACAGGCAGCCCAGCCGCATCGCCGCCATGCCGTACACTTTCGAAAACGTGCGGCTCACAAATAGATTGGGCGAGCGCTCGATCAGGCCCAGCGCGGTGACGCCGGAGAATTCGAAATAGGCTTCGTCGATCAAAACCACAGCCTTGCGCGCGCGCTTCAGAATGCGCTCGATGGCCGCGAGCGAAAGGCCCGTGCCGGTGGGGTTGTTCGGGTTCGCGATCAGCACCGCGCGCGTGGCCGGTGTGATGGCGTCGAGCATGGCGGCCAGCGGAAAATCCATGGCGGGACCGTCGTAATCGATCTCGCGCACCGTGGCGCCGGCCACCTGCGCGTAGAAGCGATACATGGCGTAGGCGGGGCGCAGCAGCAGGACTTCCTGGCCATCGTCCACGTAGGTGTTGATGAAGAGCTGGATGGCTTCGTCGGTGCCGTTGGTAAAGATGAACTGGTCCGGCGCCACGCGGAAGAATTCGGCCACGGCCGCCTTGGCTTCGCCGTATTCCGGGTAGACCGCCAGACCGCCTGCGTCCAGGCGCCGCTTCAGAAACTCGATGACGCGCGGCGAGCAGCCAACAGTATTTTCGTTAAAATCGAGGCGCAGCTTGTCGGCGCGGCCGGCGGTGGGCGGCGAGTAAGGCGCCATTTTGAGCACGGCTGGCCGTGGACGGATGGTTCCCTTAGTCATGCATCCGCACCTCAACCGAGCGGGCGTGGCCTTCCAATCCCTCGGCGCGCGCCAGCGTAGTAACGGCCGGGGCGAGCGCGGCGAGCGCTGCGCGGCTCAGTCGCTGCACCGAAATCACCTTCAGATAATCGGCCACCGACAGCCCGCCACGCAGGCGCGCTGCGCCGCTGGTTGGCAGCACGTGATTGGGTCCCGATGCGTAATCGCCGGCCGCTTCGGTACTGAACGGTCCGATAAAGATGCTGCCGGCATGCTGCACGCGCGCCAGCAGGCGGTCGTCCGGAATGCTAAGGTGTTCGGGAGCAAAGCGGTTCGACAGCTCGATCGCCTCTTCGAGCGACCGCACCAGCATGATGGCGCCATTACGCTCGATCGCCTTGCGCGCGACGGCCGCGGTTGGCAGATCCGCAAGCTGCCGCTCGATTTCTTTGGCCACCGCATTGGCCAACCGCTTGGAAGTGGTGAGCAAAATGGCGGCGGCATCCACATCGTGCTCGGCCTGCGCCAACATGTCGGCCGCGAGGTGCCGCGGATTGCCATCCGCCGAGACGATCAGGATCTCAGTCGGGCCGGCCACAAAGTCGATGCCCACCTCGCCCGCGAGCAGTTTCTTGGCCGCGGCCACGTAGATGCTGCCCGGACCAACGATGCGATCCGCGCGCGGCACAGTGCGCGTGCCGTAGGCGAAGGCCGCGATGGCTTGCGCGCCGCCCATCTGAAACACCCGCTCGACACCCAGAATCCGCGCCGTACCCAGAATCTCCGGTACGCGGCGCGGGCAGGCCACGCAGATATTGCGCACACCCGCGACCTGCGCTGGAATTACGGTCATCATCAGCGTGGAGGGCAGCGGATAACGGCCCGCGGGAATGTAGGCCGCGACCGTATCGAGCGGGCGCACAACCTGCCCCAGTTGCCGCCCGGGACTGACTTCGCGCAGCGTCTCGGCGGGCATCTGCATTTCGGCGAAGGCGCGAATGTTGGCGGCGGCGATCTCGACGGCCGCGCGGAACTCTCCTGAAAGTCCCGCGCAGGCCCGCCGCAGATCCGCGGCAGGCGCCACGACCGTCTTGCGGTCGAGCGCGTCGAACTGGCGCGCGTATTCGAGCAGCGCCCTATCGCCCCGCGCGCGCACAGCTTCCAGAATCGGCCGCACGACCGCTTCGGCTTCGGATAACCGGGCCTTGCGCCGCGCCAGCAGGCGGGGCATAGCGGTGGGAGATAGGATCCGAATCATAAGTTAGAGAAGTCAGGAGGCAGAAGACAGAAGTCAGGAGACGCAATCCCGGCTTCTGACTCCTGACTCCTGACTTCTGACTCCTTCTTCATAAAACGATCTTATTTAGCGGATACTCCACGATTCCCTGCGCTCCCGCCTGCTTCAATCGTGGGATGATGTCGCGCACGGTGGACTCATCCAAAATCGTATTGACCGCCATCCACTCCTGGTCGCTAAGGTGCGAAATCGTAGGACGCTTCAGCGCGGGCAGCACCTCCAGCACGGCGCGCAGATCGTTCTGGTGGACGTTCAGCATCAGCCCGACCTTGCCCAGCGCGTTGATGGCGCCATCCAGCAGCATACGCATATCTTCCAGCTTGCGGCGCTTCCAGGCGTCCTGCCACGACGCGCGGTTGGCGATGAACTGGGTGTTGGATTCCATCACCGTGTCGATGATCTTCAGATTGTTGGCGCGTAGCGAAGAGCCGGTTTCAGTAACCTCGACGATGGCATCGGCCAGCACCGGCGGCTTCACCTCGGTTGCGCCCCAACTGAACTCGACGCGCGCGCGTACGCCGTGCTGCGTCAAGTAGCGCTTGGTGGTACCAACCAATTCGGTGGCGATGATTTTGCCCTCCAGGTCGCGCACCGTTTGGAAGCCGGACGACTCCGGCACGGCCAGTACCCAGCGCACCTTGCCGAAACTCTGCTTCGAGTAGATCAGGTCGGCGACCGCTTCCACTTGCGCTTCGGTTTCGGCGACCCAATCGCGGCCGGTGAGACCCGCGTCCAGAATGCCATCTTCCACATAGCGCGCCATCTCCTGCGCGCGGATGAGCATGCACTCGATTTCCGGATCGTCGATGGCCGGGAAATACGACCGGCTGCTGGTGGTGATGGCGTAGCCCGCGCGGCGGAACAAATCGATGGTGGCGTTCTCCAGGCTGCCCTTGGGGATGCCGAGTTTCAGCTTCATGGCAGGCTCCCGTAGACCGCGGCGGGGTCGTAGGCGCGCGGCTCGGATTCCACCCACTGGCTGTTTTCCAGGCGGCGGTAGAAGCAGCTCACGTAACCGTTGTGGCAGACGCCGGGGCCTTGCGGATCGACGCGCAGTAGCAGGGCGTCCTGGTCGCAGTCCGTGGAGATTTGTTTCACGATGAGACGGTGGCCCGACGTCTCGCCCTTGAGCCAGAGCTTCCGGCGCGAACGGCTGTAGAAGGTGGCGAAACCGGTCTCGACGGTACGGCGGAAGGCTTCGGCGTTCATGTAGCCGACCATCAGAACGCGACCGGAGGTGTGATCCTGAACGACCGCCGGGATCAGTCCGTCGAACTTTGAGAAGTCCAAATACATGCGAATAGCAACAAAAAAGCCCGCCTTCATTGCAGGCGGGCGTCCTTTCTTATTTCAATATGGTTCGAATCAGGACACTACCCGCCGTGCGTGGATTGTGCTGTGATGGCGATGGCGGGCGGCGGGAACCATAAACGAAGAGTATACCAGAGAGACCGCGCTACGCGCTGTGTCTGGTGGGCAGAGAATTATCCAATAGAAGATGAGCATGAATCGGGGCCGGGGAGGGGTACGGTTTCCAATACAAGATGAGCATAAAAAAGGAAATAATGGGGTAGGCGTGGCGCGGCCGGATGCAAGTGCAGATGATGAATGCCGAAAGCCTGAGCCAGGAACAAATCCGGGAGTTTCTCAAGTCAAGCCAGCGGATCGAGTTTGCGGGTGGCAACGAAGCGAGAGGTACGCCTGGGTGGAGCGCGTGCTAGGGGCGGGGGGGCGGTGGAAATGACGGAGCCCTGGAAAGCATGGAAAACCAAAAGGCAGGTTTTCCACTTTCCCACCCGGTGCACGCGATGACGACGACGATTGTCACTCTGAACCTAAAAACCAAAGAAAGGAAGTCGGCCGCTACGCGGCCTCCTCATTCTTTATGCCGCTCTCCCTCCGGTCGAGCGGAACCGATTTCATGCTCATCCTCCAATTGGAAAATGCTTGCCTGGAGGGGAAGATCACATGGTCAGGGTTACTTTGGTGATGGTGCGGGGTTTGTCGGGGTCGAGGCCTTTCTGGTCCGCCAGGCAGGCCGCGAAGATTTGCGCGGGGATGATGTAGGGAATCGGGGTGTACAACTCCGGGAGTTTGTGCGGCAGCCGGATCACGCGCGTGGCGCGCGCCGCCGCTTCGGTGTTGCCGGCGTCGGTGACTACCACGGTTTCGGCCTTGAGCTGTTGGAGCTTGTCCAGCGTTTCGGCGATGGAACTCCAGGTGGGTCCGGCAGGGGCGAACGCGAAGACCGGAAAATCGGGGTCCACCATGGCGATGGGGCCGTGCAGAAAGTCGGCCGAAGAGAAGCGCTCGGCGACCACGTAACAGGTTTCCATCATCTTCAGCGCGAACTCGAAGGCGGTGGCGTAATTCAGGCCGCGGCCCACCACCACGGCATGATCCATGAAGCGATAGCGCCCGGAAAGGTCGGCGATGGAGGGCTCCAGATCCAGGGCCGTTTGGGCGCGTTCCGGCAGGCGCTTCAGGTCGTCGATGCGGATGCGTCCGCCCAGCGCGTAGGCCAGCAGATAGAGCATCAGCACCTGGCCGGTGTAGGTCTTGGTGGCGGCGACGCTTTTCTCTTTGCCGGCGTGGACCAGGAAGGCGTGCTCGGCCAGGCGCGCCAGCGTGCTGGAGGATTCGTTGGTGATGCCGATGGTGAGCGCGCCCTGTTCGCGCGCGCGCGACAGCACCAGGTTGGTGTCGGTGGACTCACCGGACTGCGAGATGGCCACCACCAGGGCGTCGCGATAATCGATGCGCGCGTTGTAGAGGGTATGGATCGCGGGCGCAGCCAGCGATACGGGAATGCCGGTGGTGATTTCCAGGAGATAGCGGCCGAACTGCGCGGCGTTGTCGGAGGTGCCGCGGGCTGCCAGCACGATCAGGCGGGGGCGGCGCTTCGAGACGCGCAGTTTGAAGCGCTCGACGCGGCGCAATTCGGCGGACAGGGTGCGCTCCAGGGCGTCGGGCTGTTGGCGGATTTCTTCTAGCATGCGGGACATGGTGGTGGATGCGCGGAGCTGAGAGGCCGCTTGTCATAGGGTCTGCAGCACTTCGATCGCCTTGCTGATTTCCTCGCTGCCATGAACGGCTTGCCGCCTTGCGGTCTCGTACAGCTCTCGCATGGCATCCGGACGAATGCCTTCATCGTTCTCAGTGACCGTCGTCAGGACCCTGCCATGCAAATCGCGCAGGACCAGTGTGTACCAGTCGCGGGTCCCCTTGCTGGCCTCTAGCAGTTTTTCGCTTAACAACACTGGCTCCGCCCAGCCCGAGATGGAAAGCGAGAATTGGCCGCCGATCGGCGCAATGAACCTGGCTTCTAGCGCAGTCGGCTCCCATGGAATTTTGCCTGCCTTTGTCTTCGACAGCACACCTTCAAAGAACTTGACCGTCTTTTCATCCACCATTATTCGTCCCCCGCCCCCGCAGCCCTAGTGGCCACGCCATGTTCCGTGCTAAAGATGCCGCTAACTTCCTGACCAGCATGCGCAAGGCGCGCTCTATCCTCCGGCGTAAGGTCGCCGACGGCATCCAGGGCTTGATGTATCGAGAGCAGTTGTTCCTGCGCACGGGAAAGGTTATCCTTCGACTTCCTTGGCAACCGGGCCGCCCATCGTCCAATGAGGTAGCTGGTTTGATCCATCAGATCGCTGACTCGAAGTAGCGCCATGTCATTCATCTCGCTTCTCAGGTGTGCAACGAGCTCGGCAGCAATTCTGGCGAGGCCGTTTAGATATTCGCTTAGCGACTGGCGCATCGCGGCGTCCCGCGCCTCCCGTGCGGCCGCCGACGCGCGCTTCGCGAAAACGAACGCCAGAATACTGAAGACCAAGCCGATTAACGAGGCGAGGCTTCCCAAGAAGTTGAACATCTGCCACTGCAAAGATTATGGCACGTCAGCGCAACGATTTCTGTACCTGCTCGCGATACTCCCGCGCCTTCGCCTCGATTTGCGCAGCGTTGAGCGTCAGCGGCTGCGCATCCTTCACCAGCAGTTTGCCGTTGACCATCACGTCCTGAACATCGCTGCCCTTCAGCGCGTAGACGATTTGCGAATAGACGTTGTAGAGCGGGACGGCGTTGGGGCGATCCAGGCGGATTGAGATGAGGTCCGCGCGTTTGCCGGATTCGAGCGAGCCGATTTCCTTCTCCATACCCAGCGCGCGCGCGCCGCGGATGGTAGCCATTTCCACGGCCGCCTCCGCCGGAAGATTGCGCGGGTCGCCGGTGATCACTTTCTGCAGCTTGGCCGCCAGGTCCATTTCTTCGAACATATTGAAATCGTTATTGCTGCCGGCGGGACCGTCGGGGCCGAGGCCCACAGCCATGTCCAGCGCGAGCATACGTGTGACCGGAGCGACGCCGCTGGCCAGTTTCATATTGCTGGATGGGCAGTGCGCGATCCCCACGCCGCGCGCTTTCAGAATTGCCAGGTCGGCCTCGTCCACCCAGATGGCGTGCGCTGCAATGGTACGGCCGTTGAATACGCCCAGCGCGTCGAGCGCCTGCGTGGGAGTTGCGTGGCGCTGGGCGAGGCACTCGTTGTTCTCTTGCTTGGTTTCCGATACATGAATCACCAGGGGCGCGGCATGCCGGTTCGCGAGCGCACGGCAGGCTTTCAGGGTCTCGTCCGAATTGGTGTAGATGGCGTGCGGCGCTACGGCGGGCACGACCAGCGGATCGTCATGAAAGCGGGTGAGAAACCGATCGGTGAAGGATAACGCGTCGTTGGGGGTCTTGGCATCGGGCGAGGGAAAGCCGATAATGGTTTCGCCCAGCACGCCGCGCATGCCGGCTTCCTTGGTCGCTTCGGCCACCACATCTTCGAAGTAATACATGTCGGTGTAAGTGGTGGTGCCGGACAGCAACATCTCCAGAACGCCGAGGCGCGTTCCCCAGCGTACGAACTCGGGCGTCACGTTACGCGATTCGGCGGGAAAGATGTATTTCTCCAGCCACTCCTGCAAGCGAAGATCGTCGGCGATACCGCGGAACAGCGACATGGCGGCGTGCGTATGGGTGTCGATCAGACCGGGCGCCAGGATGGCATCGGGGCGATCCAGTCGCTGGCGGGCCTGATAGGTCCGTTCGATTTCGGATGCCGGGCCGGCGGCCATTATGCGCTCACCGCGGATGGCGACCGCACCGTTCTCGATTATGCGCCGCTGCGGATCCATGGTGACCACATAGCGGCCAGTCCAGATCCAATCGGCCGACTCGGCCGCCAGCGCGGAGATGAAAAGCAGGAAACTACAGAAAAGACGCATCGAAGGGCCTTGGGAGGAGATCTTTCAGGCGCAAGCTTTCCGTCTTGCCGTGGAGGTTCGAGAGCACCAGTTCCACATCGCCGCAGAACTCCCAGAGTATCTGGCGGCAGGCGCCGCACGGCGGAGTTAGCGTATCGGTGTTGGCGACTACGGCGACGCGCCGGAACTGGCGCGCGCCTTCGGACACCGCCTTGAAAACAGCCACACGCTCGGCGCAGAGGGTCAGGCCATAGCTGGCGTTCTCGACATTGCAGCCTGTGTGGATGCGGCCCGCCGAGTCTTCGAGAGCCGCGCCCACTTGGAAATGGGAGAACGGCGCGTGTGCGTTTTCGCGTGCTCGCAGCGCAGCTTCAATCAGCGGGTCCACTTAGTTCTCCATCCGGGGCAGCAACGCTTTCAGAAACCGTACCAGAGTTCCGCGCACCATCTCACCGGTCTCCAACACTTCGGCATGGCTGATCTTTTGCGGCAGGATGCCGGCGGCCATGTTGGTCACGCAAGAGATGCCCAGCGCGCGCATGCCCATGTGATTGGCAACGATCACCTCCGGCACGGTCGACATTCCCACCAGATCCGCGCCGATGGTCCGCAGGTAGAGGATTTCGGCGGGAGTCTCGTAACTGGGTCCCAACACAGCGGCGTAAATGCCTTCCGAGAGGCGAATGCCGAGTTCGCTGCCGACTTCGTGCGCCAGCGCGCGCAGGCTGCGCGAATAGGCTTCCGACATGTCGGGAAAACGCGGGCCGAGTCTGTCGTCGTTCGGGCCCAGCAGCGGATTCGATCCTTGCAAATTGATGTGATCGGAGATCAGCACCAGGCCGCCACGCTCGAGTGCCAGGTTGATGCCGCCCGCGGCATTGGTAAATACGACGGACCGCACACCGAACGATCCGAGCACACGCACACTGAAGGTAACCTGAGCCGGGGTGTAACCCTCGTAGAGATGCACGCGGCCCGCCATGGCGGCCACGTCGAGCGCCCCCAGCTTGCCGAACACGAGTTTGCCCGCATGCCCAATAGCGGTGGAGCAAGGCCAGCCCGGAATTGCGGCGTAAGGGATTTCGGTGCGGTCCGCGAGTTCGCCGGCGAACGCGCCCAATCCGCTGCCCAGCACCACGGCGACCCGCGGCCGCAGGGGCGTTTGCGATTCCAGGAATTGAACGGCATCGTCGATCAAACCGGCAATCACAGCAGCATCCCCGCGATGCAGGCCGACATAAAGTTGGCCATGCTGCCCGCGGCCACGGCCTTCAACCCCAGCCGCGCCAAGTCGGACTTCCGGTTAGGGGCGAGCGCGCCGATGCCGCCGATCTGTATGGCGATGGAACTGAAATTGGCGAAACCGCACAGCGCATATGTGGCGATGGTGAACGAGCGCGGGTCGAGCTGCGCCCGGAGCGGCGCGAGCTGCAGAAACGCCACAAATTCGTTCAGCACCAGGCGCGTGCCCAGCAGGTTGCCGATGGTGGGCGCGTCCCTCCACGGCACGCCCATCAGCCAGGCCAGCGGCGCGAATACGACCGCGAAGATTTGCTGCATGCTGCCTGGGAGCCATGCCATGCCGGGTAGCGTGTGTACCCAGCCGAGGATGCCGTTCAGCATGGCGATCAACGCCAAAAACGCGATCAGCATGGCGCCGATATTCAAAGCCAGATGCAGCCCGTCGCCGGCGCCCTGGGCGGCGGCGTCGATTACGTTGACCGCGGTCTTTTCAATCTTGACTTCCACGCGGCCGGCGGTGGCCGGTTTATCCACCTCCGGGTAGAAGATTTTGGCCAGCATGATGGTGGCGGGCGCGGTCATAATAACGGCGGTGAGCAGGTGCTCGATGCTTACGCCGGCAATTTTCACGTAGGCCGCCATCACGGCCCCCGAAACGTGCGCCATGCCGCTGGTCATGATGGTGAATAGTTCGGACTGGGTCATGCCGGCGATGAAAGGCTTGATGGTGAGGGGCGCTTCGGTCTGGCCCATGAAAATGCTGGCCGCGACATTGAGCGACTCCGCGCCGCTGGCCCCCATGATCTTTTGCATCACGATGGCCATGCCTTTCACCGCCAGTTGCATGACGCCCAAATAGTAAAGGATGGCGAAGAACGAGGCGGTGAAGATGATGATCGGCAGGACCTGGAACGCGAACACCACGCCGAAGGGCCCGGTCTTGATACCCAGGGGGCCGAAGACGAAACTGCTGCCCGCCTCGGCATAGTTCAGCATGGCGTTGACGCCCACCCCGATAGTTTGGAAGACCTTGCCGAAATCGGTCTTCAGCACCAGCAGGGCGAAGGCGAATTGAAGGCCCACTCCCCAGAGGATGAGGCGCAGCTTGATAGCGCGCTTGTGGGCGGAGAAGAGCCACGCTATGGCCAGAATCGCGACAAGGCCCAGCAGCCCGGTGAAGCGCTGCATTAGCAGACCCCTTGTATTACAAGCTGCATTTGTGGGGCGGGCGTCCACGCCTGCAGCGGGTCTCCAGGCCCGCTTTGGCTGAGATCCTCTGTTCCGCCGCGCCACTCTATATTTATCATGGATTTTTCACAACGCCGTCTGCCGCACATTTACGCTATCGGACAACCGCTTTTCGTGACGTTTCGGCTTGATGGCTCCTTGCCGGTTGGGCGCGAGTTCCCTAGAGAAAGCATGACCTCCGGGGAGGCGTTTGCCGCAATGGACCGGTTGCTGGATACGGCGCGCTTCGGACCGGTTTATTTGAAACGACCGGAGGTCGCGCGCTTGGTCCGCGGTTCCATCCAACATTGTGCGTTGGCCGGTTGCGATCTGCATGCCTGGGTGATTATGCCGAATCACGTTCACCTGCTCTTCACGCCGCATACCAACGTATCATCTCTGCTATGCAGTCTGAAAGGCTATAGTGCTCGACAGGCCAACCAGTTGCTGGGGCAAACAGGGCAGTTTTTTTGGCAGCGTGAAAGCTACGATCATTTGGTGCAAACAGCGGAAGAGTTCCGGCGGATAGAAAGATATATTGTCAACAATCCGGTTAAAGGCTGGGTTGGTTGAATCTGCGGAAAAATTTCTGTGGTCCAGTGCGACTGCGGATTAAGGGCTCGCAGGCGGGCCTGGAGACCCGCCGCAGGCGTGGACGCCCGGCCCCACCAGGACAATCAGCTTACGACTTCCAGGATCAATTCCCGGTCGTCGGGCTTCTGCGCCGAGATGCGGAACGCGTCCTCCACCATCCCGGCACCTTCTTCCACGCGATCTTCCTTGGTGTAGTACAGGCGGCACAGCACGGAGCCCGCCTCCACCTTTTCGCCGACCTTCACTTCGAGGATCACTCCCACCGCCGGATCGACCGCGTCTTCCTTGCGGTCGCGGCCAGCCCCAATCAAGTTGGACGCGAGGCCGATATCCCGCGCGTTGATGACGCTGACATAGCCGCCGCGGGGCGACACGACTTCACGCATGCCAGTGGCGTTAGGCAGCAACTCGAACTTGTCGAGCGCCTGCGCATTGCCTCCCTGCGCCTCAACCGCCTGCTTCAACTTACGATAGCCGGAGCCATCCACCAGGAGTTTCTCCGCCAGCCGGCGGGCGTCCTCGAGCGTGGGCGATACCTTGGCGACGAAGATCATGCGCGCCGCCAGTTCGATGCACAGGCGCGTGAGATCCGCCGGGCCGGCGTTTTGCAACGTTTGCGACGCCTCCATTACCTCCAGCGCGTTGCCCACGGCGTAACCCAGCGGCTGGTTCATGTCCGTGATCAGCGCTTGCACGCGCTTATCCATGCGGCGCCCGATACCCACCATTACTTGCGCCAGGCGGCGTGCATCCACCTGCTTCTTCATGAACGCGCCGTTGCCCACTTTGACGTCGAGCACTAGCGCATCCACGCCCTCGGCAAGCTTCTTTGACATGATGGACGACGCGATCAGCGGAATGGATTCCACCGTGGCTGTTACATCGCGCAACGCGTAGAGGCGGCCATCGGCGGGGGCGAGTTCCGAAGTCTGACTCAGGAAGCAAAGCCCCACGGCGGCGAGTTGCTCTTTGAGCTCGTCGACAGTCAGATTGGTGCGCATCCCCGGAATGGATTCGAGCTTATCGACGGTGCCGCCGGTATGGCCGAGACCACGCCCTCCCATAGTGGGAACGATCACGCCCGCCGCAGCCGCCAGCGGCGCCACGATCAGCGTAGTCTTATCGCCTACGCCGCCCGTGGAATGCTTGTCCACCTTGACGCCCGGAATCCCGGAGAGATCGAGCATTTCGCCCGAATGCATCATGGATTCGGTCAACCGGCTAACTTCCCGGTCTGTCATGTTGGCGAAATAGACAGCCATGAGAAAGGCCGACATCTGGTAGTCGGGTATTTCTCCGCGAGTGTACCCATCCACCAAGTACGAAATCTCTTCGGGGGACAGTTCGCCGCCGTCGCGCTTTCTCTGGATCAAGTCAACTGTACGCATTATGAAGCACTTAGCGTACCATATTTGAGGAATGCAAAGGAAACGGCGGGATCAGCCTTTCAGATCCTGAAACGCATCCTCGATTTCCCGCTGGGCTTCCGGCGTGGGGACCGATAACGGCAGACGCGGCGGCCCGCCGTAATAGCCGTTGAGATCCATGGCGTGCTTGAGGCCGGGGATGCCGTGCTTGGCGGTTACCAGGGTGGCGGCGCGCGCGATGCGGTCCTGCCAGTCGCGGCCGGCCTCCTCCTCGCGCATGCGGTAAGCCTCCCAAATGGCGATGCAGGCATAGGGGGCGGCGTTCGCGAAGGCCAGGATGGCGCCGGTGGCGCCCATCAGCAGTGCAGGCCAGAGCGTTGGCGCCGAGCCCACGGTAACCTGGAAACCGGGCCGCGACTCGCGCATCATCTGCATGACCTTTTCCATGTTGCCGGAGCTTTCCTTGATGCCGACGATATTCGGATGATGCGAAAGCTCCACCACGGCGGCGGCTGGAATATCGAGCGCGGTGGCCTGCGGGAAATTGTAAATAATCACGGGAATGCGCGCCTGATCGGCCACCGCGCGGTAGTAAAGGATCTGCGCCTCGGGACGGTTGAGCAGGTTCTTATAATAATGCGGCGTCTTGACCAAGGCCGCTTTATAGCCCAGCTCCGCCGCGCGGTTGGTGAGACAGACGGTCTCGCGCACGCTCTCGACGCCCGTGCCGGCGATCAACAACTTTTCGGGCGCCGCGTGGCGCGCCACCATCTCCCACAATTCGACCTTCTCTTCGGCCGTAAGCAGGACGCTTTCGCCAGTCGAGCCGGTGGCCACGTATCCGGCGAGGGTGGTGCGATTCCACTTTTCGATGTTGTGCTGGACCTTGGCAGCATAGATGTTGCCGGCGTGGTCGAAGGGGG
>Ga0209333_1000559_pt1 | contig 20416 bp, 17 predicted proteins | sample BlaSpr_A8_OM2_O3_FD_187982 | JGI IMG/M metagenome (GOLD analysis project Ga0209333, IMG submission 187982) | Forest soil microbial communities from Thunder Bay, Ontario, Canada - Black Spruce, Ontario site 2_A8_OM2_O3 (SPAdes) (version 2) | ecosystem: Environmental > Terrestrial > Soil > Boreal... | reverse complement strand
ATCCTGAGCTACCGCGGTTATAATATCCACACACTGGCCGACAATTCCACGTTTGAAGAGGTAATCTTCCTGCTGTGGAATGGATGGCTGCCCAAACCGCCGGAACTGGACCAGCTCAAGAAGGACTTAGCCGCCAACCGCGGAATTCCGGCCGCCGTTGTCGACTTTCTGAAGACGGTGCCTCAGGGAAGTCCCATGGACGTCTTGCGCACGGCAGTCTCCATGCTCGGCATTTACGACCCGGAAACGCCGGACATGACGCCGGACGCCAATGCCCGCAAGGCGCTGCGGCTGATGTCGCAGATCTCGACCCTCGTCACCACATTCGACCGCTTGCGCAAGGGTCTGCATGTGATTGGCGGCGACCCGACCATGAGCTTCGCAGAAAACTTTCTCTACACCCTTACGGGCAAGCGGCCCGACGACGTGATGGAGCACGTTTTCGACGTGGCCTTGATCCTGCATGCGGACCATGAGCTCAACGCTTCCACCTTCGCCGCGCGCGTTACGGCCGCTACGCTATCGGATATCTACTCGTCGATCACCTCGGCGATCGGCGCGCTGAAAGGCCCCCTGCATGGCGGCGCGAACCAGGACGTGATCAAGATCCTGCTGGAGCTTTCGAGCGAGGAAGCCGCCGTCGACCGGGTGAAAAGCACGCTGGCGCGCAAAGTGAAGATCCCCGGATTCGGGCACCGCGTGTATCGCACCGAAGATCCACGGGCCACGCACCTGCGGGTGCTCTCCGAGGAGTTGGGCAAGCGCACGGGGCACGAGAAGCTGTTCCGCATGTCGCAAGCCATGGAGCGGACCGTGAAGGCGGAGAAGGGACTGATCGCCAACGTGGACTTCTACTCGGCCTCGACCTACTATTCACTGGGCATTCCGGTGGATCTGTTCACGCCGGTGTTCGCGGTAAGCCGCATGTCGGGCTGGACGGCGCACACGCTGGAGCAATACAAGAACAACCGCCTGATCCGCCCGCGCGCGGAGTATAGGGGCAATCCGGACGGCATGAAATGGATTCCCATGGACCAACGCTGATGGACGAGAAGGCCTATTACACCGAATCGCCGACGACCAAGCCCATGTCGTTGAACTGCCCTTTTTGCAGGACCGCCGAGACCTACGACCTGCGCTGGATGGTGCGCAAGAAGAAGGACCGCCTGCCGCCGGGCGGCGACGAGCGCGACCGCGCGCGGTTTGCCAAGTCGCAGAGCTATATGGTGCTGCTGGACGATAAGGTGGCGTGCAAGAATCTGCGGTGTAGGAAGCGGTTCGATATATCGGGCGTCAAGACCATGGCGTTTTTGTAAAGCGGAAAAGGCGAATTGGCCGGCAGAGCTGGACGGATTGCAACAGAGGAATCTGCCGGCTCACCGTTCCGCGTCGAACCGGACGTGCGGATTTCCCGCACACGGCTCTCCTGAAAACCTTGGTCGCAGGCCCACGCATCGGGTCTGATGAGGCTGCCACTGGCCGCGCCTGCCAGGCGGCAAACAAGGCCAGTTCGATCGGCAGACAGTTGCTCGGGGCAGCCGGGAGCGCAGGCTGTTTCCGGTGTATCTTGAAGATTACCTATGCGTCCCACTCGACGAACGTTCGCCACACTATCCGGGGCGGCCGCCTTGGGCATGGGTGCCGGAGCCGGCCCCGCCGCCGCCGCTCCGCCGCCCGAGGCCAAAGCCGATCCGAAGGATTATTGCCGCTTTCCGGACGCTTTCCTCTGGGGATGCGCCACCGCAGCCTACCAGGTGGAAGGCGCCGCCTGGGAAGACGGGCGCAAGCCTTCGGTGTGGGACACCTTCGCGCACCAACCCGGACACGTCGCCATGGGCCATACGGGGGATGTCGCGGTGGACCAGTACCATCGCTACCCGCAGGACGTGCAGCTTATGAAATCGCTGGGGGTCAAGGCCTACCGCTTCTCCATTTCCTGGCCGCGCGTTTTCCCGGACGGCTTCGGGCAGCCCAATGAAAAGGGCATCGCCTACTACGAACGCCTGGTGGACGCTCTGCTGGCCGCCGGCATCGAACCGTATGCCACGCTGTTTCATTGGGACTTGCCGCAGGCCTTGCAGGACCGCGCTGGCGGCTGGCAATCGCGTGAGACAGCCAAACATTTCGGCGAGTACGCAGGCTTCGTCTCGGGGCGGCTCTCCGACCGGGTTTCGCACTTCTTCACCATCAACGAATTTTCCTGCTTCACCGATTTGGCCTACGGCTACGGCGTGTTTGCGCCCGGCCTGAAGCTCCCGCCGCGCCAGCTCAATCAAGTGCGGCATCACGCCGTGCTGGGGCACGGCCTGGCGCTCCAAGCCATTCGCGCTTCCGCGCGGCGGCCCGTGCGGGCCGGCTTGGCCGAGAATCCCACCCTCTGCGTGCCGGTGCTGGAAACTGAGCCGCACATCGCCGCCGCCCGCCGCGCCATGCGGCAGTTGAATGCGCCGTTTCTCACCGCGATTCTGGAAGGCAGGTACACCAGCGAGTATCTCGCCGCGGCGGGCGCCAATGCGCCGGAATGCACTCCGGAAGACATGCGCATCATCGGCGGGCATCTCGATTTCGTGGGCCTCAACTGCTATGCGCCTACCTATATCCGCGCCGCCGAAGGCCCAAGAGGGTTCGCGGAAGTGCCGAATCCCTCGTCGTATCCACATATGGCGTCTCCCTGGTTGTTCATTGGGCCGCAAATCCTATACTGGGGGCCCCGCCACCTGAAGGAAATCTGGGGCGTAAACGACATCCTGATCACCGAAAACGGCTGCTCGGCAGACGACCGCCCCGCCGCCGACGGCCATATCTACGACACCGACCGGGTCATGTATCTGCGCAATCATTTCGTGCAGGCGCATCGGGCCGTTTCCGAAGGCTGGCCGCTTACGGGCTATTTCCTGTGGAGCCTGCTGGACAACTTTGAGTGGGCCGACGGTTATACCAAACGCTTCGGGATCTACTACGTGAATTTCGAGACGCTGGAACGTACTCCGAAGTTGAGCGCGGAGTTTTACCGGGAAGTGATCGCGCGCCGTGCCGTCGCCTGAGAGTGTTGCACGCAACCGGGTCCAGTAGCGGCCCAGGGGGTTGCCCCACTATAGCGATCTGCGAAGCCCGCCGATACTAAGACCGGGTACGTTGCATGCCATTGGAATTGAACCCGGATATCTTCCGAGCGGTCCTGGAAAGCCTGCCGATCGGGGTCTATGTGACCGGCCGGAACCGCCGGATCGCGTTCTGGAATACCACCGCCGAGAGGATCACCGGTTACCTCGGCCAGGAAGTCGTCGGGCGTCTGTGCGACGACAATCTGTTGATGCATGGCGACGAAACCCAGGCGGCTCTGTGCGATTCCGACTGTCCGCTGCAACAGACCATGCACGATGGCCAGCCCCGCGACACCAACATATTCCTGCGCCACAAGGATGGACAACGGGTCCCGGTGCGGGTGCGGTCGGTTCCGATCAGAAATGAATTCGGTGTTATCATCGGCGCCGCGGAATGTTTTGAAGAGAGGTCGTGCCGGACCGCCCAGACGCGCTGTCCCCACGTCCGGGGAGACGTTTCTTTGGATGAGGTTACGCAAATCCCGGATTGCCAAACGACGGAGGCCGCGATCGCCGCCGCTCTGGAGGAGTTCTCGTCATCCCAAGCGCCGTTTGGCGTCCTTTTGATGGCCATCGACAATCTGGATCGTGTGCGGCATGTGGACGGTTGCCAGGCGGTGAACGAGGTGTTATACGCGACCGCCCAGACGCTCTCCAGCGGAACGCGGCCGGAAGACCTGGTTGGCCGCTGGCGGGCGGACCGGTTCGTTGCGCTGGTGGCGTGCCCCGCCGCGGAGGGTCTGAGGATCTGCGCCGAAAGGCTGCGGCGCTTGGTTGCCCTCGCCTCCGTTCCCTGGTGGGGAGACCGGCTGTCGTTCACCGTATCCGTGGGCGGAACGATGGTACGTGCAGGCGACACTGTCGAACCGCTATTGGGGCGCGCCGAGGAAACTCTGCAGGCCGCCACAGCGGCACAGGCGGACTCGGTCCTTGTGGTCTGAAGCTTAATTTTTATGTTCTCGATTATCGGAATTGTAGTAGTCATCGGCGCGATTGTCAGCGGATACCTGATGGAAAAGGGCAACCTGCTGGTCCTGATGCAGCCGGCCGAGATGGTGATTATCGCAGGCGCGGCGGCCGGCACCGTCTTGATCGCCAACCCGCTTTACATCTTGAAGCAAATCGTGGGAGGCCTCATTGGAGTCTTCAAGGGGTCCAGATTCACGTCCAAGCTCTATCTGGACTCCCTCAAGATGCTGTTCGAGCTGTTCAGCCGTTCGCGGAAGGAAGGTTTGACAGCCATCGAGACCGATATCGAAGAGCCTGAAAAGAGTAAGACCTTCACCGCCTTTCCGTCTGTAATCAAGGATCATCATGTCCTCCACTTCATCTGCGACACGCTGCGCATGGCCTCCAGCGGCGCAGTCGAACCGCTCGATATCGACCAGATGATGGAGCTGGATATGGAGGTTCACCATCATGCGGCAGCGCTGCCGGTGGCGGCGTTAAGCACCGTCGCGGATGCGCTGCCCGGCCTGGGTATCGTGGCGGCGGTGCTCGGTGTGGTCATCACCATGGGGGCCCTGGGCGGCCCGCCGGAAGAGATCGGGAAAAAAGTGGCGGCGGCCCTAGTGGGCACATTCTTGGGCATCCTGCTGTGTTACGGCTTTCTGGGGCCGCTGGCCGCCAACATGTCCAAGACCACGGATGAAGAGGACGCTTATTACCATGTTCTGCGCGTTACCATGACGGCGTTCATCAAGGGTACGGCGCCTATTTTAGCGGTCGAGATCGGCCGCCGCGCAACTCCATCGCAGGTCCGGCCGGTATTCAAGGATCTGGAACAACTGTGCCGCAGGAAGGGTGGGGCCGCCGCGGAGCCACCCGCGGCCGCGGCCTAGGCGCATGCTATGGCGCACCCTCGTCCGATCGTCATCATCAAGAAAAAAAGAGGCCACGGCGGCAGCCATGGGGGCGCTTGGAAGGTGGCTTACGCCGACTTCGTCACGGCCATGATGGCCCTGTTCATAGTGCTGTGGCTGCTCAACACCAGCAAACAGATTCAGGATGCGGTGGGCGGATACTTCAAGGACCCCACCGGTACCTCCAAGCTCGTAGGCAGCGGAGTGAGCGGCGCGGCCGACAACTTCACCTTGACCAAAGACAAGATGAACAAACTCAAGGAGGAGCTACAGAAGGCTGTCCGCAAGGTCGTCGATTTCGAAAAGCTGAAGGATCAGATCGAAATGACCGTTACCGCGGAAGGGTTGCGCATCGAGCTGATGGAGAGCGCGAAAGGCACGTTCTTCTCCAGCGGCGCCACCCATCCGAGCGCGGACGGCAAGGAGATTCTGGTATTGCTGGCGCATGAACTCAGCAAGCTGCCGAATACTCTCTCCATCGAAGGCCACACCGACTCCAAACCTTTTGCGGGGGACGGCATTTACAGCAATTGGGAGCTTTCGGCGGATCGCGCGAATGCGGCGCGCCGCATGATGCAGGAAAATGGAGTCGGCCCGCGGCAGATCACTCAGGTGCGCGGATACGCGGATCAGCACCTGCGCAAACCGAACGCTCCCGACGACCCGTCGAATCGCAGCATTTCGGTGGTCGTGCAGTATCTGGAGAAGCCCGAACCCCCGCAGAAGCCGGCTGCCGCCAGCCCAGCTCCCCCGGCTAAGATCCCGCCGCCTGCGCCTAAGAAATGACGATGAGGCGCTTATGGGGCGGCGACGGTGTAAGCGACGCTCTGTACCGCCGACTGGAAACCCTGACGCGCCGTAATCCTGATCTCGCACTTGCCCGGACGCGCCACCGCGCTCACCAACATGGGAACCGCTCCGAAAGAGTCCGGCGCCGGAAGCTCGGTTTCCTTCTGCTCCAGTTCCTCTCCACCCACGAAAAACTCCACGCGGATGCGCGGCGTCTCCTGGTTTGACTTGTCCGGATAGACCACGAAGTACACCAGAGGCTTGGCCGAGGCCGGCAGCGACGCATCGAGCATTGGCACCACGTCCCGCCCGTGAAACAGGAACGGGTCGTTTGCATCCGCATCCGCGGTCAGCGGATCCGCCCGCCCAACCACCATCACGCTGCTCAATCCGATGCCCTTGCGCGGCAGGCTGTCGAGTTCCGCGGTGCCGGCGCTGGCACGGTTCGCTTCACGGTCGAAAAGCACGCTCTCCACCGTGTAGTGGCCGGGAGGCAGGTTGAAGGCATGCGTGTAGTCTATCGGCGCGGCCTGTATCCCGGCCAATTGGCCGTCGGGGACCTCGTAGGGAAAGTCCTGGCCGAACTTGTCCACAATCTGCCCGTTCGCGTCTTTCACCACGGCGAGCAGGGAGGCATGCAACCGGTGCGACCGGCGCGCCGGCAGCGGCGTCGCGGTCAAGCTGGAGCCCGGCAACTCGAAGACTACGGCGGCCTGGGAAGTCGAACCTCCGGGCCGGAACTGGAACGCAGCAGTGCGCAGATCGAAGGCGTGCGGCAAGGGGCGCGCGTTCAGCGTCACGAGTCCCGCCATTTCAAAGGGCTGCAGAGGCGCAGAACCGTCAAAATCCGGTATGGCGAAATAGCCATTGCGGCTATCCACCTTCGCATTGGGCAGATCGGCGCGTGCCAGCTTGATTTCGATCTTCCGAAAATGCCCGTCGTAGTTGGCGGACGACGGATGATAGTCCGCTTCGTAATGCGTGCCTGCGTCTTCGCCGATCTGCTGGAACGGCTTCTGCAGGTCGTTGGTGTTGGCGACCAGGAAACCACCCGTGCCTTCGGCCAGAGCGCGCAACCCCGACTGCGAATCCGAAGTCCGCACGGCATCGTGCAGGTAATTATCCTGGCGGCTCAGTTCCGCCACGACTCCGGCGCTTCCCATACTGCCGTTCCGAGTACTCATGCCCGCTTCCGCCGGTTGTTGCTGGCTGAGCGCCGCGACGTGCTGCATGGCCATGCTGGACGCCTGCGCCGTGGAGGTTTCGCTGAGACCGTTGGCGTCGAAGGCATAAAAGGTGAGGTCGGCCAGGTTGGCCTTGTTCAGCATCGCCTGAAAGTGATCGGGCTCGCCGTCGGTGGTGAATCCCGGACTCAGCAAGAGGACGGTTTTGTGGCCGGGAAACGTACTCAGTTGCCGGATCAGCAGGTTGATCTGATCCATCTGGCGCGCTCCCTCGATTCCGATGAACTGTTCGCGCTGGAGCACCAGATCCCCGCGCTGGGCGTTCGCACCCGGCCCATTGCTCACATCCGCGCCCGTGATTGCGGCCATGCTCACGGAGCCGGTGGTCGACAGGTCCTTAACCCCGCCCCCCGTCCCTCCGGGGTTCGTAAACCCCACCAGATACTGCACATTCGGCGTGGAGTTCAGCACCGCTTCGGCGGCCCGGGTGATGTCCACCGTGGATCCGTTGAAGGCACCGGCGGCCGCGCGCAGCAGCTCATCGCGGTTCGTAGTGAACGCGTGCAGGAGGGTGAGCCTCGAATCGAGGTTGAAAACGCCCACCCAGGCTCCGGGACGCAACTGCGTCTTGATGAACTCCTGGGCCGCCGCCACTCCCCATTTCCGGGTGTTCGCATCAAGGTGGTGAAATACGATGCAAACCAGGTCGGCGCTTCGCAGCGGCAACGCCTCGGCCGGCAAGGCCTCCGTGCCAGCCGGTTCGGGTTTCTCTGCGCCAGCCGGCCGATCCGGCGTTTGCGCCAGCGGACTCGCGTGCGCGGGCGCTTCAGCGCCGACTACCAACCGGAGGCTCCGGATTTCCTGCCGGACGCCATCCTCGTAGATTTCCACGTCGCCGGGCTTGAGGTTCTTCACCAACCGGCCTTTCTTGTCGCGCACCACCAGGTCGAGCGCGACTTCATTTACCGTGGCATGGATGGTCGGCGCGCCCTCGGCCGGCGGCGCATTCTGCGCCAGCGCCGGACCGGCCAGAGCGCAGCAGAGAGTGCACCCGAAAAGCGTCAAATTGAGCTGCGGCATTGCCGACACTCCAACTTACTTTAGCTCTATGACGACCGTCCGGTAGGGCTTGTTACCCCTGTTCACCAATTGCGGCGCGTCTTCGCCTCGGGTATGCCAGATCACGTCGCCGGATTTACGTTCCTGCATGGACTTGGCGCCGGTCTTGGGATCCGTGCGCTCGTAACGGCAGTCGTCTAGAAACACGATCACCTGGTCGTGCGCGCGGACGCCCCGCTCGCGCACCGCCCCCGGCGGCGAAGTCACCTCCGTCACCTGGACACGGGCGTTGTCCAGTTTCACAGTTGTGGGCAGCCCCGCCCATGCCAGCGCCGCGATTACCCATCCGCTTCCCGCTAACAACCGTTTCATCTCGTGTGCCTCCTTGGCTTATGATAAGCGCTGTGAGGACTGCGGGCGCAGTTGGCGCGCAGCCGCGCGCCTGACCTGATAGGATAGGCTTGAAATCTATGCGACTACGCGTCCTGGGAATCGTGCTTGCAGGAGGAAAGGGTACTCGGTTGTACCCGCTGACCAAGGAACGTGCCAAGCCCGCCGTACCCTTCGGCGGGAAGTATCGCATCATCGACTTCGTCCTGAGCAATTTCATCAACTCAGGCATCTATTCCATCTACGTGCTGACGCAGTTCAAGAGCCAGTCGCTGCTGCAGCACCTCAGCGAAGGATGGCAATTCGGCGGCCTGCTCAAGACGCAATTTATTATCCCTGTGCCGGCCCAAATGCGCTCAGCCGGCGAAACCTGGTACCAGGGTACGGCGGACGCCATCTACCAGAACATCAACCTGGTGGAACAGGCCGATCCGCACGTGGTGGCGATCTTCGGCGGCGACCATATCTACCGCATGAACATCGATAGTATGATCGAGTACCACGAGCAGAAGAGCGCGGCGGTTACCGTGGCCGCCATCCCCGTGGACAAGAAATTCGCGTCCGAGTTCGGGGTGATCGAAGCGGCGCCGGACGGGCGCATCATCGCTTTCCACGAAAAACGCGCGGACGCGCCCACCATACCCGGCGATCCCGACCGGGTCTACGCCTCCATGGGCAACTACGTTTTTTCCACGCGCACGCTGCTGCGCGAACTCTATGAAGACGCGACGAACGAGACCAGCTCGCACGACTTTGGCCACGACATCCTGCCCAAGCTGGCCGGCAACGCGGAGATGTTCGCCTACGATTTCCAGAGCAATCGCATTCCCGGCGAGCCTGCGGATGGGGCGGCATACTGGCGCGACGTCGGAACCATCGACGCGTACTACGACGCCAATATGGACCTGCGCTCGGTGAAGCCGGCGCTCAACCTTTATAACCGGAAATGGCCTCTGCGCACGGCCAGCTATCCCGAGCCGCCGGCCAAGTTTACATTCGACGACCAGAACCGCCGCGGCGAAGCCATCGATTCCATCTGTTCCGGCGGATGCATTCTCTCGGGTGGCGCCGTCAAGAATTCGGTGCTGTTCCGCGGCGTGAAGGTACATGCCGGCGCACTGGTGGAGGACTGCCTGATTCTGGATAACTGCGACATTGGTCGGCGCGCGCGGGTCCGCCGGGCCATCCTCGACAAGAATGTGCGCGTGCCTGCCGACGCTTGCATCGGCTACGATCTGGAGAACGACCGCCGCTATCACCACGTCACCGAATCCGGCATTGTGGTAGTGGAAGGCAACCGCTCCCAGGTGGAAGTATCGATGTTGGTGGTGTAGTGGGGCGGGCCTCCAGGCGTGCGGCCGGCGTCCACGCCGGCCTCTTCTTATGGAACATCAGGTTCTCGACTGGATTTCGCATTATGGGTATCCCGCGATATTCTGCCTGCTGATGCTGGGCATCGTGGGCTTGCCCGTTCCGGACGAGACGCTGCTCACGTTCACCGGCTATTTGATTTTCTCGCATCACTTCAAGCTGGCGCCGGCGTTCGCCACGGTGCTGGCCGGCACCATCTGCGGCATCACGTTGAGCTACACGCTGGGCCGTACCTTCGGGCTGGCGCTGATCCACCGCTTCGGAAAGTACATCCACCTTACCGAGGAGCGGCTCGCCAAGGCTCACCGTTTCTTCGAACGCGTGGGCCACTGGAGCCTTACGTTCGGCTACTTCGTTCCGGGCGTCCGCCATCTGACGGCTTACGCCGCGGGAGTGTCCTACGTGGAGCCGCACATCTTCGCTTTATTCGCATATCTGGGCGCGTTCCTGTGGGCGGCCACATTTGTGTCGCTGGGTTACTTCCTGGGGGACCGCTGGCAAGTGGTGTCGGCGCAAATTCATCACCACATGATGATCGCCTCTTGCGCGATCGGCGCGCTTATCGTGCTGTACCTGGCGTGGCGGAAGCTGCGGGCGAAACGTAGCTGACCGCCATACCGGTCGCGATCACCACCAGGCAGCCGATCACGTTGTACCACAGGAACGAAATCCCCGTGAATAGGAACGCCGCGAAGATGGCAGCCTCTCCGGCCAGCATTCCCGCAAAAGCGCCGGTGCCGCTCACCCGCTTGAAGAAGAAGGCCAGTACGAACACTCCCAGCAGCGATCCGTAAAACAGCGATCCGACGATATTCACGGCTTCGATCAGCGATCCCAGATGCTTTCCGAGTCCCGCGAACGCCACCGCGTAGGCGCCCCAGAATGCCGTGGCCACGCGCGAGGCGGTCAAATAGTGGTGGTCCGTGGCATGCTTCCGGAAGTGGCGCTTGTAAATATCGACGACTGAAACCGTGGCCAGCGAGTTGATCTCCCCGGAGCTGGACGACATGGTGGCGGCCAGGATCACCGCGATCAGCAGGCCTACGATGCCCGTCGGAAGATAGCGCGTCACGAAAGACAGAAAGATGTAATTGGTATCCCTGAAGCCCTTTTCCCCGCCGGTGGTTTCCACCAGGCTGGCACCCTGGCGGCGCGCCGCGTCCACGTCCTGCTGCGCGCGCCGATACCCTTCGACGGCCTCGTTTTCCGCGCGCGTGTCGCCCGCGTGGCGGGCCTGCACGATCGCCAGCGCCTGCGCTTTGCGCCGCTCGAAAGCGTCCTGGTAACGGGCGGCGATGGGGTCATAGCGCGGGCGCAACTCAGGCTGACGGATGCGGTTATACTCGATGCGCTGGAACACCATTGGGGCGGGTTCAAAGATGTAGAACACGAATACCATCGCCCCGATGAAAAGGATGAAGAACTGCATCGGGATCTTGGCCATGGCGGTGAACAGCAGGCTCAGCTTGCTTTGCGCGATGGATTTGCCGGTCAGGTATCGCTGCACCTGGGACTGGTCGCATCCGAAATACGAAAGCGCGAGGAACATCCCTCCGATCAGCCCGCTCCACAGGTTGTAGCGGTCGTTCCAATTGAAATGGAAGGTCACCGCATTGAGCTTGCCGGCGAATCCGGCCAGGTGCACGGCGTCCAGAAACGAAATCTGGCGCGGCAGCAGCACGAAGATCATGACCAGCGCCACCACGAGGCCGAAGAGGATGACGATCATCTGCTGCACATCGGTCCAGGTAACCGTGCGAATGCCGCCAGTCACCGTGTACAGCACTACTGTGATGCCGATGATCAGCGTGGTGAGGCGGTCGGGCCAGCCGAAGATCACGGAAAGCACGATGGCGGGCGCGTAGAAGGTGAGGCCCACGGAGAGGCCGCGCTGCATCAGGAAAATGACGCTGGCAAGGGCGCGGGTCTTGGCGTCGAAGCGGTTCTCCAGGTATTCGTATGCGGTGTACACCTTGGCGCGATGAAAGATGGGCACGGCCGTGGCAGAGAGCGCCACCATAGCCAGCGGCATGCCGAAATAGAATTGCACGAAGCGCATGCCATCCACGTACGATTGGCCGGTGGTGGAAATGAAGGTGATGGCGCTGGCCTGCGTGGCCATGATCGAAAGCGCCATGGCGTACCAAGGCATGGTTTTGCCGGCCAGCAGATAGCGGTCGACGGTGTTGCTGCCGCGGCCGCGATAGAGGCCATAGGCAATGATGGAAGCCAGTGAACCAACCAGGACTATCCAATCGAGAGGTCTCATGAAAACGCGCGGGTGAAAACGTAGCAGAGTGCGATCAGCAATGCGAGGTAGACGATTACCGCCGTGTAGACGCGCGGCCAGGTGCCTAGAAACGGCGGCGGCTCATCGGGCATTTCGCGCGGGGCGGGGGGCATAGGTGGAGTGTAGCATGGGGGGAAGGGGCTTTTGTGCGAAGATGATACACAGAATATGCTCCTGAAGTTTCGATTCTCGAACTTTCGCTCGTTTCGAACGGAACAGGAACTGTCGCTGGTAGCGAGCAAGCTGCCCGGGTCTGGCAACGGCCTTTTCAGCCCGCCTGGATTGAGCGAGCAGGTGCTACCGGTCGCCGCGATTTATGGAGCAAATGCGTCGGGAAAGACCGCCGTAATCCGTGCGCTTGGGTTTATGACTGACGCGGTAAATCTGTCGCACGCGCAATGGCTACCCGATGCGCGCATCCCGGTGGATCCTTTCATCGGCGCAGCGAAGACGGCACCCTCGGAGTTCGCAGTCGATATTCTTCTCGCCGGAGTCCGTCACCAATACGGATTCGCGGTTGACTCCGAAGCCGTCCGCCATGAATGGCTCTACGTTTACCAAAATGGCGCCAGGCAAGTTTGGTTCGAACGTGCTGAGGGCGGCGCAATTTCTTTCGGTTCCGAAATGCCAGGCGAGAATAAGACTATCGAAGCGCTCGTACGCAAGAACAGCCTCTTCCTTTCAGCCGCTGCTCAGAATAATCATCGGGCGCTGTCTCCCGTTTACAGTTGGTTTTCACACCGACTTTCTTTCCGCATTGCGGAGCGCGCAGTTTACGGCGTGAATGCTGCGGAGTTCTGCGAAGACGAGAGGGATAGGGCCGTGATTACCCGGCTGCTTTCGCATGCCGACCTCGGTATCGCCGAAATCCAACTGGAAGACATCCCATGGCCGGAATCAGCAAAGAATTACATGGAACTGGTAGCCACGTGGCCGGTTGCAGCGACGCTTCCGGGCAAGCAAGTGCTCAGAGTCATTCGACTATTACATCGCATCGGCGATCAGAACGTTCCGCTGGAGCCGGGACAAGAATCGAACGGCACCATAGCCTATCTGTCACTCATTGGCCCCATTGTTAGCGCACTCAAGTGGGGGGAGACCCTCTGCATTGATGAACTGGATGCGAGCCTGCATCCTCTCATCGCAATTGAACTCATTCGACTTTTCAGCAACCCGGAGACGAATCCGCTGGACGCTCAGTTAGTCTTCAACACTCATGACACAAACCTGTTGAGCAGCGGAGAGCTTAGGCGCGATCAGATTTGGTTTACGGAAAAAGATTCGGCAGGTGGCAGCCATTTGTATCCGCTGAGTGATTTCAAACCACGCCGTCAAGAGAACCTGGAGAACGGATACCTCCAAGGGCGGTACGGAGCCATTCCGTTCATTCATCCCGACTATCTGACCGGGACCGAAGGTGGCAATGGCGAGAAATCGTAACGACCTCCAACGGCGCAAGCCCCAGCGCCAGCCGAAGCCACGCTTCTTGATTGTCTGCGAGGGAACCGTCACGGAGCCGCGTTACTTCAACGATGTCCGGCATATCGAGCGCAGCCTCATAGATCTCCAAATCGAACCAGGCGGAACACCAAAGACCCTCGTCGAACGGGCTGCCGGCCTACAGAGAGAGGCCATCGGCAAGGCGAGAAAGCTCAGGGACGATAACCAAAAGTACGAAGAGGTATGGTGCGTTTTCGATATCGACGAGCATCCGCTAATTCCCGAAGCCAAGAACCAGGCTAGGGCCAATGGCATCGAACTGGCCATCTCAAATCCGTGCTTCGAATTGTGGGTGCTCCTCCACTTTCAGGATCAGCGCGCCCATATCGGGCGCGGCAAGGTGCAGCATCTGTGCAGGAGCCACGTGCGCAACTATGACAAGGAACTCGACTACGAGACCCTGCGGCCGAAATATCCCGACGCCCTGAAGCGCGCCGAGGACCTCGAGAGATGGCACGACTCGCGCGATACCGTGGGGGCAAATCCGTCAACCACGGTCTACAGATTAGTTGAACGGATCAAAACCTCATCCCACTAACTCGCCGCGCAGCACCGTGACCGCCTGCCCGCCCAGAAACACACGATCACCGTTGCAACGCACCCGCACCACGCCGCCGCGCGGCGAAGTCTGGTCTGCCACGAACTGGGGCACTGTGTCAGTCGGCGGACTCCACCTCGACTAGGTAATCGGACCGTTCGCCCCACGTAGAGCGCGCCAGCGCTCAAAACGGCAGCCGGCAGATCCGGTTGACCCATTCATCGGGTTCAGATGCCAGCCAAACGAGCAGCAGGCTTTCAATGGCCTCGGCCACGCTTGTCTTCTGAGAGATGAGTATGACCCCTGGGCTATCCGCGATCGCCAGGTATTGGGCGAAGTGGAACGGCATCGTTTTGATGTCGTGCGTAACAAGAGACCTACCCTCCCGGCCCGCGATGGCAAGCACCGCCCCATCGGGCACTCCCGTGAGTTGCGCTGCCGGACGCAGTTAGAAAATCGATGGAAGGCTCCGCCCGCATGACGCCGGTGACAATCGCCCGATTAAGGCTCTCATCGGCAAGGAACCTGATCTTCACGGGCGCCTTGCGGACACTTCTTGGCGGGTGCGCTCAAGCTTTTGGCGAAGCTCCTCTGGCAGTGGATGGTCCCGCGCAAACTCATCCCACTCCCTTTCCGCTTCCGTCAAATATGCGTCCACGGTGTGCTGATTTGACAGGTAGAACGTAACAGCCCCATACACCTGCACGAGGCTCAACGACGAAAAATTCTGCCGGATCGACTCCGCCGACTCCCCGCGCCGGTAGGCATAAACAATGGAGTCCAGCGCCACTCGCGTGCCGCTGACATAGTAGCCGCCGTTGCGCTGTTCAACGTATTCGCCGGTCATGCCGTCCTCTCCTTTTCAGTATAGTAAACAGTGGCGATAATCGGCATGCCCAAATTGAATTGCATGGAGCGGCGGTGTGCATAGCCACTACTCCCGTGGCTTATCAAATTCACTATGGCGATTCAGTCGAGCATTGAAAACGGTGCACCTCATCCTATTAACTCGCCGCGCAACACCGTAACCGCCTGCCCGCCCAAAAACACGCGATCGCCGTTGCAACGCACCCGGACCACGCCGCCGCGCGGCGAAGCCTGATACGCCACGAGTTCGGTTTTGCCCAGACGCTTGCTCCAATACGGTCCCAGGCAGGTATGCGCCGAGCCCGTTACGGGGTCCTCGTCTACACCCGAACCCGGGGCGAAGAAGCGCGAGATGAAATCGAATTCAGGCGTATCGGAACGCGCGGTCACGATGATGCCGCGTACCGGCAGTTTCCGCAGTACGCCGTGATCCGGCTGCGCGCCGCGCACCGCCGCGGCGGATTCCACCTCGACCAGATAATCGAACTGGTTGCGCCCCACGTAGACCGGCGTCAATCCGAGAGCCGCGGCAAGATCCGCGGGCGGCTCCGCGGCTTGCTCCACCTTGGCCGGAAAATCCATCTCGATCCAGTCGCCCTGGCGATCGGCAAGCAGCAAGCCGCTGCGGGTGTGGAAGCGCGCCTGCGCTCCCGCGGCCAGATGGCCTTCCTCCCACAGCACATGCGCGCTGGCCAGCGTGGCGTGGCCGCACAGGTCTACCTCGACCGCCGGCGTGAACCAGCGCAGGTTGTAGCCTCCGTCTTGCGCGACCAGGAAAGCGGTTTCGGAGAGGTTCATCTCGCGCGCTATGTCCCGCATCCAGCGCTCTTCGGGCGCCTTGGAAAGGATGCACACGGCCGCCGGATTTCCGGCGAACGGCCTGCTGGTGAAAGCGTCCACTTGAGTGATGACGATGCCCATATTCTCTTAGTGCGGCGGGACACGCTGAGCCATCCTGCCACACAGGCAAATGGCTTTAAGGTTTGCGTTGCTGGTGTTCGAGTTTCTCAAAGAGCGCGTTCTGTATTCGAGTGTACTCCTCGGCGTGCTCTTTGAACCAGGGCGGGTTCTGCGCCTGGATATGCCCAATGACGTAATAAGTGGTGGCGATCATCGCCGCAAATCCGGCTCCTTCGGCTAAGGGGACCTCAAACCGTTCCGAACCGAAGTCCTCGTTAGGCGTGCCGACGCTGATGAACAACTCCTTGTCCCACGGGACCACTGTTTTGGCATGCAGGGTCTGGTCCACGGTGTAGCATCGTCCGGTTAACCGACCGCCGAAGAGCTCATCGAACTTCGTGACGAACATGGGGAGCGCAAGCTCGAATTCGGGCCGCACCATGATGTAGAAAGCCCGATACTTCGTGAAGTCCGGTATCAGGGGAGCTACCTTGCTCAGAATGTGCTGCTTGATTTGCGCGGAATCCTCGCGAGTCTTTGCCAGAACCATTCCCAAATAGGTCGAAGTGTTATAGGTGATCGGCTCCGGCAGGCTACGCGTAACAAATACGCGCTCGCGCGAAAGCAACGCCGCGGCAGGCGACTCCGGCGAGCATGTTATGAGGTAAGGCGAAAGACTGCGATGGATCAGCTCGGAAACTATGATCGGGGCATGTTTCTTGCCGGACGCCGATATCACCACTACCGAGTCGATATCGGATTGGCGGTCGAGGGTGGCGGTATATTGCCCCTCGTCGCAGTAGACGGCGTCCTCATCGGCGAAAATGATGCGCCCGGTCGGCAGCGCATTTCCACTGGCAACTACCAGCCGCCGGCGGGCCTTCTCCAGCCGAAGCTCCGGGATTGGATAAGACGCGTGAAGATCGAGAGCGTTCAGTACGACTTGGTACAAGTCTGGGATTCCAGCTTCATTCATGGGTAGCATCATTCTACCATCGTGCGCTAGCGGCGTCGAGACAGCTAGGACCCGCGCAATAATCGAAGCATGATAGAACCAAAAGCCGTCGCCACTCTCTTGCGCAGTTTTGACCCGGCCGACGATGGCGAAGCCGCCAAAAGCAAAGAGCTCGTGTTCGCGCTGCTGGCTTCTGTACCCGAGCCGTTCTCCCGGCGGCAATTCAATCCGGGGCACATCACCTGCACCGGCTTGGTGCTCAGCCCCGCCCAGGACCGCATCCTGCTGGTGCTGCATCGCCGCTTGCAATGCTGGCTGCTTCCCGGCGGCCACGTCGAGCCGGACGATCCGCTTATCGGGGACGCGGGACGCCGCGAGGTGGTCGAAGAGACCGGCGCAATCCTGCGCGCCGAGACCGCGCCACTGCTGGTGGGAGTGGATGTACACGGCATCCCGCCGCGGCGCGACGAACCGTTCCATCTGCACCACGATTTGATTTTCCGATTCCAAGCCGCGTCGGAGGCATTCCGCGCGTCGGAGGAGGTGCGCGACGTCGCCTGGTGCGATGTGACGGCATTCGACCGCTACCAACTGCCGCACAGTATCCGCCGCAGTTATGCGCGGGCTTTAGGAAGCCCGTAGACCCAGCTTCACCCCGGCCCCGGATGCGCTGCCAGCGCCTTGCGCGAGATCAGGCCAAACCCTTTTGCGCCGGCATCGTTTCCAAGCTCTAGGAGCCTTGCGCGTCCTTCCGCCAGGTTGCCGGACCGCACCTCCAGTTCGGCCAGCGCCAGACGCAACTCGTACTCGAGACCCACAAAGCCATGCTGCACGGCCTGGGCCAGCGCGGATTCGAGCAGCTTGCGGCTATCCGCCTCGGCTGCAGGCGCGGCGCCGGCTTCCGCGCGCGCCTGGGCCATGTCGACTGCGAAGCGAACCGGAAAGGAAGTGCCGGCCGATAGCAGCGCCCTGGCACGTTGGACGGCCGCCCTCGCGTCGGGCCCTTTGCCCCGCGCCGCCAACGACTGCGCCAGCGCGGCATACGCCGCGGCTTCGTCCTCGTCCGATTTTGCCTTATGGAAAACCTCGACGGCCTTGCGCAAGGGTGCCTCGGCATCCGCGGGCCGCCCTTCCTCCATCGCTGCCACCGCGAGATCCACGCGGCTGACAGCGGTATTGAACTCATCGCCCATCTCGCTGCGGATGGCCAGCGCCTCCTCCATCCTGCGGCGCGCTTCGGCGATGTCGCCCCGGGACAGCGCGATCCGTCCGAGTCCCTCCAGCGCGTAGCCTCGTCCCCTTCGGTGGCCCGTCTCCAGGCAAATCTTGAGCCCCTGTTCGTAGAAGGATCGCGCCCCCGCCAGATCGCCCTGTTCCAGCAGCAGTCCTCCGAGATTGGAGAGCGTCGATGCCGTGCCTCTTTTGTCGGCCACCTCGCTGAAGTTCCGCAGAGCTTCTTCGTGCATCTTTCTGGCTCCGGCCAGATCGCCTTCCCCATCCAGAACGTTGGCGATATTACCCAGAGTCCCGGCGACTTCGTCCTTGGTTCCGATCTCGCGCTGAATCGACAGCGCCTCCTCGTAACCTTTCCTGGCCGCCCCCAGATTGCCCTGTTCGTAAAGAATGTTCGCGCCGGCGTTAAGATTGGAGGCCACGTGGCGGCGGTCGCCGCTCTTGCGGAAGACGCTCAACGACTCTTCGTAGAGCTTGCGCGCGCCCGTCAGATCGCCCTGGTCGTAAAGCGCTCCCGCCATCGAGTGCAGCGTTTGCGCCGCGCCTGCATTGTCGCCCGCGCGCGCGAACACTTTTTCCGCCTGCCCCAGGACGGCTTCCGCCTGCTGCAATTGTCCCAGACGCTCCAATGCCCAGCCCTGCTGTTTCCGCGCGCGCGCCGCCAGAAGCCCGGCTCCTTCCCCTTCACCTTTTTCCGCCGCCGAAGCGGCCAATTGCTCGGCGCGACGGAAGTCTCCCAACGACTCGGCGGCCGCGGATTCCTCCATATCGATGCGCGGATCTTCGCGCGCCGGCGCCGGCAGCTTGCGGACTGCCATGATCGTGTTCAGCGCGTCCTTGCCCTTTCCCGCCTCCGTTTGGACGGAGGCCAGGCGCAGTCCGTAATCCAAACTGTCCGGGAAGAATTTGAATAACGTGTCGTAAATCTCCACCGCGCGGTCCCACTCTCCGGTGATTTCGCGATAGCGGCCCTCGATCAGCAGCTTCCTCTCCCGCGAAAGACCGGTGGAGAGATCCACTGCTTTCGCGGCCTCCTGCTTGGCTTTTTCGTCATAGCCGAGAACGTCCCAGGCCTGCGCCAGCGCGGCGTGGACCAGCGCGTTTGACGGTTCGGCGCCGGCCGCCTTAGCCAGCAGATTGCGGGACGCCTGAGCGTCGTATACGTGCAGGCGAGCCAAGCCCTCCGCATACAACCGGTTTGCTTCCGGATTGGAGGGCAATTCGGCGCGCACGGCAGTCGCCTGGGCCGGAGTAACGTCCTCTACCCCCAACTTTTCCCGCAGCCGAGTGCCGGCCCGCGAGACCAGATCCAGAAGCTGGACGTCGGTGCCCGTCTGGGAGACGGTGGCGACCGTATCGCCGGCCCTCGCGTCTTGCAGACGCAGATCCAGCCGCACCTGCCCTCCGGAGTCTTTCCCGGAGTAATAATACGAGCCTAGCACTACCAGATCCGCTCCGATATTTTTTCGGATTCTGGCCAGCGTGTCGCGTCCATAGCCGTCCGCATCCGGCAGCGAAAGGTCGATTTTGGCCCGGGCCACGTCCTCCCCGGCGATCGTGCGCAGCTTCTCGCCGGCCGCCAGTTCGCTGGCAAACATCTCCGCGAGGGCTGGCGAGAGCCACGCCGCATCCGGCCTTCCGGCCAGGTTCTTGAAGCCCAGCACCGCCACCGAACGTCGCATGGGGACGGAAGTCGAGACGCCGATGGGATCGGCGGCGCGGGGCACGTGGCGCGCCCGCGCCAACCACAGTCCGGTGGCGCCGACTGCTGCTATCAGAATCGGGACCGCGATCCAGCGCGCCGATTTGCGCCCCGGCACGGAACTTCGCGCCGAACCACCCTTACGCCCGATCCCCTCGAGCGCGAACTTCATTTCCGCCGCGCTTGCCCACCGGTCCTCGCGATTTTTCTCGAGCGCGCGGTGGATTGTCGGTTGCAAGGCTCCCCGTACAGGCGGGGGTGTCTCTGTAAGAATGGCGGCAAAGACGGCCGCCGGAGTTTTGCCGGTGAAAGCCCTGTGTCCGGTGGCCATTTCGTAGAGCACCGCCCCGAAGCTGAAAAGGTCCGCGCGGGCGTCCAATTCTTCGCCGCGGGCCTGCTCCGGCGACATGTACGCCAGCGTGCCGATAGTCGCCCCGGCGCCAGTCAGCAATGTTTCCGTGGTTTGCACGACAGGATCGGGTGCGGATCCAGGCACTTCCCGCGTTATTTTGGCCACGCCGAAATCCAGAATCTTAGCCTGCCCTCGCGGCGTTACGAAAATGTTGGAGGGTTTCACGTCCCGGTGGACGATGCCTTTGGCGTGCGCCGCGTCGAGTGCATCGGCGATTTGAATCGCCAGTTCCAGCAGATCGTCCGCCGCCATGGGGTGGC
>Ga0209333_1000558_pt1 | contig 20459 bp, 18 predicted proteins | sample BlaSpr_A8_OM2_O3_FD_187982 | JGI IMG/M metagenome (GOLD analysis project Ga0209333, IMG submission 187982) | Forest soil microbial communities from Thunder Bay, Ontario, Canada - Black Spruce, Ontario site 2_A8_OM2_O3 (SPAdes) (version 2) | ecosystem: Environmental > Terrestrial > Soil > Boreal... | reverse complement strand
CCCTGCATCTTTTTTCTTAACACTGAATGCAGGGGTCAGCCCTGCCGAAGGAAGTTTGAAACCCGGGTTTCAAATTCGATTGCGTGAATTCGCATCTGCGTGGTCTATAGGATCAGGAATCCTATCGAGCAGGAGAATCGTATGTCGTGGGAGAAAGAGGTCGAAGAAATTCGGCGCCGGGTTGAGCTCGCCAAGGAGATGGGTGGCGCCGATAACATCAAGCGGCAGCATGATGGCGGCAAGCTCACCGTGCGCGAGCGGATCGAGCGGCTGCTCGATGCGGGCACGTTCCACGAATACGGCGCGTTGGCTGGAGCGCCCAAGTATGAGGGCGAACTGCTTGCGTCGATCATGCCGGCGAATTTCGTCGGTGGCACCGGACGAATCAACGGGCGGCGCGTCGTGGTCGGCGGCGACGACTTCACGGTGCGCGGCGGCGCGGCGGACGCGAATATCGGCAACAAGCGCAGCTACGCGGAGCTGATCGCGCATGAGCTGCATATCCCGATTATCCGGCTGGTCGATGGAACCGGCGGCGGTGGCAGCGTGAAGTCGTTCGAAACGGTCAAGCGGACCTACGTCCCCGCCAATCCGGATTTCGACGTGCTGGTGAAGTTGATGGGCGAGGTGCCGGTGGTCGCGGGATGCATGGGCTCGGTCGCGGGAATCGGCGCGGCGCGGGTGGCGGCCTCGCATTTCTCGGTGATGGTCCGCGGGACGAGTCAGCTGTTCGTCGCGGGACCGCCGGTCGTAAAATGGGGCGTGGGCGAGGATCTCAGCAAGGAAGAATTGGGCGGCGCCGAAATCCATGCGCACATGAGCGGCGCGGTGGACAATGAAGCCGAGACCGAGGACGACGCGTTCGCGCAGATTCGCCGATTCCTGTCGTACCTGCCGCAGAGCGTGTGGAATGCGCCGCCGCGAGCGACGCCTGAGGACGACCCCGCGCGCCGCGAGGAGGAGTTGATCAGTATCGTGCCGCGCAATCGCCGCCACGGTTACGACGTGCGGCGAATCGTCGAGCTGGTGATGGATCGCGATTCATTTTTCGAGATGACGCCGTACTTCGGGCCGTCGCTGGTGACGGGATTCGCGCGGCTCGACGGATTTCCCGTTGGCGTGATGGCGAACGATCCGTTTTCGATTGGCGGATCGCTGGACGGGCCGGCGTCGGACAAGATGGTCAAGTTCATCGACCTGTGCGACACGTTCCATCTGCCGGTGGTGAACTTTGTCGATCAACCCGGCTTTCTGATTGGGCGCGAGGCCGAGATGGCGGGGACGATTCGGCGCGGCGTGCGCGCGCTCTATGCGATGTTTCAGACGGCGACGCCGCTGGTTGCGATCATGGTGCGCAAGGCGTTCGGTGTTGCCGGCGCGGGCCACGGAATCACGACCGGGCTGAATCTGCGCTACGCGTGGCCGTCGGCGGATTGGGGATCGCTGCCGATCGAGGGCGGAATCGAGGCGGCGTACAAGCGCGATTTGGCGGCCTCGAGCGATCCGGAGAAGTTGCGCAAGGATCTCGAGGATAAATTCAATGCAATCCGCTCACCGATGCGGACTGCGGAAGCGTTCGGCATCGAGGAAATAATAGATCCGCGCGACACGCGGCCGCTCCTCGTCGACTGGGTGCATCAGGCGTACGAGATCGTCCCTACGCAGTTGGGGATTCGCACGCGGACGATGCGGCCGTAGGGCAGGGGGACTAGCCGGCGGTGACGCGATCGGGCGCAGGGGCGGGATGAGCATGCTCCTCAACTACCGCATGCCCGCGCGAGAACGCCATCGCGATCACGTAGATCACCATTCCCACCATCGCGACCTTCACCCAGCTGCCCCATCCATAGTGGACTGCGACGTAGAGCGACAGCGGCGCCGAGATCGCGACCCATCCGCGCGCTACCAAACCAAAGAACGCCCATCCGGTTGCCTGCAAGGCCGGCGAAATATCCTCGAGCGTCTCCGAGAATTGAGCGGCCCACGGCACGTATGCGATCGCGAGAAAACATCCCATTAACGACGCGACTATCGCCAGTGTGAGTTCGGGAAGCTGACGGCCGAAGGTTGGTATCCACCACGCCATCAGCGCTGCGGAAAGGATCCCGCCGACGATTGCGATCGGTTTGCGGACTTGCAGACGGTCGGACAGCAGCCCGGTCAGCACCAATACGCCGAGGTTCGTCAGCCAGAAGTACTGATTCATTCTCGCCGCTTCGGCGGGCGAGTAGTGAAAGGCCTCGGTGAACATCAGCGGTCCGAAGCCCTGGATCGCGAAATACAATGTCAAATTCGCGGCGATGCCGAGCACCAGCAGCCAGACTTCGGCGTGGTGGAGCAGCCGCCCGAAGGCGTCGCGCGTGCTTGTCGGAAGTTCGGACGCGGCCGGCAGGCGTCCTTCCGCGGCGAGCGCCTGGAGTTCGGTCTTCATGATCTTCATGCGCAGATCAGAACTGAGATCGCACAGCCAAATCACGATCGGCACGTACATCGCGATCGCGATGAATCCCATGATCCAGATCTGCGATTGCCAGGTATGGTAAATCGGCAGCGTCTTGCCGGCAACGAAGTTGGAAAGGAAGTTCGCGCCGACCGGTCCGATCGTCAACAGGCCGAATGCGAGCGCGCGGCTGAGCCGCGGCGACATATCGCGGATGAGCGCCGCGCCGGCCCCGGCGGTGAGGCCCGCCACGACTCCCATCAGCGTGCGCAGGATTACGAACGAAACGATGCCGGTGATCAGCACGTTCATGAAAAGTAGGACGGTGACTAACCCAAGACATACGTCGATGATCAGGACGCGCCCGTAACGATCTGCGAGCGGTCCGCCGTAGAACGCCGAGAAGCCGGAGATGAGCACGGCGAACGTGACGAATGCGCCATACTGCGTGTGGCTCATGTGTAGCGCAGGCAGCATGATCGAAAGCAGCGGCGCGAGCTGGAAGTCGTACGCGCCGAGAATCGAGGCGAGCACGGTCAGGATCAGCAGCGACCATCGATGGCTGCCGCGCGGATATTCAGTGAGCGTTCGAGCCGCGACGAAACTGTTCATGCCGTCTCTCCATTAGCCGGGCGATCGCGCTGATTTAGTTTCTCTACAACCAAGCGGCCCGAAAACACAAGGCGTCTTTTCAGCGCTGGCAGATGCGAGCCGTGCCTGCTATCACGCTCGATCAAGGATCGCTTGGCGATGGAAATAAAGAGCCCGGCTGTGGGCAAGGTGTTGCGGCTCTCAATCGAGAGCGGCGCAAAAGTCGCGCGCGGCGACGAGGTGATGGTGATCGAGTCGATGAAGGTCGAGATACCGGTCAAGGCGCCGGCCAATGGGCGCATCGTGGAGTTTCGGGTCAAGCCGGGCGATCAGATTCAGCGCAACGTTGTCCTCGCCGTGATCGAGACGTGATTCAGTCGGGCAGGCGCTCGCGCCGGTTGCCCCATTTCTCCCAGAACGTCACCTGCAACGCCGGCTTGCGATCCGGTCGCGCCCATCGACCCTTCGGATAGCCCATCGGAATCAGGATGACGTTGGCGTACTCGGGCGGCACGCCGAGCATAGCGTCGATTTCCCTGGCGAACATCGTATGCATCCCGGTGATTGACGTGCCGAGGCCGTAGCCGCGCGCCGCCAGGCACAGATTCTGAATCGCCGGGTAAATCGCGCCCCACATCGGCTGCCCGGCGCGCGCGCGATCGGTATATTTTTTCACGCAAGCGAAGATCATGACGGGCACGTCGGCGATATGCTCGGCGAGATATTTTGCCGAGCGCAGATTTCGCCCGCGCTGGCTTTGAGGATCGTTGGCGACGACTTCGCGCTCAGTCGGCGTGAACACGGTCTCCCACGCTTTGCGATATCGTTCGGCGACGAATTCTTTCGCCTCGCGTTCCGTCACGACGATGAAAAACCACGGCTGCCGATTATGCCCGCTCGGACCCATCGTGGCCGCCTCGATCACCTTGACGATAAGATCCGGCGCCACCGGATCGGGCTTCAGCCGCCGCATCGATCGCGTGGTGTAGATCGCTTCGTACAAATCGAAATCGTGATGTCCGTGCATGACGCGAACCTAGCAGTTTTCGGGTGGCGAGCGGAAATTCTATGCGCTAAGAATCGACCAGCATCTTCCGCGGAGGAAATCGTGCCTGAAATAATTCTGCATCAATATGCGACCTCGCCGTTCTCTGAAAAGATCCGCAAGATTTTCGCGCACAAGAAAATCAAATGGCGATCGGTCGAGCAGCCCGTCATCATGCCCAAGCCGAAGCTGGTCCCGCTTACCGGCGGCTACCGGCGCATACCCGTGCTCCAGATCGGCGCCGACGTATGGTGCGACACAGGGATCATCATTAGGAAAATCGACGAACTGAATCCGACGCCGACGCTTTATCCCGGCGGTCTTACCGCGGCCGCCGACACAATGAATCAATGGGCGGACCGCCGGCTGTTCTGGTCGACGACGCCGGTAATTTTCGAGAAGCTCGCCGCGGTGGTGCCCAAGGCATTCATCGAGGATCGTTCGAAGATGATGCAGGGGGCAGACTTTGGTGCGATTGCCCGCAACGCGCCCGATTCGCGCAATCAGCTGCGTGCGTTTCTTGAAATCCTCGATCGACAGCTCGCATCTTCGCCGTTCCTGCTTGGCGACTCGTTCAGCCTCGCCGACGCCTCCTGCTTCCATTCGGTGTGGTTCCTGCGGGCGGAGCCGACCTCATTCGCCCTCGCGCAAAAGTTTTCGAATCTCATGCGCTGGTTCGAGCGCATCGACGGCATGGGTTACGGCGACGTGAGCCCGATGGATCCCGACGAGGCTCTGAAGATCGCGAAGGACAGCAGTCCCGCCACGGCCGAGAACATTGACTCGCGCGATCCAAATGAACTGATGGCCGGGACCCGCGTATCTGTGACGCCCGACGACTACGCCTTCGACCCGGTGACGGGAAGGGTGGTCGTCAGCACGATTCACGAGATAGCGATCGAGCGCGATGTCCAGGAGTTGGGCAAGATCGTGAATCACTTCCCGAAGATTGGCTTCCGCATCGCCGCAGCCTGACCGCCGTAGCCCGCAATCCTCCGTCGCGCACCCCGGCCTTGCCGCATACAGCGGCAGGGCCAAGTGCTGCCTATGGTAGGTAGGCGAATACTCTGATAGCCACAAGCAATACTAAATAGGTAATCGACTTTATACTTATTATATAATTCGTTCGTATATATAATGAGAGTAGAGTGACTACTGGACGCGGGCCGAAAGGGGGCTCTTCGCTTTGTCCAGACGTTTCTCGCCATGGCTGCTTGCCGTCGCGGGCGGCTTGCTGCTCGCCGCCGGTCTCGGGGTAATTCTGTCTTCGCCGATGCGTGCCACGTCGCGATCCTTCCGTGCCAACATCAACGCGCCCGGAGCTCTGCACGCGCGCGATCGCGTGGCGCGCGAAGCATTCTTTCTCAGCCGCCGCGGCCTGAACTTTGGCGTGCCAAATGGTGCGTATCGCAAAGCGATCGCCCAGATGCGCGCGCAGGAGCGCGATGTATCAACAAGCAACGACGCCGATGCGAACGGCACGATTCCGGGGGCCGCTTCTCTCGCATGGACTGCGCTGGGGCCGCTGCCGTTGCTCGACGAGATTCCTGTCTTTGGCGGTGTCGCGGTCGGGCCTGCGCTGACCGGCGTGACCGGAAGAGTTACCGCGATTGTCGCGGACCCGACTGTCAACGGACGGATGTTCATCGGCACGGGCGACGGCGGAGTGTGGATGCGCGCGAACGCGTTCGCGCCCTTCGTCCCGATATTCGATCTCGAGCCCACGCTCTCGGTCGGCGCGCTCGCGCTCGATACGACCACCAGTCCCAATCCAACGCTCTACGTCGGCAGTGGCGAGGGCAACGGCTCGAACGATTCATACTATGGCGAGGGAGTGTTCGTCTCGAGCAATCTCGGCGTCACCTGGACGCAACTCGGTGCGGTCGACTTCGCGCATGCGTCGATCGCCTCGATCGCCGTCGATACCACGCAGACGCCCCGAACAATCTACGCGGCCGTGACCTACGGCTCGAGCGCGAACCGGGCGGACGCGTCGTGGGTCGAGGGCGACTTCAGCCAGAACGGGCTGTGGCGATCGGGCGACGGGGGCGAGTCGTGGATTCCGTATCCGGCGAACACCTTCGGCGCCTGCCCGTACTTTACCGACGACCCATGTCCCGCGGAGTCGGTGGCAATCGATCCCATGTCGCCGACGGGCGTGCTCGTTTCGATTCTTGGAGCGGGCGTGTTCCGATCGTCGAATTCCGGATTCAGCTGGACGCAAGCCAGCCTGCCCAACCTGACTGGCGGCATCGGCCGCGCGAGCGTCGCCGCCGCGAACGGAGTTGCGTACGCGATTGTTGGCGCGGCCGACGGTATCGAGTTCGCCGGGTTCTACACCTCCGCCAACGACGGCGTTACCTGGACGCAAGCGTCAGTGCCGAGCGCGACCGTCGGCGGCACGACTATCGACGGCTCCAACTCGAGCAACTTCTCGGAGTCGTTCTTCGACCAGACGCTGGCGGTCGATCCCGCCGACACCACCGGCGCAACCGTCGTGTTCGGTGGCGTTGGAATCTACAGCTCGACTAACGGCGGCGCCAATTGGACGCCACTCGCACCGAGCGGCGGAACGCATTCGGATCAGCACGCGATCGCGTTCGATCCAGCGGCCGCGCACAGCTTCTATCTTGGCAACGACGGTGGCCTCTATCGTTTCGACGCGCCCACGCAGACTTGGGGCGAACTCAACACCAGCCTCGCCGTGGCGCAGACGCAGTCGGTCGGTCCCAATCCCGCCAACAGCAATCTCGTGCTGGCCGGATTTATCGACAACGGCACCGCGCTTTACAACGCCGCGCTGCCGCCGGCATCGAGTTGGACCGAGGTGGACAACCTCGACGGCGGCTTCGCGCTGTTCGACATAGTGAATCCGCTGTTCGCCTATCATTCGTTCGCGACCACCTCGGTCGGACCGTGGGTCTCGCGCTCGACCAACGGCGGGACCAGTTTCACTTCCGCCGCTTCAAGCGCGGCGCTGCAGGCCGCGATGATTGAGTCGGGCGACCCTGGCGCGTCCTATTTCCCGCCGCTGGCGAGCGACCCGGCCGTGGCGGAGCGAGTGCTGTTCGGCGCGCATTCGGTTTACGTCTCGAATGACGGGATGGCGACGTGGGCGCAGCAAACGACCCAGGATTTGACCGGCGGATGCAACAGCGGCGAGTGCGCGCTCGAGGATCTCGAGATCGCGCCGTCGGACGACACCAAGGCTTATGCGCTCGCGATGCAGACCAGCACGACTTTTCGTCCGACGCCGTTTAAGATTTTCACCACCGACCAGGCCAACCTCGAGGTCAGCGCGGGGCAGCCCGGTGGCGCCGAGTGGATCGACAAGACCGCCCAGCTGCCGCCAATCGTGTTTCCCGACGCCACCCAGGCGACCGGAATCGCGGTTGCCCCGTTCGCTTACAACATCGCCTACCTGAGCCTTTCGGGATTTACGGCGGCGACGGGCATGGGCCATGTCTTCCTGACTACCGATTTTGGCGGGAGCTGGACGCAGGCCGACGGCAATTCGAGCCTGCAGAGCCCGCCGCCCGAAAATGCGCTGCCCGACGTTCCGGTGTTGCGATTGCTGGTCGACCGCAACGACCCCACTGCGCAGACGGTGCTGGCCGCGACCGACATCGGCGTCTTCAGAACGACCAACGGCGGAAGTACGTGGGCGGCGTTCAACCTCGGGACGATTCCGGCGGTCGCAGTCTTTGATATCGAGCAGAATTTGAGCGGCGTGGTCTTCGCGGCAACTCATGGCCGCGGGCTATTCGAGTTGTCCGGCGAAGGAACCACCGGCATCTTGCCGACCTCAACGCCGACCGCCGGCTCCCCGACCCTTACTCCGACGCCAACCCCGTCGATCACGCCGACCGCCACGCGCACCAGCACTCCGACGCCCACTGTGACGCCTACTGCATCCCCGACGCGCACCGCGTCTGTGACCCCAACTTCAACTCGCACCGCAAGCGCCACCTCGTCCGCGACCCCAACGGCGACCGCAACCGCAACGGCAACCGCCAGTGCGACCGCAACCGCGACGCCGACAGCGACCGCCACGGTTACCATCTCCTTGTCGGCAGGGGAACTCGATTTCAGTGGAGCACCCGACAACGGGTCCGTAACGCCGGACCGGACTGTGACCTTGACCAACCTGTCGCCGACGACGGCGTTCTTCACACCGCCAACCAAAGACGGCGACGCGTCCAACTTCGTGGTGATCAACAACAGCTGCCAGACCTCGCTGGCGCCGGCGCCTGCGACCTGCCGTTACACGGTGGAGTTCACCGCGAATGCATTGGGGGAGTTCGACTCCGATCTTTTCATCAATGTGACTAACGATTCGAGCAGCCCGCTCGACGTTCCGCTGACCGCGACCGGGACCTCGCCATAGACACCGTGGAGATGCGCGCTAACCGGGGAGAATTGACGGTGCGATTTTGAGAATGAAGGGGGAAAAATGAAAACACCGATCAGAGTGGCAGTTGCGTTTGCGGTTTACGTCTCGATTGTGTGGACGGCAGCGTCCGCGGATGCGGCCACGGTCTGGCCGGTGTACGAGCACGATCGCTCGCATAGCGGCAGAAGCCAGTTCAGCACCGCGGGCAACAACGCCGCAATAAAATGGGAGTTTCCGACCGGTGGCGACAAGATTGAGGACTCGCCGTCGATCGGTGCCGACGGAACAGTGTACGACGCCGATACCGCGGGCAACTTTTACGCGATCACTCCCAGCGGTACCTCAAAGTGGACGGCCCCGTTCGAGGCAATCCAGGGCATTGGCTGCGCCGGCGTACCAGGCGTAAACGCGGGCGCTGCGATCGGCCCCAACGGCGCCATCTACTTCGCCGACCAGGATGCCCAGGTTTACTCGCTAACCGACAACGGGAGCGGCACCATCCCCACGCTGAATTGGGGACCGGTGCAGCCGGCCGGCGACTGCAACCATTTCGTTACCACCGGCGCGCCTGTTCTCAGCAACAATGGCAGCGTCCTTTACATCCTCGTCAGCGACGGCAAGCTCTACGCGTTGAGTACCAGCACCGGGATCGTGAATTGGTCGGTCGCAATCGGCACAGGAGGTTCGACCGGCACCATCGCACCAGTGGTCGGTCCCGACGGCACCATTTATGCCGCCTCCAGTGACGGCAAGGTTGCGTCGGTGAAGGACAATGGCGCCAGCGCGTCGTTTAATTGGGGTCCCACCGCGCTTGCCGCTTCCTTCAGTGGCGACACGCCTTCGCTCAGCAACGATGGCACCACTCTTTATATCGCCGGCAATACCACCAGCCCGGTCGCCGGCGACCTCTTCGCGATAGTGGCCGGCACCGGCGTCGTGAAGTGGACCGCGTTGACTCTCGGAAGCGGCGAGGTTTTCAACACCGGCGTGGCGCTCGGCGCCGACGGCGCCACGATCTACCTCGGCAGCGGCAAATCAACCAGCCATACGCTCTACGCGGTAACCGACGGGGGCACCAGCGGCGCGCTCAAGTGGTCGCTGAGTGTCGGCGGCAGCAGTCTCAAAGTCGCGCCGGCGATCGGCGCCGATGGCACCATTTACGTGAGTTCCGGTGACGGCAACCTCTACGCGGTCACCGACGGCGGCGCCAGCGGTTCATTGCGGACGTTTTTTGGCGGCGCCGGCAGCGAGTTGGTCAACGTCAGTGCGGCCGCGGACTACAAGGCGCTGTCGATGCCGGCTATCGCCCCCGATGGCACCGTCTATATGAGTTCCGATACTGACGACGACGTTTATGCATACAACGGCCCCATAATCGCGACGCCGACGGCGACTGCTACTGCAACGCTCACTCCGACCCCGACCGCATCGAGGACTGCAACGCCTACCGCCACGGCGACTGCATCGCCGACGGCGACCGCGACCACAACTGCGACTGCTACCTCGACGCGCACCGCGACCGCGACCACTACCGTGACCGTCACTGCATCGCCGACTCCGACAGCCACCGCAACCGCGACTGCCACAGCGACCGCATCTGCTACCGCGACTTCATCCGCAACGAGCAGCGCGACCGCCACTGCATCGCCAACCCCGACGGCCACCGCAACCACGACCGCATCGCCGACCGCGACTGCCACCGCGTCCGCAACCGCAAGCACGACCGCGACCGCCACTTCGACGCCCACCGCGACCGTAACGGCGACCGCAACAGAAACGGCGACTGCGACGGCTACGCCAACCGTTACGGCAACCACAACGCCGACAGCGTCGCCGACGCCCACCGCGACGGCGACGGCGACCGCAACGCCCACCGCGACGGCGACCTTCACGCCGACCCCGATGCCGACGGTGGCGGCCATCCTGGCGGTCTCGCCGAGCGCCGCCAGTTTCACGGCGAAGCTGGGCAAAACGAGCAAGGCAAAGAAAATAACCGCGGCTAATCGCGGCAACGTCTCGATAACTCTGACAGGTGCGAGCGTGACCGGCGATTTTGCGATGTCGAAAGTCTGCGGCGCCTCGCTGAAACCGAAAAAGAAATGCACCTACTCCGTGCAGTTCGCTCCTACCGTCAAGGGCGCGAGCGCGGGCAGCCTGACAATCAACAGCAACAGCTCGAGCGGCCCACGCACCGTGACCCTCTCAGGAACCGGCGAGTAGTTTTCTATTCGGCGGCCCGGTCTTTTCCGCGATCATGCCCCTTCCCACTATGGGAAGGGGCCTTTTCTTTTCTTGTTCCCCTTCTCTCGAGGGAAGGGGTTAGGGGTTAGGTTCCTTGCACGCATCTCAGCGCATCCGTGCTACGAGATGGCGCGGTACTCACTCTCCAGAATCCCCATCACGATCGTGTCGCAATACTTGCCGTGCCTAAAATGATCCTGGCGTAGGACGCCCTCGCGCTTGAATCCGCACTTTTCGTACGACGCGATCGCGCGCTGGTTGTAGTCGTGGACATGCAGCCATAGCCGATGCAGGTTCATCTTGTCGAATCCGAGCCGCATCATCACGCGCATCGCGTCGGTGCCGTAGCCCTTGCCCCACAACGACTTGTCGCCGATCACGATCCCAAGGCCGGCGCATCGATTGAACCAGTCGATCACGTTGAACGAAATCGCCCCGATGTATCTGTGCTCTGCAAGCGTTTCGATCGCGAAGTTCTTCTGCTTATCGGATGAGGCGGCGGCCGCCTCGATAAACTTTTCCTCAACAACCGATGAGACCGGATAGACAAACATCTCCCCGCCAAGCAAATCGGTGATTTCTTCGTCGTTGACCCATTTCATCACGGCGTCAAGGTCCGATTTCTCGTACGCTCGCAGCCTGACCAGTTTGCCGTCCATGTCTGTCTCCTTACCTCGCCAAAAAAAGAAGGGCGACCCTGCGCGGGCCGCCCTTCGTCTGATTGCCGGATCGAAAGTTATCTAGCCCTTGGGCAGTCCGAGCACTCGTTCGCCGATGATGTTGTGCTGGATTTCGCTGGTGCCGCCCGCGATCGTCAGCGCCCGCGACGCGAGCATCCGGTACGACCACTTGCCCTTGTCGAGCGCATGCGGCGCCTTGAATTCCATCTGGCTATACGGCCCCAACATCTCCATCGCGAACTTGTTCATGCGCAAATTGAGCTCGCTGGTGCATAGCTTGAGCACTGAACCTTCGGGTCCCGGTGGCAGACCCTTGAGCCGCCGCGTCAATTGCCGAAAGCCCGTGTAGCGCAGCGCCGCCGCCTCGCACGCGAACCCGCCGAGCCGCTGCCGGACGCTGGTGTCTTCCCACGCAGTGTGCCCGTTGCTGCGGACGCTCTTCGCCAGCTCGACCAGTTCCTTTACCTGACCCATCATGTCGCGGCCGCCGCCGATTCCGGACCGCTCGAACATTAGCGTCGTGATCGCGACCTGCCATCCCTGGTTCTTCTCGCCGATCAGATTCTTCTTCGGCACCTTCACGTCTTCGAAGAAGACCTCGTTGAAATTCGCGTCGCCGGTGATTTGCACCAGCGGACGCACGGTCACGCCGGGGCTGTGCATATCGACCAGGATATAGCTGATGCCCTTGTGCTTGGGCGCCTCGGGATCGGTGCGCACCAGCAGGATGCACATGTCCGCGTGATGCGCGTCCGAGGTCCAGACCTTCTGCCCGTTGACGATAAAGTAGTCGCCTTCCTCGATCGCGCGCGTCTGCAGGCTGGCCACGTCGGAGCCGGCGCCGGGCTCGGAATATCCCTGGCACCAGAGCTCGTCGGCCGAAAGAATTTTCGGAATGTGTTTCTTCTTCTGCTCCTCGGTGCCCCAATGGATGATCGTCGGACCGACCAGCATGATGCCGAGTCCGTTGACCAGCATCGGCGAGTTAACTTTCGCGAGCTCCTCGTTGTAGATGATCTGCTGCGTCAGCGTCGCGCCGCGGCCGCCGTATTCCTTGGGCCAGCTGATTCCGACCCATCCGCCCGCGTGCATCTTCTTGTGCCACTCGACCCGCCGCTTCCAGTCGTCGGCGCTGCTCTCGCGCATGAAGTCGGCTTCGACGCCGTCTTCGCTCTTGCCCCTGGGCAGGTTGGCTTTGAGCCAGCCGCTGAACTCCGCGCGGAACGCCTCATCTTCGGCGCTGAACTTGAAATCCATTGATTCCTCCGACTGGGGACTCGCGCGATACCCACGCCTGGCCGCACTCTCGACGAGCGTCAGCCGGCGGCCGCGGTCCCTAACACTTGTTATATAGAACGCGGGCGCGGGGCATTCAAGAACGCGAATAGATCTCCGGGTTCACGATCTCCATCATGATCGGCGACGGATTGGCGACCGGCTTGAAACCGAACTGCGCGTAAAGCCCATGCGCGTCGCGGGTGCCGAGACTCCATCGCCGCAGCCCCTGCAAATCGGGATGCGCCATGATCGATGCCATCAGCTCCTTGGCCAGCCCGCGCTCGCGGTATGGCTCGAGGATGAAAACGTCGGCGATATACGCGAAGGTCGCGAAGTCGGAGATGACGCGCGCGAAACCAACCTGATCGGCGCCGTCGTAAACGCCGAAGCACAGCGAATTTTCAATTGCACGAACCACTGTCGCGCGCGGGATTCCCGTGGACCAGTATGAGCGCGCGAGAAATTCGTGAATCACGTCGAGGTCGAGCTTCGAGCGGTCGGTGCTAATCAGAAATCTGCCCGTCTCCATCACCACCATCGCTGTCATGTCACTCGTGCTCCTCGATTCGCGGGCAACCGGTATTCACTCACGTGCGCCGGAACTGGAGTTGAAGCGTCGAGGCGCGCGTCGGCGACCGGCGCCATCGTTGCCGCCGCAAACGGAATCTGTCCCGCCCAAATCGGCAGCGCATAATCGGCTTCGTCGTCGAGCGGGTCGCCGCTCCTGAGCTTCGCCGACGCTTCCACGATCGGAATCGACAGCACCGACGTCGCGGCCAGCTCCTTGTCGTTAGGCTGCCGAATATGATCCCAGCGGCCGGGCGTGATGTGATCGATCAGTCCCTTCATCACGGCGAGCTTCTCAGCCGCATCGGTGACCAGAGTCGCGGCGCCGAGAATCACGACCGAACGGTAGTTGACCGAATGATGGAAGGCGGAGCGCGCGAGCACCAGGCCGTCGATATGCGTCACCGTGACTGCGATCGGCGTCCCGTCGGCCGCCGCCCCTAGCATCCTGCTCGCAGCCGATCCGTGGATATAGATCCGGTCGTCGATACGGACGTGAAGCGTGGGAATCACGTAGGGCTGCCCGTCCAGCGCGAAACCGACGTGGCAGACCATCGCGGTATCGAGCACGGAGTAGATGGCCGCGCGGTCGTAGGAGGCGCGCTTCGGGATGCGCTTGACGCGGGTGCGCGCGGTCGGCGAAAGCGCGCTTTTCAATGAATCGAACCCGTTCGCCTGAATCGACTGGCTCTGTGTCTCTTCCATCGGCTTCGCCTCTTTGTTACAGTACGTAACTATGAACGTATCGGTACAATATCAAATCCGCGGAGATTCAAGCAACCAGATCGCCGCCAGTATCGAAAATGGAATTCGCAGCGGAAAGTTGCAGGTCGGAGAGCGCTTGCCGACGGTGCGCGCGCTCGCGCTCAAGCTCCGCGTCAGCCCGACCACGGTTGCGGCGGCCTTCAATGCATTGCGCGTGCGCGGATTGGTGCATGGCTCCGGACGCCGCGGGACCGTCGTCAACCGTCGGCCGCCGCTGCTGACGCGCGCGATCTTCCCGCCGCCGGCAGTCGGACTGCGCAACCTCGCCGACGGCGGTCCCGATCCGGCGATGCTGCCGAAGCTGAAGCCGCATCTCGCGCGACTAGATGGAGTGCCGGGCAAGTACGGCGACGAGGAGAATCGCGCTGCGTTGATCAAACTTGCCGCGCGGCAATTCAAGGGCGATGGGGTCGGCGCAGAATCGATTGCGGTGGTTAGCGGCGCGCTCGACGCCGTCGAACGCGTCCTGCAGGCCCATCTGCGGCCCGGCGACGTCGTCGCGGTCGAGGATCCGAGCTACACCGGCGTGCTCGATCTGGTTGCGGCGCTGGCGCTGGTGACTGAGCCGGTTGCGATAGATGATTCGGGGCCGATCGCCGCGGATTTGAATCGAGCGCTAAAGCTTGGCGCCAAGGCGTTCATTCTGACGCCGCGCGCGCAAAATCCCAGCGGCGCCGCGCTCGACCGCAAGCGCGCGCTCGAGTTGCGCCACATACTCGCTGCATTTCCGGACGTCCTGTTGATCGAGGACGACCACGCGGGTCCCGTGTCGGGCGCGCCCGCGATTACATTGTCGGGAGGTCGCGCGCGTTGGGCGACCGTGCGCTCGGTGTCGAAGTCGCTTGGCCCCGATTTGCGAGTGAGCGTAATGGCGGGTGACGCGTTGACGGTCGCGCGGGTCCAGGGGCGGCAGAGCCTGGGCCCGCGATGGGTCAGTCATATACTGCAGGATCTCGTCGCGATGATGTGGGCGGACGCGGAGACGCCGGCGCTCTTGCGCAACGCGGCCGATACGTATGCGCATCGGCGGCGCGCTTTGATCCAGGCGCTGGCGGATCAAGGAATCGAGGCGCGCGGACGCTCGGGCCTGAACGTGTGGGTTCCGGTTGCAGAGGAAGCGGGGGTGGTGAACGCGATGGCATCGAGAGGATGGGCGATTCGCGCCGGCGAGTGCTATCGAATCAAAAGCGCGCCCGGAATTCGCGTGACGATATCGACGCTGCCAGTCGAGGATGCGGGAAGGTTCGCGGCTGATTTGGCTGAGTCGATACGGCCGCGCACGCATGCGCAGTCGGGATAAGTCACTTTGTTGAATGCGGAACCCGCGTGGGTTCCGCACCTCCTTCGGCAGGGGTGACCCCTGCACCCAGTATCAATCGCAAAATGGCGAGGACGCCCTTTTGCTCTCAGGTTCCTTTTTGTCTTTGTTGCGGTAGTAGAGGTCTGGTGATACGTCAGTTCAAAAAGGGAGGGATTCCGATGATTCTGACAGTTATCCATGACGAGGAGACTGACATTGCGATTGCCGTTGTGGTCGCAACCGCTTTGTTTGCCGCCGGTCTGACGCAGGGTTTCCCAGACTCAGAGGACTCGACAAAATTGGTCGCCTATCGTGAAACGGGCGCCGCTGGGGGCGGTATCCAGGTACAAAGTTCGGTCGCGAACGGCCCGTTTGTAAAGGCTGCGTTCGTAGCGGTCAAATTTCAGATTCTGGAAGGCGTGGGTCCCTTGGTTCCTTGTCCGAAGACGAATGTAAAATCTCATACCGTCACGCCTGCGTTGCCGGATAATCAGTATCCGGAAGGAACCGAGGCTACTGGAAGAGCCGCTGCGACAGGACTATGTGGCGCTTGCCTGACACAACCAATTCCTCCGGACGACGATCCATTCAAGGGAGATCCTGGAGTATCGATGCAGATCCTTTGCGATGACTCGGACAAAGCTAGTGTCATCAAGGGCTTCGGGGCGGTCGGTTTCGGCGTCGACTGATTTTCACCCGTGGCCGGCCGCGCGGAGCGGGATGCGTAGAGAGGGGAAGAAATTACTTTAATGTGAAACCGCCGCGGGATTCACGCTTCCCTGGGCAGGGGTGACCGCTGCACCCAGTATTCAGAAAGAGCAGATGCGGGGCTGCGCCCCTGTTAGAACTGTGAAAGGGCAGAGCCGTATCCTCTCGTCGCGATTGTTCCCCTTCCATCGAGGGAAGGGGTTAGGGGTTAGGTTCTTCGGCGGCCCCTGCACCCTTCGCTGAAATCGGACCGGATGGAGGCGCCCCTTCCCGCGAGGGAAGGGGGACCCGGAAGAAGAAGCTATTCGAGGCGCCAGAGGGAGCGGGCGGCGCTGGCGGAGCGCTCGACGAACTTTTTGCCGTATTCGATCTGGGCGTCGAAAATTGGGGCGAGCGGGGTTTCCTTGGCCCACTTGGTCGCCGACGCCTGCATCTCGATCGCCTGCTTGGCGACTTTCTCGCTGGTGTCGATGTACCAGGCGGCGAACTTCTTCGCGCCCTCGACGGTGAATACGCTGCTGATACCGCTCAGACCTTCGAACATTTTTCCATTCTCTTTTTCTGCCATCGCTTCTTCTCCTGGTTGTCGGCGCGACTCGTGCCCGCCGGTTGGTTTACTAACTTCAGTCATCGAAATTGTTTTGGCCGCGGCGCCGACGGCGTCGGCGATCTTCCGGGACGCTACACTTCCCTTGAACCCTTTGTCGGTCCGTTTCCTCGATCGCTTGCGCGACGAACCCGGCGGTTTTGTTTCTTCAGACATCGCGCGCACTCAGCCAACTCGTGATTTGGGGCCATAGGCGCTTGAGCGAGTCGGCGCTGATAGCGGCGCCCATGTGACCGGTTGGATAATGCAGGTTCTGTTTGTCGTCGCTCGACACGAGCTCGGGCAGCGGCTCGCTCGACGCGGGATTGACGATATCGTCGCGGTCGCCGATTACGTTGAGCAGCGGGCACATGATGCGCGTAAGGTCCGCGATCGATTCGCCGACTTTCATCGTGCCCTTCATCAGCGAGTTCTCGCGCCACATCTCGGAGGTCTCGAGGAAGATTCGGCCGGCCATCGGAACGTCGCTATGAAGCCATCGCTCAAACAGCTTGAACGTGTCGAGGTAGCCCGGCCGGGCCGAGCTGCGGTACGCGCCGACGAATTTGTCGACCAGGTGATGAGTTGGGGCGAGCGTGTTGAAGAACGAGTACATCATCCAGGCCGGCGCGTTGCCGTACATCTCGACGATCGTTTTGGCGCTGCGCGCGGTCATCGCAGCCGTGAGGTGCTCGATCGGCAACTGGCGCACGCTGGTGTCGAGCGGAATCGTCAAGGTGATGAGATTCTTGACGTTGCCGCTGTGCAATGCGCTGTAGATCAGGCCGAGCAGCGCGCCGAAGCAGTAGCCGAGGATCGAGATCTGCTGGATGCCGGTGTAGATCTGGATTGCGCGGACGGCGTTGGCGATGTCGGTGTTTACGTACTCGTCGAAGCCGTGATTGCGGTCGTCGGAGCGGGGCGGAATCCAGTCGATCAGGTAAACGTCGAACCCTTGCTTGACCAGGTATTCGACCACGCTGCGGCCCGGCTGGAGGTCGAGGATGAAGGGGCGCTTGATGAGCGAGTAGATGAGGAGCAGAGGCACAGCTTTCTTGTTGTCGCCGCGCGCTTCGTAGTGGCGCAGCCGCACCAGGCCCGACTCGTAGATGACGCGCGAGCGGGTCGCGGGGGGCGGATCGTCCATGGTGGCGCCGAAGCCGGTGCGAAACGCGTCGAGCGTGCGCATCGTCCCTTCCATCCAGAGCGAGGCGATTTCGTTAATTGCCGACATCTTCAATCAACTCCATCGGATCGGCGCCGGGCCATCCCGACCAGACCGAGAATTGGTACACGCTGGATTTCTTCGCGGGCGTTGCGGTGTGCGCGTCGCCGTTGGTTTGGCGGTCGGATTTCTCGTCGGCTTGCTGGCTGACGATCGACTCGCGGACGGCGATGTGAAGCTCGCTCGCGAAGGATTCTTTCGATTCGCGCTCGGCGACCGCGTCGCGAATTTCATCGCGCATCGCGCGTACCTCGCCACGAATTGCCTCGACCTCGGTGGCCGACGGCAGACCCACGGCGGGCCACAGGGCCGAGAAGAACGCGCCGGCGAGCGCGGCGTTGAAGCGCTGGTAGCGCAGCATCATATCGATTGCACCGCCGAGGACTTGGCCGATGGCGGGGCTAGTGAAGACGCGATTGGTGGTGTTGTTGGCGGCGCCGATAACAGTGTCGTACGCCTTCCATCCGAGTTCATGAAGCTGGCGATCGATTCCCGCGCCGGCGATGTTGGCGACTATCCGCTTGACCTTGGCGGTCGGCGGCTCGGGCATCAGGCATTGTGCGAGCTTCAGGATCTCATCGGAAAAGGAAATGTCGGTGGAATTCAGTTTGCTCCTTGGGTTGTCGTTGTTGTCAGCCATTTGGGGTTCCCTCTCTCATTCAGTGAAGATGCTAAATTCTTCGCTAAGTAAGTTGCGGTAATATGACAGTTACGTCAAGCATTAGATATACTTACGTTTGTCGCAGGTGTGACAAAAGCCGCAAATGGGGGAGAAAAATCGTGGATGGTGTCACATTCGCGACAATTGCGGCGATTGTGGTAGTGAAAGACCGAGGCAGGGATAGCGCGGGAGAGGCAGAATCTTGAATCGCGCGCAACAAAGAGCGCGCTGTACAAGGAGCCTTACCTTCATCCTCGCCCTAACAGGGCGAGGAGACAGAAAGAGAAATATGGCGGCGGAAATTGCGATCGATCCGAAATCGCTGGTGCGGCTCAAGTCGCTCGCGTGGATGCATCCGGAGCAGGCGCAGCAGTTGGCCCGGGCGTCGGCGCCGCTCAAGGTGCCGCGCGAAGGCGCGATCTTCAGGGAGGGCGAGGCTTCGAGTCACGTCTATATCCTGCTGTCGGGCGTGGCGAAGCTGTGTTACGTGAATCGGGAGCAGCGCGTGCTGGTCGGCTTCGTGGGGCCGGGTGAGGTGTTCGGATTGTCATCGCTGCTGCCGCAAACTACGCGTCCGTTTCGATGCGAGGCGTACAGCGATTGCATGGTGGCGGTGGTGAAGCCGGAAATTTTTGTGGATACTGTGCTCGGCGTTCCGCTCGAGCGGCTGAGTATCATTCTGGACGCGACGGTCGGGCGATGGTGGGGGATGTTGGTGCGGTACGCGAACTTTGTCGGGCTCGGACTGCGCGAGCGGCTGGCGGGCGCGCTGCTCGAGCTGGCGGAGAAGTTCGGCGTGCGCGACTCGCGCGGCACGCTGCTTACGATCAAGCTGACGCATGCGGATTTAGCCGAGCTGGTCGGAGCGTCGCGGCAGCGCACGACCGAGCAGCTCAACGACTTTGAGCGCGAGGGTGTGATTACGCGCGAAGGACGGCGACTGATAATCGTGCCGGAGAAGTTGTGGCAGCTTGCGCAGATGCCCCATCCGGGAGAAAAGAATTAGATGGCATCCGATAAATTCGTCAACGCTAACGGGCTTCGGCTCCATTATATCGATCACGGAAACGACGGCGCGCCTTGGGCCGTATGCGTGCATGGGCTGACCGGCAACGCGCACAATTTCGACGCGCTCGCGCCCCATCTGGCGGCAAAGTATCACGTGATTTCGGTTGACGTGCGCGGGCGCGGAGACAGCCAATGGGGTCCGACGACGGAATATCTCAATCAAAATTACGTGACCGATCTGGCGAAAATGCTTGAGGATCTGGGCATCGCGCGCGCGAGCCTGATTGGCACGTCGATGGGCGGGATAATCTCGATGATGTACGCGGGCGGATGGCCCGAGCGCGTCGAGCGGCTGGTGCTCAACGATATCGGTCCGGAGATCGATCCGGCGGGAGCGGGGCGAATCTCGAGTTACGTCGGCGAGGCGCCGGAGCGGTTCAAAGATATCAGCGAGGTCGTGAAGTACTACAAGGCGCATTATCCGGCGATGGCGAAGCTCGAGGACGGCGTCGTGGCCGATCAGGTGAAGTGGTCGGTCAAGCCGGGTGCCGATGGCGACCTGGTTTGGAAGATGGATGCGAACGTGCGGCGGCCGCTGCGTGGCGCCACCGCGCAGCAGCGATTCGATTTGTGGGTGCCGTACGCTCGAATCGCGTGCCCGGTGCTGATCATTCGCGGAGCGGACAGTGATGTTCTCGACAGTGCGACGGCGAGCCGGATGTGCAAGGTGCTCAAGCGGGCGAAGGTCGTCGAAGTGCCAGGCGTGGGGCATGCACCGTCACTGACGGAGGTCGAGTCGCTCGGGGCGATCAAGGGATTTTTCGGGGTTTAGGGGAAGGGGAAATCACTTTGTTAAACGCGGAACCCGCGTGGGTTCCGCACCTCCTTCGGCAGGGGTGACCCCTGCACCCAGTATTCAGAAAAAGAAAGATGCGGGACTTCCTCCCTGTTAGGAGAGGTGGTGCGGATTT